>Ga0315287_10008688_pt1 | contig 10275 bp, 3 predicted proteins | sample YL17G11_0_MG_FD_205037 | JGI IMG/M metagenome (GOLD analysis project Ga0315287, IMG submission 205037) | Sediment microbial communities from Yellowstone Lake, YNP, Wyoming, USA - YL17G11_0 | ecosystem: Environmental > Aquatic > Freshwater > Lake > Sediment | place: USA: Wyoming | collected...
CGCCGCCCGCCACGGCGACGCGGGCCGCGCGAAGCGTGAGCGGCGATCGGCCGAAGGCATTCGAAAACCGGACCCGTAACCTGCGGCCGCCGATGGAGACGTGCACGATCTGCCGGAGTGTCGTGTCGGCGAACCCAGGTGCGGGCGGCAGGTTGCTGTCTTCCGTCAGCTGTTGCGACGCCGCCCACGTGGCGACCCACGCGCCGCCTGGGCCGGCCGCGCGCTGATCGGCGGCCGAGGCCCCCGACGTCAGCAGCGCCGCGAGGCCGGCACAGGCGAGCAGCGACGCCGTGCTCTTCATCATCGCCTCTCGTCTCGTCACTTGCACAACGCCGAGAGCCGAGTCAGCGTATCGTCCGGCGTGCGCGCGGCGTCGAGACCCTTCACGGCGGCCACCTGATCGAGCCAGGTCGACCCTGACGGAAACGGCCGGTCGACCTCCGCGTCGTACGCGGAGTCCCCTTGCGCCGCCGACAGCGTGACGAACTCGAAACCGCGCTGCTCAAGCAGATCGAGGAGCCTGGGTAGCATCACGGTCTGGAGCCCGCCAAGGTGCAGCAGCATGACGTGAGCGATGTCGCGTCCGAAGACGAGCCTGGCCCGATCGACGGCTGCGGAGAGGGAGTCGGTCGCCCGACGAAGGTAGATCTCCTTCATCCACTCGACTGCGGAGGCGTTATTTTCTGCCAGGCAGCGGGCATAGGGGTCGTTGAAGGCCCAGTCGTCGAAGTTCAACGTCACCTGGGCCACGCGGTACCCGCGCGTCTTCAGGAAGCGGGCGACCTCGCGGCGCTTCTCGACGGTCTCGCCTTCGTGGAGGTATGGGAACCGGAACCAGCGCCAGTCCTCGTTCCCCATGTGGGTGCGCAGCGTCTCCTCGTCGGCGGCGACATCCTGCTCGAAGGCCTCCGGCGAGTTCTTGTGGAGGTCCATGTGGGAGAAGGCGTGATTCCCGAGCGGATGCCCGGCCGCTCGCCACAACCGCAGGACGTCGGCGTTGCCGGGCGCCTCCTCCAGGCCCTTGGCGTTGACGAACCCGTACGTGGGCGGCGCCTTGCGCGCGGCGAGCGCCCCGAGAACGCTTCGCGCGATGTCGCTGCGGCTCAATCCCGGCGGCAGCGCGCCGTGCACGGGCAGGTCGTCAAAGGTCAGCGCTACCTTCTGGCGTGGATCCGCCGACGCGCGGGAGTCGGTGCCGGGGGCCTTGAGCGGCGGCGCCTTGACGTACCGATCGGCGAACGCCAGAAACGTCGGCCAGTTGGGACCCGCCGTGTGGCCGCCGCGATGCTGGCGGAAGGCGATGTCGCCCGCGATGAGCGCCGTCTCGATGGGCGGGAACTTCGTCGCGCCAAGATCATTCCTGCCGAGCAGCCGGTACACCGGGCCCGCGCCGGCCGCCGCCAGGAACATCCCTTTCGCGTCAACCCACGCGTCTCCCTCGAACGCGCCGCTGCTGATGAACACCGGGCGGGGCGCGCACAGCGCGACGAGTTCGTGCGAGTCCACGGGCAGGTCGTTCGCCGTGAGCGGCCCGGCGTACTTGATGAAGTTGCCGGCCATCCAGTGGTACTCGCCGCTGCCCGCGACGTTCTCGACGATCTCGCCGAAGTTCCTCCGGTGAAGCTTGGCCCCGCCTTCGCCCGACGAAGCCACGAAGGCGATGGCGAAACGCGGCTCGTACGCCATGGCGACGAGCGCGGCCTTGCCATAGCGCGAAAGACCCTCGATGCCGACCTGTTTCGCGTCGACCGCCTTGTCGGTCTCGAAGTAATCCAGCGCGCGGCTCGCTCCCCAGGCCCAGGCTCGAAGGGTGCCCCAGTCGTCAACCTTGCGCGGCTGGCCCTTGTTCACGAGCCCGATGATCCCTTTCGTGAGGGCGGCGCCGTTGTCCGCCTGGATGGTGTTGGGGTACACGACCGCGTAACCCCATCCCTTCGACACGAGCTGCTCCTGCCAGCTCGGCCCCTCGGGCGGCGCGCCTGGGGGGCGAGGCGGGCGTGGCATGCCGGCCGGCATCCGGAATCCGAACTCCATCATCACGGGGACCGGCCCCGCGGGGTTCGCGGGCGTCGTGAGCGCCAATTCGATGTCAACGGTGAGCCCGGGGTACTTCGCGTTGTCGACGCGGCCCACGAGTGTCTTCGTGATCACCGCCACGCCGCCCACCACTTCGGGCGAAACAGCCTTGACCTCCCATTTCACCGGCGGCATGTCCTTCGGCACACGGCCGTAGATCTCCCGGTCGAAGTCCTCGACGATTTCGGGCCGGCGCCTCTCCCACCACGTCTTCGCATCGGCGACCCTCTTCCCGTTCTTCAGGACGAGGGGATCCGGCAACGCAGGATACGGGTTCGCCCTGGCCTCGTCATAGTTCACGGCGTTCGGCGCCTGCGGGTTCCGGGGATCGGCACCCGGGCGGATCGACGTCATGCCGAGCAGACCCATGAGCCTGGCGTGATCCTGCGCCGCGGTCAACTCGACAGGAGGAGGGGTTTGTCCGCCGCCGGAGTTCGCGTGGGCGGCGCCCGCCAGGCACGCCGTCGCCAGCAACGCGGCTGACCGGCGCAACGTGAATCTCATGCTCGTCTCCTTCCACTGATGCGGCGTACAATCGCCCCACCATGCGTACGCCCAATGTCGTCCTCGCCGTCCTCATTCTCGCCCTGGTTGGCCTCGCCGGCGGGTTGACCGCCGCACGCGTCGCGTCCCCTGGGGGCGCCGACGACTATCCCTTTCGCAATCCCGACCTGCCCGACGAAACGCGAATCACCGATCTCATCTCGCGCCTGACGCTGAACGAGAAGGTCGATTGCATGGGTGCACGCGCGGCGGTTCCCCGGCTGGGCGTCGTCGGCTCGCCGCACATCGAGGGCTACCACGGCGTCGCGCAGGGCGGTCCCAGCAACTGGGGCCAGCGCAATCCTACTCCGACGACGCAGTTCCCGCAGGCCTATGGCCTGGGCGCCACCTGGGACCCTGAGCTCGTCCGGCGCGTCGCTGCGCAGGAAGCGCTCGAGGCGCGGTACCTCTTCCAGAGCGCCACCTACAACCGTTCTGGGATCATTGTCCGCGCCCCGAACGCGGATCTGGCCCGGGACCCGCGCTGGGGCCGCACCGAGGAGGTGTACGGCGAGGACCCGTTCCTCGTGGGTACGCTCGCCGCGGCGTTCACACGTGGGCTGCAGGGCGATCACCCGCGCTACTGGATGACGGCGGCGCTCCTCAAGCACTTCCTCGCCAACAGCAACGAGGACGGCCGCAACTCCTCGTCTTCGAACTTCGACGAGCGCCTCTGGCGGGAGTACTACGCCTGGCCGTTCGAGCGGGCCGTGCGGACGGGAGGCTCGCGAGCCCTCATGGCCGCCTACAACGCCGTCAACGGAACGCCTGCGCACGTGCATCCCATGCTCAGGCAGATCGTAATGGGCGAGTGGGGGCTTGACGGCATCATCTGCACCGATGGCGGCGGGCTTCGCCTGCTCGTCACCGATCACAAGGCGTTCCCGGATCTGCCCGCCGCCGCCGCCGCGTGCGTCAAAGCCGCTATCAACAACTTCCTCGACCGGCACACGGAACCCGTCCTCGAGGCGGTCAAACGCGGGTTGCTGACCGAAGCCGATCTCGACGCCGCCCTGCGGGGCCTGTTCAGGGTGTCGTTGCGCCTCGGCCTGCTCGATCCTCCCGAGCGAGTGCCTTACTCGCGCATCGGCGCGCCTGGCGACCCTGAGCCCTGGGCGAAGCCCGAGACCCGCGCCTTCGTGCGCGAGGTGACGCGCAAGTCGATCGTGCTGCTCAAGAACTCGGCCGGCTTGCTGCCCCTCGATCGCCAGAAGGTGCGAAGCGTGGCCGTGGTCGGGCCGCTCGCCAACACCGTGCTGCTCGACTGGTACTCGGGCACGCCGCCCTACGCGATCTCGCCGCGTCGTGGGATCGAGCGCGTGGCGGCCGCGCCGCAGGGCGGGGCCGGGTCGGTCGGCGTCACGTGGGTGGGCGACATGAGCGAAGCGGCCCTCCGCGTGGCGCGAGGGAAGGACGCGGTGGTGGTGTGCGTGGGCAACCACCCCGAGGGCAACGCAGGCTGGAATGTGGTCTCCTCGCCCAGCGAGGGCAAGGAGGCGGTCGATCGCAAGGCCATCGTGCTGCAGCCCGACCAGGAGGACTTCATCCGGCGGCTCTACGAGGCGAACCCCAACACGATCGTGGTGCTCATCTCGAACTTCCCCTACGCGCTGCCCTGGGCCGCCACGAACGCCTCGACCATTCTGCACCTCACCCACGCGAGCCAGGAGCAGGGCACGGCGCTCGCCGATGTGATCTTCGGCGACTACAACCCGGGAGGCAAGCTCACGCAGACGTGGCCACGATCGCTCGATCAGCTCCCCGACATGATGGACTACGACATCCGTCATGGCCGGACGTACATGTACTTCCGCGGCGACCCGCAATTCCCGTTCGGCTACGGGCTCAGCTACACAACCTTCGCCTTCACCAACCTCGCCGTGTCCCGCCCGTCGATCGGCCTGCCCGACACCGTGACGGTCAGCGTCGATGTGACCAACACGGGCGCGCGGGACGGCGACGAGGTCGTGCAGGTGTACGCGCGTGTCGTCGGCTCGCCGGTGGAACGCCCGGCGAAGAAGCTCGTGGGGTTCGCCCGCGTGACGATCCCGGCGGGGCAGACTCGCCGCGTGGATATCCCAATACGCGGCGCGGACCTCGCCTACTGGGACGCGGGACGTCACGCCTGGGTCCTCGAACGGGCGAGACTCGAACTCATGGTCGGCAACTCGTCGTCTGACGCCGCCCTCGCGCTGCGCCGGTTCATCGACATGCGCCCCTGAGTTGTTGACACGCCGGGCCTCCCTTCGACCAGGCTCAGGGCAGGGAAGGCCCGGCCTCCACATGCTGATGGAGCCCGGGGTCTTTCCTGGCCTGAGCGAAGTCGAAGGCAGACCCCGGGGTTTCCCCACCCCGCGCTACCGCACTGTCACGTGGGCGCGCGCCCGCACATCGCGGCTCGAGGAGCCAACCTCGATCTCGTATGTACCCGAGGCGGCGACGTAGGCCTTCCGCTCCTCGTCGTACGTCGCGAGGTCCCGCTCGGGCACGATCGTGAAGCGGACGCGCTTCTGCTGGCCCGCCGCGAGCCCGACCCGCTCGAAGCCGCGAAGCGTCCGGATGGCGGCAGGCTTGGCCGATCCTGCCCTTCGCACGTACAGCTGGACCACCTCGTCACCCGCGCGGGCACCGGCATTCTTCACACCGACCGAGACCTCGAGGCGGTCGGCGACACCGAGCGCCGACCTGGACAGCTGAATGCCCGAGTACTCGAAGCGCGTGTACGAGAGGCCGAAGCCGAACGGGTACACGGGCTCGCCCCTGAAGTAGCGGTACGTGCGGCCTTCCATACCGTAGTCGGCGAACGGCGGCAGCTGAGCGGCGGACTCGTAGAACGTCACGGGGAGCCGGCCTGCCGGGTTCGCGTCGCCGAACAGCACGTCGGCCACGGCATTGCCGCCCTGCTGCCCGGGGTACCACGCGAGGACGATGGCCGGCAGCGTTTCCTTCGCCCAGCGCAGCCCAAGCGCCGAGCCAGTGGTCAGCACCAGGACCACGGGCTTCCCGGTGGCTTGCAGCGCTTCGAGCATCTTCCGCTGAACGGCCGGCAACTCGATGTCGGTGCGGTCACCGCCGGCGAACCCGGGGTACGAAACCGGCATCTCCTCGCCCTCGATCTCGGCCGTCAGGCCGCCGACGAACACGACGGCGTCGGCAGACCGCGCAGCAGCCAGGGCCGCCTCCATGGGCGACCCTGGGGCCGAGCCCGGGGAGGTGGTGTCGATCGCGCCAGTGGCGCGCGGGTCCCGCCGGCCCTCGACAAGATCGACGCCGCGTTCGTAGACGACCCGGGTCGAAAGCGAGACGGCGTTGCGAATGCCGGCGAGGATCGTGATTGGCTTCGACGGCGTGCCGTTGTAGTTGCCGAGCAGCGACATCAGGTCGTCGGCGGTGGGTCCGACGACCGCGATGGTCCTGAGGTCCTTGCGCAGCGGCAACACGCCCGAGTTCTTCAGCAGCACGATCGAGGACTGCGCGACCCGCCGCGCCAGGCGGTCGTGCTCGGGAGCATCGTTGACGGAATATGGGATCTGTGCCCACCGTACGCGCTCGGGCGGGTCGAACATGCCCAGCTTCACGCGCGCGACCACAAGGCGGTGGAGCGCGGCGTCGAGGTCGGATTCCTTGATGAAGCCCCGCGCGACCGATTCTTTGAGGGCGCGGAACGCCCCTCCGCACTCGAGGTCGCAGCCGCGCGTCACCGACAAGGCCGAGGCCTCTTCGGCCGTCGCGACGATCTTGTGGCGCCGGAAGATATCGTCGACTGCCCCGCAATCGGAGACGACGTAGCCCGAGAACCCCCACTGGGCCCTCAGGATGTCGTTGAGGAACCGCTTGCTGGCCGTGGCCGATTCGCCATTGATGCGGTTGTAGGCGCTCATCACCGACGCGACGCGCCCCTCCTGCACGAGGTCGCGGAATGCCGGGAGATACGTGTCCCACAGATCGCGTTCGGTGGGGCGGGCGTCGAATGTGTGGCGGTTGGGCTCGGGGCCGCTGTGGACAGCGAAGTGCTTCGCGGTGGCGATGACGCGGTAGTACCTCGGGTCGTCTCCCTGCAGCCCCTTCACGAACGCGACGCCGATCCGGCCGGTGAGGAACGGATCCTCACCATAGGTTTCCTGGCCGCGTCCCCAGCGGGGATCGCGGAAGATGTTGACGTTGGGCGACCAGAAGGTGAGGCCCTGGTAGCGGCCGCGCCTGCCCTCGCGCACGAACTGGTGGTGCTTGGCGCGCGCCTCGTTGCCGATGACCTCTGCCATCTCCCCGATGAGCGGCACATCGAAGGTGGCGGCGAGGCCGATGGCCTGCGGGAACACCGTCGCGATGCCCGCCCGCGCGACGCCATGCAGGCTCTCGTTCCACCACCCGTAGGCCGGCACCCCAAGACGCGGGATGGCCGGCGACTGGTCCATGAGCTGCGAGACCTTCTCCTCGATCGTCATGCGCGAGACGAGATCGCGGGCCCGAGCCTCGACATCGGCGTCCGGGTTCAGATAGGTTGGCGCCTTGCGCGCTTCCTGCACGACCGAGTCGGCCGCGTTGGCCAGGTAGATGAACGACGCGCCGGCGTTGATGACGTACTCGTTCTCGAACCACAGGAACGGCCAGTCCTCCTTCAGTTCCAAAAAGTCAGGCTTCACCAGGACCACCCCTGGCACGACTCCGCCCGGGATGAACGTGTAGTCCGCCCGGTTCGACCCGTAGGCGATCGTCTTGCTGCGTGCGCCGACGCCGGACACGAGCGACACATCCGACGCAGGATGCGTGCCGAGCACGTACGCCAAGGCGCGCAGGGTGTACTCGGAGCCGAAGATCTCGGGGAAGGCTCGGTGCAGGACGTAGGTGCTGATGCCGAAACCCAGCACGCCGCCGCTGCCGCCCCAGCCCCCCAACGAGATGGGCACCCCGAAGGGGTTCTTCGCCAGGTCGGCGTCGAGCGAGGCCTTGTAGGCAGCGACGGCCGACGCCACTTGGCTGCGGAAGGCCGGATCCATGTAGGGCAGCGCCCGCGTCACGTGTGCGGCCGCCGGCGCGAACTGCTTCTCGACGGTGGGCCACATGACGGCGAGCCGCTCGGCGTACCTGGCCCCGCCCTTTGTCGTGATCAGCAGCTCCACCGTCGCCTTGAGTTCCTCATCCTCGATGCGGCCGCCGGTCGTGTTGCCGAACCGGAACGTCGCCGGCTCGCGCGCGTGCTCCTCGTCCCACACCCGCACCGCCGTCTTCAGGCACTCATCGGCCAGCGCCTCGTTGTACCCGCGCAAGACCCGGCTCGCGGCGGCCAGCGCCGCCGCGGAGCCGTAGTCGAGTGCGGTGGACCGGCTCGTGAACGCCCATCGGTCGTCGGGGACCCCGGACTCGGCGCCGCTGGCTTTGCCAGGAGCAAGAGCGGGATTGTAGACGAGACCGTCGGTCTTCGTGACGGCGTCTCCGAGGTGCGTGTACTGTTCGAGGGTGGGCTCCACGATCCCGGCAATCGCATGGCCGACGGCCCGATACTGGCTGAGGAGCGCGAGGGTCCCGTGCTCGATCTGCTGCACGATGTCCGGCACGCCGTCCGGGCGCCCGAGATCGACGAACCGCTTCGCCTGGTCGACGGTCGTCTGATCCCGATCGATCCCGAAGGTCTCGCGGGCGAGGACGAGCGTCTGCACAACACCGTACTGGCTCTGCGTGCGGATGTCGAAGTCGCCGGCGTCGAACCAGCCTCCGACGTTCAGGCCCGGGATGTGCTGGCCTGGCTGGAACCGTGTGTCGGTGGTCGGACCCTGGGCGTAGAGGTCGAAGTGCTCGTACTTGGTCGGAGCCTGCCGGGCATCGTCGAGGTGCGACGCGCCGTGCCAGACACGATAGCGGTCGTTGACGAGCACGTGATCCATCTGGACCGGGAGAAACGTGTCGAGGGTCGGCTGCCAGACGTCGTGGCGGTAGACGTCTTCGGCGATGCGGAATGGATCCGTGCGCACGCCAGCGAACTCGAGCACGTAGAGCCCGGGGTCCTGCACGGCGGTGAAATCGAAACGCGCGTAGGTGTAGCGGAGGAAGCGGCCCCACGGCACGGCGGGCCCGGCGAGGCGTTCGGTCAGCCCGCCATCGGCCCCGATGGCGAGCAGGCGCACGGCGGGAGGAGCGCCGTCGTTCGGGTCGGTCTCGATCACCGCGACCTTCGGCTGCGCGGGATGGTAGCCGACCTGCGAGTGCGCGATGATTGGGCGCCTGGTCCACCCGGGGATGCTGTTCGGCGTGATGAGCCACTGGAGGACCGTGCCAGTCTTCTTTGCCGGGAGCAGGCTGCGCACGACGAACCAGCCGTTCTGCGCGGTGTTGCGGCCGTCGTACAAGAAGAGTGTCGCGCCCTGCCCGTCGATGGTGATTCGCGTGGCCGGGTCCTCCGGCGCCAGCACGAGTGCCGTGCCGCTGGCGATTGGCTCCGGCTCGATTCCCCCGGCGGCGTCCTTCGTCATCGGTCCGCCCGGGTGGCGAGGAAACACGCCTGACCTCGGACCGGCGATGTAGAACTTTCCGAAGTAGGCGGACGGGAGGAACTCGATATTGAGGCCCGCCCGGCCTTCGAGGGCGTCGGGCAGGGGGGCCGGCAGGTGAACGCTGACGAGCACGCCGGCGTCGCGGGCCTCGACGTCAATGCGGTAGCGAAGCTTGTGCTGGGGGTACGACAGGTCGGTGGACACGCGGCCGGCCAGGCTGTCCACCTTCCGATCGCCGCGCTGCGGGATCGGATCCCACTGCGCGGGCGCGGCCGACAGCCTGACGTCGCCGTTGGTGACCGTGCGCACGCCGTGGTGGATGATCTCGACGCCGCTCAGCTTCGAGTCGCTGAAGTCGCCGCTGTACCAGTTGCTGAACGCCAGGACGGTCACGCCCCGGCCTTCGAAGTACTCCTGGGCGTTCAGGGTCAGTGACGGCCCGGCCGTTCCGCGGGCCGCCAGGACGGATCCCGCGAGGATGCAGAGGCACGCGCCCCTGGTCACGAGTCGCATGGACATGACGAATCCCGTCTCACGTCGGAACGAGAAACAATAAGGGCCGGCACCCCCCCAGGGAGGAGAAGGGTGCCGGCCCCGCGGCGAGACGCCATCCGGGCGTGTCTAGAAGCTGAACCTCATCATCAGCTGGAGCTGGCGCGGGTTGCGGACGCCGCTGACGGTCCCGAACCCGTTTCGGTTGGTCAGGTTCCCCGCCGAGTCGTACGGCAGATTGGTGATGACCGTGCTGCCGGCGCTGGCGAAGTTCGCCGTGCCGTTGATGCCACTGAACTGCGCGGTGTTGAATACGTTGAACGCGTCGAGCCGGATTTCAAACCGGCGCTTGCCGCCGAGCGGAACCGACTTCGCCACCGACAGGTCGAAGTTGTTGATCGGCGGCATGTTCATGTACACCCGCGGCGACTCGAGACCGTTGCTGTTGTAGTTCGGTGCCGAGAACGCCGCGGTGTTGAACATCTTGTACGGATCCGAGCTGGACCCCGAACCGGGATCACCCGTCAGAACGATTCGCGCGCCCTGGTCGGAACCGGTGAGGTTGGCGGCGCCGACGCCGGCAATCGAGTAGCCGACACCGTACGGGTTGCCCGACATCCACCGGTACACACCCGACAGCTGCCAGTCGTTGGCGAGGTAGCCCATCGCGCCGTTT
>Ga0315287_10008689_pt1 | contig 10273 bp, 9 predicted proteins | sample YL17G11_0_MG_FD_205037 | JGI IMG/M metagenome (GOLD analysis project Ga0315287, IMG submission 205037) | Sediment microbial communities from Yellowstone Lake, YNP, Wyoming, USA - YL17G11_0 | ecosystem: Environmental > Aquatic > Freshwater > Lake > Sediment | place: USA: Wyoming | collected...
TCACGGCCTATAAATCAACCTGTCAATCCTGGCGCGTGTTTTTGCGCGTGGTCCCGGCTCCCATAACGCCGCGCGCGTTTTGTTCGCTATCATCCAGCGCCCGGACCCGGACCAGCCGGACGCGGCGCAAAAGGGGTGCTACGGAATCTGCTACATGTCAGACCCCAAAAATGGCATATTTTAGTTGCGATAGTGAGAAATAGGGGAATGAGAAACCGGACCGGATTTTTGAGCAAAGCGCGTGATTTACTTGGCAAAGGCCTGATTTACTTATGGTGGCCAGGGTCGGGATTGAACCGACCACACGCGGATTTTCAGTCCGCTGCTCTACCTACTGAGCTACCTGGCCACCAGAAACCCCAACAACCAGCCTATTATAAAAAATTTAAGCGCATTGTCAAGATTCGCGGATTTCAGATAGAATGGTTCCTGCAATACCCCATGAGAACCGCGGCAAAAAAATATGGAACAGGAATCCTGACCCTGGCGTTCCTGGCCTTTGCCCAGGCCGTTGCCCAGCCGCTCATGCAGTCGGCAAAGAACCCACTCGAAAGGTTCAACCCCTCGCAAAAACAGGAACTGCTGCAGGGCCGGGCGATTTATGAGTACAAGAAATCGGACGACGGCAAAGGCTTTGGCCAAGCCGAGATCATCATCAATACCCCTGTCGACACTTGCTTCGCCGTCTTCAGCAGGCTGGACCAGCAATACCTGTATTTCCCGCGCAAGACCAGAAGCGAGATAATCAAATCTGAGGGCGCCACGGTCTGGCTCCGCAACGAATTTTATTTCTATATCGGCCGGGTTGAATACACCTCGCGCTACACCATAGACCAAGGGAAGCGCCGCTTCGATTTTGAGATGGACAAAAGTTATCCCCACAATATTCCGGAATCAGCAGGATATTTCCTGTTTGAAAAGATCGACGACAACCGCACCCTGTTCACATACGCGGCCACCAGGCTGGACACAGGCTACAAGGTCCCGCAACTGGTGCAGAACTACATCACCTCCCGGGATCTGCCCGGCCAGGCCATCAATGTCAAGAAGAGGATTGAGTCGGGCGGCAAATGGACCACGGCCGCGCAGTAATCAGCGCCGGAAAATTCCATCAGGCAATCAAGATTATTTCAATAAGATTTTCGGGTCCCACGGCTTTTTCTTGAGCGGCCGGTCGCAAACATGCAGGCACAGGCCGCAGAAATCTCCCCAGTCGATCACATGCTGGTATTCAGCTTGCACCGTTGCCCGCACCGGGTCTTTAAGAAAATAGCGCGCCTTGGCCAGCGCGAAGTCCCACTTGTTCCAAAGCCGCTTCTTCTTTTTCACCGGCACATCCAGGACGCCCCCGGCTTCCTTGAAAAGACCGACCAAAGCCGTAGAGCAGGCCATCTTGTCTATGCCCGCGTATTCGACGGACTTGCCCGCGATGCTGAAAATTTCTTTTTTCTCCTTGAGCAAGGCCCCGGGGGGGCAGTTTTTCACGCATTTTTCGCAGCGGTCGCACAGGTCCAAGCCCTGGTAGAGCGGGTCCGGCTCGAGTTCCGCGCTGGTGAGCACGCTCACGAACCGGTTATGCGCTCCGAACTCCGGGGTCATGAACAAAGTGCTGAAGCCGAACTGTCCCAGCCCAGCGGCAAAAGCCGCGTGCTTGTGGCTGAACTCTCCCCGCGGGTCTTCAACATCGCAGTCCTTCATGAAGGTGGTGGGCACGACCGGAAAACTCTTGTGGCCGCTGTGCTGGAGCCAGGCGGCGAGGTTGAACGCAGCGTGCCCGAGTTTCTTGTTGGGGAGCGCGTAGCCGTAGTAAAGGTAGGCCCAGACGCTGGCTTTCCAGTAGTCGCTTAGCCCTTGCGGAAGTCCGACCCCCATGACCACCACGCTTTTTGCGTCCGGCATGATGTCCGTGGCGCGGAAACCAACGGGCGCTCCGGCAATGCGGTCAACGCTTGTCACTCCGACCAGGTGCGCGCCGAACTTGAGCGCGGACTCTTTCAATTCCCTCGTAAAATTCCTGCTATCATTCATTCCCGACATTTTTTCGCTCCCGTCTCCGACGCCTGAATTATACTATCCCCTCACAAACTTGGAAAATCGTCGAAGAGACGATCGCGCCGCCATTTTCAAGACATCCCAATCATAAGGTAAAATATAGCCAATGGCTGATCAGGGCGCAATTAAAATCGCACAGGGCATTCTTTTCATACCGGGCATCAATAACGGTAAATATCCGCATTCGCATTCCCTGCTTATCGAAGACGAATTCACGGTCTTGATCGATCCCGCTGCGGGCCAGGAGTTTTTCGAGCAGCTCGCCAAGACCAAAAAGATCGATGTCATAATCCTGAGCCATTACCACGAGGACCATTTCTGGTTCAGCTACCTTTTCCCGAATGCGGAGATCTGGATGCCGGAATTGGACGCGCCTGCCCTGGCAAACCTGGACGCCTTACTTGATGCATACCGGCTGCATGGCGCGTGGCGCGAGGACTGGCGCAAGATGATGCTGGAAAGATACCATTATCATGAGCGAAAGAAATCGCGCCTGCTAAAAGAAGGAGATTCCATCAGTTTCGGAAAAATTGAGATGAAGGTGCTCCACACCCCCGGCCACACCCAGGGCCATTCATGCTTTCATTTCCCGGAGCAGGGAGTTTTTTTTCTGGCTGACATCGACCTTTCCAAATTCGGGCCCTGGTACGGAGACCTCGGGTCTGACATCGATGAATTCATCGCCTCAATAAAAAGGGTCGCTGAAATCGAATGCAAAACCTATGTGGTGAGCCACGATGGCCCGATGTTTTACGGCAACATCAGGAAAGAGGCCCAAGTCTATCTTTCCGTGATCGAAGAGCGCGACCGGAAACTGAAAGAGTTTCTCAAAGAGCCGCGAACCCTAGACGAGGCCGTAGATGCCAGGATCATCTACCGCAAGCCGCGCGAGCCTAAAAGTTTCTTCGATTTCGGGGAATGGGCGCTCATGACCAAGCATCTGGACCGCATGATCAAGAGCGGGGAAGTGATTCAAGCAGGTAATCGGTATGCGCTAAAAAATCGGTAATTAGTTTTGATTCTTAGGCGCCTTTGCCGTTTCTATGTTTTTTCAGGTATACTTGCGTTTCGCCTACAAATATTCTTGCTTGTTCAAGCAAATCTTGCACATCCTTCTTATTGATTGCGAACAATTCCTGATAATCGCTCATTTGCCGAAGCTCAAACCCTCTGTGAGCGGCCTTGCTCAATGAACGGGGAAATAGCCCGCTTTTGACAAAATGCTTGTCGAACAGCGCAATTGCGCCCGTATGCTTTTTGGCCTTTTTGCCCACCGTAAGCTGAAGGGCAAGGATCGAGTAAAACATTGCGTAATACGCCCGGTTAATCACGCTGCGATTGCTCTTGCCTGCGCTGAAAAGGAATTCCGCTTCAGATATGGATTCTTCAGCTTGCGCGAGGCGGTATTTGATCAGATCCTCGATCATAACTTTATGCCCTCGGACCGTATGCTTTGGACAATGGGTGATTGGCTCATTATTCCGGCCCAGTCGCGTTTTGAATAGATAAGCGGAGCTATGACAATCCCGTATTGAAAGCCCACCTCCCAGGCGCAGTCAAGTATCTGGTTTTGGATGGCCCGGCTATTTTTCTCAATAATGACGCAAAGGTCCAGGTCGGAACCAGTCTTCGCATCACCTCTGGCCTGAGAGCCGAAAATAATAACCTCCGACTCCCCTATTCTTTCGTCCAAAAGCCGCTTAAAAGATCCTGCTATTTTCTTGGCCTTCTTGTTCATAAATATCATTATAGGACATTTGATTAATAATCGGAAATTTAGGACCTGCTCCAAAAATTTCGCACCATTGACGAGGTGGTGGACGCCCGGATCGTCTATCGCAAGCCGCGCGAGCCCAAAAGTTTTTTTGATTTCGGAGAATGGGCGCTCATGACCAAGCATCTGGACCGGATGATTAAAAACGGCAAGGTCATCTTTGAAAATTCCAGCTACTGTTTTCCCGGCCGATAATTAAATCCTGATAAAAACAAGTCGCTAGGCTAAAATCTCCGCCAGCAGCTCCGCGACGTGAAGGACCCGGACCGCACCACCCTGCTTGCGGAGTCCGCCCCGGATCTGGAGCAGGCAGCCCGGACAGTCAAGCGCCACGGTCTCAGCGTCGCTGGCTTTGATCGCGGAAATCTTCTCCGCCAAAAGCGCCTCTGACAATTCCGGATGATCGAGCGAGAAAGTCCCGGCGAACCCGCAGCAGGAATCCGCGTCAGGCATCTCAATAATTTCAGTCCCGAGCGCGATCTTGAGCAGGCCCCGCGACGCATCGCTCGCTTTCAGCAGATGCTTGTGGTGGCAGGACTCGTGGTAGGTGACCTTCATGCCCTCGTGATACTTTTTCAAGCAGTTTCCCATTTTCACGGCCTCGTTTTCAAAAAGAAAACGGCTGAACGGGATAACGCGCTTGCCCAGACCTTTAGCCTTGTGCGAGGGGAACAGGTCCGGACCGAGCTGGGTGAGCATGGTCGCGCAGGTCGGGCAGAGCGTGAGCACGGTGTTTCCCGCGGACAGGTTTTCCAGCAGGGCGTTGTAACTCTTCTTCGCGGCGTCAAAATATCCGCTGTTCGCGGCCGGAAACCCGCAGCAACCGCCTTTGACCAGCCCCACCCCGTAGCCCATTTTTTCCAGGACTTCCGCGGCCGCGATCCCGATCCCGGGATAAAAATTTTCCACCAAACACCCGGCGTAAATCTTGACCCGGCCTTTGGCCCCGTCAATTATGCCGCGCCCGAAATGGGCCGCGAACTGTTCGGAAAAAGGTTTCTTAGCGGGCGCGGGAAGGGCGCGGAAGCGGTCGTATTTTTGAAACGGCGCGGGGATTTTTCGCGCAAACTCTTCGTTGCCTTTGATCAAAATCCTTGCCGACCGGGCGATCTTGAAACCTTTTTCGTGCAATTCCGGCCTGGAGAACACGCCGTCAAAAATGATCCGCTTCGCAATCGGCCTGCCCAACTCCCGGTTCAGCCGATCCCTCAGCGAGATCACCAGGTCAGCGATCGGGATTTTTGCCGCGCAGATTTCCTCGCAGCGGTGACAACCCAGGCACAGGCTTGCAAGGTCCTTGGACTCCTTTAGCCCGTGGATCCAGGCGGTGAGCAGCGTGCCGATGCCGCCCATGTAAATATGCGAGTATTCCGCGCCGCCGAGCAGGAGATAGACCGGGCAGACATTCAGGCAGGCCGAGCACTTGATGCAGCGCAGCACATCCTTGAACACCGGGTCTTTGAGAAGCTCGGAGCGGTGGTTGTCGAGCAGGATCAGATACTGGCTGTCTTTGTGCGGCCCGGAAATGAAAGAGACATAAGTGGTGATGATCTGGCCGGTGGCGTTTTTGGGAAGCAGCCGGAGCATGAGCAACGCGTCATTTATGCTCGGCACGACTTTTTCAATGCTCGCGAGCACGATATGCACGGGGGGCACGGTCGAACAGAGCCGGCCGTTGCCCTCGTTGGTCACCATCATCATGGACCCGGTGTCCGCGATCAGGGCGTTGGCCCCGGTCAGCCCGACCTTGACCCCGAAAATCTCCTTGCGCAGCTCCTCGCGCGCCACCTGCACCATTGCCGGGATTTCCCCGGGGATGGGACGGCCCAGCTTCTCGGAAAATATTTTCGCCACATCGTTCCGGGTGAGGTGGATCGCGGGCAGCACCATGTGGGTGGGCCGCTCGCCGCGGAGCTGCACGATCCACTCGCCGAGGTCGGTCTCGCGCGCTTCGATCCCGTGTTCCTCCAGGAAATGGTTGAGACGGGTTTCCTCGCTGACCATGCTCTTGCTCTTGACCAGTTTTTTCGCGCCGTGCCTTTCCATGATCTCGAGCACCATCCGGTTGGCCTCTGCGCTGTCTTTGGCGCGCAGGATTTTTGTGCCGTGTTTTTCCGCGTTACTCAGTAATTGGTCGAGCAGTTCCTCGTTCCTTGCCAGCGCCCGGTCTTTGGACTCTGCGAGCTGCTCGCGCAATTTTTCAAAGTCAAACCCCGAAAAGGCCTTTTCGCGGTTGGCGCGGAAATTGGTTGCGAAATTTTTAAGCGCGGTTTCCAGGTGGCGGTCGATCTTCATTGTTGCGCCCCGTCAACGATTAAAATTATTAGATTTGCGGGACCATGCACGCCCAGGCTGAGCTGGCATTCGATGTCCGCGGTGCGGCTGGGTCCGGAGACAAAAGCCACCTGCGGGCCGGGCTTGCCGGCGCGGGAAAGGTGGCCGGAAATGACATCCGCGATCGCCTCCGGCGCCGCCACGATTTTTTTGCTTTCGACCACCGCCAGGCAAACCCTGGGCAGAATCCCGGCCAATTTTTCAGAGTCGCTGTTCAGAAGATGGACCAGGGTCCCGGTCTCCGCGATGCCGTAGTCGGCAAGCACCACCCCGGCCTGGGCCGAGTCCCAATCCTTGACCGCGGAGGGATTGCAAAAAGAAATATCCTTTCCCAACAGGGCTTGCGCGCCGGGGCTGGCGATAATTTTATTAATTTTATTCTGGTTGCAGAAATCGGAAATGAAGGATGCCGCGGCTTTGAGGTCGGGGACTTTCTCAACCGCCGCGCCCAGGGAGACCGCGCGGCTGACGAACTGCTCGAGCAGCTCTTGGCTGTCCGGAACTTTCACCATTTTTTTGCTTTTTTCGGCTCCATTTTCCGGATGTCCAGGCCGCGCTCAAAAGCGCCCAGCCGGTAGAGGCAGATCTCGCGCAAGGACGAGGGATGGTGCAGCACCTCGGAAAGGGACTGCGACCCCACCGCCCAGGTGCCTCCCCCGCGCACGATCACCATCTTGTAATCGTGGAGCAGGCGGATGAATTTTTCCATTTCAAAATGAGGGGGCAGCACCGGGATCACCAGGTATAAAAAACTTCCCTCCGCATCGATCGGGATGAGCCGGTCGTTCGGCTCATGCTCGCCCGGATAGCTGAAATACGCGAGCGCCTCGGCTTCCGGCACGTGACAGTGCATCACGGTCTGGAAATTGCTCTCGCGGTAAATGGCGCGGTGGATTTCCATCTCCTTGTCGTGAGATTTTGAATCTTTAAGCGGGAGCTCAAGCAAAGGCCCGGCCAGGCCCACGGGCATGGACGCCTTGGGCGCGTAAAACATGGTCCGCACCCCCCGAACCGACATCGACCCGGTATGGAAAGGCGACAGCCGCGACTCGAAAATCCTGACCCCGGCCTTGTGGAATTCCCTGATCATCTCGTCCTCTTCCGGAAAGTCAATGCGCTCGTCGCCATCGACCTGGTATTCCGGAAGCTGGTGTGAGAAACAGGCTTCAGGATGGGCGCCTATCTTTTTTCGCAACCCCTCCACATCCACCTTCATCCTTCTCGCGATGTTCACGACATATCCGGAATTATCGGCTATGCAGAGCAGGAAAAAGGCCTCTTTCAAATTCCGGCCTTTGGCGAAGGCGCCGTGTCCCTGGACAAACGCGAGCGGGAACTGGGCGAGCCGGGCCGGGATGCGCTCCGCGATTTCCGGGTCGCCGCTGGGCACCGCGAACCACTCCACCTTGACCCTGCCCTTCAGGTATTGATGCCCGAGCGGGTCAATGGGCATGAAATCTCCGGGCTGGTTGGGCTTGTCCGCGTCGTCAATGGTTGCAATGGTCAGCTCCTTGGTGTGCGCGTGCATGGACGCGTTCACTCCCGGGAGAGAAATGATGCGCGCGTGGATGTCGGTCTCGGAGGAAGCCTTGTAATAGCCGAAGTCGGAATCCTCGATCGCGGGCATGCAAATATGCTCTTTTTCCAGATGTCCCTTCTGGCTGCCGGTGGCGGTGATGGCCATGCGTTCTTTCCCGTGCGCATCTCGCACGCGCATGGCCAGGTTGCCGCTGTGGCTGTCCTGCATGTCGGCCATGAGCGAGGCCCGTCCCAGCGCGTTGAAGAGCGGGAACACCTCCTCTATGCCGTGCCAGTCTTTCTTCATTTTTTCAGCTTGATCCCCAAAGTTTTAAGCAATTCAGTTGTGGGCATGCCTTTTTCGTCCCAGTCGCGCACCGCGTAGTAATCATCACGCATCTTTTCAACCGATGATTTCGGGATGGAGCGCTCCTTGCCGCTCACCTTGATCGGGGTCTTGCTGAAACGCTCCGGCAGGGAGTCATCTTCCGGTTTTGCTCCGGCCCGTATGTTGAAAATCCTCTCCAAAGCCGCGACCCGGTTGGCCATCTCCTCCAGCTTGTGGGTTGAAAAATCCAGGCCCGTGACCCCGCTCACCATCCGGGCCCAGGGGTCCGCGGAAAAGGCGAAACCCGTGAACCGGCAGATGCCCAGGCTGTCCTGGATGATGCCCAGGTTCTGGACGTTCCTCACCGCCACCGGCGCCTGCTGCATGCTGAAGCGAGGAATTTCCTTGGCGCCCCCGAAAAAAGCAAGCGAGACCGCAAACCCTCCGCGCAGGTGGCACGCCCCGGTCGGCGAAGTCATGTACCCAAGAGCTTGTGTGTATGACGCGCGCGGGTCATAGGCCGGTATCTCCAAGCCTTTGATGGTCATCGAATATTCGGGGTGCTCGTAAAACTCCGCGAGCCTTTTGGACCCTTCCGCCAGCTTGTCGCCGATGCCCTTGCGCGAGGCGGTCATTTCCACCAGCTTCTCCAGGACAGAGGCATTGCCGAATTTCAGTTCCAGGCCGCCGGTGTCTTCCTTGGGAAGGATCCCCTTTTCATAAAGCTCCATGGCGCAGGCGACCGTGCCCCCGAAACTCATGGTGTCTATGCCCAGCTCGTTGCATTTGTAGTTGGCCGCGGTGATGGCCTCAAGATCGTAAATCCCGCAGAGCGGGCCCATCAAGACCACGGTTTCGAATTCCGGGCCTTCGCCCTTTTTATCCTTGACTTTGGTGTGACGCTGGCAGGCGAGCGGACAGCCGTGGCAGGCGCCCGCTTTTTCCAAAATCTTTTCACGGATGGCCTCTCCGGAAACCTTTTCAACATCCTCGTCCGGGTGGGTGGTGTCCTGAAAATTTTTATGGGCCAGCATGTCTATGATGTTGATCAGCTTGACCAGGCCCGCGGTGCCCAGCTCCTTGAGCAAACGCTTGGTCACCGGCGCCTGCCTCAGCAAATAAAGGGCCTGGTCGTACCCGGACTGATAGCGCTCCCGGTCGTGGATTTCGGTCTTGTGCTTTCCGGAAACCCGGATCGCCTTCAGGTTCTTGCTCCCGAACACCGCGCCCGGCCCGCCCCTCCCGTAAGCCCGGTTCTTGTCGTTCATCACCGCGGCTATGCGCACCAGGTTTTCGCCCGCGGGGCCGATGCAGAGCACTCTTGGTTTCGCGCCGGGTTTTGCGTCTTCCAAAAGCTTGGCCGTGGTCTCATGGACATCCTTTCCCCACAGGTGCCTAGCGGGAAGGATTTCAACGCCCTCGGAATTGATGTCGATCATCACCGGCTCTTGAGCCTTGCCCGTGATCACAATCGCGTCAAACCCCGCGGCCTTGAACGCCCCGGCCCAAGAGCCTCCGGAGTTGGCGCTGCCGATAAAGCCGGTGAGTGGGCTTTTAAATACCATGTGCCCGCGGGACGCGGTCGGGGCGTTGGTGCCGACCAGGGGCGAGGCCGCGATCACGACCACATTTCCCGGGCCGAGCGGATCGCATTTGGGGTCCACACGGTCAAAAAACAGCTTTGCGGCAAGTCCCCTGCCCCCGATGTAGTCCCGGATCAGGTCCGGATCCAAATCCGTGGTCTCCACCCGGCCCCGGGAGAGGTCGACTTCCAGTATTTTTCCGTGGTATCCCTTGGTCAAGCTTTTACTCATCAAAATCCTGTTCTTCCAATCTTGGATTATAAACCATGATCGTCCGATCAACAAGGCGGTTGAGAAGTTTGCAAGGTCGTGATTTGAAAGATAAAAGGAGTCATAACAAACGCACAGCGATTTTTTCCCACGATCCTGTCGAAAATCGACAGGACACAAAGGTGCCAAAACAAGGTTAATATTTCTTATTATTAATAATTCCCGAACCCCGAGTCCCCAGCCCCTAACCCCCAATTATCATGGAACATACCTGCCGCCGGTGTCGTAGCCCCCTCCCCATATAATCATCTCGGTCCCGGTCCAGACTGCGGTATGAGAAGACCTTGCGGTAGGCGCATTGGTAGTTGTGGTAGAAGTCCAGGAATCTGTTGAAGGATCATACCTGCCGCCGGTGTTATTATCAGGATATCCTCCCCATACAATCATCTCGGTCACGATCCAGACCGCGGTATG
>Ga0315287_10008690_pt1 | contig 10272 bp, 4 predicted proteins | sample YL17G11_0_MG_FD_205037 | JGI IMG/M metagenome (GOLD analysis project Ga0315287, IMG submission 205037) | Sediment microbial communities from Yellowstone Lake, YNP, Wyoming, USA - YL17G11_0 | ecosystem: Environmental > Aquatic > Freshwater > Lake > Sediment | place: USA: Wyoming | collected...
ATGCCTGAGCGGTCCAGGCGGCACAAGCGCACGAAATGCCTGCCTTTTCGTTGATCGCCACGTCGGCGCTCTTGTTGCTTCTTGTTCGGCGCTCAACGCGAGCCGTTCTAGGAGCGTGTCCGGGCATTACTCGGACACGCTCCTAGGGGCAAGGGGCAGGGGACAGGGGGCAGGCGGGATTCGGGACTCGCGGGGGGCGTTTTCGTAGCCCGGCTGCTTTAGCGGCCGGGTGGCCGAAGGCCATGGTCGCCTCCGGCGACCCGGGGTCTGCCTTCGACTTCGCTCAGGCCAGGAAAGACCCCGGGCTACATGGAGGGTGGCCGACGGCCATGGTCGCCTGCGGCTCGGCGCCCGTCAGATCGTCACCCCGGCGAAAGCCGGGGTCCAGGGGGCGGGTCGCTGGCCTGGATTCCGGCGTGCGCCGGAATGACGGAGGAGATCGAGAGTCGGCGCTAGAAACCGACGCGTACGCCGATGCGAGCGATGATCGGGTTCATGATCTCCAGCGTCTGGTTGAATCCCGTGGCACCTGTAAGCCGGATGTCGTACTGGCGCTGCAGCTCCGTGCCCGAGTTGAGCAGGTTGAAGATGTCGAAGTCGAGTTGGATGGTTGACCGGCGCACCGTGAACGACTTGCTCACTCGCGCGTCCACTGTCGTCACCGAAGGCAGGCGGTTCGTTTCGATGTCCGTGTTGACGAGCACGCTTTTGAGGCTGTCAAAATAGTCACCGGTGCTCACCGCGCTCCGGTACCACGGCTGCGCGAATCCTTGTCTCGAGACCACGCTGACGGCGAGATCGATGCCATGCGGCGCCTGGTACAGCCCGTTCGCGATGAACTGGTACGTCGGGAGCAACTGCCACACGCCGCTCTTCCCGGAACCCGTGGATTGGACCGTCACGAGCCCGCCATTTATGTTCGCGTTGCCGGGGCTCGGGGTCGGGTCCCCGATGGCGGTTGCCGGGTTGTCGAAGTACTCCCGGTGATCGTTGGTGGAGAAACCGACGCGGGCCATCCACTTGTCCGACAGCCGCTTGGTGGCGCTGGCGTCGATGCCCCAGAATCGCTGGTGGTAGCCGTCGCGTCCCGTGTATTCCACGCCGCCGTTGAGGGCAGCCGCGCTCAAGCCGTTCGTGACCACGGCGTAATACGGGACGCTGTAGGAGGATCCATCCGGCAGTCCAGTGCCGGTCAACGTGCCCACCCGAGCGTAGTCGTCCTTCCGAACGCCGATGCGCGGCTGCCAGTTGAAATCCACGAACTTCCGCCACGTCAGCGACACGCTGACGCCCACCTGCTTGAGCACTTCCCTGTCCATGCCAACGACCACTTCGTGCGTCTTCGGCACGTGATAGGCGCCAATCGTGTTGTTGCTCTCGATCTTCCCCGGGTTCGAGGGATCGAACCCGCTCCAGCCCGCGAGCACTGACGTGTCGATCTCGTTCGGGTCGGCAGTCTTGTTGCCGTTCCTGTCAACCGCGTAGAAGGCGGCGTAGCGGTACTGGACCGCCGAGATGACGCTGGAGGCCCCGTTGCCGAGCTGCGACGCGAACATTGCGTAGCTGCCGCGCAGCTGCGTTCGTCGCGCCTCGTCGAGGGCGTAGGTGATGCCAACGCGCGGCGAAAACGAGTTCCACGTGATCGCATCGGGCACAGCCGGCGCGGAAACCGCCGGCAGCCATTTTTCGAAGCCCGGCACGGCCGGCTCGCTCGCCGGCAGCACGCCGTCGCGCTGCCAGTCGAAGCGCACACCGGCGTTGATGGTCGCGCGATTCAGCGTGATGGTGTCGCCAACCCACGCCGAGCTGTAGTGGGCGAGAGCCGCCGCCACCCACGGGCTGACCACGGTGACGAAGATGTCCGGGTAACCGACATGGTAGCTGACGATTCCGTTGCCCTTGCTGCTCGACCAGCGCGAGGCTGAATTCATCGTGACGCGGCGCCAGGAGACGCCGAATCTCACCTCGTGCTTCGCGCGGAACCAGGATCCTTCCGCCATTGCCGTCTGTTGCGGACGATCCGTGGCGTACGTATCGAACGAGACGTGCCACACGCCGCTGTCGTCCTGCCACACGTCCTTGTCCATGCCGCCCTGTGGATCGAGCGTGAAACCCGACGGGAAATACGAACCACGCGCCGTGAGGAACATGTTGTGTCCTACGACGAGATTCACGTCGCCCTTGTACAGCGTCGACGGCCCATTCTGGTTGTACGTCGTCTCCGGCGGACGCGTCGCGCCGGCGTCCCGCCCGCGTTTCACCTTGTCCCCGCGGAAGTACGTGAAGCCTGCGCGGACGCGCGGCGAGGCCTGCGCCTGCACCTTCAGCGCTGCGTTCTCGAGGGTCGTGTTGTCGGGCGTCTGGCGAATCGTGAGGACGCGAATATCCGTCTTTCCCAGCGAGCCCCAGGCCCACAGGTGGTCCTTGACGATCGGCAGGCCGAGTTCGGCGCCGGCGTCCCACAGCCGGCTCATCCGGTTGCCCCGGCCGTTCGGGCTGCCCAGCGCTGTCGCCAGCTCCGGCGACATGTTGTTGCCCTGCATCGACTCGTTCTCGAAGTAGGCACGAGCCGATCCGTGCGGGGTGTTGGTGCCGGACTTCAGGATGAGGTTCAAAGCCACGCCACCCGTCGCGCTCGTCATGTCTGCGCCGCCCGTCGTGACGTTCAGCTCCTGGAACGTGTCAAAGTCGTAGTAGGTCGGCGTGGCGCCGGTCGCGGCCATGTCCGTGATCGGAATGCCGTCCATGTTCCACGTCGCGTCCCCGCCTGCCGAGCCTTTCGCCAGATAACCCGACTGCTGGCCGGATTCCGACCCGCCCACGTTGACACGGTCCACGATGATGCCTGGCACCGTCTGCATCACCACCCACGGGTCGCGCGCCGAGGGGATGTTCTGGAGTTCTTCGAGCGTGACGGTGGTCGAGGCGCTGGTCTTCCTCCCGTCGATGATCGGGCTCTCCGCCGTGACGTCCACGCGCTGGTCCACGCTGGCCAGGGCCAGCGCGGCCTTCAGCGCGACCGTGCCGCCCGCCACCACGAGAGCATTCGGGTTGACGTAGTCGGCGAATCCCTGGAGGGACGCCTTCACGGCGTAGATGCCTGGCGGCAGATTCACGAAGCGCGCGACGCCGTCCGGCTCGGTCGTGACCGATCGCGCCTGCGGTCCGCTCAATTCACAGCGCACGCCGGCAAGCACGGCACCGGACGGGTCGACCGCCACGAGCTCGATTCGTCCGGTGAACACCTGGGCCTGGACCGGAAGAGCGACGACGAGCGTCACCAGCACACCCAGCCAGGCCCGGATCAGGCCCGCGTTCAATGCACGTGAAGGTCTGCTGACATCGGCCCGTTTTTCCATCTCAACCACCTCGGGGATCCGTCTCGGAGACACGCGAATGCCGGAACCGTTTTCGACTGGTCGAACGACGCTGCGCCCCACCCGGCATCCCGACAGTTCTACCTGCTCTTGGCCGCGCGCGCAAGAGGGCGACACGCGGCAAGGCGCCTCTCTCGCTGGAGTGTCGACTGCAGGTGGAAGCCCGCCGCCGGTGAAATCCCATCACTCGAAATCCATGCGCATGGATCTGTGATCTGGAAATATGGAAAGAAAGACGTTCCGGGTTCGGTAGGTCTCCGTAAGTCGTTGAAATTGCAGGACCATCCAGCAGGGAACGATGGTACGGATCTTTCATGTGATCAATGTTTGACAAATCGGCCCCTGAGTTCTAGCCTCATGTTGTCCTTTTTCCCTAAAGGAGGTTCAGAATGAGTGTCAGCCGCAATATCCGCCTTGTCGGACAGTTCGCCCTGGTCGGGGCGCTGCTGCTCGCCTTCGCGGTTCCAGGCCTGGCGCAGACCGAAACGGGTCGTGTGACAGGCCGCGTCATCGATCAGACCGGCGCGGTGTTGCCCGGTGCGACGGTCACCCTCATGTCGCCCGGCACGGGCGTCGCCCGGACCACCGTCTCCGACGAAACGGGCCGGTACGTGATCACCAACCTGCAGCCGGGGTCCTACTCGGCGAAGGTCGAGTTGAGCGGATTCGCCACGCAGACGGCGAATCTGGTCGTCAACGTCGGCGGCAGCGTCTCGATTGAAACGAAGCTGCAGATCGCCGGTGCCACCGAGACGGTCTCCGTGGTTGCCGAGAGCCAGATCATCAACACGCAGAACTCGGAGATGTCGACGACGGTCCGGCAGGAGCAGATCCGCGAACTGCCGACGCTTACGCGCAACGCGTACGACCTCGTGGGCCTCGCCGCCAACGTGGTTTACGACAGCGCGTCGGCGCGCGGCACCGGGTATGCCATCAACGGCATGCGGTCCGCCTCCACGAACATCCTCCTGGACGGTTCGGCCAACAACGACGAGTTCTCCGCGACGGTCGGCCAGAACGTGCCGCTCGACTCGGTGCAGGAGTTCTCGGTCGTCACGTCGAACTTCTCGGCCCAGTACGGGCGCGCGACGGGCGGCGTGGTCAACGTGGTCACGAAGTCGGGCACGAACATGTTCCGCGGCACGGGCTACGACTTCTACCGCAGCAACGGCCTGTCCGAGAACACGGTCACGAACAAGGCCAATGACATCGACCAGGGCAAGTTCACCCGGCACCAGGTCGGGTACAGCTTTGGCGGTCCGATCGTGAAGGACAAGATCCACTTCTTCTCGAGCCTCGAGTACATCCGGGTGCGCAGCGCTGACACGCAGATCTCCTGGGTGCCGACGTCGCAGCTCCTCGCGGCGTCTGGCGCGCCGACCCAGGCGTTCTTCACCAAGTACGGTGCGGGTGCCACGATCAACGGCCCGATCCTGACCCGCGACCAGGTGTCCGCAATCATCGGGACGGGCACCGGCCCGTTCAGTCAGTTGCCGGGAAGCACGCCGGTGTTCGGGCAAGTAAGGAAGAGCCTGCCGGCCGATGCTGGCGGCGGCAATCCCCAAGACGACTACCAGTTCGTTGCCCGCGTGGACTGGAGCCTGGGTCAGAACACGCAGGTCTACGTGCGCTACGCCTACCAGAACACGGCGACCCAGCCGGGCACGAACGCGTCGAGTCCGTACAACGGATACGACACGGGCCTTACGGCCAACAACCACAATATCCTCGGGTCGTTCACCCGCGTATATACGCCCACCTTCACCGGCCAGACGAAGGTCGTGTACAATCAGGTCAAGAACGATCAGCCGCTCAACGGCGACCCGCAGCCGACGCTCTACATGAACCCGACGACGGCGGTGCGGCTGCAGGGCTATCGGATCACCTTCCCCGGCTACCTGCCGTGGAGCCCTGGCAGCGCGATCCCGTTCGGCGGCCCCCAGAAGTTGCTGCAGTTGTACCAGGACCAGACCTGGCTCAAGGGCAAGCACGATATCCGGTTCGGCGGGTCCTACGTGCACATCGCGGATGACCGGACCTTCGGCGCCTACGCGAATGCCGTCCAATCGCTGAACACCACGTCCACCGCCCTGACATCCCTCGACAACCTGGTGCTCGGGCAGATCCGGCGATTCCAGACCGCCATCAACCCCAAGGGGTACCCCGGCTCGACGTACACGACGCCGGCGCCGCTCCCGAGTTTCACCAGCTTCAACAAGTACAACGAGTTCGCGCTCTACGGCAACGACAACTGGGCCGTCGGGAACCGCCTCAAGTTGAACCTCGGCGTGCGGTACGAGTACTACGGGTCTCAGCAGAAAAGCGAGCCGAAGTACGACTCCAACTTCTACTACCCGAACAACGCCACGTCGGTCAGCACCAGTTCGCCGGCCGAAATCGTGGCGGCCATTCGTGACGGCAAGGCGATGCCCACCAACGAGAGCCCGATCAAGGCCCTCTGGGCGCCCGACTACAACAACATTGCCCCGCGGCTCGGGTTTGCCTGGGACGTGAGCGGCGACGGCAAGATGAGCGTCCGCGGCGGCTACGGCATGGCGTTCGAGCGGAACTTCGGGAACGTCACGTACAACGTGCTCTTCAACCCGCCGCAATATCTGGTGGCGTCGATCGACGCACCGACCGACGTTCCCGTGTTGCCGATCTACACCGACCCCTCCGGGCCGTTCGGCGGCATCGCGGGTGTCACGAAGACGATCCCCGGGGGGAGCCTCCGGCACGTCGACCAGAACGTCAAGACCGCATACAACCACTTCTACGGCGTGTCCCTCCAGCGCGAGCTGGGGGCCAGCATGTCGGCCTCGGTCGATTACTCGGGCTCGTCGGGCCGGTTGCTCTACGACCTCGCCGACGTCAACAAGCCCGGCGCCGAGTTGATAATCCTGGGGGACCAGACAAAAGCGTGGAACAAACGCCCGAACTCCTCGTATACCGCGTTCAACACGCGCGGCAACCGCGGGCAGTCCCAGTACCATTCCTTGACCCTGGGCATCGATGCGCGGAAGATCGCCGAGACCGGCCTGCAGCTCTCGGCGAGGTACACGATCGGCCAAGCCAAGGACAACCTCAGCTCCACCTTCTCCGACTCGGGTAACAACTTCAATCTCGGATATCTGGACGCCTTCGACCCGATGCTCGACTACGGTTACGCCGAGTTCGACGTACGGCATCGCTTCACGATGTCGGGCATCTGGAACCTGCCTTTCTTCGTCAACTCGACGGGGGCCACACGGACGCTTCTCGGCGGGTGGCAGGTCAACTGGATCTTCGCAGCCCGGACCGGGTTACCGTTCACCCTGTGGGACTGCACCAGCGGGTACTACTACTGCATGAGGGCGATTGACCCGGTCGGCATCAGCACGACCGCGAATGGCAGCAAGGCCACCGGCAATCCGAATGAGTACAACCTGCTCGACCTGACGAAGCTCATGCCGACGGCCGGCAGCTACGTCAATCCGAAGACGGACACATCGGACTACGGTCCGTATCCGTCCACCATGACGAAGCGCGATGCGTTCCGCAGCCCGGGCTTCTGGAACGTGGACTTCGGCTTCAGCAAGCGGTTCCGCTTCGGCCCGCGGTACGCCGCGCAGATCCGCATCGAGGCGTACAACCTGTTCAACCACGCGAACATGTACGTCAACGCCGGCAACGCGGATCTCGCCAGCTCCGACATGATCACCGGGTACAAGGACGGCAACCGCCGTATCCAGCTCGGGTTCAAGTTCGAGTTCTAACACCTGGCTATTCGTGACCTTCGATTCGAGGGGGAGCCCCGTGGCTCTCCCTCGTCTTGTGTACAGGGGTCTCGGAAAAAACCCGCGGTCCCCTTGCCATCACGATCAGCTGGTTGTCTGCCGCGCCATAATAGGTTGCATGTTTCGCCTTCGACGCCGTCCTTTCCAGTGGTTGCCAGGACGCTGCATCGCGGTCGCGGGCCCAGCCGTGGCCCTGGCGCTCGCGCTCGCCGGCGCAGTGCGGGGTGCCGGGCCAACCCCGGTCCGTTTCCTGTCGTATGCCGACGTGCAGGCCATCCCCGGCGTTGACAGTCTCGACGCGCTCGCCGGCGTGTCGGCTGCCGGACGGCCGGCGGCCTGGGACGCGTGGGTCCGCAAGCGCGCGGCCGACGTCACGGCGCGCATCCTGCGTGGCGAGGAGGATTCCCTCGCGTATCTCCTGATGTTCGGCACCAGCTACACGAAGGCGCCTCGCATGACGCGCGAGTTGCTCGAACAGGCCGGGACGACTCCTCCGGCCGGCGGCGCGCCGGGCTCCGGAGCCTCACCCGGACTGGCGCAGGCCTTCGAGACGAGGCTGACCGACCTGCTGCGCGCGCTCGCCTCACCAGGAAGCGACGAGCGCCTGTCGTGGGCCGCAGCGACGCTGGCGCGGCTGGGGCATCGCGTCGATACACCTGACGGCCGGGCGAGGGCGGCACCATACCTGCTCCAGAATCTCTCGCGCGTGATCCACGAGAGCACTGACCTTAGCCAGGCTCTCGAGTCCGCACAACGGGCGGGCGATCGGGACACCGAACTTGCGCAACGCGCGCGCCTCTTCGCGAACCGGGGCCTCGCGCCCGACACGTCGTGGGCGATCAACTTCGCCCTTGCCGAGGCGCTGCGCGCGCTGAAGGACGCGTCAATTCTCGGGCCCGGCACCGTGCGGCGAGTCGCCGTCGTCGGCCCGGGCCTGGACTTCGTGGACAAGGCGGAGGGGCACGACTACTACCCGCCCCAGTCCCTGCAGCCCTTCGCGGTGATCGACGCGCTGATTGCGTCGGGCCTCTCCCCGGCCGCTGGGCCGCAGTTGACGACGATCGACGTCAGCCCCCGTGTCAACGACTACCTGAGGCGCCTGATAAGCCCGTCGGGACGCCGGCCGTTCGACCTCCAGTTCGTCAGGAGCCGCCTCGTTCGGTGGACGCCGGACGCCACTCGGTACTGGAACGCATTCGGCGCCGCCATCGGGTCCGGAATCTCCCCCATTCCGCCGCCGCCGTCGGCCGGCGAACTGGAGACCCGCGCGATTCGCGTGGCTCCCGGTTTCCTGCGCGGTGTGCCACCGACCGAGGCGGACATTGTCTACCAGCGGGTCGGCGTACCCGATGCGGAGCGGTGCGACCTCGTGGTCGCCACGAACATCCTGCTGTACTACGGCAAGTTCGAACAGATGCTCGCCGCCTCGAACATCGCCGCCATGCTGGCTCCCGGGGGTCTCTTCCTGACGAACACGAAACTGGACGATCTCCCGGCGTTTTCGCTACGGAAGGTGACGGAGACGGCCACCGCATTCTCCGACCGGCCCGGGGACGGTGAGTACGTTTTCGTCTACCGGAAGCCGCGCTGAGCAGCGCGGTCGCGATTCCTACTTTCGCTCGACCGCCGAGATCTTGAATTTGTACCGCCAGACGAGGGTCGTGTTTGCCGACTGCTCGTACAGCAGCGACCACGTTGTCGGCAACGTCAGTCCCCCGAAGCGCTGGAAGTCCGCGAAGTGCTCTTCGAGCCGGAAGTTGACTTCCGACTGCTGGGAGGACGACTCCATCGTCGTCCCGAGGTTCTGCGCGCGGCTCCAGGAATATACGCTCGCCACGTGCCGGAACGAACCCGGGTCGAAGTACAGGTGGATGTCGAGCTCGCCCTGCTTGTTCTTCGCCCGGTAGCGGAGCCGGTACAGCCGGCGCCCGTCCAGTTCCTTCAGGCCGGCGCTGTCGAGACGCATCTGGCGCGCGGCCAGATCGAGGAGGGGCCATCCGGCGTTCAGGACGCCGCCGAGGAGCCCTTCGCGCAGGATCACGTCGTTGGCAGCGATGAACTGGGCGAGGATCGATTTCTTGGCGGACGCGCGAACGGCGAAGCCGATGTCGGTCTTCGATCCGTCGAACACGAACTTCTCGCCCTCGTAGGTGTCAGTCCCGAAATTCATCAGCAGGCGCGTGGAGGCCGCATCGGTTGCCAGGATGAACGACCCGCCGAGCATGCCGGTGCCAATCTGGCGCGCCTCCACCTCGCAGGCGCCGCGGACCTCGCGCGCGCTACCCATCCTCTCTTCCGGCGGACCCAGCGCCTCGTCGAGGTGCATCTTGACGATCTGGACGGGTGACGGAGCCTGGTCAGCGATGACGGGCGCCAGGCACGCCAGCACCGCCGGAATGGCCACAGCGCATCGCCAACCACGCATGACAACTCCAATCTGGGGGGCCGGGCGAGCCCCGGGGCTAAGTACTTCGACTCGCAATTACGGCCACGATTCCCGTTCGGCGCACGTGGCCGGTTGTGCATCGAAGGACTGAGTATACGGCGCTTGCCGCTGCCCGGTGTCGGATGCGCCTACCTGTACAAGAGGTACTTCGATCTGAGCAGCCGCCACCGGGACTCGGCGCGAACCCACGCCGTGGCTATGGCGGCCGGCTCCTCCCCGCCGCGGATGCGCCGCACAACGTCCGCGCCGAACAGCCGGCCGACCTTTTCGAGCTCGAAGGTCGTCGGAAACAACCGGTAGAGAGCCGCCGCGACTTCGAGCCCCACGCGGACCGGCCGCATGCGATCCCGGTCGGTGACGATGATGAACACGCCGTGGCAGAGCTCGTTGGCGAACCTGCTCGACGTGGGTGTAAAGCTAATCGGGTAGAACCGCACGCCGGGCAGGTTACGGCGATTCAGCTCGGCGGCAAGGCGCGGACCGTCAATCCATGGGGCGCCCAGTTGCTCGAACGGCGAGTCGGTGCCGCGGCCCACGGACACGTTCGACGCCTCGATGGCGCCAATCCCCGTGTACAGGCTGGCCGCCACCATGTTGCGCATGTTGGGCGAGGGATTCACCCAGGTCAGCCCGGTGGCGTCGAACCAGTCATCGCGGCTCCAGTTCTTCATCT
>Ga0315287_10008691_pt1 | contig 10272 bp, 14 predicted proteins | sample YL17G11_0_MG_FD_205037 | JGI IMG/M metagenome (GOLD analysis project Ga0315287, IMG submission 205037) | Sediment microbial communities from Yellowstone Lake, YNP, Wyoming, USA - YL17G11_0 | ecosystem: Environmental > Aquatic > Freshwater > Lake > Sediment | place: USA: Wyoming | collected...
TCCTCTCTGAGTTCCTGACGGGGGCCAGCGACGACGGCGACCCGATCTCCTGCCTGTGGCGGTCCAAGGCATTCTCGACCTCCTCGCCGGGGATTGCGCACTTCGTTCGCAGGGTGTCGCTCCTGACTCCGCAGCTCGCGGGGTCGGTGACGGTGCGGGTGAAGAACGAGATCGACGGGGTGACGATCGCCACGCGCACGGTGTCGCTCAACTCGTCCGGGTGGAAGCGGATCGCGCTCGTGAACTCGGGCCAGCCGGGGTTCCTCCAGCAGATCGAGATCGCGTACACGGGGACGGTCCAGTTGAAGCTGGACGCGGTACAGGTCGAGGGCGTCGAGATCCCGCGACGGGTGGGGAGGATCTTGTGAGCGACTTCTTGTCTTCCATTCGGGCGCTACTTGGCGGAGGCGCGATGGATCAGCTTCCGACTGAACGACAAAGCGTTCGCCCAGGTTTCGGGCTTGGAGGGTCTAGCATCCAAGGGTCTGGGCTAGACGATCAACTTCGGAATGCCGACCGTAAAGAAGCAGCGATGCCCGGTCCCAAGCGTATGTCGAAGGGCTGGGGAGAAGTGGACGAGGCCCAGTGGATCGCGAATGAGCGGGCGAAGATGGCAGCGGAGCGAGCGGCAGCAAGTCCAGAGCAACTCGCAGAGGAACAAAGGTTCCTGCGGGAACTGTTCCATCCATCGCGGGCCGCAGTCCGAAAGGTGGCTCCCAAGCCGCAGCCGCAGGAAGTTGACCCAGACATCGCCGGACTGTTCTCAGAAGTGAAGGGGGAGAGGTTCAAGTTCTGATGAGCGTCCCTGTCCGCGGCACGATCCGCTACTCGAAGGGCAGCTTCACCGAGAAGCACGCGGCGGAGATCGGGGAGCGGCTCATCGCGCTGGAGAAGGCCCTCGCGGGCGGCGCCACGGTCTACACCTCGCCGAACGTGCCGGCCTTCGGTGGGGGAGGCGGAGGAGCGCCGGGAGCCCCGGGTGCGCCTGGGGCACCGGGAGCGCCGGGCCAGACGACGATCATCATGGCTCAGCCCACGCCCCACGTTCACATGGTCTCAGACGTAGTGAACCTGAGAGCCGACGACATGCAGTTCATTCTGGCTAACAGGATCTACGGAGGCTGATAGATGCCGATCTACAGCGGGAACGTCCTCACGGGATCGACCAGTGGCAGGCCGATTCCTATCGCGGCGACAGCTTCCCCTGGAACCCTGATCCACACGGCAGCGAGCGGGACCACCGGATTCGATGAAGTGTTCCTCTTCGGGTCCAACGTGACCAGCCTGAACGCGACGATCACGATCGAGTGGGGCGGAACGGGCAACCCGGCAGATCACCTCGTCACGGAACTCGCTATCCCTGCGCGTTCGGTCGGCTATCCCCTCTCGGTAGGTCAGCGGATTCAGAACGGACTCTCCATCCGCGCTTTCAGTGGCACCGCATCAGCCATCAACATCACCGGCTGGTACAACCGCTCCAGTTAGAGAAAGGACTCGATGAAATTAGCATTTGCGTGCCCCTACTACGGGAACACACCTCCCCTCGTAGGAGATAGCCAGCGGGCCAATATCATGAACGCCGCCGAGGCGGGGCATGAGTGGATTGACGACTACTCGACGAGCGGGATGCAGCACCGGAACGCCTGCGACCAGATCGCGGTCAAGGCTGCCCACGATCCCCGGATCGACGCGGTGTTCTGGACAGAGCACGACGTAGTGCTGAGTCCGCAGGCCATCACCATGTTGTGTGAGTCGCTGGAGGCCCACCCCGAAGCCGACGTGATGACCGGTGTCGTGTTCCGGCGGAGCGAGCCCTTCAACCCGATGGTGGCGATGCTGGACAACTCGCTGACCATCGAGCAGTACGAGGAGATGAAGGTCTCCAAGGACTACACCACTCGGCAAGCTGCGGCCATGATGACGTTCGAGGAGGTCAAGGCCAAGCGGCTCATGTCAATCACGATGGTGGACACCCAAGCCGCTCCCTTCCCTGCGGACACCGCTTCCATGTGCTGCCTGTTGTTCCGGCGGGACGTGTTCGTGAAGACGTGGGAGATGCCGGACCTGTTCGCAGTGGATCAGACGGGGTTCTTCAGCATCGACAATGCGTTCTTCATGCGGCTGAAGGAGAAGGGGTTCAAGCTCTACTGCGACCCGAGGGTGCTTTGCGGGCACTTGGGGAACACCGAGATCATCGACTGGAACACCTGGGCCAAGCACAGCCAGAAGCTGATGGACGGGTACGACATTAAGAAGCAGGAGCGGCTCAGGGAGGGTGGCGAGAAGGGCCGCATCTACGGCGAGTTGACCCGGCTGGCGAACAAGAACAGGACCGACAAGGGGACGCTGGATCACACTCCTGACAGCGGGTGGAGTGGCTGGGTCCACAACTACTGCGACTTCTATCAGGCCCATCTGGAACCCATCCGACTTAGTGCCAAGAAGGTACTGGAGGTGGGGGTCTGGAGAGGCGGGAGCCTGAAGATGTGGCGGGACTACTTCCCCAACGCCACAGTCTACGGCTTCGACAACGACCTCTCTCAGATCAGCGGCGAGCTGGGCGACCGGATCGTCACGATGCAGGGGGACCAGTCGAAGCGGGAAGACCTCGACTCGGTGGGCGAGGCGTGGAGTTTCGACCTCATCGTAGACGACGGCGGGCACACGATGGAGCAGCAACAGATCACGCTGGCGGCACTGTTCCCCAAGGTGCGGCCGGGGGGCTACTACATCTTGGAGGACCTCCACACTAGCTTCCTCCCCGACTTCGGGATCGAGCCGGGTGGCGGGAATGCCACAATCAGCGTGGTGGAGCAACTGGCTGAGTGGAGGCCGGTCGAGAGCAAGTATATGACCGACGACGAGCGGCACTACCTCGAAGCCAACGTGGAGTCGGTCTACATCTACGGCAAGAAGTCGATGACTTGCATCATCAGGAAGAAGCCATGAGCAAGCCGGGGGAGAGCGTCACGCTGTCGGCCCCGGTGGTCACGGCAGCGGCTCCTACCTACTCGTATCCGACCGAGCCGACACCCAGCCGGGCCTTGGGGAACATGCTGCGGCACCTCAAGGGGGTGATGGCAGCAGCGGAAGAGTTGAGAACCTTGTTGGAGAAGCAAGAGCGGAAGGAGAAGTAGAACCAACCAGCACCCAGTTCGCGCTATCAAGTCAGCACGCCGAGACTCCCGGCCTCCTGATCCAGACGCGCCACCTGCGGAGCGCAAGCAGGAGATAGACAGATGGCAGTCACCGGATACTGGTACCCGACGGCGATGACGAAGATGGGCAGCGCCACGGGCAAGTTCGACTGGGTGGCGGACAGCGCCTCCATCAAGATCGCTCTCATGGCGACCAACTTCACGGGCGCGAACCAGTCGCTGAGTCTCGCGTCGTCGTGGTCGGACGTGTCGGCCTACGAGATCGCCACCTTCACCAACTACACGGGGGTCGCCAGCAACGCCGGGAAGACCCTCAGCACCACCGCAGTCGCCGTGCTCAGCACCAGCAACAAGACGGTGAAGTTCTCCGGGGCCACCTCGACGGTGTGGGGCACGGCCACCCTGACGACCGCTGGAGCGGTGGTGCTGAAGCACGTCTCTCAGAAGTCGGACAGCCCCGTGATCTTCTTCCTCGACTTCGGGGGGAACCAGAGCCCGAGCGCGGGAGACTTCACGATCACCTGGCACACCGACGGGATGGCGACGATCACCACCGCGTAGGAGGTCTTCGATGGCTGGATGGGCCGACGCTTCGCGGGAGTCGGGCGGGGCGTCGGTTCATCTGCGCCTGGACAGCGAGGGTACGTTCATGCGCGGGATCTTCGAGGTAGTCCGATGAGCAGGGTCAGCATCGGGGCGGTCCTGAGTCCGGCGCCGGGAGTGCCGACGCCGACGCTCGTCCAGCATCAGTCGTCGGCCATGAACGCCTTGGCAAAGACCAACTGCGCGGGGAACAACTACAAGATCCGGCTCCTCCAGCCGGTGCTGAGTGGGAACTGCCTCATCCTCGGGATCACCCACGGCGGTACCGCGCCCACGGGCGTGAGCGACAACATCAACGGGGCGTGGGCGGCGGCAACCGTGACTGCCAACGCGGGCAGCTACGACTCCAGAATCTACGTCATGCCCAACGCCGGGGGCGGGCAGACTACCGTCACGGTCGCGTTCTCTGGGACTCAAGATCCATTCCAGTACGAGGCCAGCGAGTTCTACAACGTCGCCACCACGTCTCCGGGAGCCGGGTCGGTCGCAACCGCAGATGACACCGGCGCGGCTCTCGCGTGTGGGAGCTTCACCCCGACCAACAACGACGCGACGGGCGGGAACCTGCTCTGGTCCTACTTCTGCCTGTCGGCCATCGCCAATGAGTCCACCTACCCGTCTTCCATCTCTCCGGGCACCAGTCACACTCTGCTGAGCGCGGACCGTAGCCAAGACACCCTCGCCTATCACGCCTGCCAATACTACGTTCAGCCAACCTCAGCTTCGATCAACCCGGGCATGACCTTCACCGGGGAAACGGGTAACACCTTCAACTGTCTGGCGGTGGCACTGAAGGCGGCGAGTGCCGGGACAGCTCCTGCCGCCTCGGGCATTCGGATCAAGAGCCAGGCGAATCATTCTTGGTGGCGTCGGGTTCCCAGCCAGAGCGTGACGTTGCAGTTCCCATGCACCGGCAACCTCATTGCCTTGATGATCAACGAGCCAGGCGTAGTGGAGATCACCAGCGTCACCGACTCCAACGGGAACTCCTACACCAAGCGGCAGGGGTCCGAGACGGGCGCGCCGCAGTGCTGGCACACAGCAAACTCGACACCCTCGACCAACCTCGTCATCACGATGAACATGACGTCGCACGCCTCGACCCAGCGGTATACGGTCATGGCCTACGACATCGTGGGAGCAGCGGCCTCGCCCTACGACAACGCGGCGTCGGTCTACGCGACCTGTGACGGCGCTACCTACGTGGACAACCACCCGTCCCTGACGCCGACCTACTCCACGGGGTTGACTCTGGCTCTCCTCTCACTGGGGCTTGGACCCGCGACGGGATTCCACACCGGCTACCCAAGCGGGGCGATCTTCCACGCCTGCACCTATGACGGGATGACGGATGCGGACTACCTGAACAACGCGGCGGGGCAGGCGCACCTCTACCACTCCAGCACCGCTCAGCAAAATTGGAACTGGGCCATCACCAACCAGACTAGCAATACGGCGATGTCGTTGGCTGTCGCCTTCAAGGGGGCGTAGCAGGCATGGCTATTCTGCGGGTGAACACAACGACGGCTGCCGGTGCATCCGGGGCCACCGTCAACGCTACTGCCGCGAGCCACACGGCCAAAAACTTCCTCGTCGTCTTCATCACCGACGAGGGAACGGGTGTGTTGGCAAACCCGAATGGTGTGACGGACACCGCCGGAAACACCTACACCGTCCTGCCCGTGTCATACGAGAGCACGGGTTCGCCTCCAGGGATGGGCTCGGCCTGGCTGGCCTACGCCTACAACATCACGGGCCAAGCCAGCAATGTCGTCACGGCGCACTTCAGCTCCAACGCGAGCTACTGCTGCATCATCGTCCCCCAGTATTCCGGGATTCTGACCACCGACCCCATCGACGTGAGCAACAAGGGGGGCTCCGGCGGATCTGCTGTAGCCGCGTTCTCCGCGCCGGGTATCACCACAACGACTGCGGGCGATCTGCTGGTGGGCTTCGCCTTCAACAACTCGGGCGTTGCTGCAACTTGGACTTCTCCCAGCGGCGAGGTTCTGGACTCAATCGGAAACGTCGCCACCTTCTCGGAGCAGATTGGGGTTGCGACCGCTATCTACACGCTCGCGGGGACTTGGGCGAGTGCGACCAACTGGGCCACCTACATGGCTGCATTCAAGCCTGCGGCCAGCGGGCCGTCCGGTTCTCCCGGCAGCATTCACATGACCATCACGCTCTAGGGCAGCATGACAGAACCAGTAGCAGCGGGTGTGAAGGTGCTAGCCGGGCTTCCCACCTACGATGGGACGCGCTGGAACAGCCACGCCTTCGGCTCCATGTACGTCAGCAACATCGACACCTTCGAGGCAAGCTCCTCGCTCCTCGCCAGCGCGTTCAACCTATGCTGGGTGGAGGCTCTGAATCGCAGGGCCAACAATCCTCCCGTGACCCACTTCCTGCTGATGCACGCCGACATCGTGCCAGTGGATTTCGACTGGTTCCAGCAGCTCTGGGAGCAGTTCGAGAAGAACAACTGCCAGGTGCTCTCGGCTGCGGTGCCGATCAAGAACGACCTGGGACTGACCAGCATCGGCATGGAGTCGGACAACCTGTGGCGGCCCCGCCGGCTCACCGTCTCGGAGATCCTCGACCGGGAAGTGACATGGACTGACCCGAACGTGCTGGTGAACACGGGGATGCTCCTCGTGGACTTCACGAAGCCGTGGGTCGAGAAGGTGTGCTTCACGATCAACGACCGGATCACCAAGCCCAACGGGAAGTGGCAGGTCGATGTGGAGCCCGAGGACTGGAACTTCTCCCGGCAGTGCCGGGCGCTCGGCGTGCCGCTCCATGTGACGCGGCGGGTGGCGATCAGCCACATGGGCAGGAACGCCTGGAGGAATGACGTGCGCTGGGGCAAGCCTGTGGACCCGGAGATCACTGGTTAGGTCATGGCCCTCACCTGGGACAACACCGCTGGCGTAGTTGGCTCGGGTACGGGCAACATGACGTGGTCGCACACCGGGGCTTCGTCCAACGTCCGGGGCGTTGTCGTCACCATCGTCCAGAACCTCCAGACGAACGACCAGATCACCTCGGTCGCCTATGGATCGCTGACCCTTACCCGGATCAACAACGCGACTGTCCTCCACACCAACGCCGCAGCCGGCAAGACCGGGGCGGTCTACACCTACGTTGGCCTGAGTGGTGTCCCGCAGGGGGCTCAGACCGTCAACGTCGTCGTCACGGCGACAGGAGCGACGAAGGACGCCCACAGCTACACGATCCTCGGAAGCTGCGACCTTCTGGTCAGCGGCAGCAACACCCTCGACACCAGCAACACCGGGGGCACGAGCGCCAGCCTGACGATCACCTCCGCTGCTGGACTGCCTGCTCTGGCTGTCGGAGGGCTCCACTCCGGGGCCACGGCCGTCTCTGGCATGACGGCAGGGGCAGGGACGAGCGAGGCCGAGGAAGTAGACTTTGGGAACCAGGCCGCGAGCTTCACGCGGCTGACTTCCGCCACGTCTGGCGGAAACATCACCTACGGCTGGACGGTCACGGCGAACACGGCGGCGGGCATCGGTGCCGTGGCCCTCGCGGAAAGCGGGGTGTCGCCGCCGGTAGTCACGGCGACCGCCGCGATCCAAGCCCACACGATCTACTACCAGAGCGGCGTGACCCTCCAGGCCCAGCCGGCCACGGCGAATGCCAGCGTGGTCACGACTGGGGCAACGGTCGCAATCTGGGCCTACGCTCCGACGCCCATCGCCGCCACCGCAGCGATTCCGCAGCACACCGTCAGCGTGAGCGGTGCAGTCACCGTCCAGGCCCAGCCGGCGACCGCCACAGCAGCGATCCCGACGCACGCTGTTACGGTGTCCGGCAGCACGCCCGTTACGGTGCAGGCACAACCGGCAACGGCAACGGCGGCGGTTACAGGCGGAGCGATCACCGTCACGGTCGCGGTCGATCCAGTCACGGCTTCGGCGAGCATCCCACAGCACGCCGTTTCCGTCGCGGGCGGCACACCAGTCACCGTCCAGGCCGAGCCAGCCACAGCCACCGCAGCCATTCCCGCGCCGGCTCGATCCTCTGCGGTCATCATCTCGGCCGCCATCGCCACGGCAGCGGCGGCGTGCCTTGCCGTGGCGCTCTCGGCGTCCGTGTCTCTGGGCGCGCAGCCCGCCGCCGCCAGCGCAGCAGTCCCGGCCCCGACGCGCGCCGCCGCGGTCGCCGTCCAATCCCAGCCAGCCCTCGCTACCGCCGCCGTCCCCGTCGCTTCGATCTCTGCCGCCGTCGTCCTGTCAGCCCAGCCCGCCACCGCTTCGGCACTGGTCCGTGTGCCCGGTGCCGCCTCCGCTGTGGCGGTAGGGGCGTCACAGGCTGCGGCCACAGCGGCAATTCCTCTCCACGCCGTCGCCATCAGCGGGAGCGGCGCGATCATCCTCCAGGCCCAGCCAGCCACCGCTTCGGCCTCGCTGCGCGTCCCCGCTACCGCTTCAGCAGTCACGCTCCAGGCTGTCCAGGCGGCAGCCACAGCCGCGATCCCGACTCACACCCTGTCGATGGGCTTCGGCGCGACAGCCGTCCCGCCCACCGCCTCGGCGGCGATCCCCGTCCACACGCTCGCGGTAGCCAGCGCAGTCCAGGCCGCCCCAGCCAGCGCGTCAGCGACCATCCCAGCTCCGACTACGACCGCTGCCGTCTCGCTCAATCCGACAGTCGCGGTAGCCAGTGCTGCGGTCCCTACGCACGCGAACTCGACCGGATTCGTGGCGCTGCCGACTCCTGCAACAGCGACAGCGGCGATACCGACTCACGCACTCGGAGCCTTGGGCATTGCTTCGCCGGCCACCGCGTCGGCATCCATTCCGACTCACGGCCTCGGCGGCGTCCTGTACGCGGGGACAGCTACCGCTACGGCCGAAGTTCCGCTGCACCTACTCACTTCGGAAAACTCGCCCATCACCCTGGATGCCGTCCCGGCGACCGCCACTGCACAGATTCCACTGCACAGACTGATGATAGCGAGTGAACTGCCTGGGTTCGCTGTTCGCTGCGCCACTTACGACTGGTTGTAGGACAATAGAGGGGGAGAGTAGTATGGCAGCTTACGGTCAGCCACCGAATCTCGGCAGGGTGATGGCGGCAGTCCAGCCGCGCAACGGGCTCCCCGTGCGAAACATGGGCGGGATGCCGCAGACTCCCATGACCACGCCTCCGAAGCCCTTCGTGCCGGGGCCGACCGTGGCTGCTGGGCCTCCGGGGCCTGCGCCCATGCCTGGGATCAGGGAAGGCGAGCCGATGCCCGGACCCGGAGTCCCGGTCCCCATGCCCGGCAAGCCTGGAGGTGCGCCCGCTGGTCCCTCCACGACCACGACCCCTCCCCCTGCGGCGCCACCGTCTCCGGTCCCACCTCCGGCCCCGCCCGCCGTACCCAGCCCCGCCTCCACGTCTACCTCATCCACGACGAGTTCCTCTGGTCAAACGCCGGTAGTGTCGCCGCAGGCGGGAGGGTGGAACCTCGAAGGCCAGCTCCAGAACTTCCTGGGTGGAGCCTTCAACGGCTCCGTGACCCCTGAGTTCATCAACCGGGCGAAGGGCGACGTGTTCCGCACGGTCCAGGGGCAGACGAAGGGCGCGACGAACGCGATCAACGACGACGCCGTGCGCCGCGGACTCTTCCGCTCCGGTATCCCGGCGGAGGGGATCGCGAACGTGCAGGGTCAGGCGCAGGGCGCGATGGCTCGCGGTGTCGCCGACATCCTCAACAACGCCGAGAACCAGAACATCCAGGGGCGGCAGAACGCGGCGGGTGTCGCGAGCAACGTCCTTGGGATGAATCGCTCGTGGGAGCAGTACCAGAACGAGCGGTCGGATGCCGCGGCAGCGCGAGCGGCAGCAGGAAGACCGCAGACCTTCACCTACATCGACCCGGACACGGGCCAGTCCTACGAGATGGACGAGAGCTGGTTCTAGGAGGACATGATGGGATTCGGAAAGTTTTTGAAGAAGGCGCTCAACCCGCTGACGCCGTTCAAGGCGGGACTAAAGTCTGTGAACCAACTCGTTCACGGGGATGTAAAGGGTGCGCTCCGTTCGAGCCTCGATGCCGTCCCCGGCAGTCCGACGCTTGGGATGGGTGGAGGAGCGAAAATCTTGGACCCTACTGTAGCCTCCGGGCTTGGCCTCGAAAGGATGTCGGGCGCCAACGTGCAGGGCGGGATAGGGCCAGAGATGGGGAAGTTTCGTGGCATCGCCGGCATGGGTCAACGGCTCGGGCAGATGGCTCCCCCTCCCGGCATGGCAGCGGCAGGCATGGCCCCGCCGCAGGGAGCAGAGCAGATGGGTATGGCACAGCAGGGAGGCCCGCCCCCGCAGCCCTTCCTCGAATCGGTTCAGCAGGCTATCGCGCCGCCTGAGTTCGGCGATCCCTACGAATCCCAGAAGCAGCGGCGAATCCGCGGCTACTAGGAGGACATGATGGAGTTCTACGCACTCGCACTGCTCCCGCTGGCGCTGGCGAGTCTCTTTGATCGAGAGACTCGCAGGGGCC
>Ga0315287_10008692_pt1 | contig 10272 bp, 8 predicted proteins | sample YL17G11_0_MG_FD_205037 | JGI IMG/M metagenome (GOLD analysis project Ga0315287, IMG submission 205037) | Sediment microbial communities from Yellowstone Lake, YNP, Wyoming, USA - YL17G11_0 | ecosystem: Environmental > Aquatic > Freshwater > Lake > Sediment | place: USA: Wyoming | collected...
GCCGCTGTGCTCCCCGTAATAGCGCTCGGCCTTGTCGAGGTCGAGTTGATTGAGCACTACACCCAGTATCGGAGCGTTGGTGCGGCGCAAGCGCTTGATCCCGTTTTGCGCAACCTGGTACGGCGTCGAATCGGCCTTCACCACGTAGATGACCGACGAGGCGCTTCTTGAAAGCACAAGCGCATCGCTGACCATCTGCAACGGCGCGGAATCGAATATCACAATGTCGAAGACTTCCGCCAACCGTGCGATTACATCTTCAAATCGCTTTGAACTGAGGAGCTCGAGCGGGTTGGGCGGAACGGTTCCTGCCGGAAGAACATGAATGCCCGAGCGCTCATCCAGGAAAACGCACTGCGAGATTTGCGCCTGCCCGGCAACCATGTCCGCAAGCCCGGGCGCATCGTCATCGCGCCCGAGCAGCCTACCGATTCTCGGACGGCGCATGTCGGCGTCGACCAGGAGCACGTTCTTCACCTGCCCCAGTGCACAGGCCAGGTTGAACGACAACGTGGTCTTGCCCTCCGCAGGAACGGAGGACGTCACCAGTACAACCTTCTTCTCCTGGTCCAGCGCGGACATGAGCACACTGGTTCGAACAGTGCGCACCGACTCCGCAAACAAGGATTGGGCATCGTTGAAAAACGCAAGCTCCGACGCGAAACCCTTCTTGAAACCGCCCTTGACCTTCTGCAGCACGCCCAGAACAGGAACTCCGAGACGCTGTTCCACGGCATTCGTTGAATTCAGGGTGTTGCTCAACCGATCGAGCAGCAATGCCAGCATCGCCGAAAGGATCAGCGCCATGGCTGCCGAAATTCCGACAATCTGCAACTTCTTCGGCGCATAGGCCTCGCCCGGAATGGTAGCAATGTCAACCACCCTCGCCACCGTGGATTGCATGTCACTGGTTGCAGTTGTTTCCTTGAGACGACCGACGAACAAGTCGTAAAGATTGCGGTTCTGCTGCACGTCCCGCTCGAGAACACCCAGCTGGAATTCCTTGCGATTGATGCCCTGGATGTCGGCCTTGCTCTGGCCAAGGGCGCGCTCTATCGCCTGCTCGTTCGCGCGTGCCACTTCGTATTCCCTCGAAATTCCCGCCACCACTATTTCCGACTGACGCCGCAAGTTTTCACGCGCTGCATCGAGTTCGGCCTTTGCCTGGATCATGCGTGGATGCTCGGCACCGTATCGCTTGCCGGCTTCGTTGAATTTCCGCTCCGCCTCCGACTCCTGTTCCTTGAGCTTGATCATTGTCGGATTCTTGAGCATGGCAGGGACCGACTCGTAATTCGCCTGCGCCCGGCCGGTCTTGATCGCCTGCACCTGGTTATAGGCACTTTCGGCTTCCGCCCGCTTTTGTCGAGCTTCGACGAGGCCGCGCGTCAATTCTTCAAGCTGCTTTCCGGCGCCGGACATTGCCATGCCCTTGGTATCGACGATGCGCTCCCGGTCGCGGTACTCCTGCAATGCCTTCTCCGCCTGATCGACCTTGGCGCGCAGTTCGCCCATTCGCTCGCGCATCCAGCCAGTGGCCCTTTGCGTCATTGCCATGCGCGCCTCGAGGTCGCTCTCGACATATATGTCAGCCAGCGTATTGGGTACCTTGGCCGCCAATTCCTTGTCGTGCGCGGTGAAACTGATCTGGGCAAGCTGGCTGTTGCGTACAAGTTGCACCTGAAGGTCGGACTTGAAACGCTTCAGCACAATCTTCTGGATATCGTCTTCCGTTGGCGCACGCTTGTCTCGAAGCAAATTCGCCGGAATCCATGACTTGCGTTCCGAACCATCCTCTTGGCGCGGATCGAAGTCCGGATGGGTCGTCAGTTTCAGGCGCGCGACAGCTTTGCGCGAAAGTTCGTCCGACTTGAGGATTTCGACCTGAGTCTGGAAATATTCGCGATTGGCAAAGCCCTGGCTGTATATCTCTTCAATCGAGACCACTTTCGACTTGCCCTGCTCGATCAGCAATGTCGCTGTACCACGATACGAGGGCCGAATCGCGAACACCACAAGGACAGAAAGAATCGTGACCAGCAGGGTCAGTCCGATGATGCTCCAGCGGCGCTTGGAAATCGCCCGCCAGTACTCGACGATGTCGAGCGTCTCGGGTTGGCCTTGGATATCGGTCAATCCCGATTGCAGGCGTTCATTGACAATCAGGTCGTTCAAAAGAAGCTCTCTTCAATGGTCAGGATGTCACCCGGATGGATCGGGGCATTGAGGTCCACCCTCTTCGGGGTGAGGCTGGGATCGTCATCACGGATGATGTTCAGTTTTTCGCGCGAGGCGCGCTCCTTGAATCCGCCGGCGAGCGAAATCGCCTTTCGGACTGTCAGCCCGGGTACGAACGGATAGCCGCCCGGCTTTTCCACCATGCCGTTGACGAAGAAGTTGCGGTACTCCTCGATCGTCACCGTAACCTGCGGGTCAAGCAGGTAACGCCCTTTGAGGCCCTTGGTAATGTATTCCTCAAGTCCACCTACCGTCATCCCACGCACGCGGATCTCCCCAAGAATCGGAAACGAGACGGTGCCGGCGTCGGACAGGCGAATCTTTTCGCGCTTCAGGTCTTCCTCACCCAGCACGCGAATGGAGATTAGGTCGCCGGATCCAAGCTTGTAGGTGGAGAGTTCGCCCGTTTGCGCTGCCGCGCCGCCAGGCATCGACAAGGAAGTCCAGCAAAACAGGCCAAGCAGCAAAGTGCGAAACAACATGGCAACCAGGACTCGTGACAAGTATGAAGCCTATTAAAAAATCAGGCTCCCGGCACGGACATGCACTGGGAGCCTGGCCTCTTGATGCAGTCGTCACAGGAGCGACATGACTGCCTGCGCTGTTATAGCGTCAAACCCAGCGTGAAAAAGTACCGATTGCGCGTGTAGTCGTACTGGTTCAGGTTGGAGTCGCGATCGACATAGATGTACTCGAAGCCGAGGTCCAACCAGCGCCGCATCTGGTAACCCACCTTGAAGCCGATTGTGTTCACCTTGTCGGTACGATCGAAGCCGACATAGTCATCATTGGAATAGATGTAACTCAATCCCGTCGAAAGCTTGGAATTCCAATCGTGCCGCCAAGCCAACCCGGTCGCAGTGACGTTGATTGCATCGCCAAGGCCCGTTGCCTGCGTCGGTTGTTTGGAACTGAACAGGTCAAACTTGGAGTACGTCAACGGAGTCCAGGTAATCTGCGCTTCCCAGCTCGTCTCGTTATTGTCAGGAACGGTGTTGTCGAATCGCTGCTGGAACGTGCCAAGCTTGATCGTTCCCGTCGTCTTGGCGGTCGCTTCCCACGTGACTCCAACGAAATAGCGCCGGACATTGTTGTCACCCGGCGTAGTGGGCTGGAGATAGTTGTAATCGTTGAAGCGCGCCTCGGCAATCAGGTACGTCTTGGGCATCACCCGCCAATAGAACGCAGCACCATACGTATCGGTGTCGCGACTGAGGCTGTCCGTATATTGCGGGTTGTTCAGGTAGCGCTTCTGCGCCATCGCGTAAGCGATTTCGAAGCGCCCCTCCGCCCCCGGCGCACCGTAGGCAAATAGCGCGCCCCCGCCACCCAGCTTGTACTTGTTGGGGTATGTTCCGGACGGCGTGTCAGTCGAGCCGATCGGATCATGCCCACGAATATAATCTGCGCCAACCCGCAGGTAGCTGCGCGAGGAGAGGGCAATGTCCACCGTGGCCAGAGCGTTCTGGTCTACGTAATTGTTGTTCTGGGCACCGGTAAAGCGGCCGATCGGGGCCTCGTAACCGAGTTGCCAAACAACGCTGCCCTGGTTCGACTGGAGCTTGAACCCCGGAGTCGAGATGTAGATATTGGATGAAGTTGCGTTCGTCGACGACTCGTAGATATTGTCGTCGTGACCGATCGCAAAGTTGAAGTAGGGGAAAAAATAATTGCCATCAGCCACCTCCACTCCCGCGGCGCCGTTGATGGACGGCGTCACGGTGGGAAACTGGTACTGGGGGCGTATCGGACTGGTTTGTGCGCTTGCCGTGGAACCGACGATGGCAATACCCATCGCGATCACCAAGCGGTTGAAATTATGTTTTTTCACTCGAGCCTCGTACGGGTCTGGTTCTAGTTCGGGCTTGCCTGGCTGCCGCCACCCGGGGTGCCGGCCGCATTGGGCGTCGACGTGAGAAGCGTCCCTCTGGAAATTGTCCCACGCGCAAGTGCCAGGGCCGTATTCACATTCACTCCACTGGCGCCTCCGGCCGTAGCCGCATCGACGATCGTAGCCTCCAGCACGCCGGCAGCAAAAGCAGCGCCGACGATCTGGTCCAGGTCCCCGCCTGCGGAAACAAGACCGGAAATCGCTGCCGACGGACTGATCCCCGCAAGCAACATCGCGGTGGTCAGGAAACGCGCATTCACGCCCGCGGCAATGCCGGCTCTGGCAATGTCCGCAGGGGACTTGCCCGCTTTGGCCTGCGCCTTGGCCTCGGCCTCAAGCTGGGCTGCAAACATCCCTGCCGAGAAATCGGCAAAAGCGCTCGAAGACGAAATAGCCAGCGTCGAAACCACGGCAATTGCAACCTTCCTGAACATCGTGGCCTCCAATTCCAGTAACTACATTGCGAATAGTAACTAAGTCATTGACGAATTGGAACAACTTTCGCAAGGGAACCTATGCTACTCATTGAATCCGCCACCGTCAACATCTATCCCTTCCGAGCAAAGCCAATACCTCGTTCAGATGCACATTCTGTCACTCATTGGACAGGAACTGCACCGGTTTTTGGAATCATTCTCGATCATCTTTTCGCCACCGAACCAAGACCCGGGACCAGGCCCGTTGCGCATCGTTCAGACGCAGATTTGCGGACATGCCGAGGGCCAACGCCACGTAACATTGGGCAGGCATCGACGAAACATAGGCTACATTAATGGGCACTGCCAAAAGTGTGACATGGTTCACAGACACGGGGCCAACAACAGGCCTATCCTTCGAAGCCGGTTGAAGTGGTGGACTTGCCGGTCACAATGAACAGGAAGGTGAAACGCCTCGGGATCGATAGGCGCTTGTTCAGCCGGCAGGACCAGGACAAGGCAGCAGCAAGGACCTGATCGCGCGCCTCCTGCCAGTTCCGGTCCCGATTGGATATACTCGACTGGTAGGCGTCGTTGCCGTGGGCGGCGGCAGGGCAACTAGCGAAGAGCTGGGAGCACGCACGGGCGAGAATGTCGAAGCCTGGTTGGATGTGCAAGCAGGGAACCTTTTGCCGCGCAGCTGCCAACAATCCAGAAATGATGCTCTCGCAAACAACACACGTCATCGCGAGAAGCTCCTCGCAGCGCAATGCCCACCCTAGAAATACGGCTTCTCAGGAAGCATACGCAGTCACATTCGATCAGGAGCTACGGCACTTAGCAGGGCAGTGTCGACTATTGCGTACGGCCACGCTTGGAACTTCTCAAATTTGTGGCCTATCGTCGATGGCCCAAAGTCGCCGCGATAGCGAACCGAGGCAAGCTGGCGTTGGTGGGCTGTGCAGTGAACTCGCGAACAAGCCAGCAGTCCTTGTCCCAATGCCTTGAATGGCCTAGTGGTCCAGGACGGCACCCCTGGCATGCCGCCCCCCTTCTTTTGCCAAGCCGTTCAGAGGAGGTCCTGCACGAAGTAGTTCATCTGAAGCAGATCACCACCATCGAGGAGGCCGCACGCGATATGCGGGTATGTATCGGTGCTCTACAATTGCCTTCATTGACATTCGAAGCCCGGCGACTCGGCTCCGGCTGAAATTGAGAGTCCCTACTATGCAGAACCAAGTCGCGGACCTGCTTGGTCGGACGATCCCGTCCACTGAAGCAGATGCATTTCAGGAGCAGGGAACAGCATGAAGAAACCCGTCTATGTCACGCAGCCCTTCCTCCCGCCGCTTGAGGAGTTCGTTCCATATCTAGAGAAGATCTGGGACAACAAGATTCTAACCAATGGAGGCCCGTTCCATCAGCAATTTGAACAAGCGCTCTGTGAATATCTTGGTGTGGAACACATCGCATTGTTCACCAATGGCACCATTGCACTTGTTACGGCCCTGCAAACGCTGCGCATCGGTGGAGAGGTGATTACAACGCCGTACTCGTTCGTTGCGACCTCCCATTCATTGTTGTGGAATGGGATCAGTCCGGTATTTGTGGATATCGACGCCGATACGCTAAATCTCGATCCAACGAAGATCGAGGCGGCGATAACGCCGAAAACCACAGCCATCATGCCGGTGCATTGCTACGGCCATCCATGCGATGTAATGGCAATCCAGTCAATAGCCGACAATTACAACCTCAAGGTAATTTACGATGCCGCGCACGCCTTTGGTGTGCGCGACGAGCAAGGCAGCATACTTCGACATGGTGACTTGTCAGTATTGAGTTTCCACGCCACAAAGGTCTTCAATACTTTTGAGGGTGGCGCCATCGTATGTCCGGATGCAAAGACCAAAGTGCGCATCGATCAACTCAAGAATTTCGGCCACGTCGGCGAAGTCAATGTAGTTGCACCCGGCATAAACGGAAAGATGAGTGAATTCAACGCCGCGCTGGGCTTGCTGCAACTCAAGTACGTAGACAAAGCACTTGCGCGCCGCAAGGAAATCGATGCGGCGTATCGTGCACGCCTAAGCAATGTAACTGGCATCAGATGCTTGAATGACGTCGGCGGGGTGATCGCCAACTACGCCTACTTCCCGATTCTGGTCGAAGCCGGCTATCCGATCAGCCGGGACGATCTATACCAGAGGCTCAAAGACAATGGCGTCCATCCGCGCCGCTATTTCTATCCGTTGATATCAGAGTTCCCTATGTATCGCGGCCTGCCTTCCGCCCATAAGGCCAATCTTCCTTCCGCAACAGTCACGGCTCAGCACATTCTCTGTCTGCCTATCTATCCGGCACTTGACTTGTCGGTAGTCGAGGAAATCAGTCACCTCATTTCAACCCAGTGACCCTGGTTACGTCGCTGACAAATGGCTCGATGGACTCGTAGACATGAAACTGGCGGTCATGCAGCCGTATTTCTTTCCTTACGCCGGCTATTTCCAGCTGATCGCGGCGGTTGACTTGTTCATCGTTTACGACAACATCAAGTACACGAAGAAAGGATGGATCAATCGCAACCGTATGTTGAGGAATGGCGAGGCTGTGACGTTCTCGTTGCCGCTGCAAGGCGATTCAGATCACCTCAATGTGTGCGAGCGACGGTTGGCCGTGACATTCAGCCGCGACAAACTGCTGAATCAGCTTAGGGCCGCCTATTTCCGCGCGCCGTATTTCGCGATGACATTTCCACTCGTTGAGCAGATCTTGCGGTATGACGATTTCAATCTATTTCGATTCCTGCATCATTCAATCGTCAAGACCTGCGAGCACATGGGAATTGCGACGGAAATCAAGGCTTCATCCGCCATCTCCATAGACCATGGTCTGAGCAATCAGGACAAGGTGCTCGCTTTATGCGATGCGGTCGGCGCAAGCACCTATGTGAACGCGATCGGCGGCGCGGACCTGTACTCGAGAGACACTTTCCGCGAGAAGGGGATCGATTTGAGATTCATTCAATCGAAGCCGCTCGAATACCGGCAGCTTGGAGACCCGTTCGTGCCATGGCTCTCGATCATCGACGTGATGATGTTCAATCCGCTCGATACGATCCAATCCTACTTTTCGACCAGATATGAATTGATCTGACAAGTGTTCCAGTGGAACAAACTAGGCAAAGTGTTCTCGCCACAGCTAGTCGAGGGACGTAGCTGGCTGAAGGAATTCGCGCAAGCTCCCTCAGCCTTGGTGTTCGATGATTTCGTGCGCATCTATTTTTCTTGTCGCCCCTTGGCCGACGGGAACGCACAATACGTCAGCTACTCCGCCTTTGTTGATCTCGATCGTGCCGATCTCTTCAAGATAAAGCGTGTAAGCGAACAGCCCATTTTGAGTCTGGGCAACCTCGGCGAATTCGATGAGTTCGGCACCTATCCAGTCTCGGTAATTCGCGATGGCGAAGAACTGCGCGCATATTATGCGGGCTGGACACGCTGCGAATCCGTACCGTTCAATGTGGCCATCGGTGTGGCGACCAGCCGCGACGGAGGTGAGACATTCACCAGGCTTGGAAACGGCCCGGTCTTGTCGTATTCCCCGGACGAGCCGTACGTGCTGAGCGGCCCGAAAATCAGGCGTTATGATGGTAACTGGTATCTGTGGTACATCGCAGGACGAAAGTGGAAGCTGGTCGACGGTCGGGCAGAGCCGGTTTACAAGATTCGCATGGCGTCTTCCTCGGACGGCATACGCTGGACGAAGCTCAACAAAGACCTCATAGAGAGCCGAATAGAAGAAGATGAGGCACAAGCCTGCCCCGACGTATTCCATGCCAATGGCAGATACCACATGTTCTTCTGCTATCGGTACAGCAGCCATTACCGAAGCAAGGAGAAGGGCTACCGTATCGGCTATGCCTCCAGCTCCAACCTGATCGACTGGGTTCGCGACGACGCGAAAGCGGGCATTGACGTGTCGAAGGATGGCTGGGACGCGGAGATGGTTAGCTATCCGCACGTATTCGAACTCGATAGCAAGACCTACCTGGCCTACCTTGGCAACCAGGTTGGTCGACATGGCTTCGGTCTTGCAGTTCTGGATGGAAGGTTGGACTAAGGGGCGCTCGCAGTGAAGTGGATAAAGCTCGGCAAGATATTCGACCCCACGCAGCACAGAATGCCAAACGAATGCGTGCAATTCGCACAGTCACCCCAGGCATTGGTTTTTGATGGTTACGTGCGCATCTATTTCTCGACTCGTTCAGTGGATTTGAGCAATGGGAAGTTCTTGAGCCATATCGCCTTCGTCGACATGCGAGACAACCTGAGCGAAGTGATTCGCGTGTCGGACAAGACCGTCATCCCGCTCGGTGGGCTGGGCTGCTTTGACGAACACGGGATATTCCCCATGAGCGTCATGCGCCACGGTGATTTCATTTATGGCTACACCTGCGGTTGGAACCGGCGTGTTTCAGTTTCCGTCGATACCGCCATCGGCCTGGCAATCAGCCGCGACAATGGCCTCACTTTCCAGCGCATCGGTGATGGGCCGGTGCTGGCGGCGTCGCTACATGAACCTTGCCTGGTAGGCGACGGTTTCGTAAAGGTAATCGGCGACTTGTTCCACATGTGGTACATCTTCGGCACACGCTGGCATCGATCCTCCCCGGACGCAATCCCGGATCGAACATACAAGATCGGTCATGCGACATCCTTCGATGGCATCAACTGGGTCAAAGAAGAAGGACGGATGATCATAGGCGACCGGCTGGGTACGGATGAAAGCCAGGCGCTGCCTACAGTGATTGAAATCGATGGACGGCATCACATGTTTTTCTGCTTTCGCCAATCATTTGACTTCAGGCGCAACAAGGACCGGGGCTACCGAATCGGTCACGCCTGGTCGGACGACTTGGTGAACTGGACGCGCGACGATGAGAATCCCCTGCTCGACGTCACGCCGGGCGACTGGGACTCGGACATGTTGTGCTACCCGAACGCGTTCGAGCACGACGGAAAGGTTTACCTGCTGTATAACGGCAACGAATTCGGACGCTTCGGCTTCGGACTGGCGGTCTTGGAGCAATGAGCTTATCTGTCGAGTACCTGTCGAACACCGCATCAGTGGAACAAATCACCGAGCACTTGTTGCGCTGTGATGCCCATTATCTTCCAGCGCTAAGTTCCCGCGTACAGATAGATGACTATTCACAGAGGATCGCGATCAAAGCAGTACGTTTCGAAGCATGGTCGGCCGGCACCCTGGTCGGATTGGTGGCAGCCTATTTCAATAGTGAGGACAAGTGCACCGCGTACATCACGAATGTAAGCGTACTGAGGGAATGGACAGGCAAAGGCATTGCTCGGAGATTGATGAACCGGTGCGTCGAACACGCGAAGGCTTCAGGAGTTCGGCGAATTAGTCTTGAGGTGGCCCGCGACAACACACCGGCGATTAGGCTTTATGAAAAAGGCGGCTTTATCGCGAATGAATCGACGGTGCCGCTAGTGCCCATGAACTTATATATACGGAGTGACGATAGCGTGAACAGCGACCGTGACTACAACGTCGAAATGCAAGATGCGGGCAATCACAAGTACGCGTATGGCTTCGACCTCGATGTAATGCACCCATTCATGATCCGCGCATTCACGCCGTTCTTCATCAAGGGCGGATTGCTTGAATTGGGTAGCTACAAAGGAGATCTTACCAGGAGATTCT
>Ga0315287_10008693_pt1 | contig 10271 bp, 8 predicted proteins | sample YL17G11_0_MG_FD_205037 | JGI IMG/M metagenome (GOLD analysis project Ga0315287, IMG submission 205037) | Sediment microbial communities from Yellowstone Lake, YNP, Wyoming, USA - YL17G11_0 | ecosystem: Environmental > Aquatic > Freshwater > Lake > Sediment | place: USA: Wyoming | collected...
GTATATCTCGCGGGTTTCGCTACTTGGGGAAGGACTTCATCGATCCGCCCTTTCAAGCTCGAATCCGTTTTGTGCAAGTTCATAAGGAATGGATGGAAAATCAAAGAGCCGGCGGCCAAGCCTCCCGCCAGCCTGTTCTTACGAGCTATTATATCACCAGTGTCCAGCACCGTCAAACGGAAAACGACAATGCACTTATCTCGCAGCGCTCAACCGCGCGCGCAAGTCCATTCAAGCGCTGTAAACCTTGGTTTGTACGACAAAACAGGCCCCCCAACCCGGAGGCCTGTTTACTGTCTACTGTTTACTACTCCCTACTCCGCCCCCGTCGCTTTCACCCGCCTCTCCCCATCCACGGTCTCCATTGTGCCGGTGATCGTGACTGTCTGGCCCTGGGTGACGGGGCCGGGCCATTGGACGCGGATGCCGGCGGGGATGTTGGGGGACTGGACGTAGAAGAAGCCGTTGAAGACCGCCGAGACCTTGAGGCCGGCAATCATTAGAGGCATGTTGTCCGCCAGGCTCCGGGCGAAGGCGCAGTTGGTGAACTCCGCCGGCTTTACATAGAAGAGCAGGTATTCAGACATCGCGGCGGATATGCTGACCTGCGCGGCGGGCGGGTCGAAGCCGAGGTAGGGGACCTTCGGCACCACGGTGTGAATGCCCACGGGGACCTGCGCGAAGCCGAAAGAACCATCGGACGCCGTGGTGGCCGTGCGGGCATCGGGGTCCAATTGGATGGTCGCGCCCTCAAGGCCATTTCCAAGAGACTCCACCTCGTATTTGTCGATCGCGAAGCCGTAATCGGTGTTGCCGACATCGCTGGTAAGCTCGATTTGGGCGATATTGCCGTCGATCCACGGGGTCCAGAGGTCGGTCTCGCTGCCCGTGTAAATTTCGATTATGGCGCCGTCGCCGTCCATGAGATACACAAAGTCCCACGCGGGCTCGGTCGCAAGCCTGGAGAAATGGATGCGAATGCGCGTGGCGGAGGGGTCCGCCGTGATTTGCCAGGTGTTGTCATAGTTGTCGAGATATGGATGAGGCGACTGGACGTTGGTCGCGACCACCCGGGAGGACACTATTTGCGCCATCCCCGATATGGAGCCGGGGGGCAGCGCCTGAAAGTCCACCGATGACGCCGTGCCGCCCGAGGGCACATCGATGATCTTGGATGCCGGCTGGAACGTCCAGTATGCCTTGGAGGGCGTGATGGTATACGTGCCCGCCGGGACCGAGGCGAGCGTGTATGTGCCGTCAGGGGCGCTTGCCGCCGTGCCCGAGGCGGGAGTGAGCGTGAACGTGACGCCGTCTACCCCGCCCTGGTCGATGAGGTCGGTCTCGTAGCCGTCGATATAGAACCCGTAGCCGATGTTGCCATAGTCGTTGGTGATGATCCTGATCTTGGCGACATTGCCCGACACCCACGAACTCCACACGTCCTCGCCCTTGCCTGTGAATGTGTCGATCAGGTTGTCGCCGGCATCGAGTATCCTGATAATATCGCCGTCGTTCATAAGGTCGATCTCGGCGAAGTGCACTCGCGTGCGGGTCGCGCCCTCATGAGCGGTGATGATATATGTCTGGTCGAAGTTGTTGAGATACGGGTGCGGGGTCTCGATTATCCGGCTCACTACTCCGCCGACCGCCCCACGGACCGTGCCCTTAATCGTGCCCGGCGAGCCCGAGCCCTGGAAGTCGATGCCCGAGACGGGGGAGCCGGCCACGGTCACCAGTTTGGCGCGCGGGGTGAAGCTCCAGCCCGATTTGGATACTTGCACCGAATAGGCGCCGGGTGGGACGTGGGTGAGATACTTGCCGTCCGTGTTGGTGCTCAACCGCTTGACGATGCCCACCGCCACGATCGCGATGTTCGCGCCCCGGACCCCCGCTCCGGATGCCGACCGAACCATGCCGGAGATATAGGTGCTGGGCATCCCGCCGGAGACCACCAGCGCATGGTCTTGCGGGCCCATCGGGACGTTGGAGCCCGCCACGCGGACCGTATACGTGCCGAGCGCGGGATGGCTGATGTTGACCTGCTCGACATTGTTGAGATGGTCCTGGTTGGTGATGGTCGGGTAGGTCAGGCCGGACGGCGTCGCGACCGACAGGTCCAGGTCGTTGACCAGTTCCTTAGCCGCATGCACCGCGCCGGGGTAGTCGGTCCAGACGAGGGTCGCCTTGAACGGGACGGTCGCGTCGGTGACCTGATATTGATACTCGCAGTATTCACCCGTGGAAAGGCCGGTGGAAGCATCGGCGAACTCATTGACCGTGGGCGGGTCGGGGGAGAGCGTCCGACTGACGTTCATCCGGCCCCATCCCTGCGAGAAATCGGGCGCGGGCTGGAGTTCCATCGCCGAGCCGGAGCCGTATTGGCCTGGGGACATGTCCACGGCGCCCGAGATGAGGGCGGCCTTGACGAGGGCCGCGCTGGGGCTGATGCCCTTTTCCTTTTGAAAGTATTCGCGCACGAGCGCGGCCCCGCCCGCGACCTGAGGGGTGGGCATGCTGGTACCGCCCCAATACATGTAGTTCGAGTCGTAAGCCCCCCAGCCGGCGATATCGACCGCGTGAGTGCGGCAGGAAATGATGTTGGTACCAGGGGCGCAGATGTCGGGTTTGACGCGGCCGTCGTCGGTCGGCCCGCGGCCGCTGAAGGCGGTCATGCCGTTGGGATTGTTGCTGATAAGGTCATATTTGATCGGCGCGGCGGGATAGTCCGATGGCCACGCCTGACCGTAGCCCATTTGGTAACCGCCGGTCGAGCGGCTGGTCTCGGTCGCGCCGACGGCGATGCAGTTCTTGGCGGTGGCGGGGGCATAGAGATTGTGCTTGTCGATGATTCCATCCGCGTTGCGGTCCACGGCCTCGTTACCCACCGCGAAAACGACGGTGAAGTCCTTGTGGTCCCAGACAAACTGGTCGACCTCGTTGGAATAGACGGTATACTGGCCGGCGACCGCGCTGCCCCAGGAATCGGAGTGGACGCGCGCGCCATTGTCGTAAGCCGGCTGGAAAAGCTCGCCGAGGTGAAGCGGCGGGAAGACGAGCTGGCCCTGATCGCCGATGGATTGGAAGACGAGATGTGCCTCCGGGGCAACCCCGGCGAACGTGCCGTCATAGCTGTGGGTGAGCGGGTTTGCGCCGGAGAGCACGCCGGAGCCGAGCGCCGAGCCGGTGGTGTGGGTCCCGTGGCCGATGAGGTCGCTCCATTCGCCGGGCCGGCGCAGGCAGAAAGTCTTGTCTATGCGGCCCGCGAAGTCAGCGGAGATGGTCGCGAGATCGCCGGTGTCGAGGCCGGAGTCGGCGACGCCTATGATCTGGCCCGCGCCGTGAAGGCCGAGGTCGCGGCGGACATCGGGCACGCCGGTGATGGTCGCGGCGACGTCATTGCAGAGCTTGGGCTGGACGTAAGGCTCGATCCAGGCGACGGAGCCGGATTTGGCGAGTTCGGCGAGTTGGGAGGCGTCGGCGATCACCCGGCAGGTGCGGGCGGAATCGCCGGCGCATTTGACTCGGCGGGCCTTGACCTTGCGGATGACTCGGTCGGCGGTGTCGCCACCAAAGACCTGGACTATGTATTGGCCGCCTCGGGCTTTGGCGAGAAAGGCGGGGTCGGACTTGTATTCGGGCTTGAACGGGCCGACCCAATCGACGCAATCGAGTTTTCGCAGCGATTGGACGCATCCCCGATCGATTTTGACCAGAAATGCAAAGTCCGGGATGTATTCGATCAAATCCGCGCCGGCGAGTGTGAGCGCGAGCTTATCGGCATCAGTCACCGGCCCCTTGAGAGCAACCAGATAATATCCCGCGCCTCTGGCCCGAGGCTCCGCGGCGGCCTCGGCGAAGGCACGAGTGTCCGTGGTGTCGATCTCCCCGGCCCTGAGATGGATCGTGCCGGCCCACGCGCCGGTGATGGATAGGAGAAGAATGCTTACGATAGCCCGGATGGTTGGTGTATATCGCTTCAAGGACGCCGACCCCCTGTTTGGATTAGGCTCAGCTATTGGGGCCGGGAACCTCGCTCGCCCGCCTGATCGAAACCAGGCCGACGCCTCCGCGCAAGCACATCCGCATTTACCCAGAATCAAGCGGGGCAAAACGCGGGGGGGAAGGATGGGGGTTAGGGGTTAGGTTTTAGGGGTTAGTGAAGGGAAGGGAGTTTTTTCATCGCGAAAGCGGCTACGGCGAGATGTGCCTGCCCAGTTGTCTGGCGAGTCTGGGGTCCAGTTTTCTGAGCGTCTGCTGCTCTTGCTTTGCGAGATCCATGTTGCCTTGTGCGGCATACACCCAGCCGAGGTTATAGTGCGCGTCGGGTTCGGATGGATCAAGGCGTATGGCGGCTTTGTATTCAGCTTCAGCGGAAGCGTAGTTTGCCAGGCGGAAAGCGTAAAGACACCCTAGGTTGTAGTGCGCTGTCGCGTCGCTGGGATGGAGCCGTATCTCTTCTTTGTAAGCCTTCTCCGCGCCTGAACAGTCTCCGGTTTTCTGGAGGCTGAGTCCGAGGAAGTCGTGCACGGAAGACACCCCAGGGTCCAGGCGGATGGCTTCATTCAACGCCTTGATTGCCCTGGGGTAGTCCTTGAGCTTGTAGTAGCTGATGCCCAAGTATGCCTGGGCAAGCGGCAGATCAGGCGCCAGCCGAACCGCCTTCTCGGAGGCTTGGAGAGACTTCTTGTAGTTGCCGTGCTTGCTATACTGCCACGCCAGGGCGGTGTACGCATGCGCATCCTTGGGATTCGCCTCGGTCGCCCTGATGAACGAGTCGAGTGCCATCTGGTCGACATGCATGTCCGCGTAGGTGTTGCCGAGTCCGATGAATGCCTCTGAGTCGTGCGGGTCCACCTCGGCTGCCTTCGCGAAAGCCGCCAGCGCCTGAGGCAGGAGTTTTTGCTCTCGATAGACGTAGCCCAGTTCCACAATCGGCTGGCTGATGTATGGGTCCAGGCGCATGGCCGTCTGGGCCGCATTCTCCGCATCCGCGTAGCGTTTCGTGTCGAGGTAGAAATATGCCAGACGACAGTAGGCCCCAGCATTGTTCGGATCCAGGTGAACGGCGTGCTGCAGGGCGCGCACGGCACTTGCGTAGTCTTTCTGCTTCTCATATACCCAGGCAAGATGGATGAAGCTGGTAGTATTTGATGGTTCGATGCTTGCGGCCTTGCGGAACGCCGCCAAAGTCTGTTGATATCGGCCTTGATAGCAATACGCGACGCCGAGTGAGAGGTATGCGTGGCTGTTGCCGGGCCTCAGCTTGACAGCATTCTCGAGCAATTTGGCGGCAGCCGCGTAGTCTTTGAGATCAACGCGGCACCTTCCCGCATACAGCGTCGCCTCGAAATGCGTTGGGGCCTTCCCTAACACCTTTTCCAAGTAGGGGAGCGCCTGCTTCCAATGCGAGGCAAAAATGAGAGCCGCCCCTTTCCGGAACAGACCATCGGCGGTGTCGGGCCACTCGGTGGGGTTTCGAGATGCGAACGACGCCAGGGATTGCGGCTTATCAGGCTTCAGGCCAGCGAGGAATTTGGTGGGGATGACGTAGCGCACCTTGATGCCGTCGATTATGCGGGAGATTACTACTCCCGCGAGCCTGCCGTCTTCGTATATGACCGGACTGCCGCTCGACAGCGGCGGGACGGCGAGCGAGATATCAGCGAAAGTGCCGAAGTGGTAGCTAATCGTTATCGCACCCAGCCGCCCCTGGTAGACTCCTCCATCGGCCCCGTTCGGATTGCCGACCACGAGTATTTTGGCACGTTCGAGAAGCCTTGTCTTGGAGAGCTTGAGCGGACGACACAACCCCGAGGGACACGCCGTGTCCACGATCGCCACATCCCCGACGGCATCCTGCGCCCATATTCCGGTAATGGCGTATCGTTTTCCGCTGGACGTGACTATATCGGCCCGAGCGGCTCCGGTAAGCAGGCGCCAACTGGTCACAACACGGCCCTGGTCGAGGAAGAACCCCGTGCCTTCATCGACCTTGCGGCCCGCCTTATCGTAAACGACCAGCGAGACCACGCTGGGCCTGATCTTTCGCGCGGGGTCCGAGACGTAATGGATCACCAAAGCAATCGCCACGGCCGCCACGGCGGCAACCGCCAAGGCGATTGCGATCAGGCGCTCAAGCTTCCCCAGGCTGCCGGATCTACTGGGCATGGAGTGTCTCCCGTTGGCCCCGCGTTGAGTCGCGGGGCACTCAAGTTACCATTCGCCGCGCAGGGGTTTATTCCTTCAAGCTAGAGCAGTCGAGTCATATCTCTATAACCGCTCAGGATACGCACGATTTCAAGCGGCTGGGTGTCGGGGTGGTAGGCGATCAGATATGAATGGACCCTCCAGAAGCGAAGGGAGGTGTCGGCGAGATCTTCCCGTATGTGCCCGATTTCCGGCATGTCGACAAGGAGATGGATGGCTTCGTAGAAATCCTCGCGGACCTTGTCGGCTGCGTCCAGGCTGTCGAGCGCTATGTATTTCCATATATCGAAGAGGTCTTGCCGGGCCTCTTCGGACAACTTAAACCCGCTCATGCGCTCTTTAGCCTGCGCTCTCTGCTTATACGGCGGAGTTCGCTGAAAACTTCCTCACCGTCGTGCACTTCTCCCCGCGCGATCTGATCCAGACCGATTTGGAGATCGCGCCTGAGCTGTTCAATGCGCATTTGGTGGTGCTCGTCACGTTCCTTGAGAAGCCGCAGGGCCTCGCGTATGACCTCGCTGGCCGAGTGGTACATCCCGGACGCGACTTTCTGTTTGATGAGTTTCTCTAGTTCAGGGGTGAGCGATATGTTCATCGGTAATTCCTCCTCCTGCAAGCCAACTTCATTATACCACCAATAACAGTTTTTGCTACTTTTTGTTATTGGGGGCGTTGGGATGCAGGCGAGCTGCGGGAACTCTTGATTGTGCAGACTTGGCAGCTCGGTGGAAGCAGTCGTTCCCGCAGCATATTCGAGTGTTTTGTTATTAGAGGATCAGGTCAAGCTGCGAGAGCTTTCGATGGTGGAGACTTGGAACCTCGGTGGGTTCATCCGTTTGGGCGGCGCGTTTGACCCTTGTCATCGGGGGCCACTTGAAGAAGATCATGATATACTCGTGCTTGAACACGTAGAACCCGCCGGCGAGGGCTCGATAGCGCCAGAGGTTGTTGTCCTTGCCCTTGGCCTCTTCGTTGCCCTCGATGTTCTTCACGATAATGGACTTGAGGCGGAAGCCGACCTCGTTCATGGCCTGCATGCACTTGAAGCCGAGCGGGTCCAGTTCGCCTTTTGTGTATTTGTCTCCGATGACGAGGGCCGCGAACCGGCCTGGCTCGAGCGTTGCGTAGGCATTCGCGGCGACGCGCTTGAAGCCGTCGATGAACGATTCCGTGGACGGGCAGTTGGAGAGATCGTCCTCGTGGTCGCTGAACTGGATGATATTGGCATAGGGAGGGTGGAGTATGGCGAGCTGGGCGTATTTCTCGCCCATTTTCTTGATGGCCCGCCGGACTTTGCGCAGTGTGGCCGGGGTGGTGGAGTCGCCCTGGATAAGGCTAATCCTGTCGCCGATGGCCTCGGGAGGCAGCTTGCCCGCGACGTAATCCAGCAGATCGCCTTTCAGTTCGATTCCTATGAGCCGACGATGCTGGTTTACGGCCTCGATCGCCGATGTGCCGGAACCAAGGAACCAATCCACGACAATATCGTCTCTCTTAGTATAGCGGGCGTAGACCTGCTCGGCTATCTGTGGAATGAAATTACCGTGGTAGTCCAGAGTGTGGCCTTTGGAGTTCAGGCGCGACTTGAGGCTCCAAAGGGAATCGGTGAAGATATCGGTGTAGTCTCTCCACTGCGCGAGGTCTATGTCGGCATACGCGAGCTTGGTATTGTAGCGTGGCATATCGGCATTGTAGCAGGCCGGAGCCGAGCCCGTCAATGGATTATTACGCCCTCGTCGGATCGTTATGTGGGGAAGTAATGCGGGTATACCTTGACAGCCCGCTGAGCCCACAATAGTATTAGAATAAGCACGCGCGATTTCTCATCGCTGGAAAGGATATTCGGTTGCGGTTATTTGGCAACAGCTTGTTTGTTCGACTCTTCTCGATTTGCCTCGCTCTGCCGGCCCTGTCAAGCCTGCCCGCCCCGACGAACGCCTCTCGGGAAGTGGCCTTCACGAGATCGAAAGTGGCTGGAATACCAGTGAATGTGGTCACCACCAACCTCAACAGCCCCGAAGTGTTCGTGACTCCCGCGCTGGCAAGATGGGGGGTAGGGACGTGCGAGTCGTTCAGGTCGCTGATGCGGCGCACACGCCCCGCGGCGGCAATCAACGGGACGTTTTTCTGCACCAGGACCTTCAAGCCCACGGGCGATATAGTGATAGGCGGGCAGTTGATATGGAAGGGCTACCTGGGCACGGCTATCACGGTCGACTACAACGGAAAGGTGCGGTTTGTCCCGACGCGCGGTGACGAGGGCTACAAGTGGTATGACTATGCAAACGTGCTCGCCGCCGGGCCGACCTTGGTCCTGCACGGTAAGACGGTTGTGACGCCCAAATCCCAAGGCTTCCACAGCGGGGTCCACTTCACCCGCCGCGCTCGCGCCGCCGTGGGCCTGACATACCATAACAAACTGGTCTTCGTCACGACCGGAAAGCGTGTTTACTACAGTGAGCTGGCAAGGGTGATGAAGCGGCTGAATTGCGAGGACGCGGCGGTGCTCGACGGCGGAAGCTCCATCGGCCTGTATTGGGAAGGCAAGCTGATAGTGAACCCCGGCCGCGGCATGACCAACTGCCTGCTGGTCTACGAAGACTCCACAAGCTATGAGCGCTACAAGGATTCTTGCTACCCCGCGAAGCGTCCGGGCGGGCTGGCCTCGAGCCGTCGCTAGACAATTATCCGCGCTCTTTGTGCATCATTGCCTGGGGAGGACTTTGGCTTCGCCGTCCTTGGCCGGGTGCAGCACGTAGAGGGTAACCTCTGGCCGGCACAGGAATCGCACCGGCGGGATGATCATGCCGATCCCTCTGTTCACATACATCAGCACGCCGTTCTCCTTGTACCAGCCTTTGATACACTTGCAGTTGCGGAAACCCGGCAGCCACGTTCTGGGTATCAGCGGGAGGTTCACCTGGCCGCCGTGGGTGTGACCCGTGAGCAGAAGCCCTTTGTGGCCCGCAAACAACGGCAGGGCGACGGGGGTGTGGCTGAGCATCACGCAGGCGGAGCCTTTGGGGATACCTCTGAACGCCGCATTCACATCCGGCGAGCCGACCCATTGGTCATCTATGCCGGCGAGATAGAGGCCGGGGCCAAGTCTCGCGCTTGCGTTGTCGAGCAGAGTGATGTGATGCCTGGCGATGGACTCCGAGACGGCCTCGGCGCCGGTCCAGTGGTCGTGGTTGCCGAGGACCGCGTAAGACCCAAGCCTGGATTCGAGCTTTGAAAGCATTTTGAAGCATGGTTCGATATTCGCCGGGTCCATGCCCGAGTAGTCACCCGTGAGCACGACGGCGTCAGGGTTGGTCGAGTTGGCCATCCTTACCGCCCGCCTGATGACCGAATCGGGTACACTCCTCCGGCGGTGGATGTCGCTGAGCTGCACTATCTTGAAGCCGTCGAGGCTTGCGGGGAGGTTCGGGATTGCCACGTGATACGTAGTGAGCTGTGGAAAGCGCGGCTCATATATGACCGCATCGACGAACACCGCCACGGCGACTATCGCCAGGATTAACACCAGCCGCACGAGGGTGGTTCGTGTGAATTTGAGACGCATCCGGTTCCTCCGATTGGGTTGTGTGATTGCTTGCCGGATGATCATACGGAGGGCGGGGTTGTCGAGTTCCGAAAAAGCGATTGACGCAAACCCATGATAGCCCGGCATGGTATAATACTTGCGGAGGTATCCGACATGTCTATTATCGTAAGAGCGCACTTCGACGGCAACACGATCGTTCCCGACACTGCGATCGATCTACCGGCGGATCAGCCTCTGGAAGTTGAAATCCGCGTACTTTCGCCCGTCGAGCAGGCCCCCAAGACTCCGGCCTTGGGCGCGTTTGACATAGCCTCCCAGCCGTTTTTTGGGATGTGGGCTGACCGGGAAGACATGCGTGACAGCGCCCAATGGGTGCGCAAGGAGCGTGAGAAGTGGAGCAGCAGGCTCTCCGGCACGGATTGATCGATACTGCAAGATGATCCCAGAACTGCTCATTATTCAGCCGTATTGACGACACCTGCCCCTCAGGATGCTATGCAAAAGCCCCCACGATCGC
>Ga0315287_10008694_pt1 | contig 10271 bp, 6 predicted proteins | sample YL17G11_0_MG_FD_205037 | JGI IMG/M metagenome (GOLD analysis project Ga0315287, IMG submission 205037) | Sediment microbial communities from Yellowstone Lake, YNP, Wyoming, USA - YL17G11_0 | ecosystem: Environmental > Aquatic > Freshwater > Lake > Sediment | place: USA: Wyoming | collected...
GCGGAATTGCCGCCGCGTACTGCGATGCCGGGTCCTGACGCGGCCCGAAGACGTTGAAGTACCGCAGCGCCACCGTTTCCAGCCCGTAGCACTTGCCGAACGCGTAACAGTAATACTCCCCCGCCAGCTTGCTCACCGCGTACGGGCTGAGCGGCTCCGGGAGGATGGTCTCCACCCGCGGGAACTGTGGCCGGTCGCCATACGCGCTGGAGGAGGCGGCGTACACCACGCGGCGCGCGCCGGCCTGGTGCGCCGCCCAGAGCAGCGCGACCGTCCCATTCACGTTCGCCAGGTTGCAGCCGACCGGGTCTGCGATGGAACGCGGCACGCTCGGCAGCGCCGCCTCGTGGAAGATCACCTCCACCCCGCGCACCGCCTCGGCGAGTTTCGCCGGGTCGTTCAGGTCCCCTTCGATGACGCGCACTTTCCCGGCGAACCCGGCCAGGTTCTCGCGCCGGCCGCTGGAGAAGTTGTCCAGGACGCGCACCGACTCCCCCCGCCGCGCCAGCGCCTCGGCAATGTGCGACCCGATGAACCCCGCCCCACCCGTCACCAGATATTCCGCCATCGTTCCTGACTCCTCCTGACGCGCACTTATTTCCTCCCGCCCGTCACCGGAGCGTAACCGGTGAAACGCGGCATGTCAACGGCATCGTTGAACGACGACGGCACTTCACCGCAGAGACGCGCCCGCCCTGCGCTGGCCAGGGGAGAACGGCGAGGCAGGGTAACGACAACGGCCAGGAGAACGGTGGGACAAGATAACAAGATTGATAAGATAGTTCATGGGGTCCGGCCGCCTTCATCTTGCGTTATCTTGTCATCTTGTCCAAGCCGTTTCTCCGTTGTTGCCGTTCACCTCGAGTCCGGTTGCCCTCACCAGTTGAGCATTGACCATTGAACATTGCCCATTGACCATTAAAAGTCCTCTTCCTCATCGTCCGGGTTCACCGGCCCGTCATAGACATCCTCCATCGACTCGCCGGGCCCATCCTCGTCGGAGCCGGCCACCTGCCAATCGCGCTCCTCGCGCTCCCACTCGGCGATCTGGCGCTTGCGCCGCCGGCGCACGACGAGGAACACCAGAATGGTGAACGCCGCCATCACGCTCCAGAAGGAGAGCGATCCCACCAGCGCGCGCAGCCAGGGGAATGAGCCGCGCATCGAGACGCGCCACTCCGACTCCATCTTCTCCACCGGCTCCCCGAACGCCCGCTGGAACGCCGCGTGGAAGTCGCGGTCCGCACGGTACTCCTCCACTATCCAGCGCATCGCCTCTTCGCCGCGCGTGCGGACCAGCCAGCGCACGAAGGACTCGCTCTCCAGGTAGGCCACGTTCGCCTCGCGCGCGCCGGCGGGGAACCCCTCCTCGAGCGCGTCAAGTTTCGGCAGCGCGTTCTGCGCGACGGCGAGGGTGAAGCCGCTCCAGTCGGCCGAGAAATGCTCCGCGCCGCTGAGCCAGGTGGCGGTCCCTTCGTGGAACCAGCGCGGCAGCCGCCCCCCGCGGCCGGCATCGAGGCCGTCCAGGGCCAGGTGCGTCGCCTCATGGATAATGGTGAGGCGCATGTTGTCTTCGGCGCCCGGGGTGACTTTGACGGCGTCCACCACAATCGCATCCGGCGGCAGCGCCACCGCCATCGCCCAATCGGGCATCGGCTGGCCGATCAGCCGGTTGAACTCCTCGCGGCCGCGAACGATGAGCACCTGGACCGGCCGGTCGAAACCTATCCCCAGTTTGGAGCGGATGCGCCCGACCCCCTCCTCCAGCGCCGCGGCCGCTTGTCGCGCAAGGCCGGCGTCGCCGGAATGGAAGCTCACCTGGATGCCGTTGCGTCCCAGCAGGAGCGGCGGGTCGGCTGCGAGGGACTGCCCGCCGACCGCCAGGATCAGGCAAAGCGTCGCCGCCCATGGGAAGATTTGTCGGAGGAGATGCTGCGCAGGGGAGTCATTGCGAGGAGCACAGCGACGAAGCAATCTCTGCGTGTGAGAAGCCTGTGCGAAATCTACCGGTTTGCGCGCGAAAAGATTGCTTCGCTTCGCTCCTGATGAACTGCCGGTCGTTGGGCAGTTCATATCAATGCACCAACCGCGCAGTCGTTCGCGCGGCTAATGTGCTCGCAATGACACGACTCCCCCAGGCTAACCCGTTGCTTAGAGATATCACGTCAGCATGCCCCGCCGTTCGTCACTTCGCCGCCTTGCCGTCGTGGACATCCTCATCCAGCATCGCGGTAATCTCGGCCATGCGCTTCCGGACGTGGCGGATCTCCTCGCGCAGCTCAGGCAGCTTGTGCAGCGCCGCCACGGTGCGCTTCATCTCGCTCATGGGGCGCGCCGGCGTACCGAAGTAGGTCTTGTTCGGCTCCAGGGTGTGGCTCACCCCCGATTGCGCCGCCACCTGGACGTTGTCGCCGATCTTCAGGTGCCCCGCCACCCCCACCTGCCCGCCGAGGGTGACGTGCTCGCCGATTTCCGCCGAGCCGCTGATCCCCACCAGGCTGACGAGCAGGCAGTCCGCCCCGACCTTCACGTTGTGGCTGACCACCACCAGCGAGTCAATCTTGGTGCCGTTGCCGATGGTTGTATCGCCGAGTCCGCCGCGGTTGATGACGGAGTTGGCGCCGATGCTCACGTCGTCGCCGATGACCGAGACGCCCACCTGCGGGATCGCGACGTAGTGCCGCCCCTCCGGCGCCCAGCCGAAGCCGTAGCTGCCGATGGAGACGTTCGCGTGGATCAGGCAGCGCTTGCCGATGCGCGTGTCGTGGTAGAGTGCGGTGTTCGGGTGAATCCAGGTCTCCTCGCCGATGCTCACGTTGGGGCCGACATACACCCCCGCCATCAGCGTCACCCGGTCGGCGATCACCGCGCCGTCCTCGATAATCACATGCGGCCCGACCGATACGTCCTGGCCCAGCGTCGCCTTGGGCGATACCACCGCCGTCGGATGGACCCCGATGGGGCGCGCCAGCGCCCGCTTCATCAGCACCGTCACCGCGCGCGCGAAACCCAGGTACGGGTTCGGCATCACGATCATGTTGCGCTGGAGCGCTCGCAGGGCGGGGGCAACGATGATGGCGGAGGCTTTTGTCGTATGCACGAAGTTCAGGTACTTGGGGTTGCTGACGAAGGTGATCTCACCCGGGCCGGCCTCCTCGATCGGGGCCACCCGTTCGATCACGATCTCTCCGTCCCCCACCACCTCGCCGCCGATCTGGGCGGCCAGTTCCTTCAACTTCAGCGCCATGCTCCTCTCCCATGCGGTAATCGCCGCGCCCAGGCGCGGCCACGTAATTCTATCAGACCACGCGCAGGAATCAAAGCCGGACAAAGTGATGGTAGAGTAACACATTAGGGGGAGAAGCAAAGTGGCGCGGACTATCTAGTCCGCGTCCCCCGCCGTAGGCGGGGGAGAGTAAGCGGAAGAACGCACGATAATCGCGGGTTGGATAACCCGCGCCACTTTTACGAAATTCCCCCGCAATCGTTACACTACCCAAGGTGATTGTGTAGGGCGGGCTTTAGCCCGCCGAAGGGGGGCGTCATTGCTCCCCCTGTGCGCGCTACTTCTTCTCCAGAACTATCTCGCCGCCAAGTATGTTGTAGCGCAGGCCAACAGGATCAAGAATCTTGCTCAGCGCATCGGAGCAGGTCTCATCTTCGATATTTGGCTGGATGTAGTGACGACAGACCGGATCGGTGTTCTCGAATGACTTCTCCCAGTTGTAGCCCAATCCCGCCTGATGTGCCAGCTCAATTACCGCATACTGAACGGTGATCTTGTCACTGCGCGCGTCCTTGTGCCCCTTGGGATACGGCCTCCGCAAAGTGACCTTGGTACTCAGCGCAGCTTCGATGCCCGCTGGCGTCAGTTTTACGCTGTCCGCTGTGCCTGTTGAGTCACCGCTCGTCTCACTATTGGCAAACTGCCGATACTTCCATGGCGGAACTGGGTCTTTGCCGGCCCACAGCCCAAGTTTCGCTTCTTGCGCTTTGGCTTCCAGTGTTTTCAGCGTCTTGTCCTTGGAGTATTCACTATACCACCACGCCAAGCCAGTCCTCACAAGCTCTTGGTTCAGACTCCTCCCATCGGGCAATGTCACATCCGCCACGAATCGCCCATATTGGTCTTTGTTCAGGGCCTTGACGGTTACGACTTCGCCGAAGCAGAGGCCGGATGTCAATTCCTTCGCGCGCTGTCCGAAGTCCTGCCCGATTTCGGGACAGTCAATCCCGTTCAACCGGACCTTCTCGGCCTTCCCATCGTGCATTACGGAAATGGTGTCCCCATCCGTGACCCCCACAACCTTTCCGGTGAACTCCTGCGTCTCCGTTGAGACGGCAGAAATGTATGTTATGCCGAGAACGGCCAGGATCAACGGCAGAAGTGCCTGCTTCAGTCTCATGTTGCACCTCTCCATGCAACCTATCACGGCGCTGTCCAAATAGTCTTGCCGTTCTCGTCGACCAGGTCCATCCCCGGCCCGTCCTTGATCACGCTCAACTGAACGCGGGTCTTGCCGTTCTCGTCGGCCAGTCTCAGCGCCGGCCCGTCCTTCAGCGCGGTCAACCCGGCGCGGGGCTTGCCGTTCTCATCGACCAGTCGCAGCCCCGGCCCGTCCTTGTCCACGCCCAGCCCGGTGCGGGTCTTGCCGTTCTCGTCGGCTAGTCTCAGCGCGGGCCCGTCCTTCAGCACGGCCAGCTCGGCACGGGTCTTGCCGTTCTCGTCGACCAGATCCAGCATCGGCCGCCCGTCCTTGTCCGCGCCCAACCCGACGCGGGTCTTGCCATTCTCGTCGGCCAGCCATAGCCCCGGCCCGTCCTTCAGCACGGCCAACTCGCCGCGGGTCTTGCCGTTTTCGTCCACCAGGACCAGCTTCGTCTCGTCCTTGTCAACGGTCAGCTCGGCGCGGGACTTGCCGTTCTCGTCAATCAGGGCCAGCACCGGCCCGTCCCTGCCCACGTACAGCCTGGCGCGGACCTTGCCGTTCTCGTCCTCCAGAACGAAACTCCGCGCCCGCACGTCAGCGGCAACTTGTGCTTGGGCCTGCGCTGGCGCGCTCACTGCCTTCTCCTGTGCGTTTGCCACTCGTGGCGACAAAACCCAATTCGACAGCGCCCCACCGATGAACGCCGCGACAAGACAACCCGTAATCAGCAGCCACTTTCGCTTGCCCATCTCGATCCCCTTTCTTTGATGTCCCACACTTCGCCTGCCGTCCAAACGCACGTTCGGGATGATACCACGCCCCCCTGACAATTGCGACGACTTTGCGTCCCGCCGGGGAAATGGCCGCGGATAAACGCAGAAACGCGCAGATACGACGACCGAGCAAGAGCAACAACGATAGGATTGACCCGTTCGCAGATTCTTTCCGTAATCTGTGAAAATCTGCGCAATCTGTGGATTGTCTTCTTCCGTTGCCGTATCCGCGCGTTTCTGCGTTGATCTGCGGCCCACCTCGCCGTTGTTGTCGCTGACGCGGCGACGTTTCACGCGCGGGCGCGGTGATTCTGTCGCTGCGCCGGCGTCATCGCGCGCGGCCGCGCCGGAGCCGCTGTTCCGATAACTCCCTCCCAGTCCGCAGGATGCAGGAATTGCGGCGCATGACGCCCTCGCGGCATCCCGTTCGCGTAACAACTGTACCCGTGCAGGGGCGCAGCATACAGCTTTGGCGAGGCATCCACCTGCGCTAAAGCTTCGGCGGACAAGTCTGTGGACAAGGGCTGCGCCCCTGCAACGAAGGGGCTCACTCCGAGGGCTGATGAAGGTTCCGTTGTAATCGGTTAGTCACAGGGGGGACTCAGATGGGTGTCGTGTGTGGCATAGGCGCCCTCGCCTGTGCTGATGCAGGTGAGACGCTCGCACAGCCGGCGGCTCAGGGGCAGAGTACTGCCACCGCGCTGTGCCACACCCCCTGTGACTAACCCATTACGTTCCGTTGAACGGAGGAGAGACCATGGGCGAGATGGTTCAGGACTCAACGGGCAACTGGGACATGCAACACGCATCCCCCGCCCACCTGCTCTCGCACGTCGCGCGGCGCACCTTCGCGCCGCCGAAGACGACGAACCCCACCCCGAGCATGTTCGCGCACAGCAGCATTTTGTACATGACCGGCATATTCGACCGCCGCAACTCGGTGGAGGAGACGGCGCGCGCGGCGGGGGTCAGCACGTTCCATTTCATCCGACGGTTCAAGCGCGAGACGGGAATGACGCCGGGGGAGTTCCTTCTGCGCTACCGAATCGTCCGCGCCATGAACCTCCTGGCCGGCACGGTCAACCCCGTCGCCGCGGTGGGCCGGGCGGTGGGGTACCGGGACGCTTCGGCCTTCTCGCGGGCGTTCCAGAAGGTGGCCGGCGCCTCTCCGCGCGCTTATCGCCGGACGCAGCAGCATGCGCCGTGCCCCTGCGCGGCGGAAGCGCATGACGCGGAAATGCGCGCCGCGGAGGCGCTGGAACCGTACAGACCCCAGCCTCCCGCGGCGACATAGGCTGTGCGCCGGGACGGCAAGGGGCTGCCGCCCCGGCGATTCGTCCGCAAACCACCTTTCTGTCAATCATCATCTTTTCCGTAATGCGTTAGTCATGTGGGGGTCTTGTCATTGCGAGCACATTAGCCGCGCGAACGACTGCGCGGTTGGTGCATTGATATGAACTGCCCAACGACCGGCAGTTCATCAGGAGCGAAGCGAAGCAATCTTTTCGCGCGCAAACCGATAGATTTCGCAAGTGTCTCTCCCACGCAGAGCTTGCTTCGTCGCTACGCTCCTCGCAATGACCCCCACATGACTAACGCATTACTCTTTTCCCAACAAACATATTGACATTATCCCAATAACGGCATAGTATTATGTTGTCCGGCGGTTGTACGGGCTTTGCGCCGGAGGGAGGTGTCGTATGGCGTATCGCCACCGGGAAACCGGGCTGCTTGAGGCGGAGTTGGCCTATACTCCGCTGCGGCTGCGCAAGGCGCACCTCGAACGACTCGCCACCCTTCTGCCTGAACTGCTCCCCGAACGCCTCTACGCCTACGAGTACATTTTCCACCGCGTCACCGGATTCCAGACCGATGTGAAAGAGGTCGTCGCGATCTCCGGCGAGGATCTGCGTCGCGACCTGGGGCTGATGCTGCGCACGCTCTCGGCCGAGGCGCCCGCCGACCCCTCCGACCCGCAGGACGCGACGCTGCCTATGGAGGAGGTGGCCGCACGCTGCCGCGTGACGCCGAACACGGTGAAGCGCTGGGGGATGGAGGGGCTGCCGATAGGCTATTACCTGGCCGAACGGGGCGCGGCGCTGGGAGTCCGGGCGTCGCTGCTGGAGCGGTTCCTGGCGGCCCGCCGCGAGGCCGATCGCAAGAGCGCGCGCCGGCTGAACGACCCGGAGCGCCGCCAGGCGCTCGACCGCGCGCAACGGCTCATGGCTGAGGGGATGCCGCAGCCCGAGGTGGCGCGCACGCTGGCAGCGGAAAGCGGCATCAGCCTTTCCAGCGCCCGCAGGATGCTGCGCGGCGGCGCGCAAACACAGAACGATGGCGCCCAGGCGGAGCGCGAGCGCTTCGTGCGGCTGTACCGACAGGGGGTGCCGGTGTGCGAGATCGCCAAGCGCTTCGGCCGACGCGAGTCGAGCGTCCATCGCGCGCTGCAACGGGCGCTCTATGAAGAGGCGGTCTCTCTAAAGGTCAGTTCCATCCCGAGTCCCGAGTTCACCGCACCGGATGCGGAGCGCCTTTGCCTGGGCGAGGACGGCTTGTCCACCGACTTGCCGAGGCCGGCCGCGCCAATGACCCCCGCGCCGGAGGGGCTGCCCCCCTACCTGGCCGAACTGTACGCCGTGCCGCTGCTGTCGCGGGAGCGGGAGGCGGAACTGTTCCGCAAGTACAACTACCTGAAATATCGGCTGGCGGCGCTGCAGGCGCGCCTCCGCGAGACCGGTTACCGCGCCCGCGTGATGGCGCGGTTCAACCAGTTGCGGCAGGCGGCCGAACAAGCGCGGATGATCCTGATCCGCTGCAACCTGCGGCTGGTGGTGAGCATCGCCAAGCGGCACGCCGGCCCGCTGGCGAACCTGCTGGAGCTGATCAGTGAAGGGAACGTCTGCCTGATGCGGACGGTGGAGTGCTACGACTACCGGCGCGAGGCGCGTTTCGCCACGTACGCGACGTGGGCGCTGTCCAAGCATTACGCGCGCGTGGTGCCGGAGGAGAACTACCGCCTCGCGGCGTTCGTGACCGGCCAGCAAGAGCGGCTCAACGCCACCGGCGACCTGGGCCACCTGGAGAGGGAACGCGGCGAACTGCTCGAACACGTGCGCGCAGCGATCTCCCACGCCGTGGGCCGCCTTACGGCGCGCGAGCGCGCGGTGATCGAATCGCACTTCGGCACCGACGGCCGCCCGGCGCGCACGCTGGAGGAGATCGGCCGCACCTTCGGCCTGACCCGCGAGCGCATCCGGCAGATCGAAGCCGGCGCCCTCGGCAAGCTGCGCGATATGATCAACCCGGAGATCGCCGAAGGGCTGGCGTGAGAGGCAGGCACGGGAAACCGTGTAGCGCGAGTCTCTGACCCGTGATATCGTGCGTTCTTTCCGATCACCACGCAAGGGCGCGGCATCCGCCTACACCCCTGCGCGCGGACAATAGTTGCGCACGCGGGTGCGGCGCGTGAGGGCTTGCAGCGCGCCTCCGGCAAGAGCGTCCATTTCCATCTCGCCGGGGACAATATGAATCGGGGCGATGAAGCGGACGCGCCGGCGTATCCGCCGACCAGATATTTCCAGCGGGCAGGTGAGCCTGTCAGGACGACGGCATCCACTTGGCCGCAGAGTATCGCGGCGCGCAAGGCACTATGCGATTCCAGCGATGACTCCAGGGCGGCTCTTGACGATGCACGAAATAGTGTGTCGCATGGCGACCTCTTATCGAAAACCTGGGGAATTGGGGATTCCACGTCCGGCCGTGATTCAAATGCCATCCGGATGGTCACGGCCAGATTCTGCCGGCCCGAAGTTCCCCTGTCAAGCAACCGCTTCCTGCCTGTTCCGTGGCCCGTGTTGAAATACAAATCGCTTCGCCCGCTCCGGCAGAATGGCCTGCCATGAGTGAGCGAAGCGAGTCGAATGGCGAAAGGAAACACCCCCCCCCGTTCAAACCACTCTCCAATCCGACGCCGCTTACCGGGTGTCAGTTCGGAACGGCACGGCCGGCAGGCCTTCCTTGTTGTAGAGATTGGCGCCTTCGGGATTCATGGCGAAGGCGTAGCGCACGGCGACGGGCTTGGCCACCTTCTCGCTGGAAAAGACGACCGTCGCGCCGTCAATCACGGCGTCGGCGAGATGCCAGATATTGTCCTCGCCAGCGATGGCGGCCCACGCCAGTTTGCCGTCGGCCGCGGGTTGGACTGGCTCGAGCCCCTTCTTCCGGCCAAGCACTAAGCCGCTGCCGACGTAGTCGAAGCTTATGCGAATCCTGTTGTCTTCGATGACTTGCGCTTTGAACATGGGGCCGCTGAAAACCACGTCCTTCTTGCCGTAAGTGTTCGCCAGCGCCCAGAGCGCCAGGCGCTTGCCGACATCCTGCTTGTTCAGCGGGTGGATGTTGACTGCATCGCCGATGTCTATGATGCAGGCCATGCCGGTGTTGGGGATGGAGAGGGCCTGCGTCTGCGCCTCGCGCACGAGCGTCCAGCCGTCGCCGCCCTGCGGCGTCTGCGGGTCGCTGCGCTGGAAGTTGGCAAGTTGGACGTAGTAGAAGGGGAAGTCGCCTTGTCCCCAGAGCTTGCGCCACCCACCGATGAGCGCCTGCATCTTATACAGGTAGGCCACTCCCTCGCCGCCGTTGGCCTCGCCCTGATACCAGAGGGCGCCGCGGATGGCGTAGGGCACGAGGGGATGGATCATGCCGTTATAGATTTGCGCAGGGAGGGATGATCCCTCGGGTATGGGCGAGACCGGCAGCGGGTCGAGCGGTTGGCGCGCAGCCAGGGCCGCTTCCGCCTTGGGCACCCACTCCTTCACTTTGGCCACGTACTCCGAGTGACTCTTTTGCCAGGCCGGCGACTGCGGGTCCCAGGCGTCTACCATCCGGCTCAGGTCCTTCAGTTGCTCGACCATACGGAATCCCTCGGGCGGGATCCACGGCTCGATGCGGGTGCCACCCCAGTTGCTGGCGATGAGGCCGACCGGCACGTCAAGTTCCTTGACAAGCTCGCGCGCGAAGAAATAGCCCGCCGCGGTAAAGCCCGCGACCGTCTCCGGCGCGCACACTG
>Ga0315287_10008695_pt1 | contig 10269 bp, 10 predicted proteins | sample YL17G11_0_MG_FD_205037 | JGI IMG/M metagenome (GOLD analysis project Ga0315287, IMG submission 205037) | Sediment microbial communities from Yellowstone Lake, YNP, Wyoming, USA - YL17G11_0 | ecosystem: Environmental > Aquatic > Freshwater > Lake > Sediment | place: USA: Wyoming | collected...
GAGCCTGCGCTACAACAGCTAAACGATCTGCAGATCCAACACTTGGATGGGAGGCGAATCGAATTCGTGGTAGTATAGTATCATTTAAATGCAACACTAATCTGATTTAGCCGAAACTCATGTATTTAATGTTCCGGGTAATAATAAATGCATAACGTCTCTTCTATTTAGGGTTTTCAGACAGGTAGGTTTTGATAAAGAGATCCACCATCTCTTCCACACTGCCTCGAAGTTGGCTCAATATTGATTTTTCAATCGACCCAACACCACCCGTTGACCAAGTCACTGCGTAGGTCGTCTGCTTAGGATCTCGCAGGAGAGAAACCTTTTGCATTAACAAAACATCAATGCTGTAAGGATAAATGTCACTTTCCGTCTTTGCGGTGTTCACATTAATATTTATGTAGAGATATGGTTCTCCCGGCGTTTTCAGGCACTCTTCCTTTGTCAATACCTTAATCCCTGCCATCTTAAGCTTAAGTTCCACCTCTATTTGAAGTTGGTTCTTAATGAGCCCTTCCCTTTCGATCTCGGGGGCCAATTGTTCGATCAGCACTCCAACCCCACTCAGACCTCGAAGCGTCGCCCGATTAGATTTACCATTAATTGCAAATACGGGCGATTGCAATGCCAAGGTTAGAACAATAACCAGCAATACGATTAACCATTTTTTTCTATCCATCATTCCACCTCCTATGGAAGACTGGAGTTATTCTCCGATCCCTCAGAAATATCTTGCCAAGAGTATATAGACCAGACATCTTAAATTATTGATTAGTGGAGTCCGTCTCTCTCTTTTCCACCGTGTGCTCAATCCTGAAACTATTCTTCTGCTACACTTCCTTCCTAGTAGCCCTGGATTTGGGTGGAGGGCCCCGCCAAGGCCCCGAAGCCCGCAACCTCAAGTTATGCGAGGTTGAGGGCACTCTTCTTGTTGTGATATTCCTTAGATATTGACTTTTCTATCCAGGTACTCTGAATAATCTCTTATCACCGGGGAGTATTCTTTTTCCATTAATTTCGAAGAGATCAAGAAATCTGCTGTCGATCTATTACATGCAGTGGGAATGTTATAGAGCACTGATATTCTTAAAAGGGCCTTTACATCTACATCATGCGGATGAGGTTGCATGGGATCCCAGAAGAATATAAGAACATCAATATTCCCGTCCACAATCATTGCACCGAGTTGTTGATCTCCGCCAAACGGTCCAGACTTTAGTCTGACTATATTATACTTTAGAGGATGTTCTTGATCTATTCTTTCCGCTAAAGCCTCTTCTACTAACCTCCCTGTCGTTCCTGTGCATATCAATTGATGGTTTAACAGTAGGTTCCAGTTCCAATTCACCCACTCCACCAAATCCTTTTTAAGGTTGTCGTGTGCAACAAGTGCAATACGTTTTGTAGTTTCCATTCTGCCTCCGTTTGTTAGTGAAGTGGAGCCGCGTGGGCTAAAGCCCGTGATTCCTCCACATGCGTCAAAGGGCGGAACCCTCCGAAGCATACCCCACTACGCTCCTCCGGAGCTTCGAGCGGTACCCTCCACGCATTCATCCACGGTCTTAAGCTCGTCGCTTTCTGCGTAGGAGGGTAAACTTTTTCAAAACTCATAGATGCTCAAAGCCATCTCTTATAATAGCTTATTGGTATGAGTTATTCAACGTCCGCAATTTCGCATGACGTTCAAGGCTAAAAGAAGTCGCGAAGTATTTGGATGTAGGCTTTTCGGTCAGTGTTATCTGCTGTTGTGGGCATCATTTTAAAATGAATTTAGAAAGTTTGATCCTTATTCCTCGATCAGAGTTTACAATGACTGCAAGACGCTTTTTAATGGTGGTTTGATCGCTGAAAGGGAAAGGGACAAGGATAACATTTCCTTTACTATACCTTGTCATAAACGGCATCCTCCTCATTGTCCCAAATCCTCTGGAAGGAGGCGGCTGACAACTCTTGAGAAGATCTTACGAGAAAATGTTTTTCTCTTTTGCTTTCTAAAAATTGAATAACGTCAAAAACTTCTGCAAGGATATCTTCAGGCAATTTATCAATTTCTTTCTTAACCAACTCTTTATCTAACATTCCCATTCCCTCTTTTTAGATTCAATTATATTACCTCCTCTTCCCCTTCTCAAGTCTCTGTTCCAAAAGTTCTTTAAAAAGTCAATTGGGAGCTATTTTTATGTTCGATTATTAAACGTTCACATTGCCAAAGAAGCCCGGAGGGTTTGAATGTCAGTCTTTTGCGACGTGTTAGCCACCCGTTGCAGTTAGTTTTAAAGAACAGCCATTTTTTTCTTAAGGTATTGATACTTCTTTTTCTCTTACGAGGCTGGAAAGAGAATTGAGAATAAAGTCCTTTGCATCGAGTATCTCGATGAGAACAGGTTCACCATTTTTAGAAAAATGAATAATCATCTGACCTTCTTCTTCGGCGTAATCTATCTGTTTATCTGAAAGTTCAACGAGAAGAGCATCTACGTCCTTACTATATCTAATCTTTCTCATATCGGGACCCCCTTCCCGGATAAACACTTATAACATAAAACTTTTAGTCGGTGTTATCTGCCGGTGCGGGAAACAAAGTAACTTATAATTTTATGGATGTCCCTCTCGGCTTTCCCCGAAGGGCGTATCCGTCGATGTTGTGTTATCTGCTGTTGGAGGGAGGATGATCTACCATGTTTCAATTTTTAAGTTTTCAATTGCTTCAAAGTGGGAATCTTTAGTGATCAATGTAAGACCATATTGGAGGGCGATTGCAGCAATCCATATATCATTCTCAGGAATCGGTTGGCCTTTCTCTCTCAAACTGTTCTTTATATCTCCGTATTTTTTGGCTATGCCTGTGTCGCAAGGAAGCACCGTATTGTTGAAAGCAAATTCATCTATAAGGGCAAGATTTTCTTCAAGTTTTATCGATCTGTATGCTCCAAAATATAGCTCTCCAATAGCAACACAAGGAACAAACACTTCTTCGGCTTTCGCTATGCGATCATGAATTTGAGAGTCTTTTGCAAAGAGAGAAATAATAATGTTTGTATCAAGAAGATATTTACCATTCACTGATGTCTACCTTCTCACAGCCTTCCTCTATTGCTTTTGACATTAGTTGCAGATCATCAGCAGGAATGAACCCTTCGAATCGCAGTAGACTTTTACCTACGACCCCTTTGGGGGTTAAGGCTTTTACGAATTCAAGAACACGAAGTTGAAGGTCATGAGGAAGTTTATTAATCTGACCGATGAGATTATCTTTTATGGTTTCGGTTGTCATAAATCCCCCTCCTCTAATTTGTTAATTCTAACATAACCCAAATTTTTATGGTATACAAAAAAGAGAAGGGCGAAGGCCTTGGGTGATTAATCTTGGGCACCCTGTTATCTGCCGGTGCGGGAAAAAAATAACTTATAATTTTATGGACGCCCCTCTTATCTTTCACAAACAGCATTGAGCGAACATCATAAGGCTGTTTGTTAGGCAGCGTTCGCAACTCTGAATCAAAGACCCAAAAGCTTTTTGAATTTTATATTGTTGAGTTTTGTACTGAGGTCATTGAGCGCTGACTTCATCTGAGCGTTCTCTTTTTCAAGATTAAGAATGTGGTCCTCACGCAATTCTTTCAGCTTAGTGTCAAATTCCCCTCCTTGCTGCTTCAAGTCGCGTTTAATGTTTTCGGCAGCTTGACGATGCTCAGAGTTCTGGGATTCCAAATAGGCAACCTGTCGGCTCTGAATGTCGAGAGCCGACTTAAGAGATTCTGTGAGGCGTTGGTAGCTGTCGATCTGCTGAGATAAATTAACAACAAGTGCATTTTGCTTATAAAGAAAGTCTGCAATTCGTGATTCCATTTCTTTGCGAGTTGCTTCGATTCCTTCGCCTATCTTAGTCTGAAATGCCTGTTGAGCATCACGGTGTTTTTCAAGTTCTTTGTTGGTATACTTCAGGAAACTCTTAAAGAAAGCATCTGCTCGTTGATGAAATTTTGTCTGTACCTGATTAAGCTTAACCATCTCTTGCCTAATAAGCTCAGCTTGAACATTTAGACCTTGTTCTATTGTGGATCGAATTGTTGCGTCTTGTTCTGCCAAGCCTTCGGTGATCTTCTTATCGAGCCTTTGGAGCTCATCTTTTTCTTTACGTATGGGAGAGAGGATTTCGTCGATCTCCTGAGAGACAATTTGAGCTTTCTCCCATAGTGTAGACAGGTTCTTCTCGTATTGGCTCAATTGTTCGCTTTTTTGCGCAAACGAAAGGCTCTGCTTTTCGACATCTTCTTTTATGCCCCGGAGTGATCTAAGTACCTCCATTGATTGGTCGAGGTACTCGTCGAATTCTTGAATCTTCTTGATGACACCATCTGAGCTAGTAATCTCAGCCATAATACGCCTCTTCGATTTCTCTTTTTATTTGTCTGAATCCGTGAGGATAACGAGTCGCCAATTCCTTGCACAAAGGGAATACGCGGAGAGTCCCTCGCATCAAATACAGGTCTTCGTTATGGGCTTTGCTAAGTTCCTCATTCGCCTTTGAATAGAGCCACTCGATCCCCTCTTCAGTATTAAACTGTCCATATTCGTCATTGAAGATGAGAAGCAGCTTAGGTTTAAATTGTGAGCGAGAAGACTCGTAAAGCCTGGCCACTGTCGTCATATCCAAACTTCTGTTCGCAGTTTCTAATAAACGAACAGTATTTGCTTCTCTCTCGTTTTCAGGTGAGAACTCTCGTGTAAAATACAATGCAATAATGTTCTTTGGCGAACCTTCCAGAATTGCCCTTGCCTTACGGTACGTTGAAGATGGATACTCCCGGAATGCGTCTTTTAGATTAAAAAGGTAATCATAGTCAAACTTTGGGGATTCAAAAACCTTCTTTAACTCTTGCTCAAGTTCATCCATCCTTTTCGTCTTTGTAGGAGGAATTCTTGAATCAATAACAAAGTTCAATTCACTGACACAATTGTCGCAGAGACCGCACCTGTAACCCTTTTCAAGAGAACCTGAACCGAGAAAATTCATGATTGACGTTCTCCTGCATTCGTCGCGGTTCAAGATTACACCGTTGTACAGGTTCCAGAGCATATCATAACGCATTCTTACAATGTTTTCATAAGTATGGTCGAGCAAAACGAGGAGGTAGTCGATAACTCTGTGGTAGAAACCCTTATATTTCTCATACTGCTTGAGGTCTTGTTTATCCAACTTATTCTGGATTTCCGCATCATGGTTTTGCTTGGATTCTTTTATTCTATCTTCTACCGGTCCAATGTTCTCGTAATAGAGTTTGTTCTTCTCCAGATACACGCTGAGACGACCTTTAATCTCTTCGGCATCTGTCCAAATTGTGAGTCTGCCCTCTTTAGTTAGTTCGGTTCTCAGAGAGACATCAAAAATAACGTTACGCCAGTCATAGGTGACAGAAAAATCTTCGACTATTCCCAAGAGCTTCAGTCTAAATAATGAAAGTTCATGGGACTTCAGGTAGGTTTGCAACGTGGGGAATCGAACCATAGCGCCGCTTCCTCCTGTGAAAGATGTTATCAATTTGTCCAATGTCCTGACTGCGGAGATAGCATCGGTAACGACTCCGGGGTAACTTTTGTTGATAAACATATGCTGCTTGCCGTAATCGCACAACCCATCTTTTCCGTGTGGACATCCTCCTCTCCAGTTGCAGCGAGGGATATGCTTAGATTCAGATTTTTCCAGCTCATTGAGGCATGGTTCGCTCGGTGTATCTGCGATGGCGCCACAGTGAGCCCTTTCTTCGTCGCGGCCTGCACGACCTATTTCTTGATACCAAGACTCCACGCTTGAGGGGGGAGAAGTGTGCACCACAAACCTGACACTTGCCTTGTCGATCCCCATCCCGAAACCTTTGGTAGCAACCATAATATCAAGGTTACCACGCTTGAAGGTGTTTTGATTCCGCTGGGTAATCAATGAATAATTCCTTGGTGAGATCGCTTTTTCCGCATCGAACTCGTGGTCGCAGTCAAGGCAAACTTTCCCTCCCGGCTGATGTTCTGCCATTTGTATATTCTCATCAACCTCGAAATCGCTCTCATCATCAATTGCTTGCCTACTGATATACTTGTAAGTGTAGCACCGGGGGCACAGTGTGGGGGGTTTGCTTGAGAATACACGTACTTTCCCTGTGCCGTAATGGTCGAGGCTATATACAGTCTGTGCGTTGAAGTTGTATCGTCCCCTTCGCCTTTGCTCCGTCAGAGAATCAGGCTCAATGAGCTTCTTGGTTTCATAAAGGTAATGAGCAACTCCGTCGACTGTCGAGTGTCTTCCGTGTGGGTCAGCGTAAACAGCGTAGATGATGCCTATCGCTTTCTCTCCTCCCCTATTTCGTGATGCAACCACTTTGCCGATATCTGACTGACTTGGGCTTAGAGACATATAATGAGATAGAGCTTTGGGGATGGATTCCTTCAATATCTCACCGAATTTTACTGCCTTCTGATCGTAACCTTCAACTGATTCTATTTGGTAGCTGAAGTGCATTCGATCAAGGTCCTCATCTTTGACAACTTTTAAGTTTAGAAGATTTTCAATATCCCTTTGGACCATCTGACCTGCGGTTGCCGTAAATGCAATGAGTTGAACATCTTCGTTTTGCTGTTTCAATTGGTTGTAGAAGTAGGGAATATTCAAATAGGAAGGTCTAAAATCGTGTCCCCACTCCGAAATACAGTGCGCTTCATCTATAATAAGATAATTTATGTTGATGAATTGCTGGATTTTCTTGAGTTCCTCCAAGAATTCTTTGATGCGTATCCTTTCTGGCGCAACATAGAGGAGCTTTAGTTTACCAAGCTTAGCGTCGTTGATTATCCGAAGTCTTTCTTCTTTCTTGACATCCATATTGATGAAATCGGCAGAGGCAATTCCATAATTCTCAAGTGTCAGGCGCTGATCTCTCATCAGGGAGCGCAGGGGGCATATGACTATCGACAAACCAGGCTTCAACAAGGCTGGCAGCCAGAAACAAAAAGACTTGCCGCTTCCCGTTGGGAAAATCCCCAGGATATCCTGACGATCAAAGATGTATTGGAGAACCCGTTCTTGATGCGACTTTGTACCTTCCGCATATCTGAAAATGGACGAGGTAATGTAATTAAGGTATTCTCGTATTGTCTCGACTCTAAGGTCAGAGACAAACTTGAAGGCAGCATCAGTGGGCGGTGGGGTTGTCGAAGGACTTGCAAACGTTAAAAGCGCTTCTGACGTGACTCCTATGGGGTCATGTTCTTTGTCGCTCCGAGTTTGGGCTTTTATGAGCGGGTGAAGAAACGTTTTGAATCGTGGATCGAAGTCTCTGTCGATCAATGAAATTGGGGGTAGGTCAAAGTTCAAACGAAGAAGCCGCTCTATGTCTGTGAGGAACATGTAGAGATCGGTGAGGGCGAAAGCGACTAATGGAAAACAGTAAGGGAGATTGTCTTCGATGAAAACGGCATTGTTTGACTTGTGCTGCTTTAGAATTAACTGGCTTATAAAGAAATCTTGAGCGAGATAAAAGTCATTGACAAGATTAAGTGTATCAAACTTATCCTGTCTACTATCTGCCGGAATTTGAAGGGCACCGAGCAAGCCAAGGTCAAATTGCCGCTTATGACTGTCGCTAAGTAGATAGGGAAGAATCTGCTCATCGGCTTGAAGGATATTGAGCACTTGCCTTCGGGTTCTTTCCGCATTTTCAATGATATCGGTATAACTATATCGCAGAACAATCCAGCCCTCTAAGACAAGCTCGTTTTGACGTTTCAGGAATTTGTCGAGAGAATCCCGTGTTGCAAATTTTCCAAAACCATCGACTTCAAAATCATACTTTCTGGAACCTTCAAGGGTGAAATCTGCGAAATAGGATTTGATGGAAGTTTGAGGCTGAAACTTGATCAGTCCTTCTATGGAAAGTATTGGTGAGAGAATCCTTCGGACGAACTCTGCCTCTAACCAATTTTTCGCGTCCTTGTCGGGTTCAATTTGATTTTTAAAATACTCGTATGAGGAGAAGTACTGCTGATATCTGTCTTTGTTTTGGGTGTGGAAATGAGGACTATTAAATGAAAGAAGCTTGTTTCCGATGGTGTCCTCGAAAGTGGCAGCTTCTAAATTTACAAACTCCCGTACTACATCGGTGTACTGCTCTGGAATGAACCGGAACTTCGTTTCGATGAAGTCTCTTGTTTCGTTATCCGTTTTTATTTTGGACAACCTTCCATCAAACCTATACACCCCACGTATGAGTGAAGGCAGAAAGTATTTAACTGACTCATTCATTCTCTGCTACGGTCTCCAAGTTACAAATACTGCCTAACGTTCAAGGACAAATGAGGCTGCAAAGTTCGACCATCAGCCGTTTATGCTTTGTTATCGGATGTTACAGGTAAGTCCTATTCCATATCTCATATTTTATCAAGTTGATCTTTAATTATTTCTGCATCCAGATCGATTAAAGGCCATATACACCTTCCAGCCTCCATAGTTCTATCTTTAAGACTTCCATGGAAAATATTATGTCTTATAACTCCGAAAGCTCCAATTGCACATTCTAATATTTTTCTCGGAGATCGACCGTAAAGCGCCATACGGAGCTTTTTAGCTCGATCAATTCCACCTCTATCCGTCAAGTTGAGTCGTGACAGTTCCTCCAATATTGTTTTATGTCTAATAACGATTTCTTTTTGTTTATTAAGGCAAGGGATATCTTTTCCAGTTAATGCTTTAATTCCTTCATGATGCTGTTCCCCTTTTACTTGTGTTAACCAACCATAAAGCATATTGAATGTAATCCAACTATATACGAATTTATCAATTGGATTATCTGATTTTACGGCTCTCATAAACCATTGAATCGAATAATTTAACTCTTGATGACTATTTTCGATAAGCTTTTGATACTTATTCCAAAAGTAAGGAATTTTCTCTGATTCTTTAATTGGAAAAGATTGATAACCTGAAAGTTGAATCTTTATGCCAGGCGATACACCAGGGGGAGATTCGATCTTAATGATTTCAACTGGTAGATTTATCTGATTGGTCAGGGCTATGACTGTTCTTAACCCTTCGGTAACGATCTCCTTAACAGAGTAATTTAGGCTACTTAGTGAGATGGTTAATTGACCCTCGGTATAGTCCTTGTCTTTCTCAGTACTTGGAAAATGAGGTGAAAAGAACTCTATAAATTCATCCTTTATCGGATGATCCGTTAATAAGTGGTCAATCTTAAATTTGACTTTCCATATATAGTTGTTCATAGTCACCGATGTTGCTTGATTTATAGTGGGAGGGCACTTTTTTATGTCTTATAATTTTCTCCTTATTGCCTACACTGAGCGGTTAACTCGTTCCTAATTGCACCGAGGTGCGGATATTTCACATCTGGCCGAAGATCAAAACAGCCTTCTGCATTCAAATTTTGTCAATATCACCTCCTTTCAAATTGAGATTGTCCAATGGACTCCGTATTTTCCCCAGGCTCTTTGCACTGACAAGGGTGTAACCCACTAAAATCTCTTCACCCTCACCCCACTCCTCTCCCCTCAAGGGCGAGGGAAAGAGCGCAGGGAGCTGGTCAATGAGACAAAAAACCCCGTTTCTTTTTCAGAAATGGGGTTTCGGTTCACTTCCAGACCATATGCCCACCCTGTCTATGGTTAAAGGGTTAAAGGATATTCTTACATGGCCTCTATATTTTATTCGAAATTACAAAATTAAGAAGAAGAAGTCAATAAGGTTTTTACCTCCCAAAAAAGACATTGAAAAAGACGCACCCAAAAAAGTCCCCTCCCTTGGCGAAAGAGGATTGAGGGGAGCGGAAAACAAAGGGTGCTATGACACCCTCACCCCGACCCTCTCCCATCAAGGGAGAGGGAGAACAGGTTAATGCCAATGTCTATCCTCAGGCTAATATCCTTCTTTCAATCCCTCTGAGAGGTGAGTAAACCCCGTTAGAAAGGTGGGGCTTTGACCCCGCCTTTACAAGGAGCTGATGCTTTCTATTCATAACATCCCCGGCATGAATGCCGGGGCTTTCTAACGGGGTAAACCTCAATTATGGTTTATTGTTTTTGATAGCAATGCGTAGAATTCTGGTACTAAGCATTTTAGCAAAACTCCAGCCATGGTGCTGTTTGCCATTCTCATATGTGAAATGTATAATGCTTCATGCTTGTCCGAAATAAAATTTTCACCGCCGAGTCGCCGAGGACGCAGAGAAGAAGTTTTTTTATTTGGCGCAGAGATACCGCCAA
>Ga0315287_10008696_pt1 | contig 10269 bp, 8 predicted proteins | sample YL17G11_0_MG_FD_205037 | JGI IMG/M metagenome (GOLD analysis project Ga0315287, IMG submission 205037) | Sediment microbial communities from Yellowstone Lake, YNP, Wyoming, USA - YL17G11_0 | ecosystem: Environmental > Aquatic > Freshwater > Lake > Sediment | place: USA: Wyoming | collected...
GCGAGACGTTGCTGTAAAGCCATAATACCTGACCATCTGCTTGCCCCTGTTCGGGATGTGGGAACACATGGCGGCCAGCCGTTCCAGAGCAGGGAAGACCTTTGTATCCTTCAAATGCCGACCATTTAAGTACGAAGGCTTTTGTGCCGATAATACGTTATGGGCCTGTTCCCAAGGGGCCTCATTCGGAATGTAGCGGGTGGCAACTGATGAAAACAATGGGCAGGGCCTGGAAATTCAGCCTGGGAGTAATGGCGATCTTTATCGCCGGTTGCGCCGTTAGCCTGCAACCGGTCTGCCGACATACCGCGCTCATGTGTGCATTGGTAATGCAGGAAAAATACCCCACGGTGGAAGTGGCCTTCGGTCCGGTTATCAATGCCAATCGTGAGGTTAGTTCGCTCATCACGCACGCCCAAACGAGGGTATTGGTCAATGATAAATGGGTATGGGTGAATTATATGGGCGGCGCCTGTCAACTAACCGACACCAGAGAGGGGTTTCTCGACCTCAATCACTGGCCGGTGGAAATGTTTTATGCCTGGCTGTGGAAGTCAACCGCACTGACCGTGGCAGCCCCTCTGCCCGCGGTGTGTTTCACGGTTGTGATAAGCATCGGCGACATCCCTTCGTCAAAGTCAGCGAAATGAAAAACGCCTCTGCCTGTTTCAAAGCGCGCCTATCTGTGATGATGAAACCCCTGACAGGTTCCTGGACAATACCCGGAAATACCTATAATACCACGCAATACCCAACGGGCGGGTCATGGATTTTCAGCGGCGGTCTTGCTCTTGCCAGCCACATTCCCAAGTGGCTGAGGATGGCCCGGATCACCGATTGCCGGAAGATGGCATCCAGCTTTTTCAGTCTGGAAACAAGAGCAGGACGGCCCAGCTTCTGGGCATCGACCGCAAGACGCTGCGGGCCAAAATCCAGCGTTACGGATTGCTGAAGGAAGAAACATCACCCGGAGTCGTCGCTTCCGACGTACCATCCGCAACGGGCAAGTAAAGGATCACGCGGGTTCCCTCTCCCGGCTTACTTTCGATCTCCATGCGGCCGCCGTGGGCCTTGAGGATATCCTGGACGATGGCCAAACCGAGGCCGCGGAGGCCCTCGTTTTCATGGGTGCTGAAGAAAGGTTCGCAGACCCTGTCCAGCAGTCCGGCGGGGATGCCAGGTCCCGAATCCTCGACTGTGATGGTCACGCCGTGATTTCCGTCCTCATTACGGGCCTTGATGGTGATTTGGCCCGATCCGTCCATGGCCTCCAGGGCATTATCGATCAGATTGAAAAGCGCGGTCTGCATGCGGTCACGGTCAACGTACAGAGGCGGTATGCCCTGCGTCACATCAATAAAGAACCCGATGGCTGGTTTCTGTATCAGCGGTTCGATCAGGGGCAGGGTTTCGTTCAACAGATCGCTGATCTGCATGAGTTCGAAGCGAGGTTCAGGCAAGCGGGTCACATGGCGAACGTTCTGGATGACGGTGTTGAGCCGCTGGGTCTGCTGGACGATGAGCTGCAGTTTTCGGGCCACGTCTGGTGTCCAATCTTCCCGTTCCAGCAGGAGCTTGGCCAACCCGGCGATGGAGTGCAGGGGTGTGCCCAGATCGTGGGCCAGGGTCGCCGTCAGGTATCCCAACGCCGTCAGCTGCTGCAGCTGATTGACCTGCTTCTGTAGTTGCGCCAGTTTCTGGGTAGCCTCCTGTACCCGGTCTTCCAAATGGCGGTTCAAATCCTGGTTTCTGGCTATGACCCGTTCGATCTCATCGGCCATGGAATTGAAGTGGGACCCGATCTGACCCCACTCGTCCCTCCGGTGCAGTTTGATCCGCCTGATATCCTGCCCTTTCTGGAATTCATCGATGGTATGGATGATCGCGCCGAGAGGCCGTCCGATGAGCCAGCCATAGCTCATCAGCAGAAAGAGAAGCATGACGATGAGCAGGCCTGTGCCGGTGACCATGAGGAGGCGCTGGGTCTGAGAGAGAACCTCAGCGTTGGCGGAGGAGAAGACCACAACACCCACGAAATCCGGGGTTTCCTGGCCTTTTTCCGGTTCGACGGGGTACAGGAGTCCCAGGGCCGGACCGCTTTCCGTATCGAGTTTTAAATACCGGGGTTTGAAGCTGCCGGAAGTTGGAACCGCCAGGATGTCCGGCCACTGCCATTCATAGGGGACGCGACCGACACCGGCGATGTATTCGATGTAGCCGTTATCAACGGATATGATATCGATCCGGGCCAGGGTACGGTCATCACTGAGGTGGTCCTTCAGCGCGCTTTCCAGGGCGGAAAGGCCGCGGCCCGTCGGGAAGTACTGGTAGTAATTGGCCACGGTCTCGGCGACACTCCGCAAGGCCTTTCCCTGCTGTTCCGTCAACATGCTATCCAACGATTTGATGTTAATCCACCCCCATAAGGCCATGGTCAAAGCCAAGCCGGCAATGGTGACGATCATCAATCGCATTCGGACGGTCATAGGGATGCCTCGCAGAGGTTTTTTTCTATTATAGCGGATGCAAGGGCAATGGGTAGATATTTTTTCCTTTGCGCCGATAGAGGGGAATGGGAGCGAAAAAGGCCCGGAGATGATGTCTCCAGGCCTTTTCACAATGAATCAACAGAGGACGCTATACGGAACTTATTTTGCCGGTGGTGCCGCTACGGGAGGGGTCGCAGCCTTCTCCGCGGCCTTCTTTGGAGGGGCCTTCTTCTTGGCAACTGCCTTGGCTACCTTTGTTGCGACCATTTTGCCGTCTTTTTCAACATAGCTGACCGTGACCTTGTCGCCTGCCTTCACCTTGGCGGGTTTCTCAAGGGCGAACTCCTTGGCCTCCACCTTGCCCTTTACCTTGACATCGATCTTCAGCATGGCATCGGTGACCTCGGTGACCACGCCGGAAGCCTTCATCTTGGCTGCCTTGACAGGTGCGGGCACCACCGCTTTTTCCGGTGCCGGTGCTGCAGGAGCCACTTTCGCCGGTGCTGCAGGAGCCGCTTTCGCCGGTGCTGCCTTCGGCGCTGCCGGTGCCGGCTTGTCAGCCGCAAAGGCTACCGTGGTGATAAGGAAAACCAGACCAACAACTAATACCATCAAACGCTTCATAAACTACCTCCTTAATGGATTTAATGTGCGGCAATGTAAGCAAGGCACATGCCAATGCCGGTGTGAGGGCTCAATTTATCTAACCATCTGGAAATGCAGGACAACGTGATCCATGTGCCGGGAAGGAATTCGCGGGCTTCCCTGCCATTTGGTCTATAATTCCCCACATTATGGGACATTATTCCGCAACCGTCTGTCGATCAAGCACGCCCGGCGGCGTTTCACGACTTGCCCGTGATCAGCCATCAGCATCTCCAAGCCAACCCTCCTCCGAATTCGAGCCGCCGGTAGACCCAGCAGTGAAGGAAGAAAAAAAGGGTTGTGGCGCCGCCCAGGCGAAGCATCTTCTTTGCCAGCTTCCGCACTTCTTTTTGACGGTCAACCTTCCGGTCGGCGAGGTAAATGCCGAGCAGCCCCCGGTTGATCATGCGATGGAAGGCCGCATGGGGCAGGCAGGAGACTCTGAAATCGGCCTGCCGGTAGAAATGGGTGAGCCGGGCCGCCATTTCGCTGGTGTCGGGATAATAAAGGCAGAAGTTCAAGTCTCCGCCGGCGCGGTCTTCTTCCTGATCGATCAGATAATCGAGCAATATATGCAACCCCTGCACCCAGGGGAAGTAGGCCTCTTTCACCTGCCGTACCCGCTCAGGGGACAAGTTCCGGTGAAAGGCGAGGGATACCAGACAGAAGATGCCCAGTGTGGAACCGGCGCAGGCCGAGAATTCGTACCAGTCCATGGCGGGCACCCGGTCTCTGTAACGATCGAACCATGCCCTTAGCCGGGGGATCCGTTCATCAGCCCGCACGTGTTTGTGTACTTGCAAATCGCAGTAATATCCTACCAGTTCGTGAAGGGCATCGGCGATCCGTTCGCGGGCCGGCAGCTGCCGGAGGACATCCCGACAGGTTCCGACCAAGGCATTGAGATAGCCACCGTCATCCTGCTCCTTGCGAAGGCGATAATAAGAGCTCAGGGGTGCATCGGGCGTCAGTGCATGGAACATGGATTGATGAAGGGCGCGAAAATCGTCCGGATCCAGGGATGTGCTTCGGTCGCAGAGGTTATCCAGGTAATCGCTGATCGTCTGGTAGGCCACGATGAAGCGGATCGCCTCCCGGTACTGGTCCCCGGCCAGCAGACCATAGATAGCCCCTCCCTCGCAGTGGAATGTCTTGGAGGCGATACTGGCAAGGGCCTGCTTGCGGAGCTCCCGATCCGGAATCGCTTCCGCCTGTTTGATCCAGCCCCCCAGGCATCTATGGACGCTGGGGCGGACCTGGAGAAAAACTCTCGTGGTCATCGTCCATAGGCGGGTCGGCGTTCTCACTGCTCGACACTCCTTCATCCGTGTTTTGCTGTAGAATTTTCATAACATAAGGTTCTCGCGAATACAAGCAGGCAAAGGAGCGGTTTCAGCCAGGTCCTTCGCACACTGCCAAGGCCGGGAATGATCTTGACCGGTCCTTTCCTTCCGTGGTACTCATAAAAGGACAGTCGAATTGCCTTCATATGGCTATAATCAGCTATAATGGTGAAGGGGTATCGAGCACCGGGATTTTCCACACTAATATCCGGATCAGCTTTTGGCAGTGCCCCCCTTGGATAACGATAAGAGTTTATATTGGGGATCAAGGGGGGGAATCGCTGTATTCGGAGCCGGTGTTTCTGACCGGAGAAATGACATGGCCGAAGTAATCGTCGTGGGCGCTGGTGCAAGCGGGATGATGGCTGCCGGCAGGGCCGCGGAGTTGGGGGCAAAGGTCCTGCTGCTGGAAAAGACGGACGGGCCGGGCAAGAAGATCCTGATCAGCGGCAAGTCCCGTTGTAACCTGACCAATGACAGGGACCTGGAAGGCTTCATCGGCATGTACGGCCCGAGCGGTCCCTTCCTTTACGGCGCCTTCAGTCGCTTCTTCCGGGACGATCTGCTCGCCTTCCTCAACCGTTACGGTATCGAGACCCGGGTCGAACGAGGCGGTAGAATCTTTCCGGCTTCCGAAAATGCCTCCGACGTTGTTGCCGCCTTCCGGCGCTACCTGCAGGAGCAGGGGATAGAGATGATGACCGGGGTGCGTGTTACCGGCATCAAGGCCCGGGGCGGCCGGGTGGAGGGTGTCCGGACGGCGGCGGGATCTTATAAAGCGGCGGCCGTGGTCCTGGCTACGGGCGGCGCCACCTATCCCGGCACGGGCTCCTCGGGGGACGGTTACAGGATGGCCCGCACGCTGGGTCACACCATTGTCAGGCTGCGTCCCTCTTTGGTGCCTCTCGTGGTGGAAGACAGGGAGCTGGCAATATCCATGCAGGGGATTAGCCTCCGAAACGTGCGCCTCACGGCCTTTCGATGTCGGGCTTCAGAAATCGATGCCGCCTGGCTGCCCGGAGCCGGCTCACCGGATGTGATCGTGGGCAGGGAGAATAGGATACCCCTCATTGAAAGCCGCCAGGGTGAGATGATGATCACCCACTTTGGTATTGGGGGGCCCATTACGCTCCTGATCAGCCTCGCTATCGTCGATGCCCTGGAAAAGGGACCCGTGAGTGTCGCCATCGATCTCAAGCCGGCCCTGGACAGGAAACAGCTACACAGGCGTCTCCAGCGGGACTTCGACCTTTTCGGGCGGCGACAATTCCGGCGAATCCTGACAGGGCTGCTTCCCCAGAAGATGATCGGTCCCTTTGTCAGGCTTGCCGGTATTCCGCCGGACAAACCGGCTCATCAGGTTGATGCCGCAGATAGGGAACGACTCGTAGAGCTGATCAAGATATTGAGGTTCGATATCAAGGGGTCCCTGCCCCTAACACGGGCCGTCGTTACGGCGGGAGGGATTTCACTTGGGGAGATCTACCCTACAACCATGGCGTCACGATTGATCGGCGGGCTTTTTTTCTGCGGCGAGGTCATGGATATCGACGCCGATACGGGGGGCTATAACCTCCAGGCCGCCTTTTCGACGGGCTATGTGGCCGGCGAGGCGGCAGCGCGCTATGTCAGCATATCATAGCTGAACGCGGATAGTGATAAGGGGGAAGACGATGAAGGTCAGCAGCGTCAGCGAAATGAGGGCGATGGACCGTTACGCCATCGAACAGCTCGGCATACCCGAGGAAGTGCTCATGGAAAATGCCGGGTTCGCAGCCTCGGCGGTCCTGGCAAGGGAGATTGGCTTCAGAAACGGCAGGATTGCCATCATTTGCGGCACGGGCAACAACGGCGGCGATGGTCTTGTCGTCGCCAGAAACGTTCATGCCAACGGCGGCGACGCCCGGGTTTTCATTCTCGGGGAGCCTGACAGGTTTCAGGGCGCCGCGAAGAAGAATCTCGACATCATCAGGAATCTTCCCCTGGCAATCGAAAAGGTTACCTCGGCTGCCGCTATCCGGAGCGATCTGTACCACAGCCGGGGTATCGTGGACGCCATCTTCGGGACCGGTCTCGACCGGGAGGTCGGCGGCCTCTATCGCGAGGTGATCGAGCTTGTCAACGGGAGCGGCCGGAAGGTTCTCAGCCTCGATATTCCCTCGGGCGTCAATGGCGACACGGGAGAGGTCATGGGCACTGCGGTGAAGGCCGACTTTACCGTCGCCTTCGGCCTGCCCAAGATCGGCAACCTGCTCTATCCCGGATTCGACCTGGGCGGGAAGCTCTTCGTCACCCACATCACCTTTCCGCCGGCGCTCCATGACAGCGCCTCTCTTAAGGTTCAGATAAACGATGCCCTACCCCTTCCTCGGAGGGTTCCGACGGCCCATAAGGGGCGGATGGGCGATGTCCTCTTCATCGCCGGGGCGGCCAATTATTACGGGGCGCCCGGTTTTGCCGCCCTGTCCTTCCTCAAGGCGGGCGGGGGATATTCGCGGCTGGCCGCGCCGAAATCAATGGTCCCGGTCATCGCCCAGATGGGAAGCGAGATCGTCTTCCTCCCCCAGAAGGAGACACTGGAAGGGAGTCTTGCCGCCGCCAACCGGTCGGAGCTGCTTGAATGGGCACGGGTCGTGGACATGGTGGTCCTGGGACCCGGTCTTTCCCTTCAGGAGGAGACCCAACAGCTCGTCAGGGAGTTGGCCTTTGCCATTGACAAACCCCTGCTGCTCGACGGCGACGGGATAACGGCAGTCTCGGGTTGTGAAGACCTCATCAGGCAGCGCCAGGCACCGACGATTATGACGCCACATCTGGGAGAGATGGCGAGAATGACGGGCAGCAGCGTTGCCGAAATCGACCGGCAGAAGGTCGCCGTCCTGAAGGAAACGGCTCGCCGATGGAACGCGATCATGGTTCTGAAAGGTGCACATTCGCTGATCGGCACCCCTGACGAGCGCCTATTCATCAACCTGAGCGGAAATCCAGGCATGGCGACGGCGGGTTCCGGGGACGTTCTCACCGGGGCCGTTGCGGCCATGAAGGGGCTGGGACTGGGGCTGGAGGAGGCCGTGCGCCAGGGCGTCTTCATCCATGGTCTGGCGGGGGATCTGGCTGCCGCTGAAAAAGGCGAGGACGGGATTACGGCCCGGGACATCCTGGAGCAACTGCCTATGGCCCTCAAGGCCAGCCGTGAGGGCCTCGACGAGGCTTTCCGGAATAGATACGATATTCCTCAGGTCCTGTGGAAATGAGGATGTGCCGGACTAAGTCCTTCTTTCGACGATGTAGTCCGAGACGGCGACAAGGGCAGCCCTGGCATCGGAATCGTCGAAGCCCATGAGGATGTTCTTTCCCTCGTCAACGAAGGAACGGGCCTTTTCGAGGGCATAGGCGATACCGCCGTAGCGGTTGACGAGAGTCATGATGTCGCCTCTCGCCTGATCTTCCCCTGTCGTCTTCCCCAAGGACCGTTTGATCATCTCCTTCTCTTCCCGGGAACAACGCTTTAAGGCGTGGATCAACGGAAGGGTGATTTTCCCTTCTTCGAGGTCCTTGCCGGTGACCTTCCCGAATTCCTCCTCCTTGGCCACATAATCGAGGGTATCATCGGTGATCTGGATGGCAGAACCGATCCGCATGCCGAACCGGGTCAGCGCCTCGATCTTTGCGACCGGGGCGTCGGCGAGGATGGTGCCGACGGCACAGGCGGCGGCGATCAGGATGGACGTCTTTTTCTCGATAAGCGACAGATACTCCTTTTCGCTGATTCCGATGTCACCGGAGCGGGCAAGCTGGAAAAGCTCCCCTTCCGCCATGGTGTTCGTCGTTGTGGAGATGAGCTTCATGATGGCGAGGTTGCTGTCGTCGGTCATGAGCTTGAAGGATCTCGAGTAGAGGAAATCACCGACCAGGACGCTGGCCGCGTTGCCCCAGATGTTGTTGGCCGATACCTTCCCGCGCCGGGTCTCGGCACGATCGACGACGTCGTCGTGAAGGAGGGTGGCCGTATGGATGAATTCGATCATGGCGGACATGGAGTAGCGACGCTCGCCCTTGTAGCCGCAGAGGCCGGAGGTGGCCAGCAGCAGCAGGGGCCGGAACCGTTTCCCGCCGCTGCCGACGAGATGATGAACGACTTCGATGATGAGGTCCACATCGGTTTGGAGGTGCCGCTCCATGCATTCCTCGACGCGCTTGAGGTCCTCTCCGAAGTAGCGAAAAACGTCCTGTATCAGCATGTCCATCAATTCCATATTGCGAAATCGCGAAAACTATACGTTAACGCCCTTTGGTTGTCAAACAATTATGACCGGAAAACCGTCCCGGACTGGTACACATCCCCATTGCGCCCGAAATCGATCGGCAGGCACCCCCGGGAGGTGCCGGCAGGAGGGAAAAAAGGCTTGCCAATATTTCGATTCCTTGTTAAAAAAGGGCAAACATTTTGAAAGGATGAACCATGAGTGAGGGCATAGGTGATTATACGAAGTACATCGTCGATCTGCGTCGGCACATGTGGATGGAAGGCGTGGAGACGGAATTGCGACGCTTGATCTGGCAAATCGCCGTGACGGGAAAGTATATCTCCGCCAAGATTCACGAGTCGAACCGGAAGCTGGCCGGTTTCCAAAACATCTACGGCGAGGAGCAGCTTTCGCTGGACCGGAGCGCCGATGAAATCCTCAAGAGCCAGCTTCAGTTTTCCGGTTTCGTCCGTGACTACACATCGGAAGAGCAGGAGACCATCGTCCGGATCGGTCAGGGGGATGAGAAGTATTACGTCACCGCCGATCCCTTGGACGGATCCTCCCTGGTGGATACCAACCTGGCCATCGGCACCATCATCGGCATCCATAAGGAATCGATGATGGCCGAAGGTCATAAATCGATGGTGGCAGCGCTTTACATTACCTATGGCCCCCTGATCACCATGGTCTATTCGGCAGGCAAAGGGACCCATGAATTCGTGCTCAACCGGGAGGGGGAGTATGTCCTCTCCCAGGGAAACATCACCCTCGAAAATCAGGGATCCATCTACAGCCTCGGCGGCCTGCGGAAGGACTGGACGACAGGCCATCTGAGGTACGTGGAGCACCTCGAGCAGGCCGGCTACAAACTCCGCTACAGCGGCGGCTTCGTGCCGGACATCAATCAGATTCTCATCAAACGGGGGGGCATCTTCACCTATCCTGCCTTGAAGAAGAGCCCCCGGGGCAAACTGCGGCTGCTTTTCGAACTGCAGCCCATGGCCTTTATCTTCGAGCAGGCGGGAGGTATGGCCACGGACGGCCGGGAGCCGATCCTTTCCCTCAAGGTGGAAGACCTCGGTCAGCGTTGTCCCATCTACATCGGAAGTCGCTACGAGGTTGAAACGGCGGGGGAATATCTCGCAAAACACCTATAGTTAAAACAGGAACCTCAAGGAGGGGACTATGATTTTCGAAAGTCTGGATCAGCTGCACAAGGGTCTGGATGGTATCCTGAAGACCGCCGGGGATGACGTCAGGATCATCGATGGGCAGAAACTGCGTAGCTCGCTCATCGACAATCTGATTTATACGGCCGTCTTCAGCCCCGACGAACCTGTAAAGAAAGCCGCCCGGTGGCTTATCCGCAAGGCGGGTGCTGCCGCGGGCGCCTTCCTGGCCTCCATCGCCCCCCTCTACGAGGCCATGGGACGGGGGGAGGTAAAGGGCTTCACGGTGCCGGCCGTCAACATCAGGACCCTTACCTACGATACGGCACAGGCCATCTTCCGGGCTGCCATGAAAGATCGCGTGGGTCCCGTC
>Ga0315287_10008697_pt1 | contig 10269 bp, 10 predicted proteins | sample YL17G11_0_MG_FD_205037 | JGI IMG/M metagenome (GOLD analysis project Ga0315287, IMG submission 205037) | Sediment microbial communities from Yellowstone Lake, YNP, Wyoming, USA - YL17G11_0 | ecosystem: Environmental > Aquatic > Freshwater > Lake > Sediment | place: USA: Wyoming | collected...
TCCGAAGGCGGCCGAGGAGGAAACCCGGCGTTGGATCAAGGGCGCCGTGAAAGTGGTGGAGCCGCCGCGCCAGGAAGTTTTCAATTCCTGCCGGCTGGGGCTGGCGTTCGAACAACTGATGGCGGAGGAGAACGCCACGTGCATCACCGTGGACTGCTACGGGTCCATGTATCGGGCACTGCCCGCGTTTCCGTGCGTGGGTTTTGTCCGGCTGAACGACATGGGCCTGGCCGGCATTTGCGAGTCGGACCTGAAGAGCGCGATGACCTTCCTGTTGCTGCAAGGATTGTCCGGGCGTCCGGGTTTCATCAGCGATCCGACGGTGGACGAGTCCAAGCAAGCCATCATTCTGGCGCACTGTCTCGGCTCGCGGCGCATGGATGGGCCGGACGGCCCGGCGCAACCCTACAAGTTGCGCACGATCATGGAGCGCCAGGAAGGCTGCGTGCCCCAAGTGCAAATGCGAGTTGGCCAGAAGGTTACGCAAGCCTGGCTCGTGGGGACCGGCAAGCTGCAATACTTCACCGGCGAGATCATCGAGTCGCCGGACACGGAGCGCGGCTGCCGCACGAAGATGATGGTGAAGGTGGACGGGGACATCGAAAGGCTGTGGCAGAACTGGTCTCAGGGCCTGCATCGGGTCACGTGTTACGGCGATGTCACGCCGGACTTGAAGCGATTCTGCCGGTTCAAAGAGTTGCAACTCGTCAACGAAGCCTGAGCAGGCGTTGGCCAACGAACTCTGGGCCCGGCTGCCGCACACATGGAAGACTGTGGACTCGTTCATGCACCGCATTCTGCAACGCTTTTTCGGTGCAATTGCCGGTGCCGGTTTGGCATTGCCAAGAGCCGGCGAACGGTGGAGATTGGCCAAGGTCGCTCTTGAAACCTGAGCGTTTAGCCAAGTTTGACACGGCCATGAAGATTCCCATTACCTATTTCGCCCCGGCTGAACGAAAGCCGGTGGACGTCGTTCAGCAGCAGGCTGAACGTTTCAAGCAGGCGCCGCTGACCCAGACGTTCCTCAACGCGGCAATGAACTATCTGTTCGTGTTGAACGCACAGCGGCAGATTGTGATGGCCAGTGAGAATGTCTTGGAGCTTGTGCCCGGCAAGACGATGGATCAGATCGTCGGTCTGCGTCCCGGCGAGGCGCTGGGGTGCATCCACGCTCACGAATGCGAGAGCGGCTGCGGCACGAGCCAGTTTTGCTGCCAATGCGGCGTGGTGAAGGTGATTTTGATGGGACTGGACGGCTGCCGGAATATGCAGGAGTGTCACCTGACCCGTCGGATCAATGGCCAGGAAGAGACTCTACATCTGCGGGCGTTGGTGACGCCGTTGCTTCACAACCGCGAGCGATATACGCTTTTGGCTGTGGCGAGCATTGATCGCCAGCCGCCGCGACGGGCGAAGAAAACCGGTCTTTCTTGAGCGAGCCATCTGTATCTTCTGCTGCCCGGAGTCAGCCTCCCAGCGGTGGCGCTGATGGCCGCGTCCACTACAGCATCGTTGTCTTGGGGTTGATCATCCTCGTCGTATTCAGCGCGCTGGGGCTGGGGCGGTTCGGTTACACCAGCATTCTGCCAGCCATGCAGGAGGCGTTGGGGCTTTCGAACACGCAAACAGGCGTGTTGCAGTCGTGGAATTTGCTCGGCTACCTGGCGACCGTGGTCGTAGCCGGTTTTCTGGCTGCGCGATTCGGGCCGCGGGTGGTGATTTCATTGGCCTTGCTGGTCGCGGCAGCAGGCATGGCGCTCACGGGGCTGATTCCCACGTTTCGAGCGGCGTGCGTGGGCCGTTTCCTGGCCGGCGTGGGCGGCGCAGGCAGCAACGTGCCGGCGATGGCGTTGGTGTCGGCGTGGTTTGGGAAACGCCGCCGCGGGATGGCGACCGGTTTGGCGGCTGCGGGGTCGAGCTTGGGGCTGATGGTTACCGGTCCTTTGATACCAGCCATTCTCGAACGCAACGGGGACGGGGGTTGGCGTGTGAGTTGGTATGTGCTCGGCGCGTTAACGCTTGTGGTGTTCGTGGCAGTCGCTTTGTTCTTGCGCAATCGTCCCGCGGAAAAAGGCCTGTGCGTCATTGGCGAATCCGATGCCGACCGCGACGCCAGCCGGTCCGCAACTGCCAGGTTTTCGTTGAACTGGGGATCGGTTTATCGCTCCGGCCTGCTGTGGAAGCTGGCCGGCATCTACTTCGGTTTTGGGTTCTCGTACATCATCTACTCGACGTTCTTTGTCCGGTATCTGACTAGCGAGGCGGGGTTCACGCGGACGACAGCGGGCGCCTTGTGGATGCAAATCGGCGTGCTGTCGGTTGTCAGCGGTTTGCTGTGGGGCAGCGTGTCGGATCGTTGGAGCCGGCGGGCGGGGCTGATGTGGGTGTTCGGTTTGCAGGGTGTGGCGATCTTGTTGTTCGGTCTGAGCCGGGAGGCGTGGAGCGTGTATCTGTCCGCCGCATTGTTCGCCGTAACCGCTTGGAGCGTGCCGGCCCTCATGGCGGCCTTGTGCGGCGATCTGTTCGGAGCGCGGCTGGCGCCGGCGGCGCTGGGGTTGATCACAATGGTGTTCGGGCTGGGGCAGGCTCTGGGGCCTTACTTGGCAGGGGCAATCGCGGATGCAACGCGCTCCTATGCGGTGGCGTTTGTCGTGGCCGGTGCCACAGCGTTGACGCTGGGCCTCGGCGGGTCGTTCACGCTGCAACAAGGACTGACGTCCGCTTCTCCCTCAGACATCGGTCGGGGCAATCATGGCCTTGCGCCAAAGACGCAGTCATTTCAACGGGACGAGCCGTAACCGTCAGCTAACCCCCTCCACTCCTGCAAACAATCCCGCCGTCGCTTGGCCGGAGGAACTTGCGTTTGCTTCTTGACCACGGTGCTGCCCCGGCTGATTGTGCCCGCGATGTTCGCAACCCATTTTGACTTCATGAACCAACGAGCAGCCATTCGTTTGCCACTCGTCATCTTGGTCGGTTTGGTGTTCTTGTCCTTCACACTGCCGGGGAGGGCAGGGGAGGCGCCAAAGAAGGTTCCAGTGCTGCTCGTGGCGGGCGACGACGTGACGCCTGCCCACAACTGCCGGGAAGTCTCACAAGCGATTCGCGAGACGCTCATGGCCGCGGACAAATTCGACGTGCGGGTGTGCGAGGACAGCGGCGTGCTGGACTCGGTCACCAGTCTCGCCCGCTACGATCTGATCTTCCTGCACATGTATAACGCGAATGCGCCGACGCTATCGCCGGGTGCCAAGGAGAACCTGTTGACCTTCGTGAAGAACGGCAAAGGGCTGGTGGTGTCGCACCTGTCCAGCGCCTCGTTCAAGGAGTGGGAGGAGTTCGGGAAGCTGTGCGGTCGCCATTGGGTCATGAAGCAGTCCGGCCACGGGCCGCGCGCAGTCTTCAAGGCGCGGATTGCGAACAAGGAACATCCCATCACCAAAGGGCTGGAAGATTTCGAAGCGGACGACGAACTTTATGCCAAGCTTCAAGGCGACGTTCCCATCACCGTGCTGGTGGAAGCGGACTCCGATTGGAGCAAGAAGGTCGAACCGCTGGCCTTCACGCTGGAGTACGGTAAAGGACGCGTGTTCCACGAGACCTTCGGCCACGATGGTAAAGCTATCCGCAATCCGTCGGTCCAGAAGCTCATCCAGCGCGGTTCCGAGTGGGCCGCCACCGGCAGGGTCGAGTCAGCAGGACGGTGAAAGTGGCGCCGCTGACGGCGGGGTGGCTTTTCGTGCGCCGTTGCGCGGAGCGAAGCAATGCCAAACATAAGCGCACTCAGGACGTTCAATGTTGAAGGTGGCCTTCCCATGCTGGAAGACGCGCGGAAACTGGTCATTGAAGAAACCCGGAAGGCCAGGCGCGAAGGGATCAGAGTTCTCAAGGTGATTCACGGCTATGGCTCCTCTGGCAAGGGCGGCGCGCTTTGTGTCGGTTTGCGGAAGTCGTTTCGACTCCGGAAGAAGGAGGGTGGCATCCGGGATTTCATCGCGGGCGAGGACTTCTCAATATTCAACGAAACAGTGCTGAGCCTGTTGGAAGCGGTGCCGGAACTGCGCGGCGATCCGGATTTGAATGCAGTAAATGAGGGCGTGACGATCCTCTGGTTGCGTTGATTCGATCTTCTGTGGTGCAACAGCGGTCAGTGGTGTTGGAGGTGAAACGGTTGGCGGAAATTCAGGGGGCGTGGGCGTCACGAGGGCTTGGCTGGTGAAAGCGCCGCTGCGAATGCCTCGTCGGTTCAAGGCTGTCAATTTCAAGGTCGCCATCCGCCCATCGTCAGATAGCCTCAACGCGTGAACTGGGTCCGCAATCAATCCTCCGCAGCCGTGTTTGTGCAGAGAACGAAGTCCCTGTCATTTGCCTCTGCGTCGTGGGCATTGATTGTCTTGTTATTGGTCGTCTTGGTGACGCCGCACGCCGGTCATGCGCAGGTGGCACCCGGGCCGTATGAAATCCTGTCTTTCGAGGACGGCTTCATCGTTGAGGCGTTCAAGGATTTGCAGGCCGGCACCGGACGAGCGGATTGGTCCGGATGGTACGGGACCTCATGGATATCCCCAAATGCCTACGACGACCACACTGGCACCGATTTCGCGCTCCAAACCGGCACCCCTCTCTACGCCGCCGCCAACGGGACGGTCACGGCCATCGAAACGAAATACGCCCGGGACGAAACCGGCGCGAGCTTGGGCCTGGGCAACTACGTGAAGATCGCCGTGGACGCGCCAAGCCCGAATGGCGAGTCGCTCGATCTTTACTACGGCCACATGCTTTCGGTGGCCGTCACCAACGGCCAGCGGGTCAACGTAGGGGATCAGGTCGGGCTTTCGGACAACACGGGCAATTCCACCTCAGAGCATCTTCACTTTCAGAGCGAAATTCGTGGGGGAACACAGGTCTGCCCATTGTACTGGGCGCATTTCAAATACCCGATTATGTTCAATCCCTCCGGAAGCCATCAGCTCGGACGGATCATCAAAGTCATCGCCGTTAGCACGCCGATCCGCACCAACCGATTCGACAGCGACTTGCAGATTTCCACCGCCTTCAAGGACCAACTTTTTTCAGCAGCTATCCCAAGCGCGGCTACTATCACATCTTCATTCCCAACAACACGTCCTGGCGTTCAGGCTGGATCAAGGCCACTGACGTGGAGGAGGTGTTCGCCGGCATTGTGATCCAGCCGCTGCCGGACAACGTGATCTATTTGCACGCAGGGCAGCTTCAGACCAATTACCCCATCCGCTCCGCGTCCAGCGACGGGGCCAGCCAGATCGGCACTGTTTACTTCGGGGGCGGACGGTTCGTTGCCGACCAAATCAAGAACGGCTACCATCGCATCCCGTTGCCCGGCGGCTCGGCGACGTGGGGTTGGGTGAAGCCGAACAACCGGATGGTTGTCTATCCGCAGTTGACCAATCCATCGTTGGATATGGCAACGCTTCCCAACAACGCATTTCCGTTCCGCGAATCTTTCTCAACTGTCGGCAAGTCCATGTTCGGGCGGCCCAAGTTCAATCGCTCGGTGGTGAAATCGTTCAGCCCGGCCTCGCCCGGCGGGGACGGCAAGGCGCTGTTTGTGACGGACCAGAGCAATCACGGCAACGGTTCGAGCGAATCCGTGCTGATCGGCAAGCCAGGACACCGGAACTACTACGTGCAGAGCCACGTCTATTTCAACTACGGCGCCCCATCGGGCGTGGGGTACGAGCGTTACGGAATCTTTCTGCGCGACGACGGCTTTGCTGGTTTGGACACCACGTTCGAGGGGGCCGGCAACAGCTACGCGCTGCTGTGGGACACCGACGATGGCCGTCTCCGTGCCGCGAAGCTGGTTGATGCGGTGATAACCGATTTTCTGTCGCCAGCCAGGTACATCACCGGCAGCGGCTGGCATACGATGCGAATCGAGGCCCGCGAGAACAAGATCAAGTATTTGCTCGACGGTGAGCTGTTGATCGAGGTCGCCGACTCGACTTTCCCCTGCGGCCAATGTGGCATTGGCTATAGCACGCACCGGACCGACTGGCCAGCCTCCCGGGGCGCCTGCTTCGATAACTTCGAGGCCGGCACACTCGAAACAAACCGGCCGAGTTTCGTCGGGGTCAGTATGCAGCCGGAGGGCGGGCTGCGTTTGCTCATCCGGGGCGACGAGGGAACGACCAACGCCTTGGAGCGCGCGTCCAGCCTGACGAACTGGACGTTTATCACCAACGTCGTTCAGACCAGCGTCACGGTGGAATTCGTGGATGGCGATACGAGTGCACGGGCGCGTTGGTACCGGGCCAGGCGACTGCCGTGAGCGAATCAGAATTGGGCGGGGGATGAACACGGACAAGGTAGCGCAGGTGACCCGCCGAATGCAATTCTTCAGCATCCTACCTTGTTCCGGCCCAACCTGGCGCAAGGAATCCTGCCGGCATCCTTGCAGAAGCCTTTAACTCTTTTTCCGCCGCTTCGCCTTGAACAACTCCAACTGCGGCTCCTTGAAGAAATCGTAGTTCTTCAGGATGCGGATGATCTGGAGCAGATCGGACTTCTGATAATTCCGGTTGACCTCGGTGTACTTTACCAGGTCGGCGAGCATCGTGCCGAACGGAATCACGGCATCAACCCCTTTGGAGCGGAGCAGGGCGATGCTTTGCTCGCGCGCTTGCGCGGCTTGGGGCAATGCCGGGACCACGAGAATTTTCTTCGGCGCTCCGTCTTGGCCGAAAGCACGGGCTGCTTGCTGGAAAACCTTGGTCTCCACAAACCGGAAAATCTGCGGCGCGTGCGTCAACACGCCTGAGCTGAACGTCTCGGTATGCCAGCCCTTCACCACCACAATGGCGCGCTGGATGAATTGCAGATCCGGCGAGGTTAAAACAAACGGCATCTCGGCTTCGCGCTTCTGCGGATGCGGGTTGAGGACGAAGAAATCAATGTCGTCCTCCTCGCGCTTGGTCTGCACGATATATTTGCGATGCTGGCGTACGAGGAACTCGTGCAGCTCGAAGTATTCGCGGACGATGGTTTCGCTGACAGCGGCCATAATCAGAATTCAGTATGTGGAATGCAGAATGCCGAATCGCTCAGCACTTGGTCAATGAGTTTAGGCGGAACTTTACAGCCGAATTCGACCCGTCCGATCCGCTTGGCGAGCACGAACTTAATTTCACCACCACGCACCTTCTTGTCCAACCGCATCGCGGCGAACGCGCGGGCGCGCTGGGCCGGGGTCAGACGCACGATGGTCGGCAGTCCCGCGCGCTCGAACAACGTGATGATACGCCGCACTTCGCCGGCAGAGAGGTCCAGCAACGTAGTGGAGAGTTTCGCCGCCGCCACTTGCCCGATGGAAATCGCCTCGCCGTGAAGATATTTGCCGTAGCGCGAAATGGCCTCCAGCGCATGGCCGATCGTGTGGCCAAAGTTCAAAATCGCGCGCAGGCCACTCTCGGTTTCGTCCTTGCCCACGACTGTGGCCTTGATTTCGCAGCAGCGCGCAACGACGTCGGCCAGCACCTTTGGCTCGCGTTTTAGGAGTTTCGGCAAGTCACGCTCCAGTCGGGCGAATAGCCTCGCGTCGCGGATGATGCCATACTTGATTACTTCAGCCAGGCCCGCGCGGAATTCGCGGTCAGGCAGCGTTTTCAAGGTGTCCAAGTCACACAGCACCAAGCGTGGCTGATAAAAAGCCCCGACGAGGTTCTTGCCGGCTTTCAGGTTCACGCCAACTTTGCCGCCCACGGAACTGTCCACTTGCGCCAGCAGCGTCGTCGGCACCTGCACGAAAGCGATGCCACGCAGATAGGTTGCCGCCACGAATCCGGCCAGGTCGCCGACGACACCGCCGCCCAACGCGACGATGAAGGATTTGCGCTCCAGCCGGTGAACGGCGAGTTGATCGTAACACGCTTGGGCGGTTCGCAGGCTTTTGGCGGTTTCGCCAGCGGGAACAACGATAAGCGAGGGGGCAAAGCCGGCTTTGACCAACGACTCGAAGACGGGTTGGGCGAATCGTCTGCCGACATTGGTGTCGGTGATGATGGCGCACCGCGTGCCGAGTTGGAGTCGCTGGCACGCCGCACCAAGGCGCGAAAGCAAACCCGGGCCGATGAGAATTGAGTAACTCCGGTTACCCAGCGGAACTTTCACCACGCGCATGGCCTGAGCATAGTGGGATGTGCGGCGGCTGCAAGTTCAAGCTTCCGTAAAGGTTCTGAGCTGTGAAAGTCACTCCTCGCATTTCAGGGCGGGCGTGATTGTGGCCCAGTGAGTCCTGAGTGTGGGCTAGTAATCCATGCGCGACAGGCCGTCAATCGGCGCGTAATCGTCAGTGAGCATGGGACATCGGGCATGGTTCGGGGGCGGTTCGGCCCGAAAGGCGTTAACGCGATTCGAGAAGTTGGGCATGGTGACGCGCTTGCTTCGCACCAAGGCCGCAGCCCGCTGCTGCGCCACCGCAAGCGGGACTCTTTCCGCCGACATCGTCCCGATGACGACCACATTGTGCGATCCTTTGGCTGGAAAGAAATAAACTTGGGGGAAGACGGCTTTCATCGTTTTGTACATGGCGCCCATCAGGTCCGCCTGCCAGCCCTGCATCGTCCCGATTATGTTAAACGCCAACACCCCATTGGTGCTGAGATGCCTGGCCGCCAGTTCAAAAAACTCCTTCGTCGCCAGGTGGTAGGGAATGGACGAGCCGTAACGGTTGCTCACGTAGGCGTCCACGAGGATGCCCCCATACTGAGTCGAGTTGCGCCGCAGAAACACGCGACCGTCGGAGATATGGACCCGCTGCCTCGGTGTCTCCTTGAAGTTGAAGTATTGCTTGGCCACCTGCGCGACGACGGGATCAATTTCCACCGTGTCGACAGTCACGTCCGGATACCAATGCTGGTAAGCGCGTTGCGTGCTGCCGCCACCCAATCCAATCATCAGCGCATTGGTGAGCCGATGGTTCCAAAGCCAGGGCATGTGGAAGTATTCCGTGTACTCGAAGTGCCCTTTCAAGGGATCAGCCAACGACATCCGCGTCTCCGTTGAAGCGTCAAAACTCAGCGTCCGCATGCCGTCCTGATCAACAACCTGGATGTGATGATAGGCCGAAGTGGTTTCAAAGACGGTGACGGCCGGTCCCGCAAAACTCTCCGCAAGAATGCCCGCGGAAGTAACGAGTGTTAGACAAAGAGTCCTCATTCCTTTTCCATCTCCGCACCGAGTGTCTTCGTTTCTCCGAACCAGCGGTCCATAAACAAGCACATCAGCCCAAGACCGCCCATCAATGTTCCCGTCGCACGGAAGATGTCCGGCACCCGCATCTGATCTATCAGCAAGTAGCCGGAAACAAATACCCCAGCGATGCTGCCCACCGTGCTGGCCGCAATGACCAGTCCGCTGATCCTGCCGACGTGGGCGAGCTTCTTCGTCGTCAGCCGGATCATGTAGGGCGACAGCGTGGCCAGCACAAAGCAGGGCAGCAGAAAAATCAGAGAACTGCCGATGACTGGATCAAGTTTCTGCCACACCAGCGGGATGTTCTGGTCGGTCGGGTGACGCAAGATAATGGCGTTGATCAGGCACCCGGCGAAATTGGGAATCAGGAAGGTGATCAGCCCGGCGGGGACCAACAACGCGGCCAAAAAGGATACGCGGCGATACCGGTCCGCCAGCGCGCCACCGACATAATAACCCAGCGCCAAGGCAATCAGGATGACGCCAATCTGGCTGATCCACACATAGAACGAGCTGCCGAAATCCTTCGCCAGATACCGCGCGCCGATGATCTCCAACACCATGATCGCGAAACCTCCCAGAAAAACCAGCACGGTCGCCGACGCATTGCGCATGTGGCAAAGCTTAGTCGGCAAAACTGGCCGGTCAAAGCCAGAACGCGATGGGGATTACCTTTCGCCGCGCAAGCCTTCAGAGCATTTCGCCTGCTTCTCCGGCTTGGCTTCGCGTTGCGCCTTGGCGAAAGGATTCACCTGCGGCGGCGCGTCCACGCGCTCGGTCTTGTTCAGCAAACCCTCAATCGTGAGCAGTTGGATTTTTGGATAATCCTTGTCGTGCCAGAAGCTCTCGATTCGTAACGGCCCGCGTCCACGGCTTCATCGCGCATCGGTTTGGTGGGCTTTTCCAAGGTGAGCAGAATTCCGCCCGCCGCTTTCTGATTGTTCACGTCGCCGAGTGGTCTGCCCCAGTTGAGATTTGGACAGGTGGAAAGGCACATTTAACCTTATGCAAATGATCCAAAATCCAGAAGCCAAGAGC
>Ga0315287_10008699_pt1 | contig 10268 bp, 7 predicted proteins | sample YL17G11_0_MG_FD_205037 | JGI IMG/M metagenome (GOLD analysis project Ga0315287, IMG submission 205037) | Sediment microbial communities from Yellowstone Lake, YNP, Wyoming, USA - YL17G11_0 | ecosystem: Environmental > Aquatic > Freshwater > Lake > Sediment | place: USA: Wyoming | collected...
CACCGTCGGCGCCGTCGCTGCGGGACCTTGCTCTGTCGTCGTCGCTGACCGACAACCTTCGCGTCCTTGACCTGTCCGGTAACCCGGCGCTACTGAGCTTCGGAAGAGGCCAGCAGCAGCAGCAGCATCAGAGGAACGGGAATGGCGACGGGGGGAGGAGGGTCCCGGCGCGGGCGTGGCTGCAGTCGCTGCTGCACGGCAATGACGCCCGCCTCGAGCGCCTCGACCTCGGGGGATGCTGCAGCTCAGGAGCCGATGTGTTGGTGGTTATCGACGTGCTGCGGCGGGCCGCGGTGTTCGGGAGCGTCGACGGGGCCGGGATCCGGGAAAGCCTGCGGGAGTTGGGGCTCGGGCTCGCCGCCCCCGCCCCGGCGCCTCCGTCCTTCCCACCCGCCGAGGAAGGGGCAGCCTCGACCCCGGCCGCGACCGCGGGACCGAGCGCGAGCAGCCGCTGGGGCCCCGGCCCCGTCTCGGCCCTCGTCGAGCTGGTGGGCCTGCTGCGCTCGCTGCGGCGCGTGGAGGCGTGGGGCCTGGGGGCGGCGGACGCGGCGGCGGTCGCGGAGGGCTGGAGGAGGAGGCGCTCCTCGGGCGAGAACGGCGAGAACGGCGGAGAGGCCTCTTCCTCTGCCATCGTCGTCGTCACCCTGCCCTCGAAGCACGCCCCGGGCCCCGTCGTGATCGAGAGGCGGCGGCGGAGGAAGGGGAAGGAGGGCGTGAGCGGAGGAGGAGTCGGAGAAGAAGAAGCTGGAGCTGCTGCCGATGAGACTGCCGCTGCTGCCGCAAACACCGCCGCCACCGACGCTTCGACGCCGGCGAGGCCGGCCGAAGCAGCAGCAGCAGCAGCGGCAGCAGCGGAAGCGGATGCAGCAGCAGCGGAAGCGGCAGCAGCGGAAGAGGGAGGAGACCGATTCGAGGAGGAGCTCGAGGACGAGCCCCGCGTCCTGTGGCCCTCGCAGCACGTCCTGCCTCCGACCCCTCCGCCGCCTCCGCCTCCGCCACCGCTCGCGCCCCTATTCAGCCGCGGAGAAAGGGCGAGCGCGAAGGAGGACGCCGCCGACGACGGCGAGAACGACGAAGGGGGGCGGTGGGGCCTCGCGGAGCTCGCGGCGAGGGCCAGCGCCCCGCCGCGCCACCGCGCGCATCATCATCATCATCATCATCAGCAGCAGCAGCAGCAGCGCCCGCACCGTCCCTCGCATCATCAGAATCAGAGGCCTCCTCTCGCTCCTTCGCGAAGGCCAGCGCAGCCGCAACAGGGAGGAGGAGGAGGAGGAGGAGGGGGAGGAGGAGGAGGAGCCGGGGGCGGCGGCGGGAGCGGCGGCGGCGGCGCCATTCCCCGCCACCCCCGCGACCCTTCTTCCCGCCCGCGGGACCCGAACCGACAGCAGCAGCAGCAGTCGCGTCAGCGGAGGGCCGCATCAGCCTCTGCCGCGACCGATGCCCCTTGGGCCGACCGCGGTATCGACCTCGGCTCGTCGGACACCGACGACGAAGGCGACGAGAGGGAGGACGAGAAAGGAGGTGGCGGTGAGAGAGGCGGCGGCGGCGGCGGCGGGGAGCACGCAGCGGCCGCCCGCGCGGCGGTCGAGGCCGCGCGCCGCGAAGCCGAGGCGCTGGCCCTCCCCGACGACGAGGCCTTCCGAGGGGAGCCGCGCCTCTACTCCATGATGGCCGCGAGGGCCTCGGCCGCGGCCGCGAGGACCGCCGCGGTCGAGATGGCCGCGGCGGAGGCGAGGGAGTCGGAAGCGGCCGGAGGGGCCGACAGGAGGAGCCGGGAGCGCTCGCTGCAGCCGCATCCGCAGCAGCAGCAAAGGAGGCTGTCTCACGCTCCCTCTTCGTCATGCCGACGCCGCAGCGTCCCAGAATCGTCCCGCTCGCCGGACCCGTCCCGGAGGCAGAGGCAGCGGCAAGGAGAGGGAGAAGGCCAGATGCGGTTCCCTCCTCCTCCTCCTCATCGCCGCCGCGCCACGACCTTTGATCCTTTGGCGCCCCTCGCCGAAGACGGCGACGACGGCGACGGCGAGGACGACGGCGACGAAGGTTCGCCCCTGGGACGCGGACGAGAGTACCTCGATAGCGGCTCCGAGGAGAGCAGCGAGAGGCTCACGGCGAGGAGGCCCGGATCCGGAGGGACTGGAAATCGGAGGAGCCGCTCCCTGCCGCCGGCGACGCTTACGGCGACGACGACCTCGAGCAGCAGCGGCGGCGCCGCTGCTGGCACCGACGACAACGAATCCGAATCCGAAGAAGACGACTCCGAGGCCGCAGACGCCGCTTTCTTGTTGGGTGACGGCGTCGCCGAGGAAGAGCTCCGGCGCGGGGCCGACGAGAGGGACCCTGGGCTGGCGGCGGAGCTCGCCCGGCGGAGGCGGAGGCAGGGACGACGGGACAGCGGCGACGGCGACGACGGCGGCGGCGTTGTCGACGACGACGACGAAGAAGAAGAAATCGAAAACGGCGAAAACGACGACGACGATATCGACGGCCCCGAGGCCCTTGCCGCATGGGCGGGGGATCCCGTGGGGCACCTTCACCCCGCCGGGAGCTTCTTCGCGCCCGTCTCGGGACCGCGGAGGAGAGGAGCGGGAGCGGGGAGAGCTTCGGAAAACGGGGGAGCGGCAGCAACGTCGGCGGTGGCAGCGGGAGGAGGGGGCCTCTCTGCGCTCGAGGCGCTCCGGCGCGCGAGGGAGGCCCGCGAGCGCAGGCATCGGAGCCTCCACGGGATCGCCTCTCCCCCCGCCGCCGCAGCAGCAGCTGCGGCGGAAGAAGAAGAAGAGGAAGACGAAGGGATCCAGTTCACGCAGAGGCCCCCGCGGGAGGAGAGGGCCACGACGACAGCGCTTCCTCCGCCTCCGCCGCCTCCGCCTGAGCCTCCCTTCTCCCTCACGCAGCACTCCTCGGACCCCCTCTCGCAGCCCATCCTGCCGCCGCCGAGGAGGGAGCCGCGGGACGCCGCGGCGGGTGCGGCCGCCGCCGCGGCGGCGAGGAGAACGGTGCTGGAAGACTCTCCCGAGGAGGGGGAGACGGCAGCAGCGAGGGCGGCGGCGGCGGCGGTAGCAGGGGGAGGAGCAGAGAGGAGGAGGGGAGCCGTCGTTTTCTTCGGCAGCAGCAGCGGCGGCAGCGAGCAGCAGCCGAGCCAGCCGACGATGCCGCCTCCTTCCTCCGGCTCCCTGCCGCTGCCGCCGACGCAGATCCTGGAGCCGCCTCGGCGACTGCCGGAGCAGCAGCCCGCAGCCGCCGCCGTCGAGGAAGAAGCCGCTCCCGCCGCCGCCGCCGCCGCCGCCGCCGCTCCGCCGCCCGAACAGCCTCCTCCCCGCCGCAGGACGGGCCGCCGCCGCTCGCCCTCTCCTCCGCTCGACCCCAAGAACATACCGCGGGAGCTCCGCGCCTGGGCCTGGGACAAGCGCATCGAGGAGCACCCTCCCAACGAGCGGCACTACGGGTTAGTCAACGTCAGCAACAGAGATGGCGAAGTCGGCGGCGGCGAGAACGGGGTCGGCCGTGGCGGAGGAGGCAACGGCGGGCTCCGCGAGTCGAGGCCGGCGCGGCGGTACGACCCGGCGGACTTCGCCCCGCGGCCGAAATCCCCGAGGAAGCGGAGGGAAGAGGAAGCGGCGAAGGCGGCAGCGGCAGCGGCAGCGAAAGCAGCGGCGCTGGAGGAAGCCAGGGCCCGGAGGAGGAAGAGGGAGCAGAAAGCGGCGAGGAAGCGGCAGCGGCGCGAGGAGCGGCGGCGGAGGGAGGAGCGCAAGCGGCAGCGGCGCAAGCAGGAGGAGGAGGAGGAGGAAGACGGCGCCGCCCCTACTGCTGCTGCTGCTGTTAGAGTCGAAGACGAAGACGACCCCGCGACAAGCTCCTCCTCTTCCTCCTCCTCTGAGGAGGACCTGCCGCTGGAGCAGCTGCTCAGGCAGCGGCGGCAGTCGGCAGCAGTGGCAGCAGCGGCGAGGGAGGAGGGCAGGGGAGGAGAAGAAGAGCAAGAGAGAGAGGAAGACGACGACGACGACGATGTGCCTCTAGTGGCGCTCGCGCCGAGGCCCGCCACTGCCGCTCCTCCTCCTCGGCAACAGCCTTCTCCCGCTCTTGCTCCGGACGCCGTCGCAGAACGGGGAGAAGCACAGCAGCAGCTCTGAGAACAACTTTTCAGCATTTTTTGTTTTTCCTTTGTACCTCTGAAAATTTCAGCACTTATTGCACTTTCTCTTCCCCCCTGTTATCTTTCTTTTTCACTCGCCTCCCCCACCTCCACCTCTGCCTCGGCCTCCTCGCGCCGCTTCGTATTTCGCCTGCTTCGCCTGCTTCGCAGCTTCTTTGCGCAGCTTGTTCTTCTTCGCGCTCCCTCCCTTTTTCCTGACCTTTTTCTCTTTTTTGCCACCCGGAAGGGGAGGCGGCACCGCCTTTTTCTTCTTCTTCCTCTTGCCCCTTTCTTCCGGCGGGAGGAGAGTGAGCTTGGACGCTTCGAGGAAGGACTGCTCGTCGTCGTCGTCGCCGTCATCATCGTCGTCGTCTTCGTCGGAAACAGAAGAAGAAGAGGAAGCATCTTCTTCGCCGTCGTCGCTCCTCCGCCGCCGCTTCTTCGACTTTTTCTTCTCGTTGCTTTTCTTCTTCTCCTCCTTCTCTCCCTCCCTGGCTCCGGCGGCAGCAGCAGCAGCGACCGGGCACCAGCACACGCTCCGCAGCGGCTGTTTGAGCCACAGCGAGCCCACCAGCTTCCGAGTTCTCGCGTGGTGAACCCTCAGAAAACCGTCGGCGCCGGCCGACGCGACGAGCGCGGCCCTCGGGTGCGGCGCCGCGGCCCGCACGCCGCCCGTCGCGCCCTTCAGGACGCCCTCGGGCCTCGCGGTGCGCAGGTCGACCGACCGCAGCAGCCCCGCCGAGTCCCCGGCCCACACGCGCGAGAAAGCTGCGCCTCCGGCCTCCGGGGCGAGCGTCGTCACGGCGGCCCCCGCTCCGGAGAGGCCGTTGTTGCGCACGGGGGTCGCCGCCGCCGCCGCGCTCGTCGAGCACCCCGCCTTGCCGCCGCCGCCGTCGCCGCTCAGCACGACGGAGGCGACGGGCCTCCTCCCGTGCCTGGTGTCGTAGAGCCTGACGCGCCCCGTGCCCGTTCCGACCGCCACGAGCGTCCCGGAGCACCTGGCGCCGCCGGGGGACCTCGGGGCGGCGACGGTCTGGTCGTCCGAGTCGGGGAGGAAGCAGACGGCGGTGCCGCCGACCCTGTCGACGAGCCGCAGGCGGTCGGGCCGCTCGCCCTTGGCCTCGAAGGCCTTCTCGCGAGAGGCGAGGTCCCAGACAGTCAGCTCGGCGGTGTCGGCGACGACGGCGACGCGGACAACGGAGCCGCCGCCGCCGCCGCCGCTGCTCCCTCCCGGGGAGTGCGCGAGGGACAGGGCGCGGAGCCCGCCCTTGGGCGCGGCGTCAAACTTGGAGACGAGCGACCACGGAGAGGAGGCCGAAGAGGGAGACGCAGCAGCGGGAGGGGCCGAGGGGGAGGGAGGGGGCGGGAAGAAGCCCGCCGGTGGGGAGAAGACTCGGACCTTGCCCGATGCGGAGGCGACAACGAGCAGGGGGAAGCGGGTGCAGCCGGTGCCCGCGGCGTCGTAGAGGAACGAGAGGCCGCGGACGGGGTCGCCCTTGGACTTCTTCTTCGCCGGCTTTTCCGAGACGCCGTCGCCGCCGTTTCTCGCCTCGCCCGCGGCTGCGTCTGCCGCTTCTTCAGGAGCGACCGCCGCCGCCGCGGCAGCAGCAGGAGGGGGGATTTTCGCGAGCGTCCTGCCGGTGTCAGGGTCTACCAGGTGCGTCTCGCCCGAAGTGCGGCCCAGGGCGAGGACGGAAGAGCCTGTGTTTCGGAAGAGGGGGTTTGAGGGAAGGAAGAGAGGTCGAGGTGAGAGAAAGAAAATCAAACGGCCGGGCCGCCGAGCTCAAGTGCAATTTCGTTTTTTCTCTTCCTTCCTTCCTTCCTTAGTCTCTTCCTCTCTTCCCGCGAACTCACCTTCCGCCGCCCAGCCGACGCCGCCGTTGACGTGCAGAGCGGAGCACTCGACAGCCAGCTTCTTGTCGCCATCGCCCCTGTTTTTTTGTTTTAGTTGAGAGCGTTGAAGAAGATGAGAGGCGAGAAGAGAATTCCGAGGGGACGACATGTCGCTGTCGATCGACAGAGAAGAGCCAGTTTCTTTTTGAAAAAAATGTCTCTGGCTCCCTTACCACCTCGCTACGGCCTCCATCGCGTCGAGCTGCGTCAGGGCAGGGGATTCGACAACTGTGAATTGGATTGGGCATTGATCAGAAGAGGGGAGAGAGAGAAAGAAGAAAGAAATAGGTGAGCAAAGTGATTGATGGCGACGGCTTGAGGAAACAAATGCCCTGCTCCTTTCTCTTGTTTCCTCTCCTCTCGCCGTCTTCTCTTCTTCTTCACAAGCACGCACCTCGCACGATCCCCTGCTCGTCCGTGGCGACGAGCCTAACACGCTGGAGCTTGCCCATGATGATGAATTTGGGATCTCTTGAAGCGCGAGCAAGAGAGCTTCAAAGAGAGAAACAGGAGAGAGAGAGGAAAAGTGGAAGAAGAGTTCCAACTCGGCGTCGGTTCACTCTTTGGAAACAAGGACAGATCGGAAAAACAAGACCGCACCTCAGAATGCGCTCTTGCCTCGCAGCCGCTGCTGCCACGTTTCCAATGAAAAGCATCCCCAGAGATATTCCAAGAACAAAGCAAGCCCATGCCGAGAGGAGGCAGCTCAGCGAGGCAGCTTCGACGAGCACCTCGCATCCGCAATCGCGGCGAGAGGCGATGCTCCGCCTCTCCTCGTCGCTCCTCTTTTTCTCTCAACCTCCCCGCGCTTCCGCCAGCGTCCCCACGAAACAGCTCCGCCCGCTCAAGCTCCAGCCCCCGCCGCCGAGGGACGAGTCCTCCTCGGTGTCCATAGCGCAGGACGCGACCGAGGCGGCGAGGCTGATCTCTCTGGCGAAAAAACAGGGGCTCGAGGGCGGAGACTGGGCCGCGGCGAGGGCGTCGTTCGCGCGGGCGGCGGGCTATCGGAGCAGCATCGCCTCCGCCGAGCTCGCCCGCGTCCCGGCGGCCCTGGCCCTGGCCGAGCTCGGGAAGCCCGAAGAAGCCCTCCTGGAGCTCGAGGACGCCGTCGCCGAGGGCAGCCCCGCACTCAGGGGCAGGGCGGAGCTCCACGCTGCTCTTGCGGCGCTTCGTTACTCCTTGGGTAGGAGAGGCGCGGAGGCGGAGCTGAGTGCGGCGACGCTCTGGGAGCCGAGGTGGGCAGACGAGCGGTGGGTTAAAACGAGAGCTTCGGTCGAAAGAGGGTGGCCCCCGACGATGGTGGAGAGGCTCGTGCGATTCCTGGAGCTGAACTGACGACGAGTTTCTTATTCTTCTTTTGGTCTCAAGTCTTGTTTTGGTAGCTCTCTCTTTTTTGCAAAAAAAATGAAAATTGAAAAAAAGTAGAACTCAAAAAAACTTGCGACGAAATTTTTCTTCTTCTTCGCAACTCCTCTCTCTCTCTCTCTCTCTCTCTCTCTCTCTCTCTCTCTCGCTCTCTCTCTCTCTCTCTCTCTCTCTCTCTCTCTCTCTCTCTCTCTCTTTTCTCTCTCTCTCTCCCCAACCCTCTTCTTCTCTATTTCTACCTCCTCCTGTCCTCGTTGAGCCACTTGGCGGCCTGCGTAGCGTAGTACGTGAGAATAATATCGGCCCCGGCCCTCCTCAAACAGAGGAGCGCCTCCAGCGCGGCGGCGCGCTCGTCGAGCCAGCCCCTCTCCGAGGCCGCCTTCAGCATCGCGTACTCTCCGGAGACGTGGTAGGCCGCGATCGGCAGCGCCGAGTTGTCCCTGAGAAGGCGGATGACGTCAAGGTAAGGGAGGCCGGGCTTCACCATCAGCACGTCGGCCCCCTCGGCCTCATCGGCCTCCGCCTCGCGGAGCGCCTCGCGGTAGTTGGCCGGGTCCTGCTGGTAGGTCGACTTGTTGGGGGGGATCACGCGGCCGTCCGTGCCCGCGCGGGGCGCCGAGGCCAGGGCGTCGCGGAAGGGGCCGTAGAAGGCCGAGGCGTACTTGGCGGTGTAGCTCATGATGGAGACCTGTGTTGTTCGTCGAGGGGAGAAGATGTTGTGGGATTTCCGAAAGGGGGAAGTGAAAAGTGAGTTTTTTTTTTGAAATTTCTTTTCGACTTTCTTTTCGACCCCGACCTCTGAAAAGGAGAAGAAAGGAAAAAACGCATAATAAAATCTTACGTTGGTGAACCCCGCGTCGTCCAGCGCGTCCCTGATTGCCCCGACACGCCCGTCCATCATGTCCGAGGGCGCCACGCAGTCGGCTCCGGCCCTTGCCTGGGAGACGGCCTGGCGGCAGAGGAACTCGACGGTCTCGTCGTTGAGGACCTCGCCGTCGTCGGCGACGATGCCGTCGTGGCCGTCGCAGTTGTAAGGGTCCAGCGCGACGTCCGTGTACACTTCGAGGTCGGGGAATTCCGCTTTGAGGAGGCGGATGGCGCGCTGGACGAGGCCGTCGGGGTTGAAGGCCTCCTCTCCCGTCGGGGTCTTGAGGTTCTCGGGAGTCTGTTTCGTTTTGAGTTTGAGTTTTTTTTTTCCATTTGAGAAAGGGTTGGCAAATCAAAAACATGCCCAGTAGAGGAGAAAGGAAGAAGCCTTTCTCTTTTTTCTCTTTTGCCTTTTTCTCTTCCAGGAAAATAAAGAGAGGGAGCAAGGAAAACCCCTCACCTTGGGGAACAGCACCACCGAGTTGACCCCTTCGGCGCGCGCCTCCCTCACGGCCCTCAGAAGGCCCGTCTTCCAGCCCAGCCTCGACACGCCGGGCATCGAGTCAATGGGGATGTCGTCGTCGCCGTCGTGGATGAAGACGGGGAGGAGCAGGTTGGCGGGGGTCAAAATGGTCTCCGTGATGGCCTTGCGGATGGTCGGGGAGCGGCGGTTGCGGCGCGGGCGGGAGGGGAGGTCCTGTGGCGTGTGTCGGGATTCGGAGTGGGGTTGAAAAGTAGAAAAGAGAAAAAGGCGTGAGAGAGAGCGAAGAAGAATCGGCTAGGGAAAAGCGGCGAACGCATCTCGCTGTAGAGTCTCTCTACCTGTCTTCTTCTCTTCTTTTTCTCCTTTCCCAAAAATTCTCACCTGCGGCGCGACGACGGGCGTGCCCGCGGGAACGTTGGCCTGTGTTTTGAACGAGTGCGAGTGAGAGAGAGAGAAGTGAGAAGAGAAGAAACTTTGATGAGTAAAAGAAAGGCGACGGCGCCGCCCGTCTGCATCTGTTGCCCCTTTCTTCTTCGATTGCGCACTCTCTTTCTATCTCCTCTGAATGCAATCAGCATATTCTCTTGAGGGAACCAGGAGCTGTACAGATGCAAAGAAAGAAGAACAAAAGCGGACCTTGACGCGGTTGTAGGTGCCCGCGGATGCGGCCTTCGTCGCGGCGTCGGCCGACGCGGCGGCGACGACGCGGACGGTGCCGACGCGGGGCGCGGCGGCAGCGCGGCGAGACGAGGAGGAGAACGTCGCCGTCGCCGCCGAGGCGGAGGCGGCGCGCATGGAGAAGGACATGGTGCGTTCGAGCGAGTGGAAGCAAAAAGGAGAGAGCGAGAGCGAGAGAAGCAGAAAGAAGAAGAAGAGGTGCGAATTTTAAAAGGAAGTGACAGGCATCAGCGACGAATTCTGTTTTATCTTTTTCTTATCCCTTTCTTCTTCAACCCCGACCTCCTTCCTTCTTCTCTTTTTTCTTGTTTATTAATTGCACATAGGGAAGGGATCGGAAGAAAGAGCTCTCAACACCCACCGGCGACGACGAGGCGCCTTCCGAAGGGCGAAGAAAAGAGAAACTCCGTCACAATCAATTCCTCATTGGCGCCACCGCCGTTCCCCCGCTCCCGCCGCCCCCGACCGCCACTGCCCCCGCCGGCGCCGCGGGCAGGTCCGTTGGCTCCTCTGACAGGTAGCTCGGCGCCGCACTCGCCCCCTCGCCCGCCGCCGGGGCCGCGGAGGCCTCCGCCGCGAGCTCGTCCTCGAGGGCGTCCAGCTCGCCCAAGAGCTCGTCCTCGTCGACGTCGTCGGGGAGGCCAAAGGTCTGCCCCAGGGCCTCCTGGATCTCCGCGTGCGAGTCCATGAGGTCTGCCATGTCGTCCTGGAGGGACTCGATACCGGAGATGTCCTGTTGTTGAGTTGAGGGGGGGGGGGGGGGAGAGAGAGAGATGAGAAGAGGAGGAAAAAAGACAAATAACCCCCGAAAAAATATAAAAACGCGCGCGCGCTCGCTAACTATCTAGAGCG
>Ga0315287_10008701_pt1 | contig 10267 bp, 6 predicted proteins | sample YL17G11_0_MG_FD_205037 | JGI IMG/M metagenome (GOLD analysis project Ga0315287, IMG submission 205037) | Sediment microbial communities from Yellowstone Lake, YNP, Wyoming, USA - YL17G11_0 | ecosystem: Environmental > Aquatic > Freshwater > Lake > Sediment | place: USA: Wyoming | collected...
AATGCTGCCAAGGAGAAGGAATCGACCATGATCGCATCGTGGCGCACGGTATTAGCCTCCTCTAGTAGATTAGCCTCAGCCGAGCTGATCACCTTGGCCTCGACGGCAGCTTTGATCAACATATGAGCCCGCTTCTTTGGCAATACCCCGGCTTTGATCGCGGCCGTAATCTTTTGCAGGATCGTCGCCGACTGGTGCGACAGCTTAAAGGCATATTCGATCCTCTCACCCGAGTCACCGGGACGCGCGGAGAAGACGATGCCGGTCGTCAATGCATCGCGCAAGCCTTCAGCTTCTTGGATTTGACCGGAGACCACATGGCCTAGCGCATCCGAAGGGTGATGACCGAGGCTGTTGATACGGGCCCAAAAGGCAATCGGGCCACGGAAGATCCAGCCCAAGCCAGGCACGGTAAAATTCTGGAAAATGCCGTCAAAACCCAGCTGAATTTGCGCCATACTGTAGCGCATCGCCCACTCGAAAACGTCCTTGTGCGCAGCCTGGTAGCCTTCTGCCTCGTAGCGACGCAGCACCGCAGTAGCGATATACATCCAAGACAGCACATCAGCATAGCGTCCGGTCAACTTCTCGCGCAGCTTAAGCGTTCCGCCCAGGGTCCCCATAGCGACGTCGGCCATGAAGGCAAAAGAGGCTGATGCCCATGACAACTTCCTGTAATAAGCGGCGCCAGGTCCGCCAGGACTAGCGGCGAGGCGGCCACGGCTTACGCTAAGGACAAAGGACCTACAGCCATTGCGCAAAACGTGACCCATATGCGCCCAAAAGGCCTTATCGAAGCCTACATAGTCCTTATCCATCAGCGCCTTTACTTCTTTATAGGCGTATGGATGGCAGCGAATGGCGCCTTGACCGAAGATGATCATCGTCCGCGTCAGGATATTCGCTCCCTCAACCGTAATGCTGATGGGCAAACCGATATAGGCGTTAGCAACATGGTTACGCGGGCCGCGCGAGATCGCCGCGCCACCCATAACATCCATAGCATCGTTGGTTACCTTGCGAGATAGCTCAGTCTGATTGTATTTGGCGATGGCCGAAATGACCGCCGGCTTCATGCCCGAATCAACTGCACCGACGGTGAAGATGCGCATCGCCTCCATAAGGTAGGTCAAACCAGTGATACGCGCTAGTGGCTCCTCGATACCTTCAAACTGCCCTATCGAAATGCCAAACTGCCGGCGAATCACCGCGTAGGCACTGACCAGTCTAGTCATCTTCTTTGCCGTTCCCGCAGCCTGGGACGGCAGAGAAATCGCCCGGCCCGCCGCCAAGCACTCCATCAACATCTGCCACCCTCGGCCAGCACCAGCAGCGCCACCGATGATCTGATCGATGGAAACCACGACGTCGTGACCGCTGGTCGGACAGTTAAAAAACGGCAGCCCCATCGGATTATGGCGTTGCCCTAAGACGATTCCCTTTAGATCAGCTGGAGCCAATACGCAGGTGATGCCTAGGTCTTTGCCTTTACCAAGCAGATTATCCGGATCATACAGCTTGATCGCCAGGCCGATGAGTGTGGCTACCGCAGCCAGTGTGATGTAGCGCTTTTCCCAGTTTAGTTTGACATAGATCTGACCGTCGTCACCGCGAAACAAGATACCACTCGAGGTGATAGAGCCCGCGTCGGAACCGGCTTCCGGCTCAGTCAATGCAAAGCAAGGAATCTCCTCTCCACGCGCCAGGCGTGGCAGGTAGTAGTCCTTTTGCTTTTGCGTACCATAGTGAACCAGCAGTTCTGCAGGTCCAAGCGAATTTGGTACCATCACGGTAATGGCAAGTGGACCTGAGTGCGAGGCCAAACGCGCGACCACTTCACTATTTGCAGCGGCTGAGTAGCCGAGGCCCCCGTACTCCTTTGGTACAATCATCCCGAAAAATCGTTCTTTTTTAAGGTAATCCCATACTGGTTTAGGCAGATCTTTGTTCTGGAAAATCTCCCAGTCTGAAGCTAGGGAGCATAATTTAACGACTTGGTGGTCAAGGAAAGCCTGCTCTTCCGCCGATACGCCGGCGTACTTTTCACCGCGCACCCAGTTGAAGTCAGGCTTACCCGAAAACAGCTGGGCGTCGACCCAGGTAGACCCTGCTTCCAAGGCGACCCGCTCGGTTTCCGAGATCACCGGCATCAATTTCATCTTGTCCATGAGGCGGGCCAACGGGATCGATAGCAACAGGCGCCGCACCGGCACGAGGTTCATCACCCCTAACCCGCCCGCCACCGCGCCCAGCAACCATAGCGGCGCAGCCAGTAACCACAGGCCCGCCAGCAGCACCAAGGTCCATAACAGCAGTGGCGCCCCAGTGAAGCCCAGAGTCAGGGACAAGCCCGCGAGCAGCCACCAGCCACACCCTGCCAACGCATCTGATAGCCATCCATAACCTATCATCATCCGCTCCTTTAAATAGTCTCGGCTGGGGAGGCTGCACCTTTGCATGCCGGCACACCCGCCGCAACGGGCCTCGCCTCATGCCTTAGTTTGGCGCTTTAACCCGTTTGATTGACGTAACAAAAAAGCCTCTGACGGCATTCGCCAGAGGCTAATTGTAACCTCAAACTCCCGCCCCGGCTATCCGTGCTGCGCAGAATCTCAGGTGGGGCCGTAACCAATGCCTAAAGCGGGTGGGCTAGCACTGTGGCGGACTTGATCACAACGTCCTCGACGGGACGATCGCCGGCACCCGTCTTGCTTTTACCGATGGTCAAAACGACCGCCAAACTAGCGGCATCGGCGGTCTGGCCAAAGGCTGTATATTGGCGGTCGAGAAACGGTACTTTTTCTAGGCAAAGGAAGAATTGGCTGCCCGCCGAATTGGGGTCTTGGGCGCGGGCCATCGATAGGGTGCCTGCCTCGTGTTGGCGTTCGCTAAATTCTGCATCGATATGGTAGCCAGGGCCGCCAGTCCCGGTGCCTTCTGGACAGCCACCTTGAATCACAAAACCGGGCACGATACGGTGAAAGGTCAGGTTGTCGTAAAAGCCAACTTTGGCGAGGCCAAGCAGGTTTTTAACGTGGTGTGGCGCAGTCTCGGACCACAAATCGAGGGTAATATTGCCCTTGGACGTGACAAATTCTAGTTGGTAGCGGTGGGTTTTGAAATCGATAGACTCCTGTGCCTTTTGCACATCGATCTTTTTGCTGCTGCCAAACATTAGGGCCCCTTCTCCAGCGACGGTAGTGGTAAAAAGCTCCCTATACCACTTTGAAAGTCCTTAGCTCAAGCCTTTCGAGCAATGAGCATGAGACTTTGGCCATCCTCAAGCCCGTGGCGCTCCTCAAAGACACAAAAGCCACAGGCTTCAAGCAGAGCTAGAGCAGTTGCGACGTCGACTTGAGGCAGCGCTGAACGCTCAGCCGCCACGAGCGCAGCACCGCTTCGCACGTGCTCAAGTTGGTAATTGAGATCGGGCAGCCCAGGGTTTTTCGCCAATTGTTCTGCCACAGCGGCATATAGCATGTCGCTGCTGCTACCATCAGCCCGCAGCGTGACGACCAGGAGGCCACCGGGCTTAAGCGCTCCATTCAAGCGGGTGAGCAGGGCCTGGGGGTTAGGCTCGGTTTGGAGATGATAGCAAAGCACCGCACCATCGTAGCGCTGCTGGGGCAGAGCTGTCAGCTCGGCTGTTGGCTTGCGGACCAGCTTTGCATTGACGAAGGCGGCGCAACGCTGCCGAGCCTGGCGCAATAGATGGGGATCGCCATCGACGGACGTGACGCGGTGGCCCTCGGCGAGCAGTGCGGCACTGACAGCACCGGTGCCGCAGCCGACATCGAGGATCCGCCGAGCACCGCTTAGGGCTTGCACATGCTTTTCAAGCAATTCCCGCCGGCCACTAAACTGATCGAACAGACGGTCATAGGCAGCGGCAAAGCGCACGCGCCTGGTCTCTGCTGCAATGGTGCTATAGAGCGCCGCGAAGAATTCTTGGCGGTGGTGGACCGAGTTGACGTTTAATACCACCGACCAACCGACAATGCGGCCTGAGGCCAGGTCGATTAAAGGCGCCATCACCTTGGTAAACACCATGCGGCCAAATTTAGGCGACACGTAAACCGCGCGCTCGCGGTCGGCGAGAGGTAGGATCCCCGCCCCGTACAGCTTGGCGTCACGCACTGGGACGCGGCGAAAGTTATCTAGGAGGCTGTACCAGGCGTTCAATGGCGCGCCACGCTTTAAGGCAGGCTCATCGGCAAAGACCAACGCAAAGGCGCTATTCCAATCGAGCAGCCGCTGATCGCTGCTGAGGATGAAGGTCGGCAGGTTGGTGGCGAATAAGGCCGAGGCCAGGCGCGAACTGGTTTCATCCCACAATGTAATGGACCCAAGACTTTCTAACTTCTTGCGCGCAGCGGGCTTATTGAATATGGCACCGATCACTTCGTGGCTAGGCGTGCCCTTCAATCTGGCCAAGCTCGGCCACAGCGCAAACAACGCGAGTTTTGCCGCCACCACGCTGCCGGTGAAGGCTAATGGGCTGGTGTGGCCGAGGCTGATCTCGAACTTTTCGAGGGTCGCAGCAATCGCCACAGCGAGCAGGCCAGAAGCGATGAGGATACCGCCCCACGCGGCGCGATTTAATTGCAGATTTAGGCGGGACAGCTTAAGCATAATCAACTCGTTGATGTAAGGGCGACATTAAAGAACAAATCCGTCCAGTTCTATAATGCAAAGCCGTTGCCATCCCTGCACCTCCGGCCAACAGACCAAATACGTTGATATTTAGCGATTGAAGTTGCTATGCACGCTGTCTACGCTTTTGACGCTGACCACCATTGCACCTAGTGCCCCGGCGCAAGACAAACTGGCAACTTTAAAACTGGCACCCAAGTTGCAGATAAGCTGTTTGAGCGTCTCGCAACGAGTCGCCGCAAATCCCTGCTGAGTTTCTAATGGAGTGGCTAACATGCTGATGCGGACCAAAATCCTGAATAAAAATGCTCACGGCACTAAATTCCGCGGCAGACAGCCACGTCACTTCGCGGCGGCAACGGCGCTGTCTATGCTTTTGACAGACGTCAGTTTAGCCAACGTGATCGGCGCCGACACCCAAAACTTCAATCCAACCACCTCTGGCCTGGACTTCGTCACCGTTGAATCCGCACAAACCCTAGATCCAGGCGTTGTAAACTTTGGCGCATATATCAACCAAGCAGTGAATTCGCTGCCCTATTTTGCCAACAACCCGCAGGGACGAACAAGTTACAGCGACTCCGTCATCGGCGGCGATTTAAATGTCGGCATCGGCCTACTGCCCAGCTTTGAAATCGGCATCAGCGCCCCTCAAGCCCTATACCAAGACGCCGAAAAGTCTGGCTATCATGGCCAATACAGTGCCAAAGGCAACACCGAAGCCCGGATCGCTGCCAAATATCAGTTCTATGGCACCCGCGAGTACGGCCTAGCACTGGCCATGAGCGAAAATATCAACCGCATTAACAACAATCCCTATGCAGGAACAAATGCTGGACCGACGACTAACTTGCAACTCGCCGGCGACAAGACCATCGGTGAATTTAAACTAGGCTTAAATATCGGATACCGTTGGCGTCTGCGCGGACAAAAAATAGACGCCACCACGCCCATTTCTCCGTTGCCAGATCAATACATCGCCTCAGGTGCGCTTAGCTATTTACTAACCAGGATCGACACTAAACTAATCTTTGAGGTGTTTGGCAGCTTGCCAAATCACTCGGTGCAAGACGCATCAGACCGCGCTGCCTCTTCTGCCGAAACCCTGGTGGGCTTAAAACATGACTTTACCACCAGGCTCGCTGGCCACTTCGGTGGCGGCACCCAAATCGTCAAAGGTATCAGCTCACCGGACTGGCGCGTTTATACCGGCGTCAACTACACGCTCGGGGGCTATTCGCAAGCCAAGCCCGAGAAATTCGAAACCGTCACGCAACCACAAGCCCTCAAGGCCGACCCCTTCGCCGGACCGCCCAAGGCACAAGAAAAGATCGTGGTTCATGATGTCTTGTTTGAATACGACTCGGATACCTTAGTCCTTGGCATGAGCTCTGATGTGTTGGCAAAACTGGTGCAGTACCTCAACACTAAGCCGTCCTTCACCCGACTTGTCATCGAAGGCCACACCGATTCCATCGGCTCTGACACCTACAACATCGATTTAAGCCGCCGCCGCGCCGCGACGATTAAGCGCTGGCTGGTTAGCAACTATCGCCTGCCAGCCAACAAGGTCATCACGATCGGTCGCGGCAAGCACCATCCGATTGCCGACAACGGCAACTACCAGGGCCGCCAGCTCAACCGCCGCGTCGAATTCACCATCTACCGTGACATGGCCAAAGCCAGCGCCAAGGTAGCCCAGGTGTCAAAAGCAAAGCCAGCACCAGCAACGCCGCCTATCGTTAAGAAATAACCGCTGAGAGACTGTCGCACCCGCCTTCCAATCTGCTTTTTGCCCCACCCCCAGCTGTCTTAGGAGTTCTCGTGTTCAAGCCCATCACCCCACGCACCCCCATCGTTCTGCTACTGCTCGGTTTGCAGCTTTCGCTTAGCTGCTCGCCGGCGTCTTACGAAATCATCCGACCGAAACTCCGTACCAAGACCGACCAACCTCAGGCAGTGGCACCGCCTGCGTTGCCACCTAGCGGAGAGCTACCCAGAGCTCGCGTCGAGACTATCGTCAATAACGAGTCGGTCACCAACGTTCATATCAATGTTCCAACCAACATCCGCCCTACGGCCGACACCTTATCGCCAAGCTTCATCGGCAAGAGCTCCTGTGTGAATCAGGGAATCCAGCGGGCTGGTTATGATATCGGCGGCTTAGCACAGCCTGTCGTCACGCGCAGTGCCGGCTGTGAGGCTCTTGATACACCCTATACCTTCACAATCCCTGGCGATTACCTCATCACTATGATCGTCACCGATGAACTAGGTCAAACGGCAACAGCCAGCATGACCCTCACCGTGGTGGATGACACTGCTAGCTCGTGTGGTTTTAATATCACGGTCACACCCATCCTAGCGCAAAAGAACCTGCCATTTACCTTTGACGGATTCTGTGAAATGAGCCCAAGCCACTCCATAAACTGGGAATTCGGCGATGGGGTCACAGCCAAAGGCAACCAAACTACGCACGCTTATGACAAAGCCGGAGCCTTCGCGGTCAACGCCACCTGCACCGCAGATGATGGCAGCGTGACAAAAAAAGCATCGACGACCGTCGCGGTCAGCGAGACCGCCATTACCACCACGATCACTATCCTTACCCCGAAATGCACCCTAACGCCGCCACCTGTTCTGCCTAAGCCTGCCTGTACTCCTGGACAAGGCCCTAACCACTGCACCGCGCAGTCGCCCACCCAGCGTTAATCTGCAGATAGGCGCTCCTAAATCAGGAGATTTTGTTGATGCAAATCTAGCAGCGCCGTCTCAAATTCCGTGGTAGATCAACCACAGAGATGGACGGCGACGCCCCCCCCAGGTTGACGGAGACCATGATGAAACTTCTACTTGCCTTATCTCTGTGGCAAATGCCCATGAGTCAGATGCGCGGTCTGAGTTGCGAGCCCCCCGACACCCGCCCCTCGGATCCTCGGTGCGCTAGTTCGTGCTGGGGATTTTGCCATGGCTATTATTATGGTCCTGGTGGGCCGGACCTGAATTACTTTAACCAGAACTGCGCCGATGTTTGCTGCACAGCAAACTGATAAAAGGCTCATCTGACCCTCGTGCTGATCCATATTTCCGTGGCGCAAGATCGTCAGCGACGCAGCGGAATGATGGACTGGTTATGGCCCCAGCCTGGTTAGTTTTACCTTGGGCACTTCACAAATCTTCTGCTAGGCTCGCTTGAGGATGAACGACCTACGGAGGGCTCACGATGCGTGCACAGTGGCTAAAGGTATTGGTTTCGGTGGCGACTGTCTTGGGTATTTCGAGCCAAGCCTCTGCCTACGTATTCAAGGTTCAGAATCGAGGTACCCAGGTGATCGAATTAGCGGTCGCCTACGAGGCTGATCAGTTCGACGGGGCGCCAGCTTCAGGCTCGCGCTTTATCAATGGCTTGTTCATGATCGAACCAGGAAAGACCGCCGCCCTTTTCACCTACAATCAGGCCCTCAACGCTGCATGGGTTGCGATCCGCAGCGGACCGCAGCGAACCGTCTGGAAGGCTGAGCGCCTGCAGACATACGATGTAGCCTCCAGTAATATCGTGTGCAAGCCGGCGTGCGCGGTCACGGGGATTCCTGGCTTTACCGGTGATACCGCTGTCACTGCTACGATCTATGAATCTCTAATGACAGTTGGCTATGGGCCTTTGCACCTGGCCAAAGTTTTCGGCGCGGTGCTCTATGCCGACGCCGAACTCGTCTGGGCTCCTCCCGCGCCAGTTCCAGTTCCACCTGTGGTGACTGGGCAAGTCAAGATTTGCAACCAGACCGACAAACTTCTCGCAGCCGCAGTTGGGTACTTTGACTCTGCGCAAAGGGCATGGGTGGCGGCGGGCTGGTATCATTTAGATGCAGGCAGTTGTGCAACGCCCCTGAACAACGCCAAAGGCTCCGTGTACGGTTTTGCCACCGATCTGCCTGGCCGCGGCCAGGGTGGAACCCGGAAAGTGCCCAGCGGCACCGCCGCCTCGTTCTGCGTCAGCAGCAATGAGGCGTTCACGCTACCGTTTACGGCTTGCCAGACACCGCAGGCTGAGGATCGTATGGAATCATTTGGCCAACTTGTCCCCGACGCGCAGGGTCATATTACCTGGAACATCACGCCCTAGGGCATGAAGTCTGGAGATCTCAATGCCAGTCAGCAGGAGCGGCGCCTGGCCTTCTGCTCGATCCTGGCGCTGGGGTGCGCCGCCCCAGCAGCACCCCCAGCGGTGGCAAAAAAATCCTTTTTCGGTGGCATTTCTGCAATAGTTTGTTAAGTTACCCAGCTATGGGAATCCTGGTACCGACATAAACCAATTTAGAGGTTGAACGTCCTATGACTCGTAACTCGCTGCTCAACGCTTCACTCGTCGCATTCACCTGCGCTGCCGCTCTACCGATGCAAGCTGCTACTACCCTGAAGTCCGATCAGGATAAGGTCAGCTACATGATCGGGTACCAGATCGGTTCTAATTTCAAGCGCGATGGTCTGCAAGTCGACCTTAACATGCTGTCCAATGGCCTGAAGGAAGCCCTGGCTGGAGAAAAATCGCCGCTGACTCCTGAGGAATCGCAAAAGCTGATGGCCACGCTGCAGAAGGATCTGCAGACTAAGGCCGAGGGCAAGCGCAAAGCCGATGGCGATAAAAACGCCGCCGAGGGTAAGGCTTTTCTCGCTGAAAACGCCAAGAAGCCTGGCTTTAAGACGCTACCAAGCGGCTTGCAGTACAAGGTAATCACTGAAGGCAAAGGCGATGCACCGAAAGCCACCGATACCGTCAGCACCAACTACAAAGGCACGCTGATCAACGGCACTGAGTTTGACAGCTCTTACAAGCGCGGCCAGCCAGCGAAGTTCCCCGTCAATGGTGTCATCAAAGGCTGGACCGAAGCTCTGCAGCTGATGAAGCCAGGCGCCAAATGGGCCCTAGTCGTCCCTGCTGACCTCGCCTACGGCGACCGCGGTGCCGGTGATGCCATCGGCCCCAACTCAACTCTACAGTTTGAAGTCGAGTTGCTCGCAATTGAAAAAGCAAAACCCGCAGAACCAGCACCTGCCCCAGCCCCAGCAAAGAAGTAAGCACGGATGAGCGAAACCTCGCTCCGCCTCATTGCTACCTGTCCGGAAGAAACTAAAGATGTGCTGATTGCCGAGCTGCAAGAGCTCGGCGTCAGCAACATCGAAGCCGCCTACCGGGCGGTGCACTTCCGTGCCACTGAAGAGCAATTTTACGCGGCCCACTTATGCCTCCGAACCGCCAGTCGCATCCTCCGAGTCATCAAGGAAGTAGCCGCTCAGACTCCTGAGATGCTCTACACTCAGGCTCGACGCATTCCTTGGCAGGACTATTTTGGCCCCGAGCGTACTTTCCTAGTCGAAGGCGTGCCGGCTGATCGTGGCGAGGCGTTCATGCGCGCCAATGACATCAGCCAAAAAGTGCGTGAAGGCATCCAAGAGCACTTTTTGCGGATTGATGATGGCAAGATGCCAAAGGTTGATCTCGAAGAGCCACGCGTCATCGTCGTGGCCTTCGTTGCCGGTGGGCGCTGCACTCTGAGCTTCGACACCTCGGGAAAGTCCTTGCATAAGCGTGGGTATCGCCAGGAAGGTCATCCTG
>Ga0315287_10008702_pt1 | contig 10267 bp, 6 predicted proteins | sample YL17G11_0_MG_FD_205037 | JGI IMG/M metagenome (GOLD analysis project Ga0315287, IMG submission 205037) | Sediment microbial communities from Yellowstone Lake, YNP, Wyoming, USA - YL17G11_0 | ecosystem: Environmental > Aquatic > Freshwater > Lake > Sediment | place: USA: Wyoming | collected...
TGTTGCCCCGCTTTTACGACTACACGGAGGGACGAATCCTGCTCGACGGTAACGACCTCAAGGAGTATTCGCGCGACTACCTTCGGCATCACATCGGAATCGTGGAGCAGGAACCGTTTCTGTTCAGCCGCTCTATTAGGGAGAATATCACCTATGGAGTCGGGAGAGACGTGTCCACCGAGGAAGTGGAAAAAGCCGCCAAGGCCGCTGCAGTCCACGATGTCATCATGGGCTTCCCGGAGAAATATGACACGCTGGTTGGAGAAAAAGGCGTGACCCTGTCGGGTGGTCAAAAGCAGCGGGTGACCATTGCCCGCACACTCCTGAAGAACCCGCGCATTCTCATCCTTGACGATTCGACTTCGTCAGTGGATACAGAGACCGAGGCTGAAATCCGCGATGCACTCAATAACCTGATGGAAAACCGCACCACCTTCATCATTGCTCACCGCATCCAATCGGTTATGAACGCCGACACGATCGTCGTTCTCGACAAGGGATCGATCGTTGAGCACGGCAAACATGCTGAGCTCGTGGCCGCCAACGGGATGTATCGCAGGATCTACGACATCCAGACGCGCATCGATGAAGAACTTGAGCAGGAAATCGCAGCCGCCAAGTAATTTTCACGGCAAAGTCGTCGTTGTGAAAATGGAGAATTACAATGTCTGAAGAATTAATCGAAATCGAAGAAGAAGAATATACCAGCCAACTTACCACGCCGGTCTTGAAGCGGATACTTGCGCTGCTTCGACCGCACAAAAAGTGGGTTATCGGTTTCCTGATAATGATCGCGCTCACTTCGGTGACCGATGCCTACTTCACCTATCTTAACTTGCAGATCGTGGACACTGCGATCGTTCCGGGTGATCCTACTGCCCTGGTGCCGATAGCTGCAATTTACGGCTCGCTCATCTTCCTGCAGGCTATTTTCGTTTTTTCGTTCATCTACCTGGCCGGAGTGTTGGGAGAGCGTGTTCAATACGACCTGCGCAAGATGATGTTCCAGCACCTGCAGGATCTGTCGCTGTCCTATTATTCCCAAAACGCTGTAGGCAGGCTCATGGCACGCGTGACTTCAGATTCGGGGCGCGTGGCTGACCTTATGACCTGGGGGATGGTTGATACGACCTGGGCGATCATGAATATCGCCACATCCGCCCTCTTCATGCTGATCATCAACTGGAAGCTGGCGATCATCGTGCTTCTGGCCATCCCCATACTAATGGTCCTTGCCGTGCAGTTCCGCAAGCGAATTCTTGTTCAGTTCCGCGCATCGCGAAGGGCGAACTCCAAGATCACCGGCTCCTACAACGAAAACATCCAGGGCGTTCGAGTGGTCAAGGCGCTTCAGAGGGAAGATGAAAACCTCGAAGAATTCCAGGTACTCACCAATAATATGTATGACGCTTCCTACCGCGCTGCCTGGTTGTCAGCCCTGTTCCTGCCGCTTGTGCAGATCGTATCCTCTGTCGCCCTGGGCTTCATTGTCTATTATGGCGGTATTCAGATAACAGCAGGAGTGATGACCATCGGCGGAATACAAGCTTTTGTTGCTTACGTGACCTTCATGATGTGGCCGATCCAGGACCTGGCAAGAGTTTATGCGGAAATGCAACATTCGATCGCCTCAGCCGAACGTATTTTTTCGCTCGAGGATACTGAACCGGAGGTCAGCAATAAAGTTAATGCAATACCTGCGGAAACGCTGTTGGGAAGGATCGAGTTTGATCATGTTGATTTCTACTACGCGGACGACCCTGCCCATCCGGTACTGACGGACTTTACGCTCACGGTCGAGCCAGGAGAGACGATCGCGCTGGTTGGTCCCACGGGAGGCGGAAAATCGACCATTGTGAACCTGTTATGTCGATTCTACGAACCACGAAACGGGCAGATCAGGTTTGGCGAAAAGGATTACACCAACTTCTCACTCCAGTCCATCCACTCGAAATTGGGCATCGTGCTTCAGACCCCCCACCTTTTCTCAGGGAATATTCGTGAGAACATCCGCTATGGCCGGCTTGGAGCGACGAATTCAGAAATCGAGGAAGCAGCCCGGCTGTCTGGCGCGCATGATTTCATAATGACCTTTGACAAAGGTTACGAGACCCAGGTTGGCGAAGGCGGAAACATGCTCTCGGTCGGGCAAAAGCAGCTGATCAGTCTCGCCCGGGCGGTACTGGCAAAGCCGGAGATCTTCATCATGGATGAGGCCACGTCTTCGGTAGACACACTTACCGAGGCGCTGATTCAAATAGGCATGGAGAACCTGATGAAAGGTCGGACATCTTTCGTCATTGCCCACAGGTTATCCACCATCCGCCGCGCCAACCGGATCGTCGTTATTGAAAATGGACGGATCACTGAAATGGGCACGCATGCCCAGTTACTCCGGCAACACGGGCACTACTACCGCTTATACACGCAACAATTCAAGTATGAGCGTGAAGTACAGTACGGCGCTCCCCTGCCGGCGGTGGTTCCGACAATAAAGTAAAAAATATTCAGTACAAGAGGCTGCCAAGACAATCTGGCAGCCTCTTGTACTGAATATTATCCTTGTTGATTTACGATATCACTTGTGTGACTCAGCCCGCCTCTGCCTGACGACTTCGTAGGCAAGTATCGCAGTTGATGTTGAAACGTTAAGCGAATTGACCGTCCCCATCATCGGGATCATAACTTTTTGATCGGCATTGTCCAGCCAGAAATTGCTTAATCCCTCGTCCTCTGTACCCACTGCCATCGCCACCGGTTTGCGCAAATCCACATCGCTGAATACTATTTCAGCGCTGGGGGTTGCAGCCAATACATTGATCTTGTTTTTATGGATCCAATCCAATGCATGAACGTTTGTGACTTGCGCCACCGGCACCGTGAAAACGGTTCCCCGGCTGGCGCGGACGACATTCGGATTATAGATGTCCACCCGCGGGTCGCAAACCAGAAGCGCATCCACTCCCGCGGCATCCGCGGTACGCAGGATGGCTCCTAAGTTACCAGGCTTTTCAATGGCCTCTGCTACGATAACAAACGGAATCCCAACTATCTTAAACTCTTCAAGCGAGCGTTGAGGGACGGGAAATACTGCCAGCCACCCATCAGGATTATCGCGATAAGAAATTTTTTCGAACACAGGCGTGGTTACCGTGATGAGCTCGGTCGTCGGCGCGTGTATTTTGTTTTCGCCAGCCAGGTCCGGTGCGATATATAGTGTGTGCGGGATCAGGCCGGAAGCGAGCGCGGTCTCAATCTCGTAGAGTCCCTCCACCAGGATCAACCCTTCGCTTTCGCGCTCGCGCCGCTCGCGGAGCCGGACCAGCTGCTTGACACGCGGATTCTGCAGGCTCGTGATATCCATTCTCACTTAACCTTTGCCAGCAGGCACGCCGCGCGGTGCCGGGGAGTCACCTCGATAAACGGTGGATCGGTGACCCGGCAGGCTTCCACGGCCACCGGGCAGCGGGGGTGGAACCGGCAGCCGGAGGGGATGTCGATCGGGTTGGGCGTCTCGCCCTGGAGCACGATGCGCTGCCTGCGCAGGCGCGGGTTGGGCACCGGGATCACCGAGAGCAGCGCCCGGGTATAGGGGTGCTGCGCCCCGGTCAGGACTTCCTGAGTCGACCCGATCTCCACAATCCGCCCGAGGTACATCACCGCGATGCGGTCCGCGAAATAACCGACCGTCCCCAGGTCGTGGGTGATGAAGACCACCGAGATCTGCCGGGACTGGCGCAGCTCCGCCAGCAGGTTGATGATCTCGGCCCGGATCGAGACATCCAGCATGGATACCGGTTCGTCGGCCAGCAACAGCCTCGGCTCGAGGACCAGGGCACCGGCGATCACCACGCGCTGGCGCTGGCCGCCCGAGAGCTGGTGAGGGTAGCGGTCCAGGTAGATCTCCGCCGGCTTGAGCCCGGAATCCTCCAACGCCCGGAGCACCAGCATTCGCCGCTCATGCTTATTCCTGGCCAGTCCGTGGACCAGCAGCGGCTCCGCGACGATCTCCTCGATCGACTGGGTGGGATTGAGCGCCTCGTACGGGTCCTGGAACACCATCTGGATGTGCCGGCGGTAGTCCTTCAAGGCGGCCGGTTTAAGCTGGGTCACTTCCTGCCCGTCGAAACGGATCGAGCCCGCCGTGGGCTTTTCCAGTCCCATGAGGGTGAGCGCCAGGGTGGATTTACCGCACCCGCTCTCCCCCACCAGGGCGAGCACTTCGCCCCGCTCCAGCGTGAAATCGATCCCGTCGATCGCCCGCACCAGGCGCTCCCTGCCGCCGAAGAACAGGCTGGGTTTTTCAGCGGAAAAGGACTTCTTCAAAGAGACCACTTCCAGCAGGGGTTCGCTCATTGAGGTTCCACCAGATGACAGCGCACGATATGTTCCTCACCCAGGTCAGTGATGCCCGGCAGGTCGCGGCTGCAGCGCTCGAGGGCGACGCTGCAGCGCGGCGCAAAGCGGCATCCCGCCGGGAGATCATCCAAGCGAGGCGGGTAGCCCGGGATCGAGCTCAATTTCTTGCCGGGATCCGCAAGATCAGGGAAGGCTTTGAGCAGCTCCCGCGTATAGGGGTGTTGAGGCGCATTATAAACCCGGTCCACGGGTGCATATTCAGCCATCACTCCGCCGTACATGACCAGCACCGAATCGCACATCTCCGCCACAACACCGAGGTCATGGGTGACTAAGATGATGGACAGTCCCAGCTTCTCGCGCAGGGAGGACAGCAGTTCGAGGATCTGGGCCTGGATCATCACGTCCAGGGCCGTCGTGGGCTCGTCAGCGATCACGATCTGCGGATCGCAGGCCAGGGCCATGGCGATCATCGCCCGCTGTCGCATCCCTCCCGAATACTGGTGCGGGTAGTCGCCTTTGCGCTCCGCCGAGATCCCCACCAGGTCCAGAAGTTCCGAGACCCGCGCCTCAAGGGCCGCGGTGGGCTTGCCAGGATCGTGCTGACGAATGGCCTCCACCAGCTGGTCGCCGACGGTGCGGACCGGGTTTAGCGCGTTCATCGCTCCCTGGAAGATGATGGCGATCCCCTTCCAACGCACATCCCGAAGCTCCTCTTCGCTCAAGGCGATCAGGTCATGGCCGTCAAAATCGACCTCTCCGCTGACCACCTTCCCGGCTGCCGGGAGCAGCCTCAGCAGTCCCAGCATCAGCGTCGTCTTTCCGCACCCGCTTTCCCCCACCAGTCCCAGCATCTCCCCCTTCTGCAGGGTGAAGCTGACATGGTCCACGGCCAGCGCCCGGGAACCGCCGCTCAACGTGTACTCGATGGACAGGTTGGTGACCGTGAGCAGCGGCTGAGGCGCAGAGGAGGCGGGACCGGGCAATACCGCAGGCACAGGCCGCTCCTCCCTCTTGGTTTCGACCAGGTGGTGCGATTCAGTGCGTGGATTGAAGACCTGTTCCAGCCCCTGCCCTAGCAGTGTCAGGGCCAGCACGACCCACACGATCCCGAAGCCCGGCACGACCAGGGCCCACCAGGCGCCCGCGCTCATTGCTCCCCGGGCAAAGGCGTAGTTGAGCATCTGGCCCCAGGAGATCAGGGTCGGGTCGCCCAGGCCCAGAAAGGACAGGGCGCTTTCGTTAAGGATCGCCGCGGAAATCACCAGGACCGCGTTCACCAGCAGCAGCGGCAGCACCAGAGGCAGGATGTGGTTGTAGATGATGTGCCGGTTACCGGCGCCGATGGCCCGCGCCCGGAGGACATATTTCTTGGATTTCACCGCCAGCGTCTGCGAGCGCACAATGCGGGAGGTGAACGTCCAACCCAGCAGGCCGATGACCAGGATGATGTTCCACAGGCTGGGCTTGGTCAGAGCGATGATGACCACCATCAAGGCCAGGTCGGGGATGACCAGCATGATGTCGTTGAAACGCATCAGGACGGTCTCGGTCCGGCCGCCAAAAAACCCGGCCGAGATGCCGATCGAACCGCCGATGGCAAGGGAGATGAAGGACGCGAAAAAGCCGACCACCAGGGAGACCCGGGCGCCGTACACGAACAGGGACAGCTCATCCTTCCCTGCGTCGTCGGTCCCGAACGGGTGCTCCGGGCTGGGGGGCTGATAGATATCGCTGGAATTGATGCCGGCGGAGGAGTAAGGATCATATGGTGCGAGGGCCGACGCGAACACCGCCACCAGGATGATCGCAATCAACGCGACCAGGCCGACCAGGCCCATGCGGTTCTGGGTGAAGATTCGCCAGAAATTTTGAAATGGCGTCCGTTTGATCGGGATCGTTTCCAGCGGCGATGAGAGGGGCATATTAATCGCTCTGCACCCGGGGATCGAGCATGGAATACCCCAGTTCCGCCAGCAGGTTGGCAACAATCACGCTGATGGCGATCATCAGGAAAGCTCCCTGCAGGATCGGGAAATCCCGCCGGACGACCCCCTCATAAATGGCCTGGCCCAGGCCAGGCCACGAAAAAACGGTCTCGATCTGGATAGCCCCGGCCATGGTGAAACCCAGGTTAAGCGCGATCACCGTCACCAGTGGCAGCATGGCATTTTTCAGGGCATGGTCCTTGAGGATCTGAAACGTGTTCAGACCCTTCGCCTTCGCGGTAAGAATGAAATCCTCTGAAAGGACATCCAGGAGGCTGGAGCGCATAATCAGCATGTATTCACCCATGAAGATAATCGTGTAGGTCAGGGTGGGCAGGACCATGTGCTGCAGGATGTCGACGATCTGTTCGGAAAGGGGTGCGCTGCTCATCCCGGGGGTGGCCTTTCCGCCGATCGGAAAACCATTATTGGATCCCCAGAATAGGAAGATCATCCCCAGCCAGAAGGTGGGCAGGCTCCAGGCCAGCAGGCTGAGGGATAAGGCGCCGTAATCCAAGGACGTGCGCGCCTTCCATGCGGCGACCACGCCTACAGAAACACCCAATATGATCGCCAGGATCTGTCCGGCTCCGATCAACAGCACGGTGTTCCACAGACGCGTCATAAGGATGTCGACGACGGGACGGTTGTAGTGGAAGCTGATCCCAAAATCGCCCTGGAACAAATTAGCGGCATAGATAAAGAACTGGGTTTCAAAGGGATTGATGAAGCAGTTACCGGTTTTTAGCGGATTAAGCGAGGAAAAACAGTTTATCACCGGCTTATCCAGACCGAATCGCTGCCGCACCGCCTCGATGGACTGCTTGGTCATCCGCGGATCGCGGATACCCTGGCGAGCCGGGTCACCGGGCAGCACCCGGAACAAGAAGAAATTCAATATCACCACAAAGGCGATCGTAAAGAGCGCCCAGGCCAGTTTCTTAAGGAAAAATCGGGTTCGCTTCAAGGATCAGTCCGGGACAAACAGAGCTGAAAGGCTGCCAAACCGGGGTGAGAAATCCCCAGGAAGGAAGTCTTTCGTTTTGACTACTTGCTGAGAGGCACCAGCTTGGTCAGGTTGGTCAGGTCCTGGAGGGAGAGCGTCGGTTCGTCGACCACCCAGCCGCGGTAATGGTCTTCGCGGTAAGCCTGGACACTCTTGGGGTAATAAGGAATGATGTAGACGACATCCTCCAACATCTTCGTCTGCATATCCCAGATAATGCTTCGGCGCGCACTCTCATCCAGGGTCGTCGCTTGCTCCAGGTACATCCGATCGTAATCGGCATCGGCATAACCGGTCTCGTTCAATCCGGTCGGGATGCCCTCCGTCATGGGGACGCTCAGCAGGAAATTCGGGTCGGGATCCGACCCCCACTGGCCGATCTGAAGATCATAATCGAACAAGGGGCAGCAAACGCTGTAAAGGGTATCTTGAGGCAGTGGCCGGAACTCCACCCCAACACCGATCTTTCCCCACATTTCCCTCAACAAGGAGGCTTCCTGCGCGTTCGCCGTTTCGGTCTCATTCCAATCGATCCTGAACATCAAGGTCTGGGTGCCGTCGGGTATTTCACGAAGACCGTCGCCGTTCGCATCCTTGTAGCCGGCTTCATCCAGGAGACGGTTGGCTTCAGTCGTGTCAAAGGGATAATCTTTGAGCTCAATATTATAGAACTGCCCCAGGCCCGTTGGAATGAGAGTTAAGCCGGGTTCCGCCAGGCCGTAGGTCACCTCATTGATGATCCTCTGTTTGTCCGTGGCCAGTGACAACGCCTTCCGGACGGTCAGATCACGTAAGGCCGGATGGCCGGTGCACAATCCGCCTTCCGCCGTGGGACAATTAGCCGGGTCGATATGATTGATGAGGATATCGGAAACGAGAGGCGCGTACGGCCGCCCGGCGACCATCTGCACATCGGAGAGTTCGCCCAGGCTGGCCGCTTTTTCCAGGGGGAGTTTTGTGATCATGTCCACTTCCCCTTTGGTGATCGCATCCACCAGCGCCTCGGGAGTGTCATAATTCTGGAACACGACCTCGTCCATCTTTGGCTGGTAAAGGAAGTGCTGCTTGTTGGCCGCCAGTCGGACGATTTGATTATCGATGAATTCGACCAGCTTGAACGGTCCGCTCCCGATCATTTCGCTGTTGGTGAACTCCGTGGCCTGCGTTCCGGGATATTTTTCCCAGATATGCTTGGGCAATATATACATATAATAAAGTTGCGCCTTCATATTGGGAATGGCTTCAGAAAGATTGATGACCACCGTCTTGTCATCCGGCGCTTCCACGCTATCGAAATAAGTGGTATAGCCTGCCATGTAGGGAAAGTCGTCGACATGTTCCTTGTACAGGTTGAACGTGAAGGCGACATCCCGAGCGGTCAACGGCTTTCCGTCATGGAACGTGACGCCATCCCGGATCTTGAAGGTCCAGGTCTTTCCATCTTCTGCCACGTCCACAGATTCCGCCAGCTCCAGGGTGTACGTGCCATCGGGCTGAAGCTGATACAGGGAATCATACACCAGGTTGTAGATATCATAGGCATCCGATGAGAGACCCACGCCCGGGTTGAGCGAATCGGGATTCCCCGTCCAACCTATCTTGAGAATATTGGGGTCAGCCTTTGTGCCGCAGGCAGCCAACAGCAGGGACAGCAGCCCCGCCGCAGCCAGCACGGCGGCCATTCGTAAATAACGCATGACGACCTCCAACAGTAAGACTTATGCAATGACCAGCCGGTTATTTCACCGGCTCGATCACCATGAGAGAACTGACATCCTCCAGAGCGAGCTTCGGTTGGCCGGTCAGCCAGCCCGAGAACCGGTCGGTCCGGTAAGCCTGCACCTGTTTGGAATAATACGGGATAATGTAAACCACATCGTCGTGCGTGATCTTCTGCATTTCCCAGACCATCTCCCTGCGTTTTTCGGGATCCATCTCGGTGGATTGTTTTACGAACAATTCATCATATTTCGGATTGGAGTAACCCGTCTCGTTGTAGCCGGTGGGGATCTGGTCCGTCACCGGGATGATCAGGAGGGTCTGCGGATCCGGGTCAGCCACCCAGCCCCAGATCATGACGTCATAATCGAGAGTGGGGCAGCACTGGGCGGTCAGGGCATCGGGATCCACCGCCTGCGGCTGGGTCGTAATCCCGATCTGTTTCCACATCTCCTGGAGCAGTTCCGATAGACGCGGTGCTTCTGTGCTATCGCTGGGCCAGTTCATCCTGAGGGTCAGCGGGGTCGTGCCATCTGGCATCTCGCGCACGCCGTCGTTATTGACATCTTTGTACCCGGCCTCCTCCAGCATCTTGTTGGCCTGCGCGGGATCATAGGGGTAATCCTGAATGGAGCTGTTGAACCAGGCACCCATCCCGTCCGGGATCAAGGCGATACCCGGTGCCGCAAGACCGAGGGCAACGATGTCGATGAGCTTATTCTTATCGGTTGCATACGCCATGGCAAGCCGGACGTTCTTGTCGCGCAGAGCCGGATGCCCGCTGCAGATCCCGCCGTCGGCCGTCGGGCAGTTTTCAGGTGCCACCTGGTTCAGAATGATGTCAGTCAGATCCGGCGAAAGCGGCGAGCCGATCTCAACCGAGACGTTTTCGGCATTCTTGAGAGCGGCTACACCAGTGTTCGGCATCTGAGTGATCATGTCCACCTGTCCGGATTTGATGGCCTGGATCAGAACATCCGGAGTTTGAAAGGCCTGGAAGATGACTTCGTCCACCTTGGGAACCGTGCCGTGATAATCCTTGTTGGCGACCAGATGGACGAATTCGTTTTGCTTATACTCCTTCATCTTGAAGGGTCCTGAGCCGATCATCTCCTCGTTGGTGAACTCTGCCGCAGCCGCGCCTACAGCGTATTCTTTCCAGATGTGCTCGGGGAGAATGTAGAGAAAGACCAGC
>Ga0315287_10008703_pt1 | contig 10267 bp, 10 predicted proteins | sample YL17G11_0_MG_FD_205037 | JGI IMG/M metagenome (GOLD analysis project Ga0315287, IMG submission 205037) | Sediment microbial communities from Yellowstone Lake, YNP, Wyoming, USA - YL17G11_0 | ecosystem: Environmental > Aquatic > Freshwater > Lake > Sediment | place: USA: Wyoming | collected...
CAGATCGCCGCACGCCACGACGTCGTCCACCGCGACCGCCACGCTCCACGTCGTCATGTGGCCGTAGGTCGACAGCAAACCGTCCGCGAGCTGGATCGTGACGTAGTTGCCGTAGCCGCCGCCGCCGCCGCAGTCGCCCGTGGAGCACTCGTCGTCCACGCCGTCGTTCGTGAGCACGACGATCCCGTCGGCCGCGGCGCGGATGTCCCGGCCCTCCTCCATCCCGGCCCAGCTGCCGCCGCCGAAGTCGGTGCCGCTGTGGCCGCTGTAGGAGTTCCCGCCGCAGTTCCAGTCCGTGACGCTCCCGTGATCGAAGTACGCGGTCACGTAGAACTCGGGGTAGTCCTCGGCGCTCGTGGGGAAGCTGAGCTGCGCCGACCCCGGAGCCGAGAACGCGAAAAGGCCCGCCGCGGCGCAGATGCCGATGATCGCCCTCATGGCAGCACCGCCTCGTGCTCGCCGTCCCGCGCCGTCCAGACGAGCTTGCCTTCTGCGAAACGCGGCGGAACGCGGTACGGGATCGGCACGAACCCTGCCGGGGGGCCCTTCCCTTCCCGATGCAGCCCGACGTTCGTGAGCTGGACAGGGGCGCCGCCCTCGAACGGCACGATCCAGACCGCCGCGATCCCGTCTGCGCCGGCCACGTACGCGACGTCCCGGCCGTCCTCTGATATCGCGACGAGATCCGGCGTCCCATCGCGCGCCAGAGCTCTGGGCGTCGACCACACGCCGTCGACGCGCGCCACCGCCAGGATCTCGGTCCCGAATTCCCCCGTCTTTTCTCTCGCGAAGGCGAACCGCGCCCCGTCCGCGGACAGGGCGGGCAGCCCGATCACGCCCTCCGCGACTTTGGTCGCGCCCGACGGTCCCCTGATCTCGAGCGCGCGCCCCGCGAGCGCGAGCGCCGAGCCGCCGGAGAGCGCCCACTCGCCCGAACGTTCGGGGACCGCGTCCGTCTCGCCGAGGATCGGAGCCGACGCGATCGTAGTCGCGGGCACGCCCTCGGAGCAACCGCCCGCGGCCAGGCAGAGCGCCAGGCAGGCCGCGGCCATCCCGAGCTTCATGGTCGTTTTCATGGGATCAAGAATACACCGAACGCGTGCGGAAGGGTCCTACATGCACTTGTTCCAGAAATCGTCGACGGTCTTGGCCTCGATCCGGCACTTCGCGGTCTCCCTGGAAACGTCCGACGAGATCTTGTCGCTCTTGCACTTCTTGACGTTCTCCTCGAGCTTCGCCTTGCCCGCCTCGGCCTCGGACTTGGCCTTCGCGATCGCGTCCTTCCGCTCGGTCGAGAGCGCCTGCATCGCCGCGTCCGTGTCCTTGGCCGCCTGATCCTTCTTGGGCGCGTACTCCGCGTTCAGCTTCTCCTTGTCATCGTCGGTCGCGGCCGTCTTGAGCTTCTCCGCGAGCTCGGCGTCGACCGCCTTGAGCGCGACGTCCGTCTCGGTCTGCAGCTTCTCCAGCCGGGCGTTGAACTGCTTCTCGAGATCGCCGACGATCTGGTCGATCGGCGTCGTGTCGACCTCGCCGCGCAGCTCCTCCAAGTGGCGGCACATCTGGTCGAGCTCCTGTTCGGTCGGCTTCTCGACGCACCCGGCGGCGAGCGAAGCGCAGGCCGCTGCGAATATGACGACAATCAAACGCCTTGCCATGTTGTCCCCCTTCTGGCGATACGGCCGGGTCCCCCCGGACCCAGGCTCGCACAGACAATACCGGGAGAGGCGCATCTCGGCAACCCGATTGAAAATCACGCCCGGCCCGCGCCGGTGGCGATCGAACGGGCCGTCGTCGATGCCGATGATCCGCACGCCGCGCTTCAACACGGGCGTCATTGTACACCGGTTCGCTTCGCGTTATGCATGGACGGCGCGCCGCGCGACGGAGGGACACCCGTGGAAAACGACCTCGTGCTCATCGATCTGGATCAGCCCCGCGAGGGGTACAGGAAGTTCCTGAGCTCCTGGCTCGCCAGCCGTGGCGACCTCACGATCGTCGTCGACCCCGGCCCGCGCTCGACCTCGGCGCACCTCGTCGGCGAGCTCGCGCGGCGCGGCGTGACCCGCGTCGACTACTTCCTCCTGACCCACGTCCACCTCGACCACGGCGGCGGCGCGGCGGAGCTGCTCGAGGCGTTCCCGGAGGCGCGGCTGTACTGCCACCCCGCCGGCGTGAGGCACCTCGTCGATCCCGACCAGCTGTGGCGCGGCTCCCTGGCCGTGCTCGGGGAGGTCGCCGAGATGTACGGCGCGCCCAACCCGGTGCCGGCCGACAGGATCGCCTCCGAGACCGAGATCTCGGCCCGGGGCGTCCGGGCGCTCATGACGCCCGGGCACGCGGTGCACCACGTGTCGTACCTGCACGGCGAGACGCTGTTCGTCGGCGAGGCGTTCGGCACGCGCTCCCCGCTCCCGAGCGGCGCCCTGTACCTGCGGCCCGCGACCCCGCCGCGCTTCTTCCTCGATCAGGCGCTCGCGTCGCTGGACAGCCTGCGCGCGCTCGCCGTGGAGCCCGCGCTCACGGCGTTCGCCCACTACGGCTCGATGCCCGGCGCGTTCGAGTACGCCGAGGCCGCGAAGAAGCAGCTCCTCCTGTGGGTCGAGACGGCGCGCGTGATGAAGGCGACCGCGGCCACGCGCCCCGAGCTCGACGAGCTCGTGTTCGCGCGGCTCCAGGAGATCGATCCCGTATACGGACAGGGCCGCACCGACGAGCTCGCCCCGGACATCCGCAAGCGCGAACGCCACTTCCTCGCGAACTCCCTCGACGGGATCCTCGGCTGGCTCGAAGGCTGAGCGCGGCCGCTAAAAACGCCGCGCTGAAATATTGCGCCCGCCACGGCGTACTCCCGGGTGAGGAGCGCGGACGAGAGGAGAGGCGACGATCCCGATGGCGACGGCGACTCGACGAGACGGGCTAAGGGCGGACGAGGACGTGCGGAGCGAGCCGCTGCTCGCCGCGCGCGCGTTCGCCGGCGATTCGCGGGCGTTCGAGGCGATCGTCGTGCGGTTCGAGGGTCCGGTCCTCGGCCTCGCGCGCCGTTACCTCGGGCGCGAGGCGGACGCCGAGGACGCGGCTCAGGAGGCGTTCGTCCGGGCGTTCGTGCACCGGGACCGGTTCGACCCCGCGCGGCCGGTGCTGCCGTGGCTCTTGACCGTGGCGCGGCACGTCTGCCTCGACCGGTTGCGGCGGGACAAGCGGGAGCCGATCGCAGAGACGGAGCCCGACGGCTGCGCGTTCGAGGGTGCGACCGCCGAGGACGCGCTCGGCGACAGGGAGCGGCTGGCGCGCCTTCGCCGCGCGCTCGACGCGCTGCCCGAGGGCCAGCGCGAGGTCGTGGCGATGTTCCACTTGGACGGCCTCGCCTACCGCGAGATCGCCGAGGCCCTGGACGTGCCGATCGGCACGGTGATGACGTGGCTGCACCGCGGCCGGGCGCGGCTCCGGGAGATGGTTCTCTCGGAGCCGGCGAAGCCGGTCGCCGTTGCGACGAGGAGCGGCACATGACGGATGCACACCTGAGTGACGAACGCCTCGCGGAGTTGGGGGGCGGGCGATCCGGGGCGCCGAGGAACGGCGAGAAGGCGCACGTCGAGTCCTGCCCCGCGTGCGCCCGGAGGCTCGACGATGAACGTCGCCTGAGCGCGCTCTTCGAGGAGATCGCGATCGCCCCGCCGAGCGCCTCGTTCGCCGCCCGCACCCGTGCGCGGTACGAGCGCGAGGTCAAGGCCGGGGCGAGGCGGCGAGCGCTCATCCTGCTCGCCGGCCTCGCGGTGGCCGTCGCCGCCTGGGGGCTCTTGGTGTGGGCCGGATCCGACGCCCTCGCCGTCGACTTTGCGAAGACCGTCGCGTCCTGCGCGGCCGTGTTCCGTGTTCTGAGCGCCCTCGTAGCGACGTCTCCGTTCGGCTTCGCCGTCTGCGTCGCCTTGATCGCGGCGGCGCTGATCGGCGCGTGCGGTGCGCTCGCCGCTCTCATCGGAGGTCCTGTGAATGCCCACGCCTCGTCAGGGGCGCGTGTCAAGGAGGTCTGAAATGCGTATCGAAGCTCAAGCCCGTCTCGCCATCGCGACCTGTCTCGCGCTCGCAGCGGTGCTGTCTCCTCCGCTCGGGGCGTCCGCCCAGGAGGCCGAGGCCGCAAAAGACACCGATCCCGCCGCCGCGACACCGCGCCTCGACGGTGATCTCGCGGTGTGGCCCGCCGTGACGGTGACCCTCAAGAACGCCACGGCGAACGAGGCGCTCGCCGCGGTGGCCGGAAAGCTCCGCCTCGACTTCGTCGCGCCCAACGCCGGCGCGGGCGGCGACCGCCGGCTGACGCTGTCGATGAAGAGGCGCCCCGGCCGCGAGGCGCTCGAGACGATCCTCGAGGTCGCCGGGATGCGCGCATCGATCCGCGGCGGGATGCTCGTGATAGTGGAGGAACCGGCTCCGGCCCCGGCGCCGGCCGTACAGCCCACGCCCGAGCCCGCGTCTGTCGTTGAGCCGGACGTGCAACCCCCGCCCGCGGCCACGCCGAACGCCCCGCCTGAGCCGCCTGCGGCGAACGCGGAAGGCGAGAAACGGCACGGCCACGATCGGCAGCACGACGGCAAGCGGCGCGAACTCGTGCGCTTCGGCGAGCCGCTGCGCGTCGAGGCCGGCGAGACCGTCGACTCTGCCGTGGCCGTGGGCGGGCCGCTGACGATCGCCGGGACCGTGCTCGAGGACGCCGTGTCGGTCGGCGGCTCGGTCACGCTCGAGCCCACGGCGGTCGTGGAAGGGGACGTGGTTTCGGTCGGCGGCCCGGTCGACGTGCAGCCGGGCGCGACCGTCGGCGGCGATCGCGTGGGCATCGGCGGGCCGGTCGGCGGCATCGTCGGCAAGTTCGTCGGCGGGCACGGCGCGAACGATCTGCCCGTGGGGCTGTTCGTGGTCCTCGGGATCGTGTCCGTCCTCGTCAAGTGCGCGGTGTTCCTCCTCATCGGGCTGCTCGTGATCTCGTTCATGCCGGAGCGGTACGCGAGGGTCCGCGATCACCTGACGAATCGGCCGGGCCGATCCGCTCTCGCCGGCCTCGTCATGGCCCTCGCGCTCGTGCCGCTGTGCATCCTGCTCGCGGTGACGGTGATCGGCATCCCGCTCATCCCGATCGCCGGCCTGCTCATGTTCGTGCTCATGGCGCTCGGGATGACCGCGCTCGCGAGCTGGCTCGGGGATCGCCTGCCGATCTTCAAGGGTCGCAAGTCGCAGTTCGGCGCTTTCGCGCTCGGCACGGCGGTCGTGTTCCTCGTCAGCCTGATCCCGGTGATCGGCGGGATCGCGGTCGCGGCCGCCTCGTTCATCGCGGCCGGCGCGGCGCTCGTCACCAAGCTCGGCTCCCCGCCCAAGGACGCGCCCGCCAACGGCGCGAGCGCCCCCGCGACGGTCTGACGCCGCCTTGGAAGGTCGTTGTTCTCAAGTCAAGGTTACTAGACCCCGCCGTCTTCCACGCCGCCGTCCGAGGCGTCGCAGCCGACGTCTTCGCCCACGGCGTCGTAGCAGTAGTCGCAGGCTTCGTCGTAGCACTCCGGCTCGGCGCACCCGTCGGAGCCGCAGTCCGGATCCACGAGGCCGCAGCCGCAATCGCAGTCGTAGGTGTCGGCGTAGTAGTAGGGGTCGCAGCTCCAGTCAGGGATGACACAGCCGTTCTCCAGCTCCACTCCCTCGCTGTCATAGCAGTACTCGCAGCCCTCGGCCCAGCACTCCGGTTCCACGCATCCCTCGCTGCCGCAATCCGGATCTACGATGGTGCAACCGCAATCGCAGCCGTCGTCAGTACCGTAGAATTCCGCATCGCACGTCCACTCGTCCGCGCCGCCGTCCGCGTCCGTGTCCGTGTCGGTGTCCGTATCGGTGTCGGTGTCGGTGTCGGTGTCCGTATCCGTATCCGTATCCGTATCCGTATCGGTGTCCGTGTCCGTATCGGTGTCCGTGTCCGTGTCGCTGTCCGAAGACCCGCCGTCGTCGTCGCCGCACGCGGTGATCACGAGCCCCGCCGCAAGCACCATCAATATCCCGAGACAAATTCGTTTCATGGCGTCCTCCTTTGTAGCCGGATCCTACACCACAACCGCGCTGGCGAGCGCACTTTCGACGGCGGCTTCTTCTCGCCGACGTCCTGTGCCACAATCCGCGCCATGGTCACCTCGGCCCTGCCCTACCTGACCGCAGGCCGCCCGCCGATCCCGGCGGCGATCAAGGAACGCGACGACGACTTCTTCGTCGAGGAGATCCCGGCGTACGCCCCGTGCGGCGAAGGCGATCACGTCTACTTCGGCATCGAGAAGCGCGGCGTGCCCACGATGCGCGCGATCCGGGAACTCGCGAACGCGCTCGGCGTCCGGCCGGACCAGATCGGTTGCGCCGGCCTCAAGGACGCCCGGGGCGTGACGCGCCAGACTCTGAGCCTCGAGCACGCGGACCCTTCCAGGATCGCGGCGCTCGCGCTGCCCAGCATCCAGGTCCTGTGGGTGAGCCGCCACAGGAACAAGCTCCGCACCGGGCACCTGCACGGGAACCGCTTCGCGATCAAGCTCCGCGAGGTCGACCCCGCGCGGCTCGGCGAGGTCTCGGAGGCGCTCGCGCTCCTCGCACGGCGCGGCGTCCCGAACTACTTCGGACCGCAGCGGTTCGGCGCCCGCGGCGACACCTGGGAGATCGGCCGCGCCCTCATGCGGCGCGACTTCGCAGAGGCGGTCGCGCTCATCGGCGGTCGGCCCCGGCTCGAAGATCACGGCGACGTGCTGCGCGCTCGGGAGCTCTACGAGGAGGGCCGGCTCGAGGAGGCCGCCAATGCCTGGCCCCGCGGCTTCGGCGAGAACGCCCGGCTCGTGCGCTTCCTCGCGCGAAGGCCCGGCGAGCACGACAAGGCGATCTTCGGCCTCGACCGCAAGCTCATCGGGCTGTACGCGTCGGCGTATCAGTCGCACCTGTTCAACCGCGTCGTCGCGGCGCGCATCCATGCCCTCGATCGCGTCGAACTCGGAGACCTGGCGTGGAAGCACGACAAGGGCGTCGTCTTCCGCGTCGAGGCGCCGGAGGTCGAGAGCCTGCGGGCCGAGCGCGGCGAGATCTCGCCGTCCGGACCGATGTACGGCGAGCGGATGAGCTGGCCCGCCGAGCGGCCGGGCGCGCTGGAGGCGGAGCTGCTGGCCGGCGAGGGGATGACGATCGACGACTTTCCCAGGAGCGGGCCGCTCAAGTGCGCCGGGGGCCGCAGGCCGTTGCGCTTCCTCCCCAAGGACGTCCGCGCCGAGGCTGGCGCCGACGAGCACGGCGCGTTCATCGAGCTCCGCTTCGGGCTGGACTCCGGGTGCTACGCGACGGTGCTCCTCGGCGAGGTGTGCAAGGACGGCCTGGTCGGGGACGTGTGAGGGGCCGGGGGATGGGTCACGAACAGGGGCCGGAGGATGGGTCATTCGATCGGGACGGTCGGGCAGCCCCAGGTCGCAGAGATCACGTCGACCGTGCCGCCCTGTAGCTCCGCGCACGCCGCGTCGCAGAACTCGACCTGCGTGTGGTCCTCGTCGACCCAGGTCCACCCCTCGCCCACGGCGCAATCCTCGTCGTAGTAGACGAGCACATCATCGAAATAGAAGTTCACGTCGTTCGGATCCGCGGACGCGTCCGGCGAGCCGATGTTGTAGACGCACGTGATCACGGCGTTGGCGATCGACGTGAGCGCCGCCTCGAGGCTCGTCGTGTCGTTCGCGAAGATGTACTCGTTGAAGGGCGCCTCCATGCCTCCGTTGTTCGCGATGGCGTTCAGCTGATCGGGCTCCGCGCCCACCCCGAACCCGATGACGATGATCTTGATCCCCGCCTCCGCGATGTCCTGCGCCACCGCGGCCAGCTCCTCCTCGGTGATGACGCACTCCGGATGGGCGAGCGGGTTGAGCGCGGTGCAGCAACCCTCGCCGCAGAGATCCGCGCCGTCCGAGACGACGAGCAGGTACCGGTTCGCCGTCACGTCGTTGAACGCCGGCGCGTAGCTGGTGTCGATGAAGTCCGCCATGCCGCAGTACAGGGGCGTGGACGCGCCGTTCGGCGTGTTGCCGCTGTCGTTGACGTAGTCGATGATGTCGGTCTCCGTGTCCGGGGCGCAGTCGATGAGCACCGGATCGTCCACGTTGCAACCCTGGAACGCCGTGGAGCTGCCGTCCGGGAAGATGTCGAACCCGAACACGATCTGGCTGTCCGCCCAGTCGGTCAGGATGGTGTTCAGCGCTGGCACCGCGTACGACCAGTTCGTCGGATTCGCGACCTCCGTATCCGCCATGGAGAACGACACGTCCTGCAGGATCATGAGGTTCACGGGCGCGAGCTCGATGTCGAAGTCGAGCTCGTCGCAGACGTCGGTCTCCGTGTCCGAGCCGCCGTCGGCGTCCGTGTCCGTGTCGACGTCCGTGTCGGTGTCGACGTCCGTGTCGGTGTCCGTGTCCGTGTCCGAGTCCGAGTCCGAGTCGGGCCCGTTGTTCCCGGTGCTCCCCGCAGACTCGCAGCCGACGGTAGCGACCGCGCAGAGCAGCGCAAAGATGACGTACCTCATCGAGCACCTCCTCGTCGTGTCTGTGGCAATCATACGGCAGAAAGGACGTCCGAAGGCCAAAATATTCCTGCGGTCCAACGGCGCGGCGGTCAGGGCGCGACGACCGTCGTCACCTCGAACGCGGGCGGGGTCTCTATCGTCTTCTTCACGGCGCAGGCCGCCGCCGCTTGGGCGATCGCCTTGAGATACTTCTCGGGAAACGACGGCGGCACCTGGATCTCAATGGTGATCGCGCCGATGCCGCCCGTCGGCTTGGGGACGGCCCGCTGCACGACCTTCACGCCCTCGGTCGGGATGCCGCGCTGCGCGCAGAACGAGAGCGCGTAGAACCCGGCGCACGTGCCGAGCGACGCGAGGAAGCAATCGAACGGCGACGGCGCGCTCCCGTCCCCGCCATGATCGGCCGGCTGGTCCGTGCGGAACGTGAACCCGGCGTACTCGGCGTCCACCCGCTTGCCGCCCGGGAACGTGATGATCATCTCGTCGTTCATGGATGCCCCTCCCCCCGGTCGAGAACCTGCCGGACCATTTTCGCGAGAGCGCGCAGCGTATGCGGCTTGCCGATGAAGCTCAGCCCCGCTTCGACAATGCCGTGACGGACGACGATATCATCCGTGTACCCGGAGGTGTAGAGGACCTTCGTGGTCGGCCGGATCTCCGACAGGCGCTCGGCCAGCTCCCGGCCGTTCATCCCCGGCAGCACGACGTCCGTCAGGAGGAGGTGGATCGGGCCCCGCTCACTCTTCGCGAGCTCAATCGCCTCGGCGCCGTTCCGGGCTTCCAGGACGGTGTAGCCCAGCATCCGCAGGGTCCGCTGCCCGAGATCGCGCACGGCGTCGTCGTCCTCGACGAGCAGCACCGTCTCGGTCCCGCGCTCGAGATTCGACGACGCGTCCCTTGCCTCGGCCCGCTCGATCTCGCCCGACACGAACGGGAGGTAGATCTCGAACGTCGTCCCCTTACCCGGTTCCGAACGGACCTCGATCGCCCCCTCCGCCTGCGTGACCGCGCCGAAGACCATCGCCAGACCCAACCCCGTCCCGCGCCCCTGCGGCTTGGTCGTGAAGAACGGCTCGAAGATCCGCTGTTTCACCTCGTCGCTCATCCCCTGGCCGGTGTCGCGCACCGCCAGCATGACGAACCGGCCCGGCTTCGTGGAGGGGAGCGACGCGCAACGCCCCTCGTCCAGGACGACGTTCACCGTCTCGAACACCAGGGCCCCGCCCTTCGGCATCGCGTCCCGCGCGTTCACCGCCATGTTGATCAGCACCTGCTCGAACTGTCCCGGGTCGATCAGGACCGTGCTCGGTTCGGCGCCGAGCAGGATCCGGAGCTCCACGTCCTCGCCGATGATGCGGTGCGTCATCTTGCTCAGGTTACCGACCAGGTCGTTCAGGCTCAGGACCTTGGGCTCGATGATCTGGCGGCGGGAGAAGGCCAGGAGCTGCCTCGTCAGGGAGGAGGCGCTGGCAGCCGCCTGATCCACTTCTCGAAGCTGCGCGGCGATGGGGCTCGCAGCGTCCAGCCCCAGCAACGCCAGCGACGTGTTCCCCATGATCGCGGTCAGCAGGTTGTTGAAGTCGTGCGCGATCCCGCCCGCGAGGCGGCCGATCGACTCCATCTTGATCGACTGCAGGAGCTGGTCCTGCAGCCGTTGCCGCTCGATCGCCTCCTGTTTGAGCTCGGTGACGTCGTGGATCA
>Ga0315287_10008708_pt1 | contig 10263 bp, 9 predicted proteins | sample YL17G11_0_MG_FD_205037 | JGI IMG/M metagenome (GOLD analysis project Ga0315287, IMG submission 205037) | Sediment microbial communities from Yellowstone Lake, YNP, Wyoming, USA - YL17G11_0 | ecosystem: Environmental > Aquatic > Freshwater > Lake > Sediment | place: USA: Wyoming | collected...
TGTCGACGAGTCCTATCGGGGCAGATCGCACCGCGGCAGCATACCGCCCAGCGGACCACGCCCCTATACTGCGGCCGCCCAAAGCCTGGAGCCCCCCATGCATTCGATCGACTTCTGGTCGATGACCTTCGTCTTCATGCTCGCGACCTTCGTCGGCTTCGATGTGATCCGAAACGTGTCGCGCCTGCTGCATACGCCGCTGATGTCGCTCACCAACGCGATCTCGGCAATCGCGGTCGTGGGCTCGATCATCATCGCGGGCGAGCAGAAGACGACCTTCAGCACCGTGCTCGGCACGATCGCGGTCGCGGCATCGGTCACCAACATCGTCAGCGGCTTCCTGATCACCGACCGGATGCTGAAGATGTTCCGCCAGCAGAGCGGAAAATGACGATAGAGAACATCACCCAGGCCGCCTACCTCGCCGCGGCGGGTCTCTTCGTCTTCTCGCTGCGCTGGATGAGCCATCCGAAGACGGCGCGACGCGGCGTGGCGGCGGGCGTCGGCGGCATGAGCCTTGCCGTCTTCGGCACGCTGCTCCATCCGGAGATCATCGGGTATCACTGGATTGCGATCGCCGTGGTCGTCGGCACTGTGATCGGCATCCCGCTGTCGCGCGTCGCACTCACCGCGGTTCCGCAGCGAACCGCGCTCTCGCATGCGTTCGGTGGTCTGGCCGTCGGGCTCGTCGGCACCGCGAAGTACTCGCTGTGGCTCGGCGAAGGCGAACTCACCGCGTTTCGTACCGGCGCGATCGCGCTCGAAGTGTTCCTCGGCTTCCTCACCTTCACGGGCTCACTGATGGCTGCGGGCAAGCTGCAGGAAGTGATTCCGACCCGGCCCATCACCTACCGCGGTCAGAACTTCATCAATCTCGGCTTGCTCGTGTTCGCGCTCTTCGCCGCGGTGTGCCTGGTGATCGATCCGACGCTCTGGGCGCTGTTCCCGGCACTGCTGGCGCTTTCGCTGATCTTCGGTGTGTTGCTGATCCTGCCGATCGGCGGCGCCGACATGCCGACCGTGATCTCACTCCTCAACGCGTACGCCGGTCTCGCGGCGGTCGCGATGGGATTCGTACTCGAGAACAAGGTGCTGATCATCGCGGGTGCACTCGACGGTTCCTCGGGCCTGATCCTGTCGATCATCATGTGCCGCGCGATGAATCGGTCGTTCACGAACGTGCTCTTCGGGGCCTTCGGTCAGGTCCAGGCCGGCGCAAAGGACGCCGCCGAGCAGAAACCCGTGAAGAGCGCGACCGCGCAAGACGTCGCGGATCTGCTCGAGATGGCGCGCGAGGTCGTCATCGTGCCCGGCTACGGCCTCGCCGTCGCGCAGGCGCAGCACCGCGCCTTCGAGCTGTACGAGCAGCTCCAGAAGCGCGGCATCCGCTGTCGCTTCGCGATCCACCCGGTCGCCGGTCGCATGCCGGGGCACATGAATGTGCTGCTCGCCGAAGCCAACGTTCCGTACGACGCGCTCGTCGAGATGGACGAGATCAACCCCGACCTCGCCCAGGTGGACGTCGCGATCGTGGTCGGCGCCAACGACGTCGTGAATCCCGCAGCGCGCCACGACAAGTCGAGTCCGATCTACGGCATGCCGATCATCGACGTCGACAAGTGCAAGACCGTGATCGCCAACAAGCGCACGATGAACCCGGGTTTTGCCGGCATCGACAACGAGCTCTACACCGCCGACAACACGCTGATGCTGTTCGGCGACGCCAAGGCGGCGCTCGGCGACGTCGTGAAGGCGCTCGCGGGGGAGTCCGGGATGGGCCATTGATGCGGTTCGCGGCAAGACCAATCGACGGAACGGAGATGACTCGGAGTCGCCGTAGGCGTCGTTGACCGTAGGAGAGCGTCCTCTACGCTGTTCAGGGAACGACCGCAAGGAGATTGGCCATGGCCGAAATCGAACGCGAGAGCCTCGAAGTCGACGTCCTCTTCGTCGGAGCCGGGCCCGGCACGCTGGCGTCCGCCCTGCACCTCGTGAGGTCGGTCGAGGCTTACAACGCGAAGGCGGCGAAGAACGGCGGCAAGACCATCGACCCGCCCAGCGTCCTCGTGATCGAGAAGTCGGCGGGGCTCGGCGATCACTCGCTCTCGGGCTCGGTGATCAACCCGAAGGCGATCGAGGAGCTGATGCCCGACTTCGCCGAACAGGGCTTCCCGACCGAGTACGTCTGCGACGACGCCATGTTCTACATGTTCTTCCGTTCCTTCACGATCAAGAGCCCCGTCTGTCCGCCCAACTTCCAGAAGAAGGGCTACCACGTCGCGTCGCTCTCGAATGTCGTGAAGTGGCTGGGCGAGAAGTGCGAAGCCGCCGGCATCGACATCTACCCGGGCTTCGCCGGCGATCAGCTCCTCGTCGACGGCAACCGCGTGGTCGGCGTGCGCATCGGCGACATGGGCGTGGACAAGAACGGCCAACCCAAGGCGAACTACCAGCCGGGCATGGACATCTTCGCAAAGGTCACCGTGCTCGGCGAAGGCGTGCGCGGCAGCCTCACCAAGCAGCTCATCGATCGCTTCGACCTGCAAGGCCAGTATCCCCAGGTCTACGAGACGGGCATCAAGGAGATCTGGCGCGTCAAGCCGGAAAAGCACAAGCCCGGCCGTGTGATCCACGGCTCGCTCTTCCCCGACTTCCTGTCGCAGTTCAACGGCATGTGGCTCTACGACATGAAGGACAACCTGGTGTCCTTCGGCTTCGTGACGATGCTCGACTCGAAGAACCCCTTCAATGATCCGCATCTCGAAGCGCAGAAGTTCAAGACCACGCCCTTCATGCGCGACCTTCTCGACGGAGCCGAGCTGGTCCGGTACGGCGCCAAGGCGATCCCGATCGCCGGCCTGTACGCGCAGCCGAAGCTGTACTGCGACGGCGCCATGCTGATCGGCGACGCGGCCGGGATGTGCAACCCCTTGAAGCTCGCCGGTGTCCACATCGCGATGAAGACCGGGATGCTTGCCGCAGAGACGATCCTGGACGCGATCGCTGCTGACGATTTTTCGTCGGTCACGCTCGGCGGCTACGCGGAGCGCTACCGGAACAGCTGGGCCTACGAAGAGCACAGGGAGGCGCGCAACTTCCACGGCTCCGCGGAGACGAGCCCGGTGTTCGCGATGGGCCTGAACATCCCGCTGATGCTGATCACCAAGGGCCGCGGGTTGATCGATCCGCTTCCCTTCACCGCCGGCCACACGCACATGAAGAAGCTCTCCGAGCTGCCCGCTGCCAAGCGGCAGAAGGAGGTCTTCGAGTTCGACAACAAGCTGACGTTCTCGAAGGAGCATCTGGTCCAGTACGCCGGGTCGCAGCACGAAGTCGATCAGCCGTCACACCTGGTGGTGGCCGACGTCGACCTCTGCAGCGATGTCTGCGCGAAGGAGTACGGCAACCCGTGCGAGAGCTTCTGCCCGGCGGCCGTCTACGAGATGATGCCGGACCCCGAGCAGCCGGGTCGCAAGAAGCTCTTCATCCACCACGAGAACTGCGTCCACTGCAAGACCTGCGACATCGCCGATCCGTACCAGGTCATCACGTGGACGCCGCCGCAGGGCGGAGAAGGTCCCGACTACACGCAGATGTAGCGCGAAGGGGGCGATCTACCCCGCGAGAGCCTGCCAGATGGCTGCCGCGATCGCGGGATCCGATGCCACCACCAGGGTCTCGGCAGGTTCATCGATCGACACCGGGAACGGAACGCCCGCCGCGGTTTCGACGATCGCGCCCGCTTCCTGGCACACCAGCAAGCCGATCCGACCGCGCGTGCTGATCGTGCCGTACTTCGAAACGCGCAGTCCGCCGCGCACGCCGGGCACGAGCGGCGCGACCGCGACCGCCCCGCCGCAGGCGCGTTGCACGTCGAAGCCACGCGCACGGAACCGCTCCGCGACCACCTCCGGTACGCCGTCGCTCAAGTAGACGCGCGCTCCGTCACAGGAAAGCGTCGCAGGCTCAGGGGGGCCCGCCGCGAGCGATCGCCTGGCGCCCCCGCCGCGCGCCGCTTCGAAGAACCAGCCCTCACGCGGCAGCGCCACCAGCGCGGCTTCGTAGCGCGCGTCGAGCGCGAACCCGGCCATCACGCAGTACGGTCCGAGAGCACGGAGGTAGAAGTTGAAGGTCCCGTCGATGGGATCGATCACGATGCGTGCTTCGCTTCGTTCGCCGCTGAACAGCGCGATGCTGCGGGTGTCTTCCTCGGCTTCGAGACGGACATCGCGGAAGCCGTCGAGCAGCGGCACCAGCAGCGCTTCCTGCGCGGCCGTGTCGGCGATCGTGAGGGCAGCCTTCACGGCGCTCGCTTCGCCCGGCTTCGGCACGTTGGGAACGCGACCTTCGAGCGCCGACGCGATCGCCGCGGCTTGCGCCATCGCCGGCGCAAGCACGCGAATGAAATCGAGCGGACCCTGGGGCGCGGTCATCCCGACTCGGCGTTGTAGGACACTCGGCGCCGGGATACCAGCACGGCGGAACGCTACGGGCAGGGCCGCGCCGGCGGATGCGTTGGCTATCGCGCCGGTGATGCGGGAAGGGCACCGGCCGCCGCGCGCCTGGCCAACTCCACGTCGGGAGCTGGCGCGATCTGCGACCATAGTTCCGTGATCGGCGCCACGCGCACGCCGGTCTTCGCCACTTCGTCGAGCACGCGCTTGAAGTCGGCCATCGCGTAGTCGGTCGGCTTCGCCGTCTTCTCCGGTAGCCAGTGGAACATCAGGATCAGCCATTCGTGATTGTCACGCGCCCGTTGCGCCGCGGCGCCGACCTGCTCAGGCGTGGTCGTGTCGATCACGTTCATCGCGCGCAGCAGGTGTGGATCCGCCGGCGGCAGGGTCTCCGGTCCTGAACCAGCGAGCCGCGCGGTGGCAAAGAGCTCGTTCACGATCGGCCGCACCCGACGCGTTTCCTGCTTGCCGAGCGGGTAGGCAAGATGCTGCGCGCCCGGCGCATGGCCATGCTCGACGAGAAAGCTCTGGATGCCGCGCAAGCGCGGCTCGAGATCGTTGGGAGCGATATCCGTCAAGGGCGGATCGTCGTGCGCGGCAACGTCGGTACCGAGGCGGCGGATCTCGGCTAGATCGTCGACCGTCAGGTACGCAGGACGACCGATCGTCGAGGGAATCACGTAGGCCGTGCCGCGCCAACCGCGTTCCGCGAGCAGCTTCGCCGCGCTGAGGTGTTCTTTGTAACCGTCGTCGAAGGTGAAGCTCACGACGCCCTCGGCTGGCTCGTCGACGACCGCAACGCCTCCGAAGTCGACCTCGACTGCACCCTTGCCCTTGTCCGTCACCAGGATGCCGATCGAGTCGATCTCGCCGCGATTGGGTGCGCCGGTGGCATTCGAAGCGCCAAGACTCATCGTGATCGTCGTCCACTCGCCATCCTGAAGGAAGTTGTACTCGGGGTCGCCGTAGAGCGGAACCGTGTAGGAGTACCAGGCGCTTTTCAGCGAATCGGAGCCCACCCGCATCTCGATGCCAGACAGATTCTCGAGATCCTGCACGCGCAGCAGCACCTTGACGAAGCGGTGACGCGCGTCGACGAACGGCGTGATGCCGCGCATCGCTGCGAGCGTCGGATTGGCCTTGCCATTCGTGGCGATGCGCACGAACGAACGACCCGTATCGTGCTTCGTCGTGAGCGATCCCTCCTTCCACATCGACGCCACGCGCTCCGTCGTCGGCGCGACTTCGATCCAGTTTTCTCCCGCGCACGCGGGTCCGGCGCCAAGCGCCAGCACGGCCACGCTGGCGGCCAGCGCAGCCCGGAGCAGAAGCGATCGGCTAGCAACTCGCATCATGGTTCTCCAGAAGCCTCCTGTGACGGAGCGGGGTCATAGTCGAGACTGAAGGCCGTGCTCGAGCGCGGATCGAGCGGCGGAAGGGCGAGGTCCAGGTCCTCGGCGTGGGGACGCAATTGGAGCGTGGCGGCTCCCTGGAGCAGCTTGGTGGCTTCGACGGCGGCCCGCAGAACGGGTTCGTTCAGGAACACGCGCAACACCACGCGCGACGCCTCGGAGCGACCGAAGTTGGTGACTTCCACGACGACGCGGTGCGGTCCGGCGCGGCGCACCGACGCTTCCACCACCGCGCGTTGCCGCGTCCACGTCGAGATCTCGCTGCGCGTCGCGACCCACGCGCGTCGGCGCTCGAGTTCGCCGATCACGCCGGCGAGGCGCGTCTCGGTTTCACCGTGACGACGCGCCTCGCTGGGAACCAACAGGTGCGCGATGCCCGCGTCGCGCGCGGCCGCGTCGATCGCGCGCCTCCAGCCGAGTTCCGGCTGCGGGATCGCAGCGATGGTGTCCGGTTCGACGACGCCCGCAAACGGCGCGCCACCGGGCCACGGCAGGACCTCGACCGCGGGCATTCGTGAACTCCACGCGACGGCTGCCTCGAGCACACGGCGCAGCAGTCGAGAGTCGGCACCGGTCGTCGCGGCGCGTTCGGGGCCGACGGCGATCCAAGCGAGGCGACCCTTGCCGAACTCGCGTCGCAGCGCCGCCGCCGGTCCATCCGATTGAGCTTGCGAGTCACCGCGCGCGCCGATCCAACTCAGTTCGGCGTTGGCAATGAGCGCACCCGGGATGCCTTCTTCATAGCGGATGCCGATCCGCTGGCGCGGCATCAGCGCGGCTGCGATCGGCCCGCGATGGTCGGCGACGATCGCTCGCGCGCGGTCCGCGTCGAGCGAGACGACATCCGCGCCCAGCAAATTGCGCATTCGCTCGTAGCCGAGCCACGCGCCATCGGCGTCGCGGACGCCGACGGAGCCCACCACGACGACTCCGCCGCCGCCGGACAGGAAATTGCGAAGCTCGGCTGCCTCGTCGTCTTGCAGCACGCGCGGCTCCGAGATCACGATCGCACCAATCTTGCTGGGATCGAGACTCCGCAGCGATGTGACCTCGCGCACCAATCGCCCGGAACCCATCAGATCGTGTCCGAGTTCCGTGCGTGCGGCGGAACCGGCCGGCTCGTCGGCCTCGCGAAACAACGCGACGATCGCGCGTGGATCCGACTTTCCCAACTGCCCAAGGCGGAACGGTCCCACCACGGCGCTGATCATCTGGATCGAGAGCAGCGCGCCACTCGCGAGCAACGCAGTCGCGACGCTCCATACCAGCGGGCGATAGAGCACTCCTTCCGAGATGCTCACGCGGGCGCCTCGGGATCGCCCTGCGCGCTTTCGCCGTCGGCTTCGGAGCGCCTGCGATAGCGGTGGAAGTAGACCGGCTCGGCGCTGCCCTTCTTCGCCTTCGGACGCCGCCTGTCGCGCAGCTTGAATGCGGCATACGAGAGGATCGCCAGGAAGATCGTGGCGATCGTCGAGATCAGGATCACCGCGGAGAGGTAGGGGACGACGTCCATGCTAGATGCGTCCGATCCGTTCCAGCTTGCCCCAGTCCATGCGCAGCTTGAACAGCTCCTCGAAGGTCGCGAAGAGCTTGGCCACGTCGATCGTCAGGGCGAAGAAGGCGCGATAGAAGATCGCGTAGGGAACCAGCAGCAGACTCTCTTCCTCGACTACCACGCAGTACAGTGCAGCAGCGAGATCGAGTACGGTGAGTTGCGCCCACCAGAGCACCAGCGGCAGCGCCGTTCCGTAACGTGCCGCGACGAACACGAAGAGCACGTTCCCGAATACGTTCATCACGGGCCACATGATCCCCTCGAAGATCATGTACCAGAGCGTGAAAGTGACGCCGATGCCGCCGCGCGGATCGACGAGCCGTCGCTTGTGCTTCGAGATCGCCTGCAGGATTCCGCGCGTCCAGCGGTAGCGCTGCTTCAGCAGGTCGAGCATCTTCTCGGGCGCTTCGGTGTAGGCGATCGAGCCTGGCTCGTACTGGATCTGCCAACCTTCGAGCAGCAGCTTCAGCGTGAGGTCGCAGTCTTCGGCAAAGGTGTCGTGGTCGTAGCCACCGACCTTGTCGAGCGCACTCTTGCGAAAGATCCCGATCGGCCCCGGAATGATGTTCACGAGCCGGAAGAAACCCTGTGCCGCGCGCACCATGTTGAGGCCCTCGATGTACTCGAGCGCCTGCAGCGAAGAAAGCAGGTTGGTGCGATTCACCACCTTCACGCTGCCCGCCACCGCTCCGATGGCCGGATCCTGGAAGTGGCGGATCGCGCGGCGCAGCGTTTGCGGATGGAGCGCGGAATCGCCGTCCATGCACAGAATGAACTCGCTCGTGGCCTGCGCGATGCCGGTGTTGAGCGCGCGCGCCTTGCCGCCATTGGGCTTCGTGATGACGCGCACGGTGGCGCGGCCGTGATCGCCTGCGTAGGCAGACGCCTTCATCGTGGTGTCGTCCTTGGATCCATCGTCGATCACCAGGATCTCGTAGCGCGGGTAGTCGAGCGCGAGCAGCGAGCGGATCGAGCCCTGGATCACTGCGCCTTCGTTGTACGCCGGCACCAGGATCGTAATGGGCGGAAGGTTCGTCGGCTCGGCATCGTCGCGCTCCAGATGATTCAGGTAGGAGAACCAGAGCAGCCCGATGTAGCGGAGGATCAGCAACACCAGAAAGCTGAAGAGCATCCACATCGAGACGGTCACGAAGGTCGAGGGCAGATCGAAATGCGAATCCCGTAGCAGTTCGTAGAGTCCGAGCGAGAGACCGGTGATCCCCGCCAGCAGCAGCCCGAGCAACGTCGCGTAGCGGAGCTTGGCCGGCACGGACTAGAAGCTCCAACCGACGTGCACGGCGGCTTCGTGCGTGGTGTAGGCCGACGCGCGTACCGACTGGGAGCGGGCCGCATCGAGCGCGACGCTGAAGCCCCCGCGTTCCCACCGGAGTCCGAGCTTGGCGCGATACGCGGGACCAAACGACGACTCGCCCTGCTCTTCCGAAAAGCCGGCGCCGCCGCCCGCATCGAAGACCAGCGAGAGTCCGCCCCGGATCGGTACGCGTCCCATCACCGAGAGCGTCCCACCGAGGTCGACGGCCGGCGAGTAGTAGTAGGGCGACGCGTCCTGGTAGCGCATCGAGTCGAGGGCGAGTGCGATTTGGACGTCGAGTGCGCGAAATGGCCGCCAGGCAGTGCTGGCTCCCAGCGCGATTTCGCCGTTCGAGTCGGTGAGCCACGCGCCACCCAGCGCTGCGTAGGCTTCCCACGCGCTGTTCAGTTGGCGCCAGTAGGAGAGCGTGCCGGCACTTCGACCAATTCCCTTCTGCACGCTTGCGAACGAGTAGCTCTGCTCCAGTTGATCGCCGTGTGTGACCTCGAGGGCGGCGACGGCGTTCTCGCCCGGCGCGTACTCGAGCAGGCCGCGCGCGAGCACGCGGTCATCGGCATGATCCCAGCCGCGGCCGCCTAGTTCTGCGACGCCCTTCCAACGCGTTGCGAAGCGACGCTCGACGCCAAGCCTGCCTTCGATCGCATGGTCGTGGCTCGGCGAGTCGGGAAGCACGTCATCGGGCCCGTGCGGCTGCGCGATCAGAACGGTCCCGGTGCTCGCATAGATGCGCGTGTCGAAGTCCCAATCGAGCGACGCTTCGACGCCCGTGCGGAGGTACGAGAACTTCTCGGAGTCGCGGAACCCGAACCCATCCGCGCCGATCTTCTTCTTCAGCTCGCCGCGCAGCGCACTCCATTCCTGACGCGCCTCGGCATCGTCTTCGATTGCGAGCGCCGAGATGTACCAGTCGTTGGCCAGCGCGCGCTGGCCGCTCCACAGATAGGTGCGCGCGAGGCCGCGCTCGGCCCGCGGGTCGTTCGGCTTCGTCGCCAACGCCTGCTCGAAGAGCACGCGGGCCTCGTCGTTGCGGCCGGCCCACGAAAGCACCTCGGCGCGTTCGACCGTCAGATCGGGCGGCGCCGATGGACTCTTCGCAACCTGTTCGAAGTGCTCGAGCGATTCCTGATAGTCGCCACGCCACGCGAGCACCCGCGCGAGATCGAGCCGCGGCTCCGTCCAATCCGGAGTCTCGACGAGCAGTCCGCGGTAGAGCGCGATCGCTTCGTCCCAACCCGCGCGATCCTCGAGCAATGCGTCGGCGCGTTCCAGGCGTTCGCTCTGCTCCTGCGTCGGCTCCGCGGCTACCCTACCCGCGACGAGCGCGCAGAGCGCCAGCGCGAGTACTGCGCCGCGGCAGATCACGGCTCGCCCTCCGCCGCGGTGGCGATCAGCTCGATCGCGTCGGGGTCTCCCTGCGCCGGTGTCGCCTCGACTGCTTCGATGAGGAAGTCATGCGGCCCATCGCCCTCGTCCTCGCACCGGCTGCAGACACGATTGATCACTTTCGGA
>Ga0315287_10008709_pt1 | contig 10263 bp, 8 predicted proteins | sample YL17G11_0_MG_FD_205037 | JGI IMG/M metagenome (GOLD analysis project Ga0315287, IMG submission 205037) | Sediment microbial communities from Yellowstone Lake, YNP, Wyoming, USA - YL17G11_0 | ecosystem: Environmental > Aquatic > Freshwater > Lake > Sediment | place: USA: Wyoming | collected...
CAAGACACACCTCTGGACCTTGCTTTCCTCCGTCCTCGTCTTCAGTATCATTCAGCCACTCTGGGCCAAGACCCTCTATGTAGACGCCGATGCCGTTGGTTCCAACACCGGCTCATCTTGGCAGAATGCCTACAAGACCCTGCGTAACGCCCTCTCCGCAGCTACTGCAGGGGACCAGATAAGGATCGCCCAAGGTACGTATAATCCGGACCAGGGGATCGGTGCAACGGCCTGGAGTCGAACCGCCACGTTCCAGATCAAGAGCGGTGTGGCGATCCTCGGCGGTTACGCTGGCCTCGGCCTGGCCGATCCCAATGCAAGGGACGTGGCCCTATTCGAGACAATCCTCAGCGGCGACCTCAAGGGCGACGATACCGCAGTGACTGATCCATGCCAGCTCTGGACCGATCCCGCGCGTGTGGACAATGCCTACAACGTGGTGACCCTGACCAATCCCGACTCAGCTACCGTCCTGGACGGCCTGACCATCACCGCGGGCCTTGAATCACGGACGGGCAGCCCCCGCGTTGACGGCGGACCCGGAGGTGGCGGCGGGGTGGTCATCAGCGGCGGGAATCCCACGTTCAACCAGTGCATGTTCAAGGGCAATGCAGGCCGTAGCGGCGGAAGTCTGCTAAACGCTGTTGGCAACCCCACGTTGACCGATTGTACCTTTGTCGACAACTACGCCTATACCGAGGGCGGCGCCCTGATCAGTAAAGGTGGCATCCTTGTGTTCCAGGGGTGTGCCTTGTCCAACAACAGGGCCGGCTCAGGGGGTGGTGCAATCGCCAACAAAGAGAACTCTACAATTGTATTAAATGGCTGCTCGCTGACCGGCAATGTATCCGCCACCAGCGGCGGCGGAATCCTCAACGACAAAAGCACGTTGACCGCTTCAGGCTGTATCCTGGCAGGCAACAAGGCAGCCCAATCGGGCGGGGCCATCAAGGTCGGTCAGACCACAGACAAGGTTGCATTAGCCTTCTGCACTCTGACCGGCAACCAGGCCACCTGCGGAAGTGCCTTAGACGCAAATCCTTTAACTACCAAGGCCGAAACCTGCATCCTGTGGGGTAACTCCGAGTCGGCCTCTGCCGCTCCGTCTTGCTCTGTCGGGCTTCTCTCCTACTGCGATGTACAATCCGGGCTGTGGTATCAAGATGGTGGCGGCAACATCTGCGTGGATCCGCTCTTTGCCCGAAGCGGATCTTGGGCCAGCGGCCACTGGGTCGATGGGGACTACCACCTCCAGTCCCAGGCCGGCCGATGGGACCCAGCCAGCACAGCCTGGATCAACGACACAAGCACCAGCCCCTGCATCGACGCGGGCAACCCCGCTGTTCCAATCGGATCTGAGCCCTTCCCCAACGGTGGCATAGTCAATATGGGTGCATACGGCGGAGGCCTGGAGGCCAGCAAGTCGTATTTCGGCACGGCTCCGTGCGAGACGATCATGGCCGGTGATATCAACGGCGACTGTAAAGTAGATGCCATGGATCTGCAACTGTTGGCCTTCCACTGGCTGGAGGACCGCCAGGAGAAGGTCTATATCAAGTGGCTGGGACACGCGGCCTTCAAGGTCTGGACGAGCAGCGTGGTGATTTACCTCGATCCGTATCAGATCACGGACACCCCCCGCGACGCCACCTACATTCTGTGCTCCCACACCCACAGCGACCACTATTCCCCCGGCGACATTGCCAAGGTGGCTGGGCCGACCATGCAGGTGATCGGCCCTCCGAGCGTGATCAGTTCTTACGGCAAGGGATTGACCCTTGGCCAAGGCCAGACCCTCACACTGGTCAACCTGACGATCACAGGCGTCCCCGCATACAACACAAACAAGTCCAATCACCCCAAGGCCAACAACTGGGTGGGCTTTGTGGTAGAGCTGGCGGGCAAGCGGATCTATCACGCCGGGGATACGGACCTCATCGAGGAGATGAAGTCCCTCAATGACATAGACGTGGCTATGCTCCCGGTGGGCGCTACCTACACCATGAACCCCACGGAGGCGGCCACGGCCACCGCCTGGATTCAACCCAAGCTAGCCATCCCCATGCACTGGAATAATACCACAAAGGATGCCTTGACCAAGGCCTTCGCCCCAAATGCCGCCTGTCCGGTCAAGATCATGACGATCGGAGAGGTCCTGGGGCTGTAGCACGAGGTGATCAGGAAACGACATCGGCGAGCAGGGATACGAACAGAGCACGGCTCGGATACGACACAGGCCCTCATGGCCTTAGGGATTCGATCAATCGCTCGAGGACCTGGCGTTGCAGGTCCACAGAGGGCCGGTGGGCAAAGTCCATCGTAAGGTCGTGGAAGACGGTGACCTGCGGGCCGATCGGCCTATATACTGCAGGATCGGTAGGACCAAATACCACGATGGTCTTTCTCCCCAGTCCCCCTGCCAGGTGACTGATGCCGCTGTCATTGCCCACAAAGGCGTCGGCCCGACTCAGGACCGCCAAGACCTCCTCCAAAGACAGGCCCGGCACTACCTTGCCATGGCGATGCAGACGCGATTTAGTGTCGCTGCTGAACCGCTCCTGTTCAACCGGACCCAGCAGAAACAACACGTCGATGCCACCTAACCGCAGTTCATCGGCCACGGCCAGGAAGTTGTCCACGTGCCAGCACTTGGCTGAGCCGCCACTGCCCGGCTGCATGACCACCAAGGGACGGGAGGGATCGGCACCGGCGTTGTTTAGTATCAGATCCGCCCGTGCCTTGTCGGATTCGGCAGGTTCGATCCAGGTACAGGTCTGCCACGGCTGAGGGGCCTTTAACTGCAAGGGACACCGGTCCAGGAATTGACGGAAATGGAACTCGGTCAGATGCCCCTTGAAGTCGGTTGGCGGCTTCAAAGTCAAGGATATCACCTCCGCGCTATGCGTGCAGAGAGCGGCATATATCAGGTTCTTTTCGAACGAACCCTCCGGTTCGCCCAAGAATGTCACGATCCAGGTGTAGTCGGCAAAGGCCACGATCAGGGGATCATGGTCTGCTAGGCCCAAGTCGAAGTGGGCCGGCTCCACAAAGAGCCGGTGCAGGTCCATAGAATCCATGGACCGTATGGCGTCCACACAGGTACGTCCGGGGAAGAGGCTCAGATAATCCATGTGGCCTAGGACGTCAATGGCTCCAAGCTCCAAGCGGTCCTTCATAAACCGCGCAAGCGGCAGCATCAAGAGGCAGTCACCGAACGCCCCCGGCTGGATGATCAGACCCCGCATGGAGCGGCGCATGGCCTGGGAATGTTCTTCCCTGAGCAGATCCAAGATATCGTCTGTAGGTGGTTGCATGGACGCCTCAAGGCCCTAAACGGATACCCCTTGCGATCTCCTGCCGGAGTGAATTGTACTTGGCAGGTGCGCACTAGGCAAGCGGTCATGACTTGGGTACGAACGGTGATAGCTCTCGAAGCCTAAGGATGATCGGTGGCAATGCGTCTAAGACCGCATCGATCTCCTCCTCGGTGGTGTAGCGGCTAAGGCTAAATCGGATCGATCCGTGGGCCGAGGTAAACGGCACCCCCATCGCCCGCAAGACATGCGACGGCTCCAACGAACCGGAGGTGCACGCCGAGCCGCTGCTGGCACAGATACCGAACCGGTTGAGCAGCAAGAGGATCGCTTCGCCCTCGACGTACTCAAAACTGATGTTGGTGGTGTTGGACAGTCGATCGGTCTTGTGCCCGTTGAGCATGGCGCCCGGACATTTCTTCAGAATCGCCTTTTCGAGCTTGTCCCTAAGGTGTCTGACCCGGGTATTCTCATGTTCCAGGTACTTGGCGGCCAGTTCGCATGCCTTGCCCAGGCCGATGATGCCGGGGACGTTCTCAGTGCCAGCCCGGTGCCCCCCCTCCTGATGACCGCCCAACATGAACGGGGTCAGGCGGGTGCCCTTGCGGACATACAGAACTCCCACACCCTTGGGCGCGTGTAGCTTGTGGCCGGACAGGCTTAACATGCATACCTCGCTGTCCGAGAGCCTCAGCGGTATCTTTCCGACCGCCTGCACGGCATCAGTATGAAACACGATGCCACGGCTGGTCACGATCCGGGCGATCTGCTCGACCGGGAAAATCATCCCGGTCTCGTTATTGGCGTACATGATCGTCACCAGTCCGGTGTCGTCATCCAACTGGTCCTCCAGTTCGGCCAGATCAAGTCGGCCCTCGCGGTCCACGCCCAACTCCACTATCGTGTACCCATGGGCCTCCAAATCACGGCATACCGCCAGGACAGCAGGGTGCTCCACGCGGGTGGTGATGATCTTGCGTCTGTTGGGAGCTGCGGCCAAGGCGCCCATGATTGCGGCGTTGTCGCTTTCGGTGCCGCCGCTGGTGAAAATGATCTCCGAGGGATCGCAGCCAAGGATCCCCGCCACCTGCTCGCGGGCCTGACGGACCTTCTGTGCGATCTGGCCGCCGAAAGAGTGCATGCTGGAGGGATTGCCGTACAGTTCGCCGAAGTAGGGATTGATCTCCTCAAGGACCTCGTCGGCGACGCGGGTAGTGGCATTGTTGTCCAAGTAGATGGTATGGGATTTGTCCGCCATCGTGGCTACTCCGATACAGGGGCCTCTTCAACAAACAGCTCTTCAGAGACGAACTCCCTGAGCTTGGCCTCGACCACGTCCTTCATCGTGAACTCCGACGTGGGACACTGGGCACACATGCCGCGAAAGGCCACGATCACCTTGTTGCCCTCCACATCCACCAGCTCGATGTTTCCACCGTGGGCACGCAGGGCAGGTCGGATCTGCTCGTTGATGGTCTGCTGGACGAGCTGGATCTTCTGGAGGTTGGTGAGCTTGGCGCCTCGCTTGGGCGCGGCGGCCTTGGTCAGCTTGATCTTATCCTGCTGCACCGCAGCGATGATCTTCTCGATCTCGCCCTTGCATCCACCGCACCCGCCGCCAGCCTTGCAGTAGTTGGTGACCTCTTCCACGCTCGTCAGGTCGTTCTCGCGGATGACCCGCTCGATCTCGCTGTCCGTTACGCCGAAGCAGGCACAGACCACACGCCCCTCAGATGGCCTCTGTTTCTGTCGGCCGCCCGAGCGGTAGTTCGCAATCGCCGCCTCCAAGGCCTCCATTCCCATGACCGAGCAGTGCATCTTTTGCTCCGGCAGGCCGCCCAAGACGTCGGCGATGTCCTTATTGGTGATCCGGGCCGCCTCTTCGAGGGTCTTGCCCTTGATCATCTCGGTCAGGACCGATGAGGAGGCTATCGCACTGGCACACCCAAAGGTCTTGAACCTGGCGTCCTTGATCCGGCCATTCTCGTCGAGCTTGAAGGTCAGCTTCAAGGCGTCACCACAGGCCAACGATCCGACCTCCGCCACGCCATCAGGGTCTTCAATCTCACCGACGTTTCGCGGATTGTAGAAGTGATCCCAGACCTTTTCTGTGTATTCCCACATGGTTCGTTCCTAATCCGGCCTAGTTTTCAGGCATTACCTCCGTCATCCGCCGCAGCGACGTCCTGGCCCTGGCTGCGACATCATCCGGGACCTTCACCCTGCACGTCATGTCTTCCAAGGCCCAAAGCAGCTTCTCCAACGAGATCTTCTTCATATTGGGACAGACCGCCTTGTCGCTGGCCGGGATATACTCGGCGGTCGGATTCTCCCTGCTCAAGGCGTGAATAATGCCGGTCTCCGTGCCCACGATATACCGTTTGGCCTTGCCCTGCTTGACGAACTTCAGCATCTGGCCGGTGCTGAGGATCTGGTCTGCCAGACGCCGGACCGGCTCGGTACACTCTGGATGGACCATCACAACCGCATCCGGGTATCGCGCCTTGGCGACCTCGATATCCTCGTCTGAGATCACCACATGAGAGCGACAGTAGCCGGGCCACAAGACCAGGGCACGCCCGGTTTGTTGGGCCGTGTGCTGGCCAAGGTTCTGATCAGGCACAAAGATGATGGGGCGATCCTTCGGCAGCAGGCGGACCAATTCAACGGCATTGGCGCTGGTGCAACAGTAGTCGCTCTCGGCCTTGACATCGGCGGTGCTGTTGACGTAACAGACTACCTCCGCCCCGGGGTGTTCGGCCTTGAGCTGCCAAAGCTGGTCGACCGTAATCATGTCCGCCATAGGGCAGCCTGCCGTGGGCTCAGGCAGAAGCACCGTCTTGCGAGGCGATAGGATCGCCGCCGTCTCAGCCATGAATCGCACCCCGCAGAACACGATCACCTCGGCCTCGGTCTGGGCAGCCAGGATGCTCAGACCAAGTGAGTCCCCGCAGAAATCCGCCACGTCCTGGATCTCGGCCGGTTGATAGTTATGGGCCAAGATCACGGCCCGGCGGGTCTCTTTGAGCTTGTGTATCCTGTCAACCAGTGACTCGCTCAATGGAACCTCCTCAACGTCTGCCTTGGCGCCGGGCCTGGCGCTGGGTGTAGACCAGTTCCGGCCCAGGGCTTGTCACCGTCACCCCAGGCGGCACCGACTCCTTGATCCAGACGTTGCCGCCGATCACGGCGCGGCGACCGATCACCACGTTGCCCAGGATCGTGGCTTCGGCGTAGATGGTCACATCGTCCTCGATGGTCGGGTGACGCTTGCCGCCCTTGATGATCCGGCCTTGCTTATCTCGTGCGAAGCTCAAGGCCCCCAGGGTCACCCCTTGATAGATCTTGACACGGTCTCCGATGACGCTCGTCTCGCCGATCACCACACCGGTGCCGTGGTCGATAAAGAAATTTCTGCCGACTCGGGCCCCCGGATGAATATCTATGCCGGTGCGGGCGTGGGCGGATTCGGTCATGATCCTGGGGATCAGCGGGACATCCTGGAGATAGAGCTCATGCGCGATTCGATATGTGGCAATGGCCGTGATGCACGGGTAGCTAATCACGATCTCCTCATACGATTTGGCCGCAGGATCGCCGCTGTAAGCGGCCTCAATGTCGCCTTTGAGAAGCTCCCGGATCGCGGGCAGATTAACCAGCAAATCGTATGTGGCTTTCTCCGCCTTGGTCCTGCAATCGCAATGAAGGCACTGGTTGAGCCGGCAGTGATACCGATACGCCCGCTCGATCTGCTCCGCCAATTCGACATAAACCTGGCAGAGGATGTCCCCCACGATGTACTGGATGTTGGACCGTGTCACGGTCCTCCTGCCCGTGTGACCCGGGAACAGGACCTCGAAAAGCAGGTCGAGGGTGTCGAGGATCTTCCCTCTCACCGGCAGGCTGGAGGCGTCGATGAAATTGATGCCATAGTCGCCTTTATATGTGGCGGCGATCCGTCCTACCAGGGCCTCGATCTTCTTGTCGGTCAATCGCTTCTGTCTCACCTTTGGCTCCATCGATCACAGTCACGAGACTAGATGTCGTAATCCTGCTTGCCGGGGACGCTCGCTTTATCCACCAGGTCCTGCAGGCTCATGGAATCCAGCACGTGATCCACTGCCTGTTCAACCTCGGTCCAGAGCCCCCTGGCTACACAATCCGCAGAACGGATGCACGATCCGGCGTTCTCAACGCACTCAAGGGTCACCACCTGTCCCTCCAGGCAGTGAAACACATCATCCATCTTGATCTGACTGGGTGGCCGTGCCAGGACATACCCGCCCTTGGCCCCCCTTATGCTCTTGATCAGCCCCGAGGTCTTCAAGATGGACATCAACTGCTCAAGGTACTTGAAAGAGATACCTTGGCGTTCGGCGATGATCCGCAGTTGGAGTGGGCCATTCCTGTACCGCTGGGCCAACTCAATGACAGCCCTGATCCCGTATTGCGTCTTAGTCGAAACCTTCATTTGATTACCTAGTAATCCCAGTAAATTACTAGTTTATAATACGCCGCGATCTCCTGATTGTGCAAGACGAAAAAGACGAATTTACCTTGAACCACCCCGCAGGCTATCTTCACCGAGGGTGTCGCTCGCTGGATACTGGAAAACTGGGGAACTAGGAGTCGGACCTAGACTAACTGATCCAGAGTCAGTTGTGCTACCATTACACTATTCCCCAGTTTCAATCGGAATTACACAGAGTATACTGTCTAGGGTACTGCCTTGTCTATGGCAATTCCTGCATTGGTTCAGGCCGTGCCTGGTTTTTCGTCTTGCTCAGCAATCTCCACCCCAAGGGAAGCAACATAGCAGCCAGGAGTGTCTTGATCAAATCCCCAGCCACAAAGGGATACAGCCCGACCGCCATGAGGCCTTCGCCTCCCACAGGCACCCCGCTCACAGACGACAGGTACAAAAGCTGAAACAGCCCAAAGGCATAGATAATCATATTGCCCAAGATCATAGCCGCAACTGTGGTAAATACTCTCCGGTCCCACCCTCGTTGGGCCAATAGCCCCACGACTGCGGCAGCAGCCATGAAGCCGACCAGGTATCCGCCTGTCGGTCCCAGGAACATGATCAGTCCTGATCTGCCTTGACTGAACACCGGCAGCCCCGCGGCCCCTTCCATGAGATAGACCAGCACCGTCCAGGCCCCCAGTCTGGCACCCAACAAAGCCCCCAGCAATAGAACGGCGAACGTCTGGCCCGTGACAGGCACGATAGGCAGCGGTATGGCCACCTGCGCAGCAATGCCAATCAGCAGCGAACCTGCGAGTACCAAGGCCAGATCGTACAGCCGAGCCTGCACTCTGGCCACCGGGCGAAACAGCCCTGCCACCGTATTACAAGTACCTACGCCCAAGATGCCTTCCCAACAACGTCCCTTTGCACTCAAATTCATACTGACCTCTGTCCGGTTGCCAACAAGCACTAACACCCAACGAATCCTACTAAAACCATGCAGGTGGCACAACTAACGTGGATTATATGGCTGGTCCCTCCCACGGTCAACGCCTATAGACACAGGGATATAGGTTAGCAATTTCGATCGGTTATTCTCCCTGCTGGCATAAAAGAAAACCCCTGCGGAGGGAGAGGGAGAGGAAAGCGAGAGAACGCAGGGGTTTTGCTGACTCAGTTTTTATTATCTTCTTGCCTATATATATCACATCTGGCCAAAAACCAGGTTATAGGTTTTTCCGATAATAGGCATAGTTAAATCCTCGACCATCCCCACGAGCTAAACAAATACGAGCACCAAAACAGATCTTCCATTAGCTCCTCCCTTGAGACCTGTACGCTCAACTTTCCTTGGCGATGTAGCTCTGGGCCGCATCGAACATCCGTACCCCGCCGCAGTCTAGTTGAAGGATCAGCCCTAGCTGCGGATCTACACCCAAACACGTGCCTGAGAACCTCCCTCCGCCGTAGACCACGGTCAGGCGATGACCCAACTGGATGCTCAACTGGAGCCAGCGATCGACCGCACAGCCTGGGTCTTGCCCGGCCATATCCAGCCAACCCTCCAGAGAGGTCAGCAGCCGCCTGGCGAGCATGGACCGTTCCACCACCGTTCCGGCCTCTAGGTCGATGCTCGTAGCCTTAGACAGTAGAACCTCCGGAAAGTCCGCGGCCTTCTGATGACAGTTGATGCCGATTCCGACCACATAGGCCGTGTGGCTGTCAAAGGCCTTGGACTCCACGAGGACGCCGGCCACCTTCTTGCCGGAAAGCAAGACGTCATTGGGCCACTTGATTCTTGCGGCAAGACCTATCGCCTCAGCTGTGGCCACAGCTACGGTCAGTGACAGCAACTCCGGCCGCAGACTGCAGCGGGTAAGGACGATCGATCCAAGCAGGCTGTCGCCTTTGGCGGAAATCCAGCGATTCTTCCCCCTGCCGCGACCTGCAGTCTGGTATTCGGCAAACACGGCCAGGCCGTGGTGGTCGGGGCTAATTGCATACTCGGCCGCCACACTATTGGTGCTGGCGATGGATTCGAACACCACAACTTGGGAGCCGATGGCCGTTGTGTGGAGACCTGCTCTGATGGCATCCGCGTCCAAACGATCCATAGGCCTGCATCAGCGATCCAACCCGATGTCCACAGTCCCTGCCGAGTGCGTGATGGCGCCAATGGCAATGCGATCCACACCGCTGCGAGCGACCGCCGCGACATTGTGCAGGGTGATGTTGCCAGAGGCCTCCAGCAAGGGCTTGTGGCCTTTGACGCACATCTGGTCTCGCACCTCCACCGCGTGCTGTAACTGCCACTGGCCCATGTTGTCCAGCAGCACGATGTCGATGCCCTCCACCTCCAGGACATAGTTAAGCTGGTCGTCCACGTGATCGACCTCAACGGCAATGAACTTGACGTGCTTGAGGGTCCGAGCCTCTCCAACGATCTTTCGCAGCCGGCTGCGAAAGTCACGGCCCAGT
>Ga0315287_10008710_pt1 | contig 10262 bp, 8 predicted proteins | sample YL17G11_0_MG_FD_205037 | JGI IMG/M metagenome (GOLD analysis project Ga0315287, IMG submission 205037) | Sediment microbial communities from Yellowstone Lake, YNP, Wyoming, USA - YL17G11_0 | ecosystem: Environmental > Aquatic > Freshwater > Lake > Sediment | place: USA: Wyoming | collected...
CGGATGGTCGCCTCCGGCGGGTTCGTGCGCACCGTGATGAGCGACTTCATCTCCACGGCCGGGGGGGGCGGCGGCGGGGGCTCCTCGGGCACGCCCGGCGAAACCTCTCCCGCGGCGGTCGGGGTGGGCGCCTCGGCGGTGAGGGCGCGGATCTTGAGCTCGATCTCTGCCGCGTCGGACGCGCCGGGTTCCTCGTCGAGGTAGCGCCTGTACATCGAGGCCGCCGAAGCGCCGTCGCCACCCTTCTCGGCCGCGAGGCCCGCGTTGTAGAGGAACGCCGGGAACGGCGACGCGCTGTACGCGTCGATGAACGCCTTCTCCGCGCCGGTGTAGTCCTCCCGCGCGAATGCGTTCTGGCCGATCTCCATGTGGTGGCGCGCCCGCTCGATGGGGTTGTCGCGGGGCTGCGCGCTCAGGGCCGGGGCCGCGAGCGCGACGGCGAGCACCGCGACGGCGGCGAGGGGCGTCGATCTGAACGTGATCATGTCTTGTTCTTACGTCGAACCGGTGGTTTCGACAACCATGGGGCCGCATGATCTTCCCCATGTTCCGCGCCCGGGTTCGGGGATACTCTCGGCGCCGGTCCACGAAAAAGCCGCACGCCTGAAGGAGGGAGGCGCCATGAAATACGAGACGATTTTGTACGAAGTGACCGAGGGAATCGCCCAGATCACCATCAACAGACCCGACGTTCTCAACGCGCTCAACATGCAGGTGCTCGCCGAGCTCAAGGACGCGATCGGGCGGGTCCGGGACGATTCGGACGCAAAGGTCGTGATCCTCACGGGGGCCGGGCGGTCGTTCGTCGCCGGGGCCGACATCGCGCAGATGAGCAAGTTCGGGGTGCGCGACGGCATGCGGTTCGGCGATCTCGGCCACGCCGTGCTGAACGGCCTCGAGGCGCTCGACAAGCCGGTCATCGCCGCGGTCAACGGGTTCGCGCTCGGCGGCGGCACCGAGATCTCCCTCGCCTGCGACTTCGTCTACGCGTCGACCAAGGCGAAGTTCGGCCAGCCCGAGGTCAGCCTCGGGATCATCCCGGGGTTCGGCGGCACGCAGCGGCTCGCGCGGACCGTGGGGATGAACAAGGCGCGCGAGCTCATCTTCACGGGCGACGTGATCGGCGCCGAGGAGGCGAAGCGCATCGGCCTCGTGGCCGAGCTGTTCGAGCCCGACGAGCTCCTGCCCAAGGTGCGCGAGAAGGCGCAGCTCCTGATGTCGAGGGGCCCGCTCGCGATCGGCGCGGCCAAGCGCGTCATGAACAAGGGCGTGGACCTCTCCCTCGACGCGGCGCTCGAGCTCGAGAAGCAGGCGTTCGCCGCACTGTTCGGGACCGAGGATCAGAAAGAGGGCATGACGGCGTTCGTGGAGAAGCGCAAGCCCGCCTTCAAGAACGCGTGAGGAGGGAGCCGCGATGAGGTTCGATTTCACCGAAGAGCAGATCATGGTCCGCGACACGGCGCGCGACTTCGCGGTGCGCGAGCTGGATCCGATCGCCAAGCAGCTCGACGCGGACTGCACGTTCCCGGCCGACAAGATCGCGATGCTCGCCGAGATGGGGCTCATGGGCGTCGCAATCGACGACGAGCACGGTGGCGGCGCCATGGACTACGTGTCCTACGTGCTCGCCATGGAGGAGATCTCCCGCGCGTGCGCCGGCACGGGCGTGATCATGAGCGTCAACAACTCGCTCGTGTGCGATCCGATAGCCAAGTACGGCACGCCGGCGCAGAAGATGGAGTTCCTCGTCCCGCTCGCGTCGGGCAAGAAGCTCGGCTGCTTCGGGTTGACCGAGCCGTCGGCCGGCTCCGACGTGTCGTCGATGAAGACGACCGCGGTGAGGGACGGCGACGAGTGGGTGCTGAACGGCGAGAAGAACTTCATCACGAACGCGCCGAACGCCCAGACCGCGATAATCTTCGCGTTCACGGACAAGGCGAAGAAGCACAAGGGGATCAGCGCGTTCGTCGTGCCGATGGACGGGAAGGGCGTCTCGGCCGGGCCCAAGGAGCACAAGCTCGGCATCCGCGCCTCGCACTCGAGCTCGATCTTCATGGAGGACGCGCGGATCCCGGCGGGCAACCTGCTCGGCACCGAGGGGCAGGGGTTCGCGATCGCCATGACGACGCTCGACGCGGGCCGCATCGGGATCGCGGCGCAGGCGCTCGGCATCGCGCGGGCGGCGCTCGAGGAGGCGATCGCCTTCGCGAACGAGCGCCAGGCGTTCGGCCAGCCGATCGCAAAGCTCCAGGCGATCCAGTTCAAGATCGCGGACATGGCGACGAGGCTCGACGCCGCAAGGCTGCTCACGCTCCACGCGGCGTACCTCAAGGACGCGCACAAGCCGTTCTCGCAGGCGTCGGCCATGGCCAAGGTGTTCGCGGCCGAGACGGCGACGTTCGTCGCGCACCAGGCGATGCAGATCCACGGCGGCTACGGCTACACCACCGAGTACGCGGTGGAGCGCCACTACCGCGACGCCCGCATCTGCGAGATCTACGAGGGCACCTCCGAGATCCAGCGCGTCGTCATCGCGAACAACTGCCTGAAGAAGTAGGGTCACCGTCCATTCCGGCCACTCCGTCCGGCCCTGACGCTTCGACCTCGCCTGTGGTAGTATCTTTCCCGAGATGAGCGAGCCGCGAACAGAGACGAGACCGGGATGGGAGGCGCGCGTGGTACGGCCTGGCGACGGCGCGGACGAAGCCGCGCTGGACGCCGCGTACTGGGCGCGGATTCCGGTCGACGAGCGCGCCGAAGCCGCGTGGCAGCTCAGCCTGGAGATGTGGGGGATCGCCGAGCCCGGCGTTGATCATGAACACGGACTTTCTCGAGATTCTGCGCGCGTTGAGAGACGCTGAAGCGCGTTTCCTCGTCGTCGGCGCCTACGCGGTCGCGGTGCATGGTCACCCGCGCGCCACGGGAGACCTCGATATCTGGGTCGAGGCGACTCCGGAGAACGCCGGGAAGGTCTTCAGCGCGCTCCGAAGCTTCGGCGCGCCGCTCGCCGACCTCAAGGAAGCGGATCTGTGCGAGCCGGGGCTCGTGTTCCAGATGGGCCGGCCCCCGCGCCGCATCGACCTCATCACCTCCGCGAGCGGGATCTCGTTCGAGGAGTCCTATAGGAGGCGCATCTCGGCGCGCTTCGGCGATCTGAGCTGTCCGGTCGTCGGGCTCGACGATCTGATCGCGAACAAGCGCGCGACGGGACGCCACAAGGATATCGCCGACGCCGAGGCGCTCGAGCTGCTGAAGAAATAGATCGGACCGATTCGGCGGGGCTCAGAGGCAGCACAGGGTGCCGGCGGTGTAGTTCCCGTTGCAGCCGCCGAAGTACTCGCTCGGCTCCGCCGATCCGTAGCCGCAGTCGATCCAGTTGCAGTCGTTCCCCTCCGGGTCGGTGTGGTCGGCGCACACGCGCATCGGCGAGCTGTCGGGGGCGCACGTCCCGCCACCGGTCGTGGACACGTAGCACGCGCCCGAGGAGCCGTTGTAGTGCAGCGCGTCCGAGGTCCAGTAGTTGTGGGTCGGTGCGACGCCCTCGCGCAGCGCGACCCAGGACGCGGCGTCGCACGCGGTATAGCCTCCGGCGCACAGATCGTCCCTGTCGGCCCACTCGACCGTTCCCGAGCAGCCCACCATCGCCCCGTCCGAGAACACCTGCTCGGCGCTCTCGTCCGCGCAGAAGCTGTTCGGGTCGACGTCGGTGTCTGTGTCCGTATCTGTGTCCATGTCGGTGTCAGTGTCAGTGTCCGTATCGGTATCCGTGTCCGTGTCCGTATCGGTATCCGTGTCCGTGTCCGTATCCGTGTCCGTGTCAGTGTCCGTATCGGTATCGGTATCCGTGTCCGTATCGGTATCGGTATCCGTGTCCGTATCGGTATCCGTGTCGGTGTCCGCGGCGCCCGAATCCGGATCATTGAACCCAGGCGCGTCGTTCCCGCAAGCCGAGAGGGCCATCAGAGAGAAGATGACGATTGCGTACCTCATGTTTCGAACCTCCTCGTGTGTTACGACGGCCGGCGAGGCGCGGATTCGGCGCCGTTCCCTCCGATTATGGGGCAATTCGCGCCGGGAATGGGCGTAAAAATCCGGCGATCGAAATACCCCTATCCGGCGCCGAACTTCGATTATCATCGACCCGATACGACATCTTCGGATGACGGAGGTGAGCATGCGGAGCGGACCATGGATTCTCGCGCTCGGCGCCCTGGCGATCGGGCTCGCGGCGGGTGCGCTTGTGGGCGCACGCCTAGGTGGGGAGGGCACCGAAGCGGAGGCGGTCGGGGCGAACGCGCCGGCGCCATCCGAGGAGGTCGCACCGGCCGATCCCGCTCCGTCTCCGACGGCGGCCGTTCCGAAGGAGCCCGAACGCGAGTCGATACGTGCGGACGCCGGGGCGCCTCCGGTCCCGGCGCCATCTGCCGTGCCGGCCGTCTCTTCTTTGCCATCGTCGCTCCAGCAGCCGATCCCGGCGCCGCTGCCGGAGATCCGGAGCCCCGGCGAGGAGCAGGACGAACGGCGCTGGCGGGAGCGCACCGTCGCAGTTCGCGACCGCCTCGTCGCTGCGTACGAGACCTGCCTGGCCCACGCCCAGACGCCCTACAAGTACGTGATCGGTGGAGGGCGGGTGACGCAGATCATCGATGCGTCGGCCTTCGCCCAGGCCAAGGCCGAGCTCTTGACCACCCAGTCGTCGCTGCGCTTCCTGCAGGAGGATGCGCGGCGGGCGGGCGTTCCGCCGGGCTGGGTCCGCGTGGACTGGAGCGGCTATTCGCGAAACCCGAACCCCGAGAACGGTGTCTGCGAGCGCACCCTTCCCGAGGAGCTCTCGCCGCGCTGAGGCGACGAGCCGGCGGATCGTCAGCCCCTCACGCGAGCTCCCGCGCGAGGCTCTCCACTCCCTCCACGGTCAGCGGGTACATGGGGAACAGCTTCCCGATGAGGTGGATCGACGGCGCGCCCCAAGTGCGCTCGTCCATCGGGTTGAGCCACGCGGCGTACTTGAAGTGCTCGCGGATCTGCTCGAGGTAGTAGACGCCCGGCTGCTCGTTCTGCTCGTACCAGTAGATCGAGCCGAAAGGCCGGACGAGCTCGCCCGGGTACATGTGGGCGTCCCCGACGAAGACGAGGCGGGTCTCCCGATCGAACCGCCGGAAGAGCTCGTGCAGCGGGATCGGGTCTCCGAACGCGGCGTCGCCGAACACGCGCTGGTAGACGCAGTTGTGGAAGTAGACGTGCTCGAACCGCTTGAAGTGACGGGCGCCGTGGGCCGCGGAGAAGAGGAGGCTCGTGAGCCGCCGGAACGGATCCATTGAGCCGCCCACGTCCATGGCGAGCAGGAGGCTCAGGTTGTTCTCCCGCGGCGGCTCGAAGACGAGCTGGATCTCGCCGCCCTCGCGGGCGGTGCGGTCGATCGTCGCCTCCACGTCGAGCTCCTCGGCCGGCCCCTCCCGCTTCAAGGCGCGCAGCTTCTTGAGCGCCACGCCGAACTGCCGCGTGTCGAGCACGAGATCGCGACGGTGCTCCCTGTACCTGCGCTCGGCCGCGACCTGCACGGCCGAGCCGTTTCTCCGCTCCCCGCCGACGCGGATCCCGCCCGGGTGATACCCCGAGTGGCCGAAGGGGGAGGTGCCGCCCGTTCCGACCCACTTGCCGCCGCCGTCGTGCCGCTCGGTCTGCTCCGCGAGCCTCCGCTTGAGCTCGGCGCGCAGCGCCTCCACGTCGACCTCGTCGAGGATCTTCTGCCAGGCCGGATCGACGCGGTACGGGGCGATCGCGCTCTCGAGCCAGTCGAGGACGTCCTTCTCGATCCCCGCGACCGGCGCCTCGACGCCGCGGAAGTATGCGGCGAACGCCACGTCGAACTCGTCGAGCTCGGACTCGTCCTTCGCGAGGATCGACCGCGCGAGCGAGTAGAAGCCCATGAGCGACGATCCGTGCAGGCCGAGCGCCAGCGCCTCGATCAGCGTGAGCCACTGCGTGGGCGTGACCTTCAGGCCGCGGCCGCGGAGCGCGTAGAAGAACGAGAGGAGGACGGCGGGCTCGCCGGGCATCTCACGGCCACGCGGACGGCTTGCGCCGCCCGCCCCGCTCCACCGCCTCCACGTCCTCGGGCTTCTTGAGGAGCGCGCCCAGGAACGGGATCTCCTTGGCCACGCGCGAAGGCTCGATCCCGGCCGCGACGAGCGCGCCGATCCAGTCGATCAGCTCGGAGGTGGACGGCCGCTTGCGGATACCCTCGACGCCGCGCAGCCAGTAGAACTTGTTCAGGCACTGCTCGAGAAGCTTCTTCCCGATGTCGGGGAAGTGCACCCGCACGATGTCGGTCATCAGCTTCTCGTCCGGGAACTCGATGTAGTGGAAGATGCACCGCCTGAGGAACGGGTCGGGCAGCTCTTTCTCGGCGTTCGACGTGATGATGACGATCGGGCGCTGCACCGCCTTGTGGCGATCGCCGGTCTCGACGACCGTGAACTCCATGGTGTCCAGCTCCTGGAGCAGGTCGTTCGGGAACTCGAGATCGGCCTTGTCGATCTCGTCGATCAGCAGGACGACCTGCGTCTCGCTGGTCAAGGCGCGGCCGAGCGGCCCGAGCCGGATGTACTGCCGGATGTCGGAGACGTTCTTATCCCCGAAGCGGCTGTCCTGCAGGCGCTGGACCGTGTCGTAGACGTACAGCCCGTCGATCGCCTTGGACGTGGACTTCACGTTCCAGGAGACGAGCTCGAGCCCCAGATCCTCTGCGATCGCGACGGCGAGCAGCGTCTTGCCCGTGCCGGGCTCGCCCTTGACGAGCAGCGGCCTGCGGATCGCGGCCGCCACGTTGACCGCGTGGCGCAGCTCCGGGGAGGTGATGTAGCGGACGGTGCCGGCGAATCGATCGAATGAGGTGTCCATGTTCCTTCGTTCCCGTGAGGGCGGTTAGCCTCAGAGCTGCGTGTGCACGATGGTGTCGATAAATAGATCGCTGAAGGAGCGGATCGCCACGCCGGTCGAGGCGCACGATCCGAAGGAGTAGCTCACCGAGTTCACCAGGGTGGTGCCGTCCGAGGAGTAGAGCCTCCCCTGAAACTGGCCCGTACCGGTGACCTCGATCTCGACCTTGTACCAAGCGCTGGATGTGTACGACTGCGTCACCGTCGCCACGTCGGAGTAGCCCCAGCTGGCGTTGTTCTGGAACAGGAACTGGGTCGTGTTAGGCGCCACGACGAGGGAGTACGCGCCCGCCGACGAGGCGCAGAAGCCGATGTACGCCCGGCCGCCCGAGGCGGCCCGGACCCAGGTCGACAGGATGTCGCCGGTATTCGTCCCGAAGGTGGTGTCGGTCCGGTAGTGCCACTCGGGGTTGGTGATGCCCCGGCTGCCGTCGTGGGCGTAGGCGGTGCCCACCGTGCCCCCGGACGCCACGACGACCCACGGAGACCAGGGCCACGTCCCGGTCTCGAAGTCCTCGATGATGATGTCGGTCTCCACGCTGCACACCCCGTCCTCGCAACCGTACGCGCAGTCGACGAAGGTCGGGGTGTAGGAGCACGAGCCGGTCGCGCACGCGCCGTAGGTCGAGCCGTACTGGTACGCGTCGCCGCCCGAGCAGTAGTCCGCCGGGTAGGTGTCGCACAGGTCGCACCACGCCGCGGAGCTGCTCGCTTGGCAGATCTCGTCCGACGCGCACGTGTCCACGCCCGTCCACGGCGCGGCCGGGTCCGACGCGCACAGCCCGCCCGCGCAGTGCTGGTCCACGACCCGCGTCTGCGGCACGGCCGCGCAACCCGCGCCGCCGCACTGGTACTCCGTCACCCCGCTCGCGCACAGCGCCCCGTCCGCCGCGTCGTTGTCGAGGCACAGCCCCGAGCCGTCGCACGTGTCCGCCGCCGTGCACGTCGTGCTCGTCGTGTCCCCGCACGCCGCGCCCGAGGCAGAGGCCAGATCGGCCGGGCAGTCGCCCGCCCCGTCGCACGTCTCGGCCGCGTCGCACGCGTCGACCGCGGCGCGGCACACCGTCGCGCCGGACGCGAGGTTCGCGAGGCACGTGCCAGAGCCGTCGCACGTGTCCGCGCCGTTGCACGTCGTGGCCGTCGAGTCCCCACACGCCGTCCCCGGGGCCTCGTCGTTCGCGAGGCACGCGCCGGAGCCGTCGCAGGAGTCCGGGCCCGTGCAGTCGTCGCTCGCCGACGAGCCGCACACCACGCCCGAGGCGACGTTGTTCGGGAGGCACGTCCCGGAGCCGTCGCAGACGTCCGGGTCGTCGCACTCGCCGCTCGCCGAAGAGCCGCAGCTCTCGCCCGCGGGCTCGAGGTTCGTGTCGCAGTTGCCGGAGCCGTCGCAGGTGTCCGGGTCGTCGCACGGCGGGTCCGCGGACGAGCCGCACGGGTACGACATCGACTTGTGGTTCTCATCGCAGCTGCCGGAGCCGTCGCAGGTGTCCGGGTCGTCGCACACCGTGTCCGCGGACGAGCCACACGCCGTGTCCTCCGCGAGATCGTACGAGAGGCACGCGCCGGAGCCGTCGCAAGTGTCCGGATCCGTGCAATCGTTGTCGACCGACGAGCCGCAGCCGATCCCCTCGTCGACGAAGGCGTCCGGCAGGCAGCCGTAGATGCTCTCGCCGTCGCAGTACTCTGGGAGGTCGCACTCGTTGACCGCCGGGCGGCACACGTCCTCAGCTGTGAGGATCGTGTCCGCGGGGCAGTCGGCGCTCTCGCCGTCGCAGGTCTCCGCGGCGTCGCAGATGGCGAGCGCCCCGCGGCACACGACGGTGTCCGGCTGGATCGAGCAGGTGCCCTCCAAGCCGGGGAGGTCGCAGGCGTCGCAGTCGCCCGCGCACACCGCGTCGCAGCAGAAGCCGTCGACGCACAGCGCGGGGTCGCCGCACAGCTCCTCGGCGTTCTCCTCGGTGCACGGCACGGCGTCCGCGTCCGTGTCCGTATCGGTATCGGTGCCAGTGTCGGAATCGGTGTCCGTATCCGAGTCCGTGTCGACGTCGGAATCCGAGTCAGAATCGGAATCCGAGTCCGTGTCGGAGCCTTCGCCGACGCGGCCCCCTGTATCCTCGCACGACGAAAGCAGGAGGGCGCCCAAGAAGATAAGAACATACTGTTTCATTGTGTCCTCGCTTCCGAATCGCGAGGATAGCACGCCCCGGCTGAGCGGGCGAGGCCGGGCGCAGCGTCTACTCCAGCAAGATCTCGTCCCACTGGCCCGTGGCGCTGTTGAAGTTGTACAGGTCGATCCGGCCCACGTTGGAGACGGCGGCGCGGAACGGCGCGGCGGTGGTGTCGAGGGCTCCGTTCACCCAGATGTCGAACGTGTGCGCCGTGTAGTTGATGTTGCGCAGCTCGAGGTAGTACCAGGTGTTCGCCACGTAGGAGTAGAAGTTGGCGGCCGAGTCGGCGGCCGTGATGTAGCCGCCCGTGCTGAAGTAGAAGAACGCCAGCTGGTAGGCGAGCCCGGTGCCGCCGCTCGAGTGGATGACGAAGTACGTGTCCGCGGTCGACGTCGACGAGCTGCGCGCCCACCAGGCGATGTGCGTCGGGTTCACGGCCGGGCTGAACGTGTGGTAGATGCCCTCGTAGTGCGCGGTGGAGCCCGTGATCTGGAGGCAGTCGGCCGTGCCGTCCGCTCCCGGGCTGACCACGGAGGCCGCGGCGCTCACCACGGTCCACCCCGCGTAGTCGCCGTCCTCGAAGTCGTCGAAGAAGATGCAGGTCTGGCACTCGCCGTCCGCGCAGCCGGAGGTGCAGTCGACGAAGGTCGGGGTGTAGGAGCACGAGCCGGTCGCGCACGCGCCGTACGTCGAGCCGTACTGGTACGCGTCGCCGCCCGAGCAGTAGTCCGCAGGGTAGGTGTCGCACAGGTCGCACCATGCCGCGCCCGCGCTGGAGAGGCAGATCTCGTCCGTGGCGCAATTGTCGAGATCGATCCACGGCGCGGACGGGTCCGACGCACACGACCCGCTCGCGCAGTGCTGGTCCACGACCCTGCTCTGCGGCTTGGCCGCGCATCCCGTGCCGCCCCCGCACTGATACTCCGTCACCCCGCTCGCGCACAGCGTGCCTTCCGCCGCGTCGTTCACGAGGCACAGCCCCGACCCGTCGCACGTGTCCGCCGCCGTGCACGTCGTGCTCGTCGTGTCCCCGCACGCGGTCCCGGAACCGGCGAAGACGTCGGCCGGGCAGTTGCCCGCCCCGTCGCACGTCTCGGCCGCGTCGCACGCGTCGACCGCGGCGCGGCACACCGTCGCGCCGGACGCGAGGTTCGCG
>Ga0315287_10008711_pt1 | contig 10261 bp, 4 predicted proteins | sample YL17G11_0_MG_FD_205037 | JGI IMG/M metagenome (GOLD analysis project Ga0315287, IMG submission 205037) | Sediment microbial communities from Yellowstone Lake, YNP, Wyoming, USA - YL17G11_0 | ecosystem: Environmental > Aquatic > Freshwater > Lake > Sediment | place: USA: Wyoming | collected...
CGAGTTCTTCTCCCTCGTACGGGACATCTACGGGCCACAGCGCGTGGCCGAGGCCGATCTGTTCGCGCGCAACCTCCTGTTCGATCTGGCGCACGCCATCGGACGCTCGGACGCCCGAACCTTCCACGAGCGCATGCATCTCGTCGATCCCCACGAGCGGCTCGCCGCGGGCCCGGTGCACTTCGCTCACACCGGCTGGGCGTCCGTCGACATCCTGCCCGGCTCGAGGCCCCGGCCGGACGACGGCTTTTATCTGATCTACGATCACCCTTATTCGTTCGAAGCCGACGCGTGGCTCGCGGCGGACACCAAGTCTGAATTCACGGTCTGCACGATGAACGCCGGGTACTCCGGCGGATGGTGCGAGCAGAGCTACGGCGTGCGGCTCGTCGCCTGCGAGGTGCTTTGCCGCGCCCGCGGCGACGAGGTCTGCCGCTTCGTCATGGGCCACCCGGATCGGATCGAGGGCTACCTCGAGAGCTATCGGCGCGACGATCCGCGGATCTCCGGGCCGCGGGGCTACCAGATCCCGGATCTCTTCGCCCGCAAGCGCATGGAGGACGAGCTGCGGCGGGCCCGCGACGAGCTCGAGGAGCGCGTCCGCGAGCGCACGGCCGAGCTCGAGCGCGCCAACGAGCTCCTGCGCCGCGAGATGGCGGCGCGAGAGTTGGCGGAGCAGCACATCCTGCAGACGGCGCGCCTGGAGACGATCGGGCGGCTGGCGGGCGGCATCGCGCACGACTTCAACAACTTGATGGGCGTCGTGATCGGCCGGACCTCGCTCGTCGAACGCAAGCTCGCCGCCGACGATCCTCTCCACCGCCACGTGACGGAGATCCGCCGCACGGCGGAGGAGGCCGCGCAGCTCACGCAGCAGCTGCTCGCCTTCAGCCACTCCCAAGTGCTGAACGAGGAGCCCGTCGACCTGAACGCCATCGTGCACGACACGGTCAGCACGCTCGGCGCGCTGATCGGCGAGCAGATCGACGTCGTGCTGGAGCTCGAGCACGCCGACGAGCGCGGGCCCCTGACGGTGCGCGCCGATCGGGGTCAGCTGCGGCAGGTGATCATGAACCTCGCGGTCAACGGGCGCGACGCCATGCCCGACGGCGGCACGCTCACCGTCTCCACCGGACGCGCGGCCGCGACCGGCGAGCCCGCGGCGCCCGGCACGCCCTCCGGCTGGGTGCGACTCGAGGTCGCCGACACGGGCACCGGCATGGATCCAGAGACGCAGGCGCGGATCTTCGACCCGTTCTTCACGACCAAGCAGCCGGGCCTCGGCACCGGGCTCGGGCTGCCGACGGCGAAGCGGATCGTCGATCACTGCGGCGGCCGCATCGAGGTCAGCTCCGCTCCCGGCGCCGGGACCACCTTCCGCGTTCTCCTGCCGGCCGCCCCGCCCGCGCCGCCGCGGCCGGCGAGCGCGATCGCGACAGAGTCGGCGTCCGGACGCGGGGCGACCGTGCTCGTCGTCGAGGATCAGGCGGCGCTGCGCGAGATGGTCGCCGAGTTGCTCACCGAGCAGGGGTATGCGGTCCTCACGGCGGCTGATCCCGTCCTGGCGCTCGCGGCGGCCGGCGGGCACGCCGATCGCATCGACCTTCTGCTCACGGACGTGATCATGCCGCGGATGAACGGCCTCCAGCTCGCGGAGAAGCTTCTCGCCGTGCGGCCGACGCTCAAGGTGCTGTTCATGTCGGGCTACACCGGCGACGAGCGGCTGCGCGGGGCCGGCGGGCCCGGCCGGGGGGAGCTGCTCGCCAAGCCGTTCACCGCCGCACAGCTCCTGGGCCGCGTCGAGGAGGCGCTGGCGGGTTCGGGCAAAGTATTGTGATATACTTCCCCGCTGTCGAACCCGAGCGCAATAGTGCAGCGAGGGGTGAGGAGGGACGTCATGTCGTGCATCGTAGCCGTCAAGGGGAGAGAGATCCTGGATTCCCGGGGCAACCCGACCGTCGAGGTCGACGTCGAGCTCGAGTCCGGTTTCATGGCGAGCGCCAAGGTGCCGTCCGGCGCCTCGACCGGCATCCACGAGGCGCTCGAGCTTCGGGACGGCGACAAGAAGCGGTTCGGCGGCAAGGGCGTCCTCAAGGCCGTCGCGAACGTGAACGAGAAGATCGCGCCCCGCGTGCTCGGGATCGACGCGATGAACCAGCGCGAGCTCGACCTCGCGATGATCGAGCTCGACGGCACCGAGAACAAGGGGAAGCTCGGCGCGAACGCGATCCTCGGCGTGTCGATGGCCGCGGCGCGGGCCCAGGCGACGGAGCTCGGCCTCGAGCTGTACAGGTACCTGGGCGGCGCCGACGCGCACATTCTCCCCGTGCCGATGATGAACATCCTGAACGGTGGTTCCCACGCGGACACCGACGTCCAGATCCAGGAGTTCATGGTGATGCCGTTCGGCGCGCCCACGTTCAAGGAGGCCGTGCGGATGGGCGCGGAGGTGTTCCACGAGCTCGGCGCGCTGCTCAAGAAGCAGGGGCTCTCGACCAACAAGGGCGACGAGGGCGGCTACGCTCCGAAGCTGCCGAGCAACGAGGCCGTGATCGAGCTCATCCTCAAGGCGATGGAGGGCGCGGGGTACAAGCCCGGCGAGAAGATCGGGATCGCGCTCGACTGCGCCGCGTCCTCCTTCTACGAGGAGGGCAAGGGGTACTTCCTCGACCGGAAGGACGGCAAGCCGATCGATTCCGGCGCCGTGATCGCGCGGTACCAGAAGTGGTGCGAGGCGTACCCGATCCGCCTGATCGAGGACGGGCTCGCCGAGGACGACTGGGACGGCTGGGTCGCGCTCACCAAGGCGCTCGGCGGCAAGATCCAGCTCGTCGGCGACGATCTGTTCGTCACGCAGGTGAAGCGCATCCGCAAGGGGCTCTCCCTCAAGGCGAGCAACGCGTCCCTCATCAAGCTCAACCAGATCGGCACGCTGAGCGAGACGTTCGACGCGATCGACCTCTCCCTGCGGTCCGGGTGGGGCGCGGTGGTCTCGCACCGATCGGGCGAGACCTCCGACGACTTCATCGCCGATCTGGTGGTGGCGACCGGCGCGGGCCAGATCAAGACGGGCTCCCTCTCGCGTTCCGAGCGCGTCGAGAAGTACAACCGGCTGATCCGAATCGAAGAGGAGCTTGGTACGGCCGCGCGTTACGGGGTCTAAATGGCCGAGCCTCGGTCTGCTACAAATGAGAAGCGGGAGATCGAGGGTGTACTGCCTTGCTGATGCGTGGCAGTTCAACAATTGGTATTGCTCTGACTCGGAACCGAACGTTTTTATCAAATTCGAATACTATACTTCTGGAATCAGCCCAAAATACACAAAACAATACAGTTGCAATTGCTTGGCCGAGTGAACGAAATCGTTCTTTCTCGTCGCGTTTGCGGGCTCGTGAGATGAGAACCAGCGTTTGTTGATTCGCACACTACGGGCAGGCCTTGATGAGAAAGCCGTCGCGATCTCCGGTCAGTGTGTAGTCGACATCGGCCGCGCCGTCGATCACGGGTGCGCCCTCGAACGTCCCGCCCAGCAGAAACGCGTCCGCCCCCGTCGACGCTAGGGAGACGTCCTGGTCCAACGTCAGATCCTCCCAACCGTCGCCGATCCTCCATACCCCGGCGAAACCGCCGTCCTGCTCGAAAGAGGCGACGAACAACGTCTCTTGGTCCTCGCCGATGACCTTCGGCGCCGCGCCTAGCTCGCACTTGAAATCGACATTCCCGTGCATAGCGCCCGCGATCACGAGGTCGCCGGCTGGCATCTCGATGATGTTTGAGGAATAGGCGTACCAGTAGCCCGGCCCGGCGGCGCAGGTGCCCCGCGTCCATTGCAGGGATCCATCCGAGCCCCAACGCGCGATGAACATCGATGGTCCCCAGTCCACATGATCGTCGTACACTTCGACGAAACCGTGGAGCACCGTGCCGTTCGCGAACTCGAGCGCGTCCAGGAAACGGCCGGACACGGCGATCGCGCCATCGGCGAGCGAAGTGACGTTGGTCACGTCGGAATCACCGGCAGCGTGGTCGAAACAGCTTGCGTTGATGCCGTCGGCCCATTGAAGCGTGCCGTCACTCGCGTACTTGGCGACGAAGGCCGCATTCGAATGCTGGCCTTGGCAATTTGTGGGGCCAAGCACCGCGTCCGGTGGCGCTGACCACGCCAAGGTCGTCTCGTTCTCCTGCCCGGCGCCGAGGGTGGTGATTTCGTTGAACATGCCGGAGAGCGCGAAAGAGCCGACCGGAAGCGCCGCGATCTCGCGGCTGATCGAGCGGCCTATTGCTATTATCCAGGCGCTGCCCAGCGCGCCGTTCTCCAGGTAGCGAGCGATGAAGATCGCACGATTCCCAGCGTATGGATCATAGGTTGTTTCGAGAATCGTCTCGTTCTCCTCCCCTTCGCCGAACACGACGTACCCGTCGGGGATCGCTCCACCCATGATAATCGATCCATCTGATAGCGCGCCGAGCCCGTATCCGCTCCAGAACGAGATCTCGTCGTCGCGCACGTTGCAGAGCCTTCGCGCCCAGACGAGGTCGTCACCGGCGGAGTAGCGCGCGAGGACCACGCCACCCTGCACGTCGCAGTGCAGCGTGACCTCCTGCGGCGTGCTGGCAGCGAGAGTCAGGTCGGAAACGAATCGCCCCAACACGACGTATCCGTTGTCGCTCAGGGTTTCGACGGCTTTCACCTCGTTCCCGAACTGCGCGGCCCACAGCTGCACCGCCCTCAGCAGGGATCCGTCGCTGGAGTGCACATACAATGTGCCCCACATCGTCGCCGCGAGCGACTCTCCGCTTGGAAACACCTCGGTGTCCACGACACCGTCATTGATCCCGGCGCTGTCCAAGCTCGTACCCCAGCAGGTCGGCATCGGATCGCCGGCGTGCTCGTCCCCGCTCTCCGACTCCGTGTCGAACCCGTCGTCCGTGTCGGAATCCGCGTCGGGCGAGGCGTCGCGCGTGCTCGTCTTCCCTGAGGGGACACCGGTGCAGCTGAGAACGACAACCGTTCCCATCAGCACGACCAATAGACTGATGATCACTTTCTCGTAGCTGTTTGGCCGTCTGCGCGAAGGACGCATTGAACCGTTTTCTCCCCCGCGAGTCGACAGATAACGCCTTCTGCGACGAAACCCTACCCCTCGAACTATATCACGGCTGGGAGAAGCAGTCGTCGTGTCCGCCTACGCCCTGCTGGCTCCCGCGCGATCGTAGACCTTCGACTTGGAGATGATGAACCGCACCGAAGCGCGGAGCGCGAAGGCGGGCGTTCTGCACGCGGTCGCTGCAACCACGATCCGTGCCGGGCGCGGCGGGCGCGGATGAACCGCGCCCCTACGATTCGAAAGCCGGCCGCGCTCTATTCAGGCGACGGCGCCGCCAGCGGGCGGCGGCGGCCGACAGGGACCCGAGCCGAGCGTTCGCAGCGGACCGACGCTCATCGATTTGGAGCCCGGGCGCCGGGTCGGACTCAGAGCCGCCGTTCGAAGAACCGAGTGATCGCGGAGAACAGGTGGCCGCGCGCCCTGCCGCCCTTGAGCCCGTGGCTCCGGCCCGGGTAGACGAGCAGGTCGAACACCTTGCCGGCCTCGACGAGCGCGTCGATGAACCGCGCCGTGCCGACGAAGTGGACGTTGTCGTCGGCGAGACCGTGCGCCAGCAGCAGGGGCGCGCGGAGCTCGCCCACCGCCCCGACGAGGGAAGACGCCGCGTAGCCTTCGGGATTGTCGTCCGGGCGCTGCATGTAGCGCTCCGTGTAGGCGCTGTCGTACTCCCGCCAGTCGACGACCGGCGCGACAGCGACGCCGGCGCGGAAGGCGCCCTCTCCTTTCGTCAGGAGCGCGATCGCCATCGTCCCGCCGTACGACCAGCCGAACACGCCGATGCGCGCCGGATCCACGTACGGCTGATCCTTCAGGTACGCGACGGCCGCGAGCTGATCCTCGACCTCGACCTCGCCGAGCCGCAGGTGGATCGGCGTCTCGAACTCGCGCCCGCGCCCGGCGCTGCCCCGGCCGTCGACGGTGAAGACGACGAACCCGCGCGCCGCGAGCGCGTCCCGCCACGGCTGTATCGTCGGGTGGAACGCGTCCCGGACCATCTGCACGCCCGGCCCGCCGTACACGTACACGATGACCGGGTAGCGTTTTTCGGGATCGAACGCCGCCGGGCGCGTGACGTGACACCACAGCTCGGTGCCGTCCCGCTTCTCGATGGGGAAGAGATCGTTCGCCACGTCGTCCCGCGCGTACGGAACGAGGTCGGACGCGGCGAGGGTGAACGGCGGCCCGTCTTCGTCGTCGTCGTCCCCGGGCTTTCGGATGTCGATCCGCGGCGGCGCGTCGAGCGCCGAGTGCGCGTCCGCGTACACCGTGCCGTCTTTCGAGAACACCGGGCTATGCACGCCGCCCCCGGGAGACACCCGCACCGCGTCGCCGCCGGCGAGCGGCACGCGGAACACTCCCCACGACGCCGGGGTCTCGGCGTTGGCCGTGACGAACGCGGCGCCCCCCTTCTCGTCGATCCCCGCGATCTCGGACACGGCCCAGTGACCGTGCGTGATCTGCCGCTCGACGAGACCGTTCGCGTCGATGACGTAGACGTGGGCGTAGCCGTCGCGCTCGCTCAGCCAGAGGAACTTCGCGCCGCCCGCGAAGAACCGCGGCTCGCCGAGGAGGTTCACCCAGCGAGGATCGCGCTCCTCGAGGATCGGGGCGCACGCGCCGGCGTCGGCGCCGCAGCCGAGGAGCTCGAGCACGGTCTGGAGCCTGTCGAGGCGGATCACGGCGACGCGATCGGAGCGCGGGAACCAGGTGACGCGCGGCAGGTAGACGTCCCTGTCCGCGCCCGTGTCGAGCCAGATCGGCGCGATGTCGCCGCTGCGCGAGACGTCCGCGATGCCGACGCGCACGGCGGGGTTCGCCCCGCCCGGGCGGGGGTAGGCCTGCGCGCGGGAGGTGCCGGTCGTGTCGTCCGTGATGCGCGCGTGCTCGGTCTTCGACTCGTCCACGGCGTAGAACCACAGCTTCTGGCCGTCCGGGGACCACCCGAGCCCCTCCTCGGTCGCGAACTCCTCGCCCATCACCCACGTCACGGCGCCGAAGTACGTGCTGGCCGTGCCGCCCCGCGTGACCGCGCGCTCGGTTCGCGTCCCAAACTCGTAGACGTAAACATTGTTGTCGCGCACATAGGCGACCCGCTTGCCGTCCGGCGCCGCGGCAAGCCCCTCCTCCGGGGCCTCCGTCGCGGTCAACGGCTCGGCGTTGCCCGCAAGATCCACGGCGTACACGTCGCCGCGCATGATCACCGCGAGCCGCGTCGGGGACAGCCACGCGTGCTCCTCCACGGGGCGATCGGCGCCGATGGCGATCGGCTGCTCCTGCCGCGAGCCGACCTCGGCGATCCACAGGCCGCGGACGCCCGGTTTCGCTTCGAACGCCCGCTGGTACGCGAGCCGCGCGCCGTCCGGCGACCACGCGAGCCCCGTCGGGACGCGGCCCGTGAGCGGCGGATCCTCGAAGATCCGCATGATCTCGGGATCCGCGTCCACGCCGTCGGACGCCAAGGCCTCTCTCGCACAGTGGGGCGGCGTGGCGGCCGGTCCCCCGCCGCAGGCCCCGAGCCCTACGGCGAGCGCGAGCGCAGTGTGGGAAATGTGCGTGCGCATGTTCTGATTTCGGTGGAGCAGATGGGACTTGAACCCACGACCTCCGCGTTGCGAACGCGGCGCTCTCCCAGTTGAGCTACTGCCCCGGTCGTCAACTCCCAGCCCCGCGGCGGGCCGGGCGGAGGGGCATTATATGCTGCCCGTCTCGAGCGACAAGTCATTTTTTCCCGGCCTCGCGCTCCTTGTTCACGGGCCGGCCGAACGGTAGACTCTTCACGATGCCCCCGCAGTCCAACGCGTTCGATCCGACGATCCTCACGGAGGTCGGCGCCTCGACCGAGCCGGGTCAGCGCAGCTGCCCGACCTGCGGCGAGCGCTTCCCGGCGGACTTCAAGCTGTGCCCCCGCGACGGCGCGCAGCTCGGCGAGCCGACGGGCGGCGCGGACGCGGATCCGCTGATCGGCGCCGTGGTCAACGGGACGTACGAGATCACGGGCTGCATCGGCGAGGGCGGCATGGCGCGCGTGTACGAGGCGATTCACCGCCGCATCCGGTCGAGGCGGCTGGCCCTCAAGGTGCTGAACGTGGATCTCTCGCGGTCCCCCGAGATCGTGGCGCGGTTCGAGCGCGAGGCGGTGGCCGCGGCGCAGATCGATCACCCGGGCGTCGTGACGGTGCACGACGTCGGCATCGTGGCGGACGGCCGCCCGTTCATCGCCTACGAGCGGCTCGACGGGGCGGATCTCGGCGACGTCGTCAAGCGCGCGGGCAAGCTCGGCGTCCCGGCCGCGGTCGGGATCGTGCGGCAGGCCGCCCGGGCGCTCGAGGCGGCGCACGCCCGCAGCGTCGTGCACCGCGACGTGAAGCCCGAGAACCTGTTCGTGTGCGGCGCGTCCGAGTCGCCGCAGATCAAGGTCCTGGACTTCGGGATCTCCAAGATCGACGAGGGCCTCGGCGCGGCGCTCACGCAGACCGGCGCGGTGCTCGGCACGCCGGCCTACATGTCCCCCGAGCAGGCGCGCGGCGACAAGGTCGACTTCCGGACCGACATCTACTCGCTCGGCGCCGTGCTCTACAGGCTCGCGACCGGCGCCCGGCCGTTCGAGGGCGTCGAGGCGGCGGCCACGATCAGCGCGCTGCTCACGTCGACCCCGGCGCGCCCGAGGGCGATCGATCCGGGCCTGCCCGAGGCGCTGGAGGTCGTGATCCAGAAGGCGATGGCCGAGCGGCCCGCCGAGCGGTACGCCACGATGGCCGACTTCGACGCGGCGCTCGCGCCTTTCGACACGGGCGAGGGGCTCGGCGAGCTCCCCGTCCCCGTCGCGGGCCCGAAGGTGCCGCGGCAGAAGCGGTCCTCGGCGGAGCGGACGGCGGCCGTGGCCGAGATCGAGCGGTCGCGCAAGGAGGCCCGCGCTGCGCGGCCCACGATCGCGATCGTCGGCGCGGTGGCGGTCGTGTGCGCCGTGCTGGCGCTCGCCGACGTGGCCGCGGCCGGGGTGCGGCAGCTGAAGGGCAAGGACCTCTCCGCGGTCGAGGGGATCCTCATCGTCATCGGCGTGCTCGCCGCCGTGTCCGTGCCGCTCTTCCTGATCCTGAGAGGGGTGATCCGCGGCGTCTGGTCGAACTCGGCCCGCGCCGTGGAGCTCGCGCACGTGCTCAGGAACGCCGCCATCATCGCCCTCGCGGCCTACGGCGTCGCGGCGCTCGTCATCCGGTTCGCGTGCGCCGTGGTGTTCCACAACGCGGTCTCGGCCTCGGGCCCGGGCTACAGCCTGCTGCTCGCCGGGATCGCGGCCGCGGCCGGGGCGCTCGTCGTGGGGCTGCACAGGTTTCAGCGGGGCAAATAGCGCGCCCCTTTTCGCCCTACCTCTTCGGGGTGGGGATCGCGGCGAGGCGGTTCTCGGCGCTCTCGCGGGACTTCACCGCGCGCTTCACAGCCGCTCCAGCCTGGTCGCGCGCCGCGGTCGCCTTGCTCTGCGTGTCCACGATCTGCGCGAGGATCCGGTCCACCTCGCGGATCTTCCCCCTGACGGGGGGCACGGCCGCGAGCGCCTCCTTGAGCTCGGCCACGCGCTTGTCCGCGGCCTGGGCCTCGACCTCGCGGTTCGCCGCCTCGGCCTGGAGCTGCTTCTCCTTCACGAGGAACGCGCGCGCGTCGGTCACGGCCTGGCGCTGGGCCGCCGGGATCGCCTCGACCTCCTCGAGCTCCTCGAGGCGCGCGATCTCCAGGGGGACAGCCTGGCGCACCCCCTCCTCGATCGAGATCGCGTGCGCCTCGTCGGTGCGCGCCTCGGCGTCCACGAGGAAGAGCGACCGCCCCGAAAAGTCTCCTTCGACGACGCGGCCCGGCGTCGTGATCCTGCCGTTGTCGAGGTGGCGCACGTCGAGCGCCACGAGCCGCTTCTGACCTGCCGCGTTGTCCACGTCGAACTCGAACTCGGTCCGCTTGCGGCCGTGGGCGTAGAGCGCGCCCGAGCGCCACTCGAGCAGCTCGACCGCCATCTCGGCCTGCGACGACACGCTGAACGAGACGTCGGGATCCTCGCCGAAGCACCACACGCCGATCTCCTCGGGCTGCGTGCGCAGGAGCGCGGTCTCGCCGCGGAACCTGCCGTCCACGTAGAAGCTCGCCATGACGGCCTGCAGCACGAG
>Ga0315287_10008714_pt1 | contig 10260 bp, 10 predicted proteins | sample YL17G11_0_MG_FD_205037 | JGI IMG/M metagenome (GOLD analysis project Ga0315287, IMG submission 205037) | Sediment microbial communities from Yellowstone Lake, YNP, Wyoming, USA - YL17G11_0 | ecosystem: Environmental > Aquatic > Freshwater > Lake > Sediment | place: USA: Wyoming | collected...
GCAGTACTGGGCCGACCGTCTCGCTCTCGTCTATGCGGCGCTCGTCGTTCTCTACTGGTTGCTGCCGCAGAGCTGGCTGGACGGGGCCGCCACCCCGCGCGGTCAGCTCTTCGCCGCCCGTCACGCGTTGATCCCCGTCGCCGCCTACTTCCTCGGACGGCTGCTCGTGCTCACCCCGGTCGCCTGGCGGCGCGTCTCGCTGGCGCTCGTCGGCGTCGCAGTTGCCGTGACGGCCTGGGGGCTCGTCGACGTGTATCTCGTGCCGCTCCAGTGGTGGCGCGACTCGGGCGTGCCCGGCTGGTTCGGGGAGCAACTGGGGCTCGTCTACCGCGGGCTCTCCGGCCTGCCGGAGAACTGGGTGTTGAACACGGGTGACGAGGAGAACCCGATCCGGAGGCTCACCTCGACGTTCCTCAGCCCTCTCGCCACCGCGTACGTCCTCGTCGTCGTCCTGCTCTTCCTGGTCGCTCGCAGGCGCACGGGGTGGACGGTCGCCGCTGCCGGCGTCGCGTACGTCGGGCTCCTCTGGACGCACACGCGCGCCGCCTACCTCGCGCTCGCCCTCGGTCTTGTCGTTCTCGGCATTGCCCAGCGGCGTGCGCTCCCGGTCGCGCTGGCTGTGGCGTCGCTCGTCGTCGGGGTCGGCTTCGTGAAGGCGTTCCCGGAGATCGGGCCGGCGACGAGCTACACGCGGGCGGAGCTCGTGTTCCTCCGGGCACAGGGGCAGCAGAGCCCCGGCGTGAGCGAAGACCCGCTGAGCGCAGGCGATTCCTCGACCTCGAGCCACCTGAGCAGCCTCCGGGACGGCATCCGCACCGTCGCTCGTCACCCGCAAGGGTTCGGTCTCGGGAACGCGGGTGTGAACGCGTCGCGGACCGGCGTCGAGATCAAGGCCGGCGAGTCCACGTACACGGAGGTCGGCGTCGACACCGGCGTTGCAGGCCTGATGGCGTTCTGCGCCTGGCTGGTTGCGGTCCTGGTGGCGCTGTGGCGGCGCTCGGCCTGGCTCAGCGCCGCGTGGGTCGCGATGCTCGCGATCGGCGTTCAGACCGACGTGATAGGCGTCCACTGGATCGCCTACGTGCTGTTCGCCCTCGCCGGCGTGGCGATCGGCGGCGGCCTGCCGAACGACGAGGCGGCGGGCACGTGAGGGCGCTCGGCGAGCGGATCGGGCTCTACCGCGTGGCCGCGATCCTGATCGGCGGCGCGCTCGCCCTGGAGATCGTCCGGGTTCAGGTGCTCCCCGGAAGCACGGTGGCGACGATCGCGTGCACCCTGGGCGAGGTGGTCTTCGTCGCGGCGGCGGCGGGAGTCTTCGTGATCGCCCGCAGGAGGCACGGTCGCTCCTGATCGTGGGAGAATCACCCGATGGGCAAGGGATATGCAGAGGGGCCGGCGGCGGAGGAAGCCGAGCGGCGGCTCGAGGAGCTCGCCGAGGGCCCGCAGGGCGCCGCGCTCGCGGAGCGGGCGGCCGTCTACGGCTCGACCGAGGCCGAGCCGGAGCGTCACTTCCTCGGCTGGCTCGACGACGTCGACCCGGACGGGCTGTTCGCCTCGGGTGCCGCGTACGGGATCACGGTCGTCCGGCGTGCGGCCGGCGACACTCCGGCAAAGGGTTGAGCCGGTCACCCGGCCGTTGTCGGCTCGACGCGCTACCGTAACAACCGAGCGATGCGTAGCGAGAACCAGTGAGCTCCAAGCCGGTCGAGCAGCTCGATCGCGTCATCATCCGGTTCGCCGGTGACTCTGGCGACGGGATGCAGATGACCGGCGACCGCTTCACGAGCGAGACGGCCCTGATGGGCAACGACCTCGCGACCTTCCCCGATTTTCCCGCCGAGATCCGGGCGCCGGCCGGCTCGCTTCCCGGTGTCTCCGGTTTTCAGGTCCACTTCGCGGATCACGACATCTTCACCCCGGGCGACCAGCCGAACGTTCTTGTTGCCATGAATCCGGCAGCGCTGAAGGCAAACATCAAGGACATGCCAAAGGGCGGCATGTTGATCGTCAACACCGATGCCTTCAACGACCGCAACCTGCAGAAGGCCGGGTACGAGGCGAGCCCCCTCGCCGACGGCTCGCTCGAGGGCTTCCACCTGCACGAGGTCGCGCTGACGTCGATGACGGTCGAGGCGCTGAAGGAGGTCGAGGGCATCACCTCGCGCGAGGCGGAGCGGTCGAAGAACTTCTTCGCGCTCGGCCTCATGCTGTGGCTGTTCCACCGGCCGACCGAGGGGACGCTGGCGTTCATCGACGCAAAGTTCGGCAAGAAGCCGGCGATCGCCGACGCGAACACCCGCGCGTTCAAGGCGGGCTACAACTACGGCGAGACCTCCGAGGACTTCGCCGTCTCGTACGAGGTTGCGCCGGCCCATCTCGCGCCCGGCCGGTATCGGCAGATCACCGGCAACACCGCCATCAGCTACGGGTTGATCGCCGCCTCGAAGCTCTCGGGTCTGCCGCTCTTCCTGGGCGCCTACCCGATCACGCCGGCATCGTCGATCCTCGAGGAGCTTGCGCGCCACAAGAACTTCGGCGTCACGACGTTCCAGGCGGAGGACGAGATCGCCGCGTGCGGCGCTGCGCTCGGCGCGTCGTTCGGCGGCCGGCTCGGCGTCACCACCTCGGCCGGGCCGGGCATCGTGCTCAAGGCAGAGATGGTCGGTCTCGGCGTGATGCTCGAGCTACCGCTGCTGATCCTCGACATCCAGCGGGCCGGCCCGTCGACCGGCATGCCGACGAAGCCCGAGCAGACGGATCTGCTGATGGTGCTCTTCGGCAGAAACGGCGAGAGCCCCGTGCCGGTGATCGCCGCCTCGAGCCCGTCACAGTGCTTCCACGCCGCGATCGAGGCGGCCCGGATCGCGCTCAAGTACCGCACGCCCGTGTACCTGTTGTCGGATGCCGCCCTCGCGAACGGCTCCGAGCCGTGGCTGATCCCGAACGTCGCCAGCCTGCCGACGATCGAGACCACGTTCGCCACGGCGCCGAACGACGGGGACGCCTTCCACCCGTACCTGCGCGACCCGGAGACGCTCGCGCGCCCCTGGGCCGTACCCGGCACGCCTGGCCTCGAGCATCGGATCGGCGGTCTCGAGAAGGCCGACGTGACCGGCGGCATCTCGTACGACCCCGACAACCACGACCGGATGGTGCGGTTGCGCGCCCAGAAGATTGCGAACATCGCCGCCGACATCCCCGAGCTCGAGGTCGACGACGCGGACGGCGACGCGCGCACCCTGGTGCTCGGCTGGGGCTCGACGTACGGGCCGATCGGCGCCGCCGTGCGACGGGTGCGCCGGGAGGGCCATAAGGTCGCGACTGCGCATCTCCACTACCTGAACCCGTTCCCGAGGAACCTGGGCGACGTTCTGCGGCGCTACGACAAGGTGCTCGTCCCCGAGATGAACACGGGCCAGCTGTTGAAGCTGGTGCGCGCCGAGTTCCTCGTCGACGCGGTCGGCTACAACCGAGTCCGCGGCCTGCCGTTCCGCTCGGCAGAGCTGGCCGAGGCGATCACGGCACTGGTGGAGTCGTGAGCGACAGCAACGGCGGTCTCGTCCAGCTCGCTGCGAAGGACTTCAAGTCCGACCAGGAGGTGCGCTGGTGCCCGGGCTGCGGTGACTACGCGATCCTCAACGCAGTGCAGGGCTTCATGCCGGAGCTCGGGATCCCCCGCGAGAAGATCGTCTTCATCTCCGGGATCGGATGTGCGGCGCGGTTCCCGTACTACATGGAGACCTACGGAATGCACTCGATCCATGGACGGGCGCCGGCGATCGCCACGGGGCTCGCGACCGCCCGGCCCGATCTCTCGGTCTGGGTGATCGGGGGCGACGGCGACATGCTCTCGATCGGCGGCAACCACCTGATCCACGCGTTGCGCCGCAACGTCAACCTGACGATCCTGCTGCTCAACAACCAGATCTACGGGCTCACCAAGGGCCAGTACTCGCCGACGTCGGAGCGCGGCAAGGTGACGAAGTCGACACCGATGGGCTCGGTCGACCAGCCCTTCAACCCCCTCAGCGTCGCGATCGGCGCCGAGGCGACGTTCGTCGCGCGTGCGATCGACACAGACAAGAAGGAGCTGACCGAGGTGCTGCGCGCCGCTGCCGCTCACCGGGGCGCGTCGTTCGTCGAGGTGTTCCAGAACTGCAATATCTACAACGACGGCGCATTCGACTTCGTGCGGGAGCAGAAGGAGAACCGCATCTACCTGAGGGACGGAGAGCCGATCGTCTTCGGCGACCGGGGGGTCCGTCAGGCGGAGGACGGCTCGGCAGAGGTCGTCGACGCCGCTGCGGGTGGCCTGCTCGTCCACGATCCGTCGCACGTGGAGCCGAGCGTCGCGTTCGCTCTCTCGCGACTCACCTACGAGACGGTGGGTGCGACGCCGTTCGGTGTCTTCCGCTCCGTCTCGCGGCCCGTGTACGACGAGGCGGTCGCCGAGCAGATTCGACTCGCTGTCGAGCAGCGTGGCGAAGGCGACCTCGAGACCCTGCTCCACGCCGGGGACACCTGGCAGATCGACTGAGGTGGTGACCGGCGTCCGGCCGGCCGCCCGCTGAGATGCGCGTCGTCATCTACTCGATGATCCTCCCCGCTGCGCTCGGCCTCGTGGCGGGCGCTCGAGGCGCCGGGCTCGAGCCAGTCGCCGTGATCACGCCGCGGCCGCCCGAGGGCGACGCCGAGCGTGCCGAGCGCGCGAGGGTGCTTCTCGACGGCGCGCCGCGCGGGCTCGATCTCTGCTTTGCCGACACGAAAGCGAGCCTCGCGCGCCTGACGCGCGCCTACGAGCCGGACCTGGGGCTCTGCATCTCGTACCCGTGGCGCCTCCCGGAGGAGGTGCTCGCGATCCCGTCCCTCGGCGTCGTCAATGGGCACCCCTCGCTCCTGCCGCGCCATCGCGGCCCCTTCCCCTGGGCCTGGACGATTCGGGAGGGCGATACGGAGCTCGGGATGACCTTCCACCTGATGGACGCCGACTTCGATACAGGCCCGATTCTCGCTCAGGGATCGCGCCCGTTGCCGGCCGATACGTCGCTGCCGGGCCTCCTACCGACGATCACCGAGCTGAACGGCGAGCTGCTACCGCGCGCACTCGACCGTCTGCTCACGGGCGACCGCGGCGATCCCCAGACCGACGTCGGAGCCACCTACGCCGGCCCGTTCGGGGCCGACTATCTCGAAGTCGACCTCGGACGGGCGGCGGTCGAGATCGACCGCCAGGTTCGGGCGTGGGCCTGGATCTTCGCCGGTTCCGGCGAACAACGAGGGCCGCTCACAACCCTCGACGGCACGCGCGTAAGGATCCTTCGAACGACGCTCACCGACCCGCAGAATCCGGACGCGCACCGGCTCGAAGCAGCCGATGCGCCCGTGTGGGTGCTGGAGTCGGAGCCGGTTTCTAGGTCGTCGTGAGGACGTCCACCGAGACGATCGACTCGGGCCGCAGCATTCGCTCGCCGACGAAAGGCCACTCACCGCGCGGCTGCTCGATCTCGGCGATCAGCGTGCGGGCGAGCACGAGGGCGCTGTCGCGATTCGGCGCCGTCCCGAGCTGCAACACCTCGCCGTCGCTCATGCGAATGACGACCCTCCTGAGCTCCGAGGGAGTCCATTCGGCCGCGCGGTCGAGAGGCGGTGCTGTTGGGTGTTCGATCAGAGCCACGGCATCCTCCAACGGTTCGAGGGTATCGGAGTGCCGCACGACTCCTGGATACGTGGGTTATCGCCGATTCGCCCGGTCGACTATCTCCCTCGGTTGAGCTATTCGGGGCGTTGCACGTCGATCGAGACGATCGCGCCGGGGCGGATGAAGCGCTCCTCGATCTGCGGCCACTCGCCCTTCGCAGCCGCCTGCTCGATGTGCTGCACCATGTTGCGGGCGATCACGACGGCGTTGTCGCGCCCTTCCGCGTTGCCGACGAGGATGTTCTCGTCGCCGTGCACCCGCAGGATCACGCGGCGGGTATCCGGCGCACCGAAGCTGCGGTTCGACGTGGCAGGTGGCTCGAGGCTCTCGAGGGCAGGCGCGGCGTCGACCGTCGGGCTGCTCCCGTAGCCGGAATCTCGGTTCCCGAAGATCGTCATCCAGTTCCTCCTCGTGGCAGGCGGGCACCCTGGATATCGGCGTGAATCCCTCAGGCGGCCTTCCCTCGATCGAGGGGCGGTTCCTCCCGGCCTTTGCTCGCAGTTGCCGCGTAGGCGGTCACTGCAAGCCCGACAGTGCCGGCGACGACGAACGCGAGCCGCGTGCCACCGAGCTCGACGAGCGATCCCGAGAGAAGCGAGCCGATTGGCGCGAGTCCCACGAACGCGAACAGGTACAGCGCGACGAGCCGGCCGCGTAGATGGTCGGGCGCCGCGAGCTGGACGAGCGAATTGGCATTCGCTGCGAAGAGCGTGAACGAGGCGCCGACGCCGACGAGGAGGATTCCGGCCAGACGGGCCTCGTGCACGGGGGCGAGCGCGAGCAGCAGGACGCTGAATCCCAACGAGCCGGCCGTGAACGCCCTGAACGTGGCCTGCTTGAACGACGCGGTGGCGAGTGCACCGGCGAATGCTCCGAGGCCGAACGCCGCCGAGAGAAGTCCGAAGGCCCTTGCGTCGAGGTGCAGCGTGTCCGAGGCGAGGAGCGGCACGAGCGTGTTGAAGTTGAAGCCGACGAGCCCGACGCACGTCACGACGATGAGCACGATGCGCACCTGGCGGTCCCGCCAAGCGAACGCGAGCCCCTCACGCGTCCCCGCGATCAGCGTCAGCCCGCGATCGGGAGTCACGGCGTAGAGCTCGTCCTCGCGCATCGCGAGCAGCGCGGCGAGGACCGCGACGAAGGAGAGCGTGTTGACGAGGAAGCAGACGCCGATCCCGACGGTGGCGATCAGTACCCCGGCGATTGCCGGCCCGATCACGCGCGACGCATTGAGCAGGCCCGAATTGAGCGCGACCGCGTTCGGCAGCTCGCGAGGGCCGACCATCTCGAAGGTGAGCGACTGGCGCCCGGGAGCGTCGAGGACGAGCGTGAGGCCGCCGAGGGTCGCGAGCGCGTAGACGACCGGGAGCGTTGCCGTGCCCGTCAGCGTCACCACCGCGAGCCCCGCCGAGATGAACATTGCGGCGACCTGGGTCCAGACGACGAGCCGCCTCGTATCGAGCCGGTCGACGATCGAGCCCGCGAAGAGACCGAGGAGCGTGAACGGGAGGAATCTGCAGAAGAGCAACATCGCGACGGCGAGCGGTGAGCGGGAGAGCGAGAGCACGAGCCACGCGAGCGCGATGTTCTGCATCCACGAGCCCGCGAGCGAGACGACCTGCCCGGCGAAGAAGAGCCGGTAGTTGTGGTGGCGGCGGAGGCTGCGGAACGTGCGGGCCTGCAACGCGAAGGAGAAGGTGCTCATGGGCTCGCCCCCTCGAGCAGCCTGTGCAGGGGCTCGATCGCAGCATCGATCGCCTGGAGGTCAGCCGGCTCGAGGGCGCCGAGGCGATCCGCAAGCCATGCGGTTCGACGCTCGCGCACCGAACGGAGGAGCCGCTCGCCCTCGGGAGTGAGCTCGAGACCGACGCGCCGCCGGTCGACCGCCGAGCGAACGCGCACGAGCAGCCCGGCCTGCTCGAGCCGGTCAACCTGGCCGGAGAGCGCCGGCGGCGAGATCCCCTCTGCCACGGCCAGTGCGCGGAGCGTCAGTCCGGGGCTCCCTTTGACGAGCCACAGCAGCGTGGCCTGACGTCCGGTGATCCCGAACTGCTCGGTCTCGCGGCGCAACTCGCGCGTGAGGCGGAGCAGCACAGGGCGCAGTTCGTTCGCGACGGAGAGCGAGTTTTCGGTAGTCGAGCGAATCATTAACAAGCATAACTATACCGGACCAGTGTTCGCCGCACTGGACACATCCGACGTGCTGCGTACCATCACGAACGAATGGTCTCCCGTCTCCCCCTTGCGGTCGCTGCCGCTGCGGCTGTCGTCGTCGCTGCCATCGCCGGCGCCGCGAGTGGCTCGACGGCTGCCGTCCGGTGCACCCTCTGGGCGGCTCCCTACGGCGTGGACACGAACCCGGGAACGCAGGTCGCGCCGTTCCTGACGCTGACGAAGCTCGCGGCCACGCTCACACCCGGGCAGACGGGGTGCCTTCCAGCCGGCACGACCTTCGTCAAGCGCGAGGTGATCACCGCCGTCGGTGCCGCCACCGGGCGGATCACGATTACGACCGCGCCGGGCGGCGCCCGCGCGACCCTTACCGACGGTATCGAGACAACCCAGGCCACGCGCTACCTGACGCTGGCCGACCTCGCAATCGGGGCGCTGGACGACTCCCCCAATCGTGGCGTCGCCGGCACCGTCGTCCTGCGCGGGTACTCGACTGCGCTGACCCGCTCGGACGTCGGACCGGGCACGTTGAAGCAGGCCGGCCGCTCGTGCGTCGTGCTCGACCATGCCGGCGCAGCGGTCATCGCCGGCAACGTGCTGCACGAGTGCAACGGCGTCTCACCCGGCCTGTATAGCGCCGGCGTCCTGGCATCGACGTCCGTTCGAGCGCGAATCACCGACAACGTGATCTTCGGAAACGCGGGAGGTGACGCACTCGCATTCTCGCCGAACGCACAGGTCTCCACCGCGCGCCGCAACCTGATCGTCGACAACCTCGGCGGCATCTACTTCAGCGGTGGGCCGAAGGTCGCCTCGCGGGACAACCGCATCGAGCAGAACGTGATCACGCGCGACAGCCGCTTCGACGTGCACAGCGCGTACGCGCCGAACACACCCGTGGGAACGGGGAACGTCGTTGCGAAGAACTGCATCTGGAGCCCGGGTGCGGTCACCGCGGCAGGCCCCGGCTTCAAGATGGTTGCAAACCGCAAGGTGAACCCCCGCGTCGTGAAGGGGCAGGGCACCTACAGGCTCTCCCCGACGAGCCCCTGTCGGGCCTACCGGCCGCTGCCGTAGGGGCGACGCACACGCCCGCGCGGATGCGTCGCCCGCGCGGATGCGTCGCCCGCGCGGATGCGTCGCTCGCGCGTCGGCGTTCGTAGACCCGTAAACCTGTTGGTATTGCGACACTCGAACGAGTGTCAACGTCCGGGCCGCGACGGCCGACAGCAGAGAGATGCGTCGCCGCTGTCTTCTCTCGCTTCTGGGGTTGCTCGTCGCCCTGATGACGGTGCCTGCCGCCCTGGCGCACGAAGGCCCGCACGCGGCCACGCTCGAAGGGACCCTCCGTGCCTGGCACGGCGACACGTTCACCCAGCCGGTGTCCTCCGGCGAGGGGATCGACACGATCGTCGACGGCATCGTCGCACTCGAACAGACCCCTGCCGGAACCGCCTCGCTGGCGGGAAAGCGGGTTCGCGCCAGCGGTGTCCGTCATGGCAATGCACTTGCGGTCTCGGGAAGCGTCGAGGCGACAGCAACGTCCACTGCCGTAGCGGCGGCCACCGGAGTCAAGTCGGTCGCCGTGCTCCTCTTCAACTTCACGGGCGATACCAGGCAGCCGTGGACGACGACCGCAGTCCGCGACGTCGTCTTCGATAGTGCGGGCTCGGTCAACGCCTACTACCGGGATGCGTCGTACGGGCAGATGTCGATGACCGGCGACGTGTTCGGCTGGTTCACGATCGACGCCACGAACACCGGCTGCGACTACACGACCTGGGCCGGGCAGGCTCGATCCGCGGCCTCCGCGGCGGGTGTGCCGCTCTCGAACTACCAGTACACGGTCTTCGCCTTCCCTCAGGCCGCGGGTTGTGGCTGGTCCGGGCTCGCGTACCTTCCCGGCACGTCGAGCTGGATCAACGGCGCCATGAATCTGAGGGTCGTGGGCCACGAGCTCGGTCACAATTTCGGTGTTCATCATGCGAGCACGCTCAGCTGCACGGGCCCGGTGGGTGCCGTCACCTGGTCCACGAGTTGCTCTGCAAGCGAGTACGGCGACCCCTTCACGATCATGGGAAGCGCGTCCGCCCGGCATCACAACAACTGGCACCGCGCCCAGCTCGGGTGGCTGCCCGCACAGACGGTCACTACGTCGGGGATCTATTCGCTGGCTCCCGCCGAGCTGTCGACGACAACTCCCCGGCTGCTGCGCGTGGCGCGCGGCGACGGCACGTACCTGAACCTCGAGTTCCGGCAGCCGTCGGCGAGCTTCGACACGTTCTCATCGGGTGACCCTGTGGTCAACGGCGTCTCGATCAGGATTGCGCCCGACCTGTCGAGCCTCGTCCAGTCGAAGCTCCTCGACGCGAATCCTGCGACGGCAACGT
>Ga0315287_10008715_pt1 | contig 10260 bp, 13 predicted proteins | sample YL17G11_0_MG_FD_205037 | JGI IMG/M metagenome (GOLD analysis project Ga0315287, IMG submission 205037) | Sediment microbial communities from Yellowstone Lake, YNP, Wyoming, USA - YL17G11_0 | ecosystem: Environmental > Aquatic > Freshwater > Lake > Sediment | place: USA: Wyoming | collected...
CGGAACGCTGCTGCGTGAGCTCGCGGTGGCCGGGCTCGGCATCCTGCTGGTCGAACACGACGTCGCGCTCGTCATGGCGACGTGCACGCAGATCAGCGTCCTGGACTTCGGCCAGATCATCGCTTCGGGTTCCCCCGATGTGATCCGTCGCAGCCCGGCCGTGCAGTCCGCGTACCTGGGGGCGGCGTGAAGCCGGCACCCCGGTCCGGCACAGCCGAGGGCGCACCGCTGTTGGAGCTGACCGAGGTCCGCGCCGCATATGACAGCATCGAGGTCGTCCACGGCATCGACCTGAAGGTGCCGCCGGCCACCGTGGTGGCACTGCTCGGTCCGAACGGTGCGGGGAAGTCCACGACGTTGCGGGTCGCCTCGGGCCTGATGCACCCGTCCGCCGGCCGGGTCCTGATCGCCGGCCGCGACGTCACCGGCGTGCCGGCGGAGGAACTGGTCCGACGGGGCGTGGTGACCATCCCCGAGGGCAAGGGCATCTTCCCCAACCTGACCGTTCGCGACAACCTGCTCATGGCGACCTACGCCGGGCAGTCCATCAAGGATGTCGAGGAGATCGCCTACGAGCGGTTCCCGAGGCTGGGACAGCGTCGGACGCAGCTCGCCGGCACGATGTCGGGTGGCGAGCAGCAGATGTTGGCCATGGCACGGGGGCTGGCGTCGAACCCCGCCATCCTGTTGCTCGACGAGTTGTCGATGGGACTCGCTCCGCTGATCGTGGAGGAGCTGTACAGCATCGTCGCCCAGATCGCCCACGCCGGCACGTCGATCCTCGTCGTCGAGCAGTTCGCGCGTACGGTGCTGGGCGTCGCCGACATCGCGGCCATCATGGTCCACGGCAACATCCGGGCCGTCGGTCCGCCGGCGGAGATCGAAGAGCAGCTCTCCGCCGCCTATCTGGGGAGTTGAACGACCCGCATCCGGGGTGTACCGAAGTGAAGTCGAGATCCGAGTCGATGTCGAGACATGGACATCGGGACCTGAGTCGAAGCCGAAGCCCGAGAAGGAGCCATCACCGATGAACGAGCAACCCCAGCGGGTCGAGGAGTTCAGAGCCGAGATCGCGTCGATGCGGACCGGCGGGACCTCGGCCAAGGGCGAGCAGCTCCTCCTGGCCGCCGGCGTCATCGGCCTGGTCGCCGGGCTCGCGCTGACGGTGGTCGGTGGCATCCAGACCACCAACGACACGATCGCCGCCAACCAGCGGGCGATCATGGCGACCGGGACGTTCCTCGGGATCGCCATCATGGTCGCCGGTGGGGTGCTGTTCCTCCGCTACTCCCTGGCCCGGTACCTCCGGTTCTGGCTGATCCGGCTCATCCACGAGGACCGCGCCAACACCGACCGGATCGTGGAGGCCATCAAGGGCGACTGAGTCCGACGAGGACTCGCAGACCCGAACTTCGGGTGAATTCGTGCCCGCGGGACCCGAGAACCCCCGGAGGTCAGCGTCGGGGGAACCGAACCTGACAGTCCCCACAGCATTTGCGGGCCCCGCGGGGGCCCTCGTAGAATGAGAACAGTTTCACAAGCTCCTGCGCTCACCTGCGCAGCCCCGTCCTGGAGCGCAACTCCCTTGCCGACGCCAACCGTGCCGACACCAACCGATGGGACTCCTCGCGGCATCACCGCCGGAGCCAATCGCGGCGCCGGCTCCTTCGAGATCGTCCTCAGCGCGGTGATCTTCGGTCTACTCGGTTACTGGCTCGATCACAGCGTCACGCACACCTCGCCGTGGCTCACCTGGGCGTTCGCCGCGGTCGGCCTGGTCGGTGGGGTGTGCAAGGTCTACTTCGAGTACAAGGCGAACATGGCGGTCCACGCCGAGGAACGTCGGGCGGCCCGGTCATGAGCCAGCACAACCCGATGAGCGTTCCCCGTGGCAACGTGATGGTCACCCGGCTCGAGGGTCCGGCTCCGGCCGCGGAGATCGCCCGTGACATCGCCAAGCGTGCCGTGTGGATCGCTCCGGCGATCGTCTCGCTGGGGTTCGCGTTCTGGGGTGCCGCCGGCGCTGCATCGGCCGGTTACGGCCTCGCGGTGGTGGCCGTCAACTTCGTCCTCGCCGCGTGGATGCTCGCCGTGGCCGGCCGGATCTCCTTCGCCGCCATGGCCGGCGCCGGCATGTTCGGCTACCTGATCCGCCTCGGGCTCATCTTCATCGCCGTCGAGGCCGTGAAGGGCGCCTCGTGGATCAACACCACCGCGCTCGGCGCCACGTTGATCGCCACCCACCTCGGGCTCCTCGTCTGGGAGCTCAGGCACATTTCCAATTCTCTCGCCTATCCGGGACTCAAGCCCGGGACTGTCCGGGCTCTTCGACCCGGCGGTCAGACCTCACGAGGAGATACGCATGCTGGCTGAGGCGTTCCCGTCCACCGACGAGCTCGTGAAGTGGCCGAACTGGTTCGGCCCGACCGACTCCTGGTACGGGTTCAACAAGGTTGCCTTCCTGACCCTGCTCGCGGTGCTGATCCCGGTGGTGATCTACCTCATCGCCGGGTCGAAGTACCGCCGGGGACTGGTGCCACGCGGCATCCAGACGGTGGCGGAGAGCGCGATCGACCTGGTGGAGAAGCAGGTCATCCTGCCGACCATGGGCGCTGAGGGGATGACCTTCCTCCCGCTGCTGCTGTCGATGTTCCTGTTCATCTTCATCGGCAACCTCTTCGGGATCATCCCGACCGCCCAGTTCGGCGCCAACGCCAGGATGGGCAATCCCCTGGTGCTGGCGTTGCTGTCGTGGGTGGTGTTCATCGGCGTCGGGATCAAACACCACGGCCTGAAGTACTTCTGGGATGCCATCAACCCTCCAGGGGTGCCTGCGGCGCTGAAGCTCCTGGTGGTCCCCATCGAGCTCATCTCGGTGTTCATCGTCCGCCCGTTCTCGCTCGCCATCCGGTTGTTCGCCAACTCCCTGGCCGGCCACATCCTGCTCGTCACCTTCGCAGTGCTGACGGTCCAGGTCTTCACCCGATCGGCCGCGCTGGTGATCCTGCCGTTCACGTTCGCCGGGCTGGTCGCCTTCACCGCCTTCGAGCTCATGGTCGCCTTCCTGCAGGCCTACGTGTTCACCCTGCTGACCGGCGTGTACATCGGCAGCTCCATCCATCTCCACTGATCCACAACCCACCGATCCCACACCTCAGGAGAATCCAACAAAATGAGCAATCTCGTTCACGTTGCGTCGGTGCTCGCAGAGCTGTCCGCCGAAGACCAGAAGGCCGTGAGTGCCGCAACCGGCGCCGGCCTGGCCTATGGCCTCGCCGCGATCGGCCCGGGCATCGGCATCGGCATCATCTTCGGAAACGCCATCCAGGCCATGGCTCGCCAGCCCGAGTCCGCCGGCCAGGTCCAGACCACCATGTTCCTCGGCGTTGCGTTCACCGAAGCGCTCGCGCTGATCGGTTTCGTGGTGTTCTTCCTCGTGAAGTGACGGCGCAGCCGTCGTCGATGATCCCGATCCGTACGTAGACCGTTCCGAGGAGTCCATATGTTCGGTGCCGAGCCGACCAACCCGGTGGCGCCAGACGTCGCCAACATGTTCTGGGGTGCCGTGTTCTTCGCGGTCCTGCTCCTGCTCATGTACACCGTCTGCCTGCCCCCCGTGCGCAAGGCCATGCGCCAGCGCGAGGAGCAGAAGCGTCTCGACGCCGAAGCGGCCGAGCGCGCCGTCCAGGCCGCCGAGCAGGTCCGCCGCGACTACGACGCGACGCTGGCCGACGCCCGCACCATCGCCGCCCGCATCATCGAGGAGGCCCGGACCGAGGCCGACGACGAGCGGGTGCGTCAGGTGGCCGAGGTCGAGGCGGAGCTGAACGCCGCCCGGGCCGACCTCATGGTCGAACTGGCCGCCCAACGCACGAGCGCCCTCGATGGCATGAAGGTGGACGTCACCTCTCTGGCGGTGCAGGCCGCATCGAAGGTCGTGCAGCGCGAGCTGGACGTCTCGGCCAGCCAATCGATCGTCGACGACTTCGTGGCATCCGCCACTCGGAACTGAGAGGCGAGGGCATGCTCGCACTGTTGGCTGAGGCCGCCGCATCGCCCGAGAACGGCAAGTGGCTGGCGCATGACAAGAACGAGATCATCTGGGGGACGCTCGCCTTCTTCGTCGTCGTGGCCCTGCTGATGTGGAAGGCCGCACCCGCCATCCGCAAGGCCATGACCGGCCGCACCGAGCGCATCCAGGCGGAACTCGACGCCGCCACCCTGCAGCGCACCGAGGCCGAGGGCGAGCGTGACCGCATCAAGGCTGCGCTGGCGGACTCCGACGCCGAGGCATCACGGATCGTGGCCGACGCCCACGAGACGGCGGCCAAGCTGAAGGAGAACATCGCCGAGCGCACGGTCAGCGAGATCGCACTCCTGCGCGAACGCGCCTCCGCCGACATCGATGCAACCCGTCGCCAGTCGCTGGCCGACCTGACCGGCGACGTCTCCCGGCTCTCGCTCGGCGCGGCGGAACAGCTCGTCGAGCACAACCTGGGCGACGACGCCCAGCAATCCCTGATCGAGTCCTACATCGCCCGCGTCGGCGTCTCGAACTGAGGTCCAGATGAGTGACCAGATCTCCCTCTACGCCGAGTCGATCGTCGGCTTCGCCCGCGCCGACGGCGAGCTGGCCGAGCTGACCTCCGAGCTGCCCCGGGTCGCCGACGCCGTGGCGGCATCCGAGGAGCTCTCCTCGGCGCTGACCGACAGCTCGGTGCCGGTCGCCCGGCGTCAGCAGATCATCGAGGACGTCCTCGGCGCGACCGTCTCGGGCACCACCATCGGTGTCCTGTCGCTGATCGTCGCCACCGGACACGCCGGTGAGCTCGGCGAGATCGCCGCCGCGGTCCTGCGCCACGAGGCATCTGCTCGCGGCGAGGAGGTCGCCGAGGTGCGCTCGGCGGTCTCGCTCACCCAGGACCAGCTCGACCGTCTGTCGACCGCCCTGCAGGCCCAGACCGGCCGCCCGGTGACCGTCCGCAACATCGTCGACCCCACCGTGCTCGGCGGCGTCGTGACCCAGATCGGCGACTCCGTCCTCGACGGCACCGTCCGTACCCGTTTGAACCAGCTACGAGAGGCCTTCTAGGAACATGGCTGAGCTCACCATCAACCCCGCCGACATCACCGCGGCGATCCGTCGGAACCTCGACGGTTTCACCCCGGACCTCACCATCGGCCAGGTCGGCCGCGTGATCGAGGTCGGCGACGGCATCGCCCGCGTGTCCGGCCTGCCGAACGCCGCGGTCAACGAGCTCCTCGAGTTCGAATCCGGCACCGTCGGGCTGGCGCTGAACCTCGACGAGGAGTCGATCGGCGCCGTCGTCCTCGGAGAGGTCGACGACATCGAGGAGGGCCAGGCGGTCAAGGCCACCGGCCAGATCCTCTCGGTCCCCGTCGGTGACGGCCTGCTCGGCCGCGTCGTGAACGTGCTCGGCGAGCCGGTCGACGGCAAGGGCCCGCTCACCAACGTCCAGACCCGCCGGATGGAGGTCCAGGCGCCCGGCATCACCGGCCGCCAGCCGGTCGGCGAGCCGATGCAGACCGGCATCAAGTCGATCGACTCGCTCATCCCGGTCGGCCGGGGCCAGCGGGAGCTCATCATCGGTGACCGCAAGACGGGCAAGACGACCGTCGCCGTCGACACGATCATCAACCAGCGCGGGCTCGGCGTGAACTGCGTCTACGTGGCCATCGGCCAGAAGGCCTCCACCGTCGCCCAGACCGTCGCCCGACTCGAGGCCGCCGGCGCCATGGACTACACCGTGGTGGTCATCGCCCCGGCATCGGACCCGGCGCCGTTCAAGTACCTCGCTCCGTACTCGGGGTGCGCCATGGGCCAGCACTGGATGGAGAACGGCGGCCACGCCCTCGCCATCTACGACGACCTGTCGAAGCAGGCCGAGGCCTACCGTCAGGTGTCCCTGCTGCTCCGCCGCCCACCGGGACGCGAGGCCTACCCCGGCGACGTGTTCTACCTGCACTCCCGCCTGCTCGAGCGTGCCGCCAAGCTGAACGACGAGCGCGGCGCCGGTTCGCTGACGGCCCTTCCGATCATCGAGACGAAGGCCGGCGACGTCTCCGCCTACATCCCCACCAACGTGATCTCGATCACCGATGGCCAGATCTTCCTGCAGGACGACCTGTTCAAGTCCGGTGTGCGTCCCGCCATCGACGTGGGCATCTCGGTCTCCCGCGTGGGTTCCGCCGCCCAGATCAAGGCCATGAAGACGGCCGTGGGCACGCTGAAGTCCGACCTGCAGCAGTTCCGTGAGCTCGAGGCGTTCGCCGCCTTCGGTTCGGACCTCGACCCGGTTTCCAAGGCCCAGCTCGCACGCGGCTACCGGCTCACCGAGCTGTTGAAGCAGGGCGTGGGCGAGCCGATGGTCGTCGAGGAGCAGGTGGTGGTGCTGTTCGCCGGCACCCGCGGCCACCTCGACGGCATCGAGGTCACCGACGTCCGCCGTTTCGAGAGTGAGCTGCTGGAGTACTTCCGGGCCCGCCACGGCGCCCTGCTCTCGGAGATCGTGAGCACCGGCAAGGCCGACGAGGAGGCCATCGAGGCCGGCGTCAAGGCGTTCGTCGCCCAGTTCGCGCCGACGGGCGGTGAAACGGTGACCGAGCCCGAGGGCGGATCGGTCGGCGATGCCGAGATCACCACGGCCACCTCACCGATCCACCTGCCCGAGGACGAGACCGCACGCGACGACGACGCGGCCGAGGAACCGAGGTAACACATGCCAGGCGCACAGGAGCGGGTGCTCCGCCGACGCATCGGCAGCATCCAGAACACGAAGAAGATCACCCGGGCGATGGAGCTCATCTCCGCGACCCGCGTCGTCAAGGCCGTCCAGGCGGCCCATGAGGCGCGGCCCTACAGCGAGCAGATCACCCAGGTCATCTCCGACCTGTCCTCCGGCGGCGCCGAAGCGAACCACCCACTGCTGACCGAGAGCGAGACCGTCACCAAGGTCGGCATCGTCGTGCTCAGTTCGGACCGGGGACTGGCCGGCGCCTACAACTCCACGGTCATCCGGGCGGCCGAGCGCGAGATCATCGCTGCCCGCTCCGAGGGCAGGCAGTACGCCCTGGTCACGATCGGCCGCAAAGCCGAGTCGTACTTCCGGTTCCGGGGTTACAGCATCGACTCCTCGTACTCGGGCTTCACCGAGCGCCCCACCTACGAGCACGCCCGAGAGATCGCCGCCAAGGTGACCGAGCTGTTCGCCGGGGACTGCGACGTGATCACGCTGTGCTACACGCAGTTCATCTCGATGGGTTCGCAGAAGGTCACGGTCCGCCGCTTCCTGCCACTCGAGACCGACGAGCCGGAGGGCGCCACCGCCCCCGTCGACACCGAGGGCGCCATCCGGGTGGCCAGCTTCGAGTTCGTCCCGTCGGCCTCGGCAGTGTTGAGCGCACTCCTGCCCCGCTACGTCGAGAGCCGGTTGTTCGCCGCTCTGCTCGATGCCGCGGCGTCGGAGCTGTCGGCCCGCCAACGGGCCATGAAGGCGGCCACCGACAACGCCGAAGAGCTCATCGTCAAGCTCAGTCGCAAGATGAACCAGGCGCGGCAGGACGCCATCACCACCGAGATCATGGAGATCATCGGTGGCGCCGAGGCGCTCGGCGACGACAAGGGCGACGCCGAGGACCTCCTGCTCGACTACCTGTTCTCGGAGCCGTTCCCCATCCTCGACCATGCCGCCCACCGCCTCCCGCACCACCGCGCCACGCAGTCCTGATCCCCGTCCGCTTCCGAAGCCGATCCGGAAGTCCGATCGCGAAGAGAGAGCCAACGTCATGACGATCACCGAAACCTCCGAGTCAACCGACACGACCGAGCGCAAGCCCGGCCGCATCGTCGCCATCGCCGGCCCGGTGGTGGACATCGAGTTCCCCGCCGATGCCCTCCCCGAGATCAACTCGGCCGTCGAGTTCACGTTGACCCTCGACGGCGAGGAGATCATCGTCGTCGCCGAGATCGCCCAGCAGATCGGCGGCAACCGCGTGCGGGCCATCGCCCTGAAGCCGACCGACGGCCTCACTCGGGGAACCGAGGTCCGGAACCTCGGTCACGGCATCTCGGTGCCGGTCGGCGATGTGACCCTCGGTCACATCTGGAACGTGATCGGCGAGCCGCTCGATGTGGCCGCATCCGAGGTCGACATCACGGAGCGCTGGGGCATCCACCGCCAGGCGCCGGCCTTCGACACGCTCGAGCAGAACGCCACGATGTTCGAGACCGGCATCAAGGTGATCGACCTGCTGACGCCCTACCTGCAGGGCGGCAAGATCGGGCTGTTCGGCGGCGCCGGGGTGGGCAAGACCGTCCTCATCACCGAGATGATCACCCGGGTGGCGACCAACCACGGTGGTGTGTCGGTGTTCGCCGGCGTCGGGGAGCGCACCCGTGAGGGCACCGACCTGTTCATCGAGATGGGCGAGACCATGATGGGTGACGGCGTCACCTCCGTGCTCTCCAAGGCGGCGCTGACCTTCGGCCAGATGGACGAGCCTCCGGGCGTGCGGCTGCGCGTCGCCCTGTCGGCGCTGACCATGGCCGAGTACTTCCGTGACGTGCAGGGCCTCGACGTGCTGCTGTTCATCGACAACATCTTCCGGTTCACCCAGGCCGGGTCCGAGGTGTCCACCCTCCTCGGCCGCATGCCGTCGGCGGTTGGCTACCAGCCCACCCTCGCGGATGAGATGGGGGCCCTCCAGGAGCGCATCACCTCCACCGGCGGCCGGTCGATCACGTCGCTGCAGGCCGTGTACGTGCCCGCCGATGACTACACCGACCCGGCACCGTTCACCTCCTTCACCCATTTCGACGGCACCACCGAGCTGAGTCGAGACATCGCCTCGCTGGGGATCTACCCGGCGGTTGACCCCTTGGCGTCCACGTCGTCGATCCTGTCGCCCCAGATCGTCGGTCAGCGCCACTACGACGTCGCACGCCGGGTCCAGGAAGTGCTGCAGCGCTACAAGGAGCTGCAGGACATCATCGCCATCCTCGGCCTCGACGAGCTGTCCGAGGAGGACCGCATCACCGTCGACCGGGCCCGCAAGGTGCAGAAGTTCCTGTCGCAGCCGATGTTCGTGGCCCAGGTCTTCACCGGCCTGCCCGGCGTGTTCACGTCCAAGGACGAGACCATCGACAGCTTCGAGGCGCTGATGAACGGCGACCTGGACCACCTGCCCGAGCAGGCCTTCTTCAACGTCGGCGGCGCCGACGATGCCATCAAGAAGGCCAAGGAACTCGAGAAGAACGCGTGAGCCTGCACGTCGAGCTCGTCAGCCCCGAGCGGCTCGCCTACTCCGGCGAGGCCAAGATGGTCGTCTGCCGGGTGTCCGACGGCGACATCGCCTTCCTGCCGGGCCATGTGCCCTTCATCGGCACGCTCGAGACCTACCCGGTGCGGGTCATCCACGAGGACGGCACCGAGGAGATCATCGCTGTTCACCAGGGCTTCGTCGAGGTGGCCCATGACCGGGTTTCGATCCTGTCCGACGTCGCCGAGATGAAGGACGCCGTCGACGTCCACCGTGCGCAGGCAGCCATGGCCCGTGCCGAGGAGGCACTCCGCATCGACGGCGACGACGAGGACGCCAAGGCGGCGCTGCGACGGGCTCAGGTCCGCCTCGACGTGAGCAACACCTGAGAGCGCTCCCCGCCCGCTGCCCGCCCGCCTGCTCGCCTGCTCGCCCGTTCTGGTGGAAATGAGGGGCCGTATCCGCCCCCCATTTCCACCAGAACGCCGGTAGGGTCGACGGCCATGGCGAAACAGACGGCGGAGCGGTGGGGCACGGCACTGGTGACCGGTGCGTCCTCGGGGATCGGCGATGCGTTCGCCCGGCTCCTGGCCGCTGAGGGCACGGATCTGGTGGTCGTGGCCCGTGATCGGGCGCGGCTCGAAGAGCTGGCCACCGATCTGGTCTCCGCCCACGGGGTGACGGTCGAGGTGATGGCCGCCGACCTCGCCGACGCCGGGCAGCTCAGCGACATCGAAGCCCGCCTCGCGGACGCAGATCACCCCATCCACCTGCTCGTGAACAACGCCGGGTCCGGGACCGTCGGACGGTTCTGGGAACTTCCCGTGGATGGCGAGGACGCCGAGATCCGACTGAACGTGGTGGCGCTCAGCCGTCTCACCCACGCGGCGTTGGGCCCGATGGTGCAGCGCGGCGGCGGTGCCGTGCTCAACGTCGCCTCGATCGCCGGTCTGATCGCAGGGGTCGGCTGCGCTACCTACA
>Ga0315287_10008717_pt1 | contig 10259 bp, 6 predicted proteins | sample YL17G11_0_MG_FD_205037 | JGI IMG/M metagenome (GOLD analysis project Ga0315287, IMG submission 205037) | Sediment microbial communities from Yellowstone Lake, YNP, Wyoming, USA - YL17G11_0 | ecosystem: Environmental > Aquatic > Freshwater > Lake > Sediment | place: USA: Wyoming | collected...
GCAAGATCGGGACGGGCCGCGACAAGGTGGCCAAGATCATCCTCGAGCGTGCGGCCAAGATCACCCTCGAGTTCGGCGTCGAGCTCAAGGACGTCCAGGTCAAGCGCGTCAACTACGTCGACGAAGTTCAGCGGAAGGTTTTCGACCGGATGATCGCCGAGCGGAAGAGGATCGCCTCCAAGTACAGGTCGGAGGGCGACGGCAAGAGCGCCGAGATCAGCGGCCAGAAGGAGCGGGAACTGAAGCGGATCGTCTCCGAGGCCTACCGTAAAGCCCAGGAGATCAAGGGCAAGGCCGACGCCGAGGCGACCAAGATCTACGCTCTGGCCTACAACCTCGACCCCGAATTCTACCAGTTCCTCAAGACCCTCGAGACCTACCGGGCGGCGCTCGAGAAAGACACCTGGCTCATCCTGTCGACGGACAGCGAGTTCTTCAAGTACCTGAAGAGCGCGGGCCGATAGGGCAGGAAACGTCCGGCGGTCAGGATTTTCCGGCCAGGCAGCTGACGATCTTCTCCCGGTTGGGGAAAAGGGCCGGCGTTCCGCCCGTGTGGAGGAAGACGATCCTGTCTGTCTTCTTGAAAAAGCCCGTGCCGACGAGGTCGATGAGGCCCATCATAGCCTTGGCCGTGTAGACCGGGTCAAGGACGATGCCTTCCGTCTGGAAGACCAGCCGGATCGTTTCGGATACGCCCTTGTCGACGACCCCATAGCCCTCCCCCAGGTACTCGTCGAAGACGACGACATCCTCGAGCCTGACGTCGAGGTCGAGGCCGAGGGCCTCGTCCGTGGCCCTGGCGATCTCGAGCACGTCGTCGGAAAATGGCCCCTTCGGATCGGACACGCTGACGCCGATGACCTGACAGCCCTCCGTAAGGGCACGGGCGCCGACGACGAGCCCCGCCTGCGTCCCGCCGGACCCCGTGGCATGGACGACGTAATCGGGCTCACACCCGCCGGCCCTCATCTGTTCTAAAAGTTCGGCGAAGGCGGCGACATAGCTCACTCCGCCCAAGGGCTTGTCCATGTCGCCCCGGACGAGGGACCCTCCGACGGGCACGAGGTAGGGGCGGTGTCCCTGTCCCCTGACCTCCCTGGCCGCTTCTTCGAGGACGGCCATCGCCTGGACCGACTTGACGACCTTGCCTTTCTCCGCTTCCAGGATGCGGAGGTCGGCGTCGAGGATAACGTCGAGCAGAAGGTTGCCGTCGGCCGCCGCCGGCAGGTCGGAGGTCTTGAAAAGGACGAGGACCGGCTTAATGCCGAAGGTCCGGGCGGCCGCCGCGGTCTGCATGCACCAATTGGACTGGAGACTGCCCCAGGTGATAACGACATCGGCTCTTTTTTCGAGCATGTCCCGGACGATGAATTCGAGCTTGCGCGATTTGTTCCCCCCGAAAGCGAGGCCCGTCAAGTCGTCGCGCTTGACGTAGATCTCCGGACCACCGAGACGGGCGGTCAACCGCTCGAGCTTCCGCAGCGGTGTCGGGCGGTGGATGAGATCGACTCTGGGGAAGCGGTCGACCCGGCCGAGGACTTCGTGGATCTTGTAGGCCATCATCGCGCCTCCCGAGGATAGGGTAACAGAATCGGGATGGACTGGCTAGAACTTAAGACCTAAGATTTTTTTCAGGCCTAGTACCGCGGGTCCTTCAGAACGGAGGCGAACGCGGCCAGTGTCTTGCCGTCGACCGAAAGGACGAACCTGTATTCGCCCGGCTGAGCGGGGAACGAAGCGAAATTCGGGTCCCCGCCCCGGCCGCCGTAGCCCATTTCACGCATCCGACGGGCCCCTTCCTGGGCGGCCTTCTTCTCTTCGGCCGTCCGTTCGCGCCGGCCGGTCATGTCCCAGAAAGCCTTGTTCAGCCCGACGTCTGACGTGCCCTTGATCTCGTTGAGCAGCATGTTGCCGGCGTAGACCTGGAGCTTCACCTCGCCTTTGGGTTTGGCCTTGAGGCTGTAGTAAACGACCATTCCCGCGGGCTCGCTCTCGCCGGCGAAGTTCGAGGAGCTCGATTCACGCTGGTCGCGGCCAACCCAGCGGACCTTTGACTCGATAGCGAAAAGATGGACGTCCTCGGCCAAGACATCGGAGGTTAGCTCCTGGAGGGGCTTGATGTCGGCGATATAGGCGCCCCGGCCGTGCGTCGCGACGATGAGGTCGCTCTCCCTCGGTTGGATCTTGAGGTCGTGGATGGGCTGGGTCGGCATGTCGTTCTTCATCTTCATCCAGGCCTGGCCTGCGTCGACCGAGATATATACGCCGAAGTCCGTTCCGGCGAAGAGAAGGTTCGGATTCTTGACGTCCTCGCGGACGACGTTGATGGGACCCTCGGGGAGTCCGGCGGCCAGTGAGATCCAGGTGGCGCCGTAGTCCGTCGTTTTGTAGACGAACGGGCGGAAGTCGTCGTTCCGAAAACCTGTGTAGCTGACGTAGGCCGTGCCCGGGTCGAAGTTGGAAGCGGCGACCCGGCTGACCCAATAGCCCGGGTTGCCGGCGATCTTGTCGTTGAGCTTGGCCCAGGCCTTGCCGTTGTCCCGGCTGACCCAAACGTTCCCGTCGTCCGTGCCGGCCCAGAGCAGGCCGGGGACGAGGGGCGATTCGTCGAAAGTCGTGATCGTGCCGTATTGGATGTTGCCGTCGCCGCCCTTGCCGTCGGCCTGCATCTTGGTCTTGTCGTTCGTCGTCAGGTCGGGGCTGATCTCCGCCCAGGACTCGCCGCGGTTCGTGGACATGACGACGATGTTGCCGCAGTGATAGATCGTGTCGCTATTGTGGACGGAGACGAGTATCGGGGCGCACCAGTTCCAGCGTGTTTCGGGCTTCATCCGGCCATAAGAGATGCCCTTGGTCTCTCCGGTCACGAGGTCGACCCGGGAGAGGGGCCCGAACTGGGATTCATTGTAGAGGTAGCGGTTGGTAGCCCGGTCGAAGACGTTGTACATCCCGTCGCCGCCGCCCACGCTGAACCAGTCCTCGAGACGGATGGGCGGCCCGGTCGGCACTCCGCCGCCGGTCCCGCGCCCCATCCCGAACCCGCCGCCGCCAACGTTGGTGCTCGGCCCCATAAGAGAGCCGTTGTCCTGGAGGCCGCCGGCCACCCTGTAGGGATAGGACATATCGAAGTCGATGGCGTATAACTGGGCCAGGGACAGGAAATCCGGATGGTACCAGTTCTTGCCGCCGTCCCAGGTCACGCCCATCCCGTGGTCGTAGCCGATGAGCATGTGGCTGCTGTCCTTGGGGTCGATCCAGAGGGCGTGATTATCGCCGCCGAACTGGAAAGGCGCGACCCACGTCTTCCCTCCGTCGCGGCTGGCCAGGACGCCGACGCTCAGGATGAAGACGTTGTCGTCGTTGGCCGGGTCGATGATGATCTGCCCGTAGTAGTATCCCGGCGCGCCGCCGATGCTTCGCTTGTCCGGGCTGACTTTGCGCCATGTCGATCCGGCGTCGTCGGTGCGATAGATTTCCCCGTCGATCATGCCCTGGCTCGACTTGCCCTCGAGGATCTCCTTCCACCGGTCGGCCGGGGCCAGGCCCGGCTTGTTGGCGTTCTCGACCATGGCGTAGAGGACGTTCGGGTTCTTCGGAGAAATGGCCAGGCCGATCCGGCCGAGGATGTCGCCGGGAAGACCGTTCGTGAGCTTTGTCCAGGTCCTGCCGCCATCGGCCGACTTGTGGATGCCGCTCCCGGGCCCGCCGAGCTGGAACGTCCAGGGCTTGCGGAGCCGGTCATAGGAAGCGGCATAGAGCGTCTCCGGGTCGACCGGGTCCATGACAAGGTCGACGACTCCGATCGTCCGACCGTCGGTGACGACGTCGAGGACCTTGGTCCACAGGATGCCGCCGTCGGTCGTCTTGTAGACGCCGCGCTCGGCGTTTTCCGAGTAAAGGTGGCCCAAGGCGGCAACGTAGACCGTGTCGGGGTTGGCCGGATTGATGAGGATCCGGCCGATATGATGGGATTCTTTGAGACCCATGTTGCGCCAGGTCTTTCCTGCGTCGGCGGACTTGTAGACGCCGTCCCCCCAGTATGTCGAGCGCGAGTTGTTGGCCTCGCCCGAGCCAAGCCAGAGGAGGTCGGGGTTGGACGGGGCCACAGCGACGTCGCCGATCGAGAAGACCTTCTCGTTCTCGAAAAGCGGTTCGAACGTCTGACCGTTGTTCTCCGTCTTCCACAGCCCGCCCGAAGCTGCGGCCGCGTAAAACGTGTTCGGCCGCTGGAGCGGGACGGCGAAATCGACGAACCGGCCGCTCTGCTGGGTCGGGCCGATGGAACGATATTCCAGGGTTTTCAGGACCTCCGCGGCGTTGAGGGGAACCGCGACCGGTGTCTTGGTCTTGCCCGGGGCTCGGCCCTGGGCCCGAACGCCCACGGGGCCGAGGAGGATAAGAACCGCAACCAGGCTAGCAAGGAAAAACTTTTTTTTCATGGGATATGCTCCTTGATGGATTTCGGTTTCTCAGACGATCCCTACTAAGCAGCGGTCTGATGGTAAACGACGTTCTTGGCGGCGAGTTCGGCCAGGACGGCCCGGAACGACGCTTCGTCGTCCCCGATGAATTCGGGCGGGCAGACGCCCTTACGGCCGAATTTCCCGGCCAGCACGAGGCGGGCAACCGCTGTCGCCGGAAAACCCGTCGTCCGGGCCATCGAGGAGAATCCGGTCGTTTTGTCCCGCCGGTCGAAAAGGCCGTACGTGTACCTCTTCGGACGGCCGTTCTCCTCGCCCTCAACGATGACCCGCATGATCGTGAACTCGTCGTCTTTTTCGTGGAGGAGCCAATGTTTGAAGAGGACGGCCGAGGTGACGTCGAGAGGCCGGACTCTGAGGCCGCGGACCTCGATCTCCTCCAAGCCGAAGAAACCGCTGTCGCGCAGGGCCCTGATGTGCTCAACGTGTCCGGGATAACGGAGGGTCTTCTCGATCATGTTCGGGACCTTCATGGTCGCGAGGAGCGAGCGGAGGCCGTCGGAGTTGAACGCCTCGAGCGTGCCGATCTCGGGAAAATCCATGTTCTCGACGTCCGAGAGGGCGGGCTTGACGACGACATGGCCGTTCTCGACGTAGCGGGCCGGCCGGGTGTATTCCTCGATGACGTCGGCCGGAGAAAAAGGCGCCTTGTATTCGAACGGGAATTCCCTCAGGAACGGCAGCCCCCCGACATAGCATTCGAAGCGCCGGACCGACATCCGGGCGGCGTGATAGCCGAGGATCATGTTGCTCATCCCCGGGGCGACCCCGCAGTCGACGACGGCCGTCACCCCGGCCCTCCGGGCGGCTTCGTCGAGGAGCAAGGCGTCCTCGGGGAAAAAGGAGATGTCCACGATGTCCTTTTGGGCGGCGATGACCTCCCGCAGCGTGGCTAAGCCCATGGACCCGGGCACGGCCCCGACGACGAGATCGCAATCGCGGACGGCGTCCCGAACGGAGGCGGCGTCCGACAAGTCGGCCTGCCGCCGTTTGACCGAGGCCTTTTTGAGCCCGTCCAGGTTGAGCGTACTGACGTCGACGACGGTGACCTCGAAATCCGCGGCGAGGTCGGTGGCCATGACCCGGCCGACCATTCCCGAACCCAGAACGACGATCTTCTTCATGGAGTCTCCTCGAGAAATGAGCTAGGTGATCTACTATATATCAGGAGAGACGCGCGTTCAACCTAATAAGCGCCGCCCGCCGCGGCGGCCGCGGCAAGGACGAGGACGTTCTCGCGGGGCGTCCGGGGGGCGATCGAGCAGGCCGTGCTGAGGATATAGCCCCCGCCCGGCTTCCCCGTCGCGACCCGGCGGAGGGCGTCTGCGCGGACGAGTTCCGTCGATCCGGAAAGGAGGACGTTGACGGGATCGATATTCCCTTTGATGAAGACCTTGCCTCCGATGCGCCTTTTGGCGTCGGCGAGGTCCACGCGGCCGAGGGGCGGCGGGTCGAGACACTCGATCCCCGAAGCCCCGGAGCCGGCCATGAGCTCGAGCCGGTCGTGGATGTCGCCGCAGGTATGGAGGTAGGCGCGGGCGCCGCGGGTTTCGACGGCCCGGACGATGCGCCCCTCATAAGGAAGGACGAAGGCCCGGTAAAAGGCGGCGGAAAGGAAGCCCGCGCCGGCAAACGGCGAGGAGATCTTGACGGCATCCGCCCCTTGATCGACCAGCCCTGCGGCGACGGCGACGATCCCATCGGTGAATCTCGCAAGAATCTCGGCGGCTCGGCCGGGGTCCTCAAGGAACCCGATCATGGCCTGTTCGAAGCCGAAGAGGTCGAGGAAGTAATCGAGGGGCGAAGTCACCTCGCCGTGGATGGAGAATTCCCCTCCGGCCCTGCCCCGGACGATGGAGAGGACGTCGAAGAGATGCTCCGGGTCGAGGGCGAACCGGAGCCCCTGGGAAACGGGGATGTAGGCGGCCTCGGCCGGCAGGGATTCGGGGTCGAACCGGCCGAATTCCGGCCGGACGGCCGGCCGGGCGGGTTGGACGACGGGGAGGTCGTCGAACGGAAAGAACGTCGTGTCCCCGTTTTTCCAGCGGACGCGCTCTCCGTCCGGCCCCCGTTCCGAGGATGCGATGCGCTGTTCCCAGACGGCGGAATGGCCGTGAAGGCTGACCAGGATCCCATCGAAGCCGTAGAGCGCCCTCATCTTGACGAGACCGTCGGCGAAGGCGTCGGCCGCATGCCAGAAACGGGACGGCTCGGCCCCCGTCTGCAGGAGCATGTGCCCGATGCTCATCTGGCACATCACCGGCACGCGGTCGGGAACGGACCCGGCCATGGCCGCGGCCATTCTCTCTTTCGGCGTCATCGGTCCTCCCGCGCCGGGGAGGATAGCCCCGTTTCCGGCGCCGGTCAAGAGTCGGGGTTTACATTTCGCGACCCGGACGCTATCATACCCCAAACGACAAAAGGCATGAGATGATCAAGACGCGATCCTTTCTCTTGTTCGCCTTGGTCCTCGTCTGCTCCATCATTGTCCCTGGTCCCGTCCGCGCCCAGGACGCCGGCGACGCGACCGCGGGAAACGAGGGCAAGGCCGTCAAGAACGTCTACAAGGCCCATCTCATCGCCTTCCCTTTCATCAATTATTCTCCCGAGACGAAACTCGCTTTCGGCGGCGGCGGCATCCTCAATTTCCGGGCGGGACGCAACAAAGAGCAGACCCGGGCTTCCACAATCTGGGCCTTCGGCACTTACACGCTCGCCAAGCAGTTCCAGGTCGTGGTCAAGCCCGAGATCTACTTCGAGCGCAACCGCTTCTTCCTGAGCGGCAACCTCCGCTACGAGAGGACGCCCCAGAAATTCTTCGGCGTCGGCAACGACACGCCGTCGACCGCCGAGGAATCCTACACGCCGCGGATCATGACCGTTCAAGTGGGCGTGAAGAAGAAATTCCTGGGGCATTTATTCGCCGGCGTCCAATTTGATTTCGAGCAGATGACCATGGAGAAGGTCGAGCCCGGCGGCATCCTCAGTTCGGGGAGCCTCACGGGAAGCCGCGGCGGCCTGCTCTCCGGCTTTGGGGTCAGTCTCGACTGGGACACCCGCGACGGCGTCCTCTATCCCCGCAAGGGTGTCTCTTTCCAACTCACGGCCGACACTTACGGCGCCATGACCGGGAGCGACTTCACCTTCGCCAGCCTCAAGCTCGATTGCCGCGAGTATTTCCTCGTCGCGCCCAACCAGGTGTTGGCCCTCCAGCTATACATCAGGTCGACTTCGGGAGAGGTCCCTTTCTATAAGCTCGCCCTGCTCGGCGGAGAGACTCTCATGCGCGGTTATTACAAAGGCCGTTTCCGGGACAAGGACATCCTGGCCGTCCAGGCCGAATACCGGGTCATGGTGACGAAAAGGATCGGCGTCGTCGGGTTCGCCGGTCTGGCCGACGTCTTCCCCAACCTCTCGGAATTCGATCTTAAGACGATCAAGTATTCCGTGGGTACCGGCGTCCGTTACATGATCAACAAACGCGAGGGCACGACCCTGCGCATGGACATGGCCTGGGGCAAGGCGTCCTTCGGCCTCTATCTCACCGCCCAGGAAGCCTTTTAACCGGAAGCGGCGCGGCTATTTCGCCAGTTCCGACGTGCAATGCGGGCAGCGGACCGCTTTGAGCGGGACGGCCGTCGCACAGAACGGGCACTCTTTCGTCGCCGGAGCCGGGGCGGGGGCCTCGGCTTTTTTCTTCATCCGGTTCATGCTCCGGATCATCATGAAGAGAGAAAAGGCGACGATGAGGAAGGTGATGATCTTATTGATGAAGGCGCCGTAATTCAGGGTAACCGCTCCGGCCTGATGGGCGGCAGCGAGCGAGGCGTAGGGGCCCGGCGTCTGACCGGCCGTCAGGAGCACGTAGAGGTTGGCAAAATCGACGCGGCCGAGGAGCAGTCCGATCGGCGGCATGAGGACGTCGGCGACGAGCGACGTGACGATGGCCCCGAAGGCGGCACCGATGATGATGCCCACAGCCATATCCAGGACCGAACCGCGCATGGCGAATTCGCGGAATTCTTTGAACATTCTTCCCTCCTCACTCAAGATTCCTGCCTATTTTCAGGAAATCGGCAATGCCCGTCAATCCTTGACGACCGGGAAAACGGAAATGCGCAGGCGGGCACAGCCCATGGGGATGAGCTCGACCTCCTCGACCGAGCCCTCGCCTGCGGCCGGGCTCGGCGGGACGAGACCGGCCATCCGTCCTTCCTCCTTCCAGCCGGGGACGCGGCGGGCCATCGCTTTGAGGACGAACGGCGCTCCCTCGGGCGTGAAAGGCTGGTAGGGCGGTGATTGCCTGGCCGCGAGCCGGATCGCCGGGCCCGACCCGGCGCCGTCGAGGACGAGGCCGTAGTTCCAAGGCGTCGTCGGCAGGATCTCGTAGGCCGGCCAGGCATCCGTCCCGCCGTACTTGCGCCACTCCTCCCCGATCTTGAGCGAGTACCAGAGGGGACCTCGACGGACGGAGACGGCGCCGCGGACGGACGGCCAGGCGACGACCTCGATCGCCGGCGCGAATTCCAGCCGGACCTGGTCGCCGTGGCGCCAGGTCCGCCGCAGGACGGCATACCGGCCGCCGCGGAATTCTCCCTCGAGCGGGCGCCCGTTGAGGAGGACCCGGACTTTCGCCGCCCAGCCGGGAAGCCGCAGGTAGAGCGGGAACTCGACCGGCCGGTCACAAGAGACCGTGAACTGGATCTGATCGTCGAACGGATAGAACGTCTCCTCGGATACGGCGACTTCGGCCCCTTCGGCGACCTTGGCCTTCACCGTGGAAGGCGCGTAGAGGACGGCCGCCAGGCCGTTGTCGGCCGTCGCCAGCCACAGATGCTCGGCGAAATAAGGCCAGCCGAACGCAACATTGTGCTGACAGCAGCGATAGCTCCACGGGTCGAAGGAAACGAGAGTCCCGGAATTCTGGAAATCGTGCTCCCCCGTGCTGTCGCAGGAAATGAGGTTCGGCGCGGTCAGGTAGTGAAGGCCTTTGAGGTCGGGCGTCATGGACGCCGGCAGGGAATTGAAGGCGACCTCTTCGGCCCGGTCGGCCCAAACGGCCTCGCCGGTGATCTTGAGGAGGGACTCGAAGCTGGCCATGAATTCCACCATGGTGCAGGTTTCGGCGCCCTGACGGGGATCCTCCTTCCCCGGCCGGATGTTCTCGTCCGCACCGAACATCCCGCCCGGCTGGCGGCCGTAGCGGTCCATGACCTGGCGATAGTTGCGTGCGACGGCCTCGAGGTAAGCCCGGTCCCGCGCCTGCTGGAAATAGACGCCCGGCTGGCGGAAGCCCATGGCGATGTTGACGCCGTGGTAGAACGAGCTTTCGACTCCGTCCTTGTCCCGTGCGGGGGTGAGGATGGGCGAGGTCCAATCCGACGTTCGCGCGAACAGCTTCCGGGCGAGGTCGAGGAGGAATCTCTCTCCCGTCCGGTTATAGAGCCAATAGACGCTCTCCAGGTTCTCCCCTCCCCTCAGCTTCTGCCAGCTTTCCGGCAGGAGATCTTCGGCGGCGAGGTGGAATTCGAACTGGAAATAGCGGCTCATGTGGGACAGGACGCGGCGGTCGCCGGTCGCCTCGTAGTAGCTCTGCATGGCCGCCAGCATGACCATGTTCGGCCAGAGGTCCCGCGCGGCGCGGTTGTCCTCAGGCCCGAAATAGCCGTCCCGCGCCTGCGACTTGAAAGCCCGGACGAGCCAGTGCTCGGTCTCCCTGCGTATCGCAGAGTCCTTGAGAAGATAGCCGAGGTCGCCATAGCCCTTGAGCCAGTACGG
>Ga0315287_10008718_pt1 | contig 10259 bp, 11 predicted proteins | sample YL17G11_0_MG_FD_205037 | JGI IMG/M metagenome (GOLD analysis project Ga0315287, IMG submission 205037) | Sediment microbial communities from Yellowstone Lake, YNP, Wyoming, USA - YL17G11_0 | ecosystem: Environmental > Aquatic > Freshwater > Lake > Sediment | place: USA: Wyoming | collected...
CTTTTTCAGTCCTGTGGGAGTCCGCCGCGGCGGACCGCGATGATCGTGGCTGGAAGCCACTCCCACAAGAACGGCACTTCATTACTGAGTAGGATGGCGCCGCGCGCCATAACCTGCTTTTTACGAACTCATTTTTTTGAGGAATTATCACGTATCATGGCCGCCCAAAACCGTCAATTCAGCGCGCACGCGGGCCCTCCGGGCATCGACGACCTGGGGGCGCTGTTGCGCACCTGCGGCCTCCGCCTGAATGCCGCTCAGCTGGAGCAGCTGTGGCTGTACCACTGTCTGCTGCGTGAACACAACCCCGAGCTCAACCTCACCCGGGTCCACAACTTCGCCAACATGGTGCTCAAGCTCTACGTCGACTCGATCCTGCCGGCGGACATGGTGCCACTGCCCTCCCCGCTGCTGGATTTGGGCACCGGCCCCGGGATGCCCGGGATCCCGCTCAAGATCTACCGGCCGGAAATCGAGATGCTGCTCGGCGAAAGCCGCGGCAAGCGCGTCGAGTTTCTGCACCTCGCCGTGGAGCGCCTGGGCCTTGAAGGCATCCGCGTCGTCGCCGGCCGCATCGCGGCGCACTTCGAGGAGCCCGTCGCCGGGGTGATCACCCGGGCGGTTGAGCCCGTCACAGAAACCCTGGAACGCGTCCGGGGCTGCCTCGCCGCCGGGGGCCAGGTGCTGTTCATGAAAGGCCCCCACTGCGACGCGGAAATCGCAGCAGCCGGTGATCGCTTCAAGGGCGCCTACGCGCTCTCCCTCGACCGGCCCTATCGCATCCCCCACACCCGCCACCAGCGCCGGCTGCTGGTGTATCGCCGGCTGGACGAACCCCTTTACAGCCGCAAGGCTAAGGCCATGATCGAGCATCCCGTGCGCACCATCACCAGCAGCCAGAACACCCACTTCAAGGAGATGAAAAAACTCCTGACCGGCCGGGGCGTCCGCAAGGGCGGCAAAGCCCTCGTATCCGGCGGCAAGCCGGTGGGCGAGATCCTCGAAAACCACCCGGATCGCTGTGAGGCCTGGATCAGCAGCGCGGGCCAGGCGCCGCCACCGCCCCACAGCCCGCCGCAGCTCATGTGGTTTCAGCTGGACCCCGGGCTCTTCGATGAGCTGGACGTGTCCGGCACCCACGCACCCCTGCTGCTCATCCGCCTGCCGGAGATCCCGGAGTGGCACCCCAACGAAGGCTTCCCGGCCGGATGCAGTGTGCTCATCCCGTTCCAGGACCCGGAAAACGTGGGCGCAGCCATCCGCTCGGCGGCGGCCTTCGGCGCCGCCCAGGCGATCCTCCTGGCCGAAAGCGCCCACCCCTTTCACCCCAAGGCCCTGCGCGCATCCGGCGGGGCCGTGCTGAGCCTGCCCCTGCGGCAGGGCCCGGCGCTCGGCGACCTGCCGGAAGACCTGCCGATCGTCGCCCTCTCCGCGCAGGGGCCGGACATCCGCACCGCGGCGTTCCCGCCGGCCTTCGGCCTGCTCGCCGGCCTGGAAGGCCCGGGCCTGCCGGAACTCTGGCGCGGCCGCGCGGTGAGCATCCCCATCCGGGCCGAGGTGGAGTCGCTCAACGCGGCCGCCGCGACGGCGGTGGCGTTGTATGAATGGAGGAGAAGGACGGGGTAGATGAACTGGGTTGCGCCAATTCACGCCGCGCCACCGGAGTCGCCCAGCGTCCCCGGCGGCGTTTACCTCTGCCAGGTGGACGAAAACGTGTCCTGCGGCGCCTGCTGCGGCCTTTACAACTGCCCCGATGCCTCCCGCGCCTGCCTTCAGGAGCGGCTGGCCCTTCGGACCGAGCGTTTCCGGGTGGTCCCGCGCGACACGGACGCAATCGATGCCTTCCGGGAGCAGATGGAGCGTCGCGAATCCCGGCAGCGGCCATACCCGGACTTCTACCATTGCTCCTTCCTGGGGCTTGTCGGCCGGCAGAACTCCCGGGTGGGATGCCTGCTGCACCCGCTGGCGGACGGCAACCAGGGGGTCGACCTGAGGGGTCTCAGCTTTTACGGGGGCCTGGCCTGCCGGGACTATTTCTGCCCATCCCACCGGAATCTGCCCCCGGTTTACAAAGCGATCATCAAATCGATCTGCACGGACTGGTACGTCTATGGGCTGGCGGTCACCGAGGAGCGGCTGCTCGCCGGGTTTTTCGGTGACATCGAACGGCGGCTGGGGCGTTGCCTGGAACCGGCCGACATCACCGGCAGCCCGGGCGCCCGGCAAACGGTGGCGGAGTTTTTGGGGTTGAAGCTGGTCTGGCCGTTCCACGGGCCGGCCTGGAAAGGCCCCGCGAACTACTTTTTCAATGACGGCTTGTATTCCCACCCGCCCATCGACTACGAGCGGATCGGCGCCCGGCCGTCTCCGCACGACGTCCTTCTGCGCGAGCTGTCGTCGGCATTCAGTTCGCGGGCGGAGTTGGCGGCCGCCGAAGCGCGGATCGAGGGCCTGTTGGTTCAGATCGTCCGGCAGGTGAATCCGCCAGCCGCCTCTGCGGCCTATTGAATTCAGGATGGCGTCTGTGGTATATGAACCACTCAGCAAGAAAGCACGGCCAATGCACAGAGGTGGTTTCACAACCTCGGATCACGCCTGAGGGCAAGGCGCAGGCCGATTCGAAAGCGCAGCATACACGATAGTATGTGAGCATTTCGAGAGGCCTGCAACGCCGCCATCGGGCGTCAGACGGGGATATGAAACCGCTTCTAATATCAGGAGGAACTGGAATGGGAAGAGGTGATCGACGCACCAAACGGGGTAAAATCTGGCGCGGTACCCACGGCAACACGCGCCCCAAGAAGAAAAAAGTCACCGAGAAAAACTCGGCGCAATCCTGACCTGCCCGGGTGCGCGCAGACGAGGCCGGCTGTATCGCGAACGTGCTGGCATCCGGCCTTTCGTTATCCGCCGAGAGGAGGCCGCATGCACGCCAAACCGCAGAATCCCCGGACGCCCGACTGGGACATTGACAGCATGTTCACGGACCGCTGGTCGCCGCGGGCCTTCTCATCCGACCCGCTTTCGGATCGAGAGGTCCAGACGCTCTTCGAGGCGGCGCGCTGGGCGCCGTCCTGCTACAACGAGCAGCCCTGGCTTTTCATCTACGCCACCGAACCCGAAGCGCGGAAGCGGCTGGTGCCCTGCCTGGTCGCAAAAAACCAGATCTGGGCCAGCCGGGCTCCGCTGCTGATGTTTATCCTGGCCCGCCGCAACTTCCAGAAAACCGGCAAGGAGAACCGCCACGCACCGTATGATGCAGGCGCCGCTTGGATGGCGCTAGCGCTGCAGGCGCGCAAGCTGGGGCTGTATGCGCATGCCATGGCCGGCTTCAACCAAGAGAAGGCTTACGAAGTTTTGGGCGCCTCCAAGGAGGAGTACCTCGTGATGGCCGCCATTGCCGTGGGCCGCAAGGCCGAAGACACCGGCCTGCCCGAGGACCTGCGCGCCATGGAATCCCCGAACAGCCGCAAGTCCCACGCGGAGGTCGCGACCAGCGTTTTTCCGCTGTCACACCCCGCTTAACATGCACCGACATCCGAGGAAAAAATCCTGGTTGGACAATTTACGAAGCCATCAAGAATCATCTTCTCGATCGCGGCAGGATGCCGCTCCCACAAGAGAGAGATCGACTTTCTATCACAAATGAATTCAACCCTCCTTTTCCTTGTTGACACCCACGCCCACCTGTGCAGCCCGGAATTCGATCATGACCTGGGCGAGGTTCTTGCGCGGGCGCGCGCTGCAGGAGTCGGGGCCGTCATCGCGGTCGGCGAAACCCTGGCGGATGCGAAACGAAACCTCCATCTTGCTGAGAAGTTCCCCATGGTGAGACCCGCAGCCGGGCTGTATCCCAGCTTTCTCGACTGCGATCAGGCCGAAAAGATGCACACGTTCATCCGCAGCCACCGGGCACAACTGGCCGCCATCGGCGAGGTGGGTCTGGATCACTGGGTGGTCAAGGAAGAAAAGGACCGGGACGTACAGCGCGAGATTTTCACAGGGTTCATCCGCCTGTCGAAAGAGATAGATCTTCCCTTGAATGTGCATTCGCGTTCGGCCGGCCGGCAGGCGGTTGCTTGCCTGCTCGAGTCCGGCGCCGCCCGGGTCCAGCTGCACGCCTTCGACGGCAAGGCCTCGGCCGCGCTGCCGGCGGTCGAGGCCGGCTACTTCTTTTCAATTCCGCCATCGGTGGTCCGCTCGCGCCAGAAGCAAAAGCTCGTCAAGCACCTGCCGCTAACCTGTTTGCTGGTTGAAACCGACAGCCCGGTGCTCGGCGCCGAACCCGCGGTCCGCAACCAACCGGCGAATCTGCCGCTGGCGGTCCAAGCCATCGCCGGGATCAAGGGGATTCCCGAACAGCAGGTCGCTGAAGCCGTTGCTGCAAACACGGTCCGATTGTATGGCCCTCTTTCGCGAACTTCCGGCGAATGACCCGACGCCGGGTGCAGGCGCACGGCCCGATCCTGGCTCTGACGGCGGTGTTGCCTCGCCAACCGCGTGGAAATGCATTATAGTGCGGCCGAACAACTTCACCCTGCCGCAAGGAGAAAACGAACATGATCGCTTACTTCGTTCACGACAAACAGAAAGCCTCGGACACCATCTATCTGCCCGACCTGGGCTGCTTTGTCCCGGTCGACAGGCCCGCCATGGAGCGCTTCATTTCCGTTACGCCCGATTTCGTCAACTGGACGGGCCAGGCCTGTACCTTCGTCACACCCGAAGAGTTCGGAACCGTGGTCGCCACCCGCGATGACCAGGGAGACGTCTGCATCGTCCGGCAGGACCTGTGGCGGGAGCGGATGTTTTCCAATCTGGGAAACCCCATGGATCAGCGCCAATGAATTGCCCCGCAAAGAGTTGCAGGGCAATTCATATAATTGAAAAGTAAACGCACTGATATCATTCTCCAACCAATAGTGAATGGATTGATCATGGTTTCATCCCGCATACAGGAATATCTCGAATTCGCCATCCAGACCGCCCACGAAGCCGGTCGCCTCACCCTCGGTTATTTCCAGACCGACCTGCAGCCGGAGATGAAGGACGACGACACGCCGGTCACGGTGGCCGACCGCAAGGCGGAGGAACTGATCCGCGCGCGGATCGAGCAGCGCTTCCCGGGGCACCGAATCGTCGGCGAAGAGTTCGGCACGACCGGCCTCGACGCATCCGCGCCCTGCTGGTGGATCGATCCCATCGACGGCACCAAGGCCTTTGTGCGCGGGGTGCCGCTTTACGGGGTCCTCATCGGGCTGGAAATCGAAAACCGCATCGTCGCAGGGGCGGCCTATTTCCCGGCCCTGGACGAAATGCTCTACGCCGCCGACGGGTCCGGGTGCTTTATGAACGGCAGGCGCTGCCGGGTCAGTACCACCCACAGCCTGGCGCGCAGCATCGTCTCCTTCACCAACGCCGCCAGTTTCAAGACCGCCGGCCGGGAGGCCGCCTGGCGGCGGGTCCTCGACACTGCCTATCACAGCGTCGGCTGGTCCGACGCCTACGGCCACGCCCTGGTGGCCGCCGGGCGCCTGGAACTCATGCTGGACCCCATTATGAACCCTTACGACTGCGGGCCTTTCCCGGTCATCCTCCGGGAGGCCGGCGGCTATTTCGGCGATTGGTCCGGCAATGAAACCATCCACGGCAACGAAGCCCTCAGCACCAGCCGCAGCCTTCTGCCGGAGGTGCTGAACCTCATCCGCGGCGCGTGAGCGCCGGTTCTACCCGCAGACTTCTACTTTGGATAGCGGAAGAAAAAAGTTTCTTTCTCTCCTTGCGCACCATAAGAGACTGCATTACTATCCGTCAGTTTGAGATTCAGCCGGGGGGGAAGTAAAGAAAATTGGGGGCCCGGTCCGCACCATCAACAGATCTAATAAAAGGAGGTACGAGATGATCAACGAGTTCAAGCAGTTCATCATGCGCGGCAATGTGCTCGACATGGCGGTCGGCATCATCATTGGAGGCGCATTCGGGAAAATCGTCGCATCCATGGTGAGCGATGTGCTGATGCCGGTCATCGGCCTGATCCTGGGAAAAATCAATTTCGCCAATCTCTTTTTTGATCTGAGCGGCACGAAGCCGGCCAGCGTCGAGGCTGCCAAGGCAGCCGGGGCCGCCACCCTGAATTACGGCCTTTTCATCAACAGCATCGTCGACTTCCTGATCATTTCATTCATCATCTTCCTGATCATCAAACAGGTCAACCGACTGATGCCCAAGAAGGTAGAAGCGCCTGCCCCGCCGGCCACCAAGGATTGCCCACGGTGTCTGTCGCAGATTCCGATCAAGGCCACGCGCTGCGCTCATTGCACCTCGGACGTTTAACCGGCGCACGCCCTACGGCCCCGCATCACGCCGCCGCACGCCTTGCAGAGAAGGCGGGAGAGAAGATCTCTCGCCTTTTTTTTTCGACACCCTGATAGATCCCTTCTGGCCCGCCATCGTATTTGGACTCCGGTCCGATTGCTGCAGTCCGCCCGGCGCAACCCCTTACCCTATCTGCTGGGATTGGCCATTGCCAGCAACATCGGGTCGACCGCCACCATCATCGGCAACCCTCAGAACATGCTGATCGGCCAGGTGGGCCGGCTGGCCTTCGACCGATTTTTCTTCCGGGTGGGAGTCCCCGTCACGCTCGTGTCCCTGGCCGTGCTGGCCGCCTGGATCGGATCCAGATCAGCCATCGCCCGTCCTTTGACTCGGGCCGCGTTTTGTGCCATGTAAAACCATCATTCTCTGACCCACTTGGCCCTTGGAGCCGATTGCGCTCTTGGGGGACCCCATCGCTGAAAAACACCATGAACATCAAGCTCGCCTGCGGGCCTGAAATTCTGATCTCCGGCTGGAACGGTGACATCCCGCCGACCGTAGAGCAGTTGCTCGCCGCCGCCAGAACGACCCGACCGGAGGTGGTTGCGACCTGGTGCGTCGAGCAGGACCAGCTGCGGGAGTCTCTGCCGGTTTTCATCAACGGCGAACACATTCGCTACCGCCAGGGACTTCAGACCGAACTGAAAGACGGAGATGAGGTGTACGTGATTCCGTTGATCGCGGGGGGATGATCACCGGAAGCCGGTCATGGCGCGCCGCGCCATCCTATCAGCCATGAAGTGTCGCCCTTGTGGGAGTGGCTTCCAGCCACGATCATCGCGGCAAGATGCCGCTCCCACAAGAAATGGTATCAAGCCTTTTCGGGCCGAGCGCCCGCTGGCAGTCAGTCAACCAACAAATACAAGGAGGACACCATGGCCAATGGCTTCATGGGTAAACTGTTGAACGTCGATCTGACCAGCGGTCGCATAAAAGAAGAACCGCTCGCTGAACAACTTTGCAGCGACTACGTCGGCGGCTATGGGCTCGGGGCGCGGCTGCTCTACGACCGCATCCCCAAGGGTGCCGACCCGCTGGGACCGCAGAACGTCCTGGGTCTGCTGACCGGGCCCCTCACCGGGACTCCCGCCATCATCGGCTCGCGCTTCGTCGCGGTCGCCAAATCCCCGAAAACCGGCGGCTGGGGCGATGCCAACTGCGGCGGGCACTTCGGGCCGCACCTCAAGTTCGCCGGCTTCGACGGCGTGCTCTTCGACGGCATCTCCCCCAAGCCGGTGTATCTTTTCATCGACGCAGGCAAGGCCGAACTGCGGGATGCCGCCGACCTCTGGGGCCTGGGGGTGACGGCCCTGGAGGACCTGCTGGTCAGCCGCCACGGCAAGGGCATCCAGGTCTGCTCCATCGGCCCGGCCGGCGAGAAGCTTGCCCTCACGGCCTGCATCATGAACGACAAGGAACGCGCGGCCGGCCGCTCGGGGCTGGGGGCGGTGATGGGATCGAAGCGACTCAAGTGTGTTGTCGTCAAGGGTAAGCTGAAGGTCCCCGTTCACGACGAGCAAAAAATGAAGGCCCTGCGCAAGCAGTACCTCAAGCAGGCTACCGGTGCCTTCGAAGTCTTCAACAAGTACGGCACGGCGGGCATCACCCACGACGCCATCCTGTGCGGGGACGGCCCGGTCAAGAACTGGGGCGGCGCCGGCACCACCGACTTCCCCTCCGAGCGCGGCCGCCGGATCAGCGACGACGCCGTCGTCGGTCTCGACGGCTACAAGGCCTACGGCTGCTGGCACTGCCCGATCGCCTGCGGCGGCAAGGTGACCCAGAAAAGCGGCCGGTTCTCGCTCGAACTCAACAGCGGCGTCGGCCACAAGCCGGAGTACGAGACCCTGGCCATGTTCGGCTCCAACCTGCTCAACGACGACCTCGCCTCGATCGTCAAAGCAAACGAGATTTGCAACAATCTCGGGATCGACACAATCTCCACCGCCGCCACCATCGCCTTCGCCGTCGAGTGCTTTGAAAACGGCCTAATCAACCGTCAGCAGACCGGCGGCCTGGAGCTCACATGGGGCAACGCCGCCGCCATCGTCGCCCTCACCGAAAAGATCGGCCGGCGCGAGGGGTTCGGGGACATGCTGGCGGACGGTGTCTGGGCGGCCTGGAAGAAGCTGGGCCGGATCGGCACCGAGTACGCCGTGCACATCCAAGGCGAGGAGATCCCGGCCCATGACCCCAAGTTCACGCCGGGCATAGCCTCCACCTACTGGCTCACGGCGACCCCCGGACGCCACACCCAGGGCGGTGAACTGATCGCGGGGCCGGGAGTGACGGTCCCGGTGACGGACAAATACGCCTATTCCGGCCAGGCCGAGAGCCACCACATCCTCGTGGCGGCCGTGGAGGTGGTCAACGCGGCCGGGTTGTGTCTCTTCGGCTACCTCAGCTACCCGTTCCAGGCTGTGCTGGACCAGCTTTCCGCCGCCACCGGAGAGACCTGGGACATGGAACGGATCGTCACGACCGGCACCCGCATCTACACCATGCGGCACGCCTTCAACCTGCGGGAGGGCCTCAACCCCCTCGCCCGCAACATGCCCGGCCGCATCGTCGGCGAGCCGCCGCTCAAGGAGGGCAACGTCAAGGACATCACCGTCGACTACCGTACCCTGGCCCGCGAATTTTTGGAGCGACTCGGCTGGGACGCCGGTACCACCATACCGAGCGATAAGATCTTGAAAGAGCTTGGAATGCAGTTCCTGTCCGTCGATATGCGCAAGATAAAAACGGTATAGGGTGCAAGGCACGCGGTGCACGGTGGCGGATGGCTACGGGCCTTAGAATTCCCTGCACCGTGAACCCTGCGCCGTGCACCGTGCGATATTGACATCGCTCCGGCATGATTTAACGTAAGTCCGGCATTGATTTGTGCCTTCGACTCATGACACCCCTTCAAAGGAGCGATTGCCATGACGCATCACGATAAACATCGGTTCACGTTCTTTTTCCCGGGCGCGCGGGTCCTGAGCGGCAGCGAAGCGGCCGCCCTGCCGCCCGAGAAACAACAAGCGGCCGAGGCGGCCGGCAAGGGCGGGGTCTGGCTCGAGGTCCACTGCCCGGACGGTTCGTGTGTCGGCAAAGACGGCAGGGTCACCCTGCAGGCAGCCGGCGTGGCGGGCAAGGCGGACAAGGGGCTCTGGCTCAACGTGTTCTGCCCGGAAGACAGCTGCCTCTGGAAAGGCGGGACCGACCTCGTCTGACACCGACCCGATGAACATCTGGTGGCGACAAAATCCCGGCGCTGCGCACCGGGATTTTTTATTGCCGGCCGCCCCGACTGGTTGCAAGCTCGCCTGATTTTATGTAATAGTTAATCCCAGGTAGAGAACCCCTTCCCGATCAAGAGATTCTCCCCGCATCAATCATCCGGAGGTAGACATTCAAGATGGAAAAAACCGTTTACAGCCTGTGTTTCATGTGCTCGGTGCGTTGCCCGATCCAGGTCACCGTCAAGGACGGCCAGGTGACGTTCATCGAGGGCAACCCCAAGGTGGCCGGCATCGAGGGCAGCCTCTGCCCGCGGGGCTCGGCCGGGATAGCGCTGCTCTATGACTCCCAGCGGCTGCAGTCCCCGCTGATCCGCACCGGCGAGCGCGGCGCGGGCCAGTTCCGCAAGGCCAGCTGGGACGAGGCGCTGGACTACATCGCCGAAAAGCTCAAGGCGGTCATCCAGAAACACGGTGGCCAGAGCGTGGCCCTGACCGAGCGGACCAACCTCGCCACCCACGTGAGCAAAACCTTCATGAAGGCCATCGGCTCGCCCAACCACTTTACCCACGACGCCCTGTGCAAGGGCTCGGTCAACACGGCCTGCCGCTCGCTGTTCGGCCTCACCGACGCCCAGATAGGCATCGACTACAAGA
>Ga0315287_10008719_pt1 | contig 10258 bp, 11 predicted proteins | sample YL17G11_0_MG_FD_205037 | JGI IMG/M metagenome (GOLD analysis project Ga0315287, IMG submission 205037) | Sediment microbial communities from Yellowstone Lake, YNP, Wyoming, USA - YL17G11_0 | ecosystem: Environmental > Aquatic > Freshwater > Lake > Sediment | place: USA: Wyoming | collected...
ACACCGTGCCCCGCGGCGAGGTCCGGACGCTGGCCGGCCGCCGCGGCCGGCACGATCGCGATCCGCAGCGCGGCGGGATCGGCGCCCGTGAGCCCATCGGCCCAGGCCGGACCGCCGCCGGCGGCCCGGGCCGGTGCGCCGGCGGCTGCCCGGGCCGCGGCCGCCGGGCGAGCAGCCTCCAGGCAGGCGCGGAGGAAGGCCTCGTCGCCGGGGAGGAACTCGCCGCCGCCGTGGAGGGCGATCGCTCCGGGGCTCACGGCGCGCCGCTCACGCTGCACCGCTCACGGGGCGGGCGGGTCGTCGGGTCCGACGTCGCGACCCGGCCCCGACCCGACGTCGCGACCCGGCCCCGACCCGACGTCGCGACCCGGCCCCGACCCGACGTCGCGACCCGGCCCCGACCCGACGTGCTTCGGCGGCCGCCGGCCGCGACGGAGCCAGCGGGCCGTGGTGTCGGGCGCCACGACGAGCGGCGCCACGTAGAGGATGACGAGGAACGGGACCAGGAAGCGACCCGGCCCCCGCGCCGCGACGACGACCACTCCCAGCATGACGAGCAACAGGAGGTAGAACCCCAGCCAGCCCGGCCGAATCCCCGCCTGGGAGAGGCGGCGCGTCGGGATCGCCGCGAGCGCGAAGCAGAGCAGCACGAGGGCGATGAGCCACGGCGCGGGGAACCCCATCAACCGATGATACGGCCCGGCCGGCGCGCGGCGGCCTCCCGTGGGCGGACCGGCCCCCCGCGCCCGCGATCGTCGTGGCGCGCGCTCGCGCCAAGGGCGCCGGAGGGTCCTCCGCGGCAGACGTGCTATCCTGACCTCTCGCCGCCCGTCGCGGCGATGCGTCGCGTGGTCGATCCCCTTCTCGAACGGACCGTGCGTTCCGCCCTCCCAGTTCGGGAACAAGTGTGGAGGTCCCTCGTGGCCACCGGTACCATCAAGAAGGTCGTTGCCGAGCGCGGCTTCGGCTTCATCGCCGCCGAGGATGCGAAAGAGTACTTCTTCCATCGCGACGGCCTGGACTCCTCGCTCGACTTCGACCGCCTCGCCGGCGGCGAGCGCGTCGAGTTCGAGATCGAGCAGAGCCCCAAGGGCCCCCGCGCGTCGCACGTGCGCGCCGCCTAGCCCGAATCGCGGCCCGTCCAGCCGGACGGGCCGCACCCGCACCTGGCAAACGCCGGCCCATCCCCGCGCGGAGCCGCAGCGGCACGTACCCTCGCGACACCGGCCTTGCCGGCGCCCCGGAAGGAGCGACGTCATCGCCCGCACCATATTCGCCTCGACCTACCCGCCCCGGCATTGTGGCATCGCCACGTTCACGCAGGACCTCTCGAGTGCGACCGGAGAGCGCGAGATCGTCGCGCTCCACCCACCCGGCTCCCACGTCCTCTACCCCTCCGAGGTCCAGCACCGCATCCGGCGTGACGAGCTGGGCGACTACGCCCGGACGGCCCGCGACCTATCCAGGTGCGCCGACGTCGTCTCCGTCCAGCACGAGTACGGCATCTGGGGCGGTGACGACGGGGCTGCCGTCCTCGACTTCGTGCGCGCGCTGGACGCGCCGACGGTGTCCACGCTGCACACGATCCTCCGCCACCCGACCCCCAACCAGCGCGCGGTCCTCCTCGAGCTCATCCGGGTCTCCGCCGCGACCGTGGTGATGTCGCGCTCCGCTGCGCACGTCCTGACCGGGACGTACGGCGTGGCCGCCCGGAGCCTCGACGTCATCCCGCACGGCGTGCCGAACCTTCCGCTGGTCCCCTCCGAGACGATCAAGCCCGCCCTCGACCTGGCCGGGCGCGAGGTGATCCTGAGCTTCGGCCTGCTCGGTCCCGGGAAGGGCCACGAGCTCGTCCTCGAGGCGCTCCCGGCCGTCGTCGCAGCACGCCCGACGGCCTGCTACGTCGTGCTCGGGGCCACCCATCCGAACCTGCTGGCGGTCGAGGGCGAGACGTACCGCCGTTCGCTCGAGGATCGCGTCGCACGGCTCGGGATGGGGCGCCACGTCCGGTTCGTCGATCGTTTCGTGGGCCGGGTCGAGCTCACCCGCTGGCTCGAGGGCGCCGACGTCTTCGTGACGCCCTATCCGAATCTCGACCAGATCGTGTCGGGGACCCTGTCGTATGCAATGGGGGCCGGCCGCGCGGTCGTCTCCACCCCGTATGCCTACGCCGCTGAGCTCCTCGATGGCGGTCGGGGCGTCCTCGTCCCGCCCGGCTCGCCGGCGGCGTGGGCCGACGCGCTCATCGGGCTGCTCGAGAACGACGAGCTTCGAGCAGCGGTGGGCCGGCGCGCCCACGAGCACAGCCGATCCATGATCTGGTCGAACGTGGGGGCCCAGTACCGCCAGCTGTTCGCGCGGGTCATGGCCCGGCCCCCGATCCAGGCCCGGCCGCTCCCCCTGATGGCCGCACGTGGCTGACCCGACACCGCTCCATCCCGTCAGCCGGGAGCACGTGGATGCGTTGTCGGACGCTACGGGGATCATGCAGCACGCCATCGGGGCCCTGCCCGACCCCGCCCACGGCTACTGCACCGACGACGTCGCCCGCGCCCTGCGGGTGGACCTGCTGCACCAGCGCGAGCTTGGCTGGGCGGCCGTGGCCGCGAGCGCGGGTCGCCATGTTTCGTTCCTGGCCGAAGCGTTCCTGCCCTCGGCAGGCCGGTTCCGCAACTTCCGGGCCGTCGACGGCTCGTGGCTCGACAACGGGGGATCGGAGGACTGCCAGGGGCGGGCGCTGCAGGCGCTCGGCGAGACCGTCCTCCTCGCCCCGGACGCGCGCATGGTCGCGACCGCCGGCCCCCTCCTCGAACAGGCCCTGCCGGCGGCGCGGGAGCTGATCGCCCTGCGGGCCCGCGCGTCGTCGCTCCTCGGGTGCGCGGCCGCCGTGCGCGGAGGGATGGGGGGCGAGGCCGAAACGACCCTTCGTCTGCTGGCCGCGCGCCTCGAGGCCACGTTCCGGACGTGCACGGACCCGAGCTGGCCCTGGCCGGAGCCGGTCCTGACCTACGAGAACGGCCTCCCGGTCCAGGCGCTGGTCGTCGCCGGCGCCCAGCTCGGGGACGAGAAGATTCTCGACGCCGGCCTGCGGACCCTCGACTGGCTGGTCGAGTCCCAGACCGCGCCCGCCGGCCACCTCTCGTCGGTCGGCAACGGCTGGTGGCCGCGCGGCGGCGTTCGCTCGCGATTCGACCAGCAGCCGATCGAGGCGACCGCCCTCCTGCTCGCCGCGCAGGCAGCGTTCGCGGCGACGGGGCGGTCCCGCTACCTCCGTGCCGTGGAACAGGCCTACGGCTGGTTCCTGGGCGCCAACGACGGCGGCATCCCCGTCGCGGCGGCTGATCGCGGCGCATGCTTCGATGCCCTCACGCCCAACGGGGTGAACGCCAACCAGGGAGCGGAGTCCACCCTCGTGTGGCTGATCGCGCTGGAGAGCGTGCGCCTGTCGCGCGCCGCGACCGCGATCGCGAACGGCCCGGCCGCTCCCGTCGCATGACCCGGCCCGACGACGTCCAGGTGCTCCGGCGTTCGGAAGCGAACCCGATTCTCACGGCGGCGGACGTGCCGTACCCGGCGAACTCGGTCTTCAATCCCGGCGCCGCCCGCATCGGGGACGAGACGATCCTCCTGCTCCGGATCGAGGACCTCCGGGGCATCTCCCAGCTCCACGTGGCCCGCAGCACGGATGGAGTCTCCGGCTGGACCTTCGAGCCCGAGCCGCTGCTCCGCTCGGACGCCGACCGCCACCCCGAGGAGATCTGGGGGTGCGAGGACCCCCGCCTCACCTGGCTTCCCGAGCGGGAGGAGTGGGCGATCGCCTACACGGCCTACAGCGGGCGGGGTCCCCTGGTCTCGCTGGCGACGACCCGCGACTTTCGCAGTGTGCGCCGCCTTGGACCGGCCATGCCCCCCGAGGACAAGGATGCGGCCCTCTTCCCGCGGCGCTTCGACGGCCGCTGGGCGATGATCCACCGCCCTTCGCCGCTCCGCGGCGGAGCGCACATGTGGATCTCGTTCTCGCCGGATCTCCGCCACTGGGGCGACCATGAGCTCCTGCTCGAGGCTCGCCGCGGCGCCTGGTGGGACGCGGGCAAGATCGGCCTGGGCCCGCCGCCGCTCGAGACGCCGGAAGGGTGGCTCCTGATGTACCACGGGGTCCATGCCACCGCCGCCGGCCCGATCTACCGGGCGGGACTGGCCCTGCTGGACCTCGAGAATCCCCGGCTCGTCGTGCGCCGGTCGGACGAGTGGATCTTCGGACCATCGGCGCCGTACGAGATCGACGGCGACGTCGGCCGCGTCGTGTTTCCCTGCGGGTGGGTCCTGGATCCGGCGGGGGACGTGGTCAGCGTCTACTACGGCGCCGGCGACTCGGTCGTGGGCCTGGCAACGGTGCGCCTCGACGACCTCCTCGCGAGCGTGCTTCGCGCGCCGGCCCCGCGGCCCCGCTGGACCTCCGCTATCGTGGACGTCCACTGACCGAACTGTCACGGGCCCGCCGAGCCGTGGAAGAGATGAAGCCGCGGCAACGGCGGATCGCGCCGCTGCTCGCACCGGTCTGGACAGGAGCCTGCACATGGCGACATGGGATGCGCGAACCTGGCTGGCAGGCCTCATCGGCTGTGAGCGGGACGATCTGGCCGTGCGCAGCACCGATCGCTACGGCGCCAACGAGACACAGGTGCGCTACGAGCGAGGCGGCGAGGCGGTGGCGCGCGTGATCGTCACCGGGCCGATCCACGACATGGTCGACCGCGAGGGCGGCGGCCACTGGCTCGTCTCCGCCCAGGTCGGTTGGGATGCCAAGGGCGCCCAGAGCGTCGCCGTCCCCGCATCCGAGGAGATCGTCTACTAGCCGCGGGTCATTGCGACGGGAGGCCTCCGCCGGGCGCTTGCGCGCGCCCCGCCTGCGGGGGCCGAAACGCCGGACCCCGCCGGGCGCGTCCGGCCGGGTACGATGTCCGGCGTGATCGACCCCCGCCCCGGGGGCGTCCGCGGGCAGCTTGCCCGGGCCCTCCCGATCCTCCCCGTCCTGCTCGCCGAGGCGATCCTGTGGCTCGGCTTCGGCGCGCTCCTGCCGGTCCTGCCGCTCTACATCACGGAGCACGGGATCGACACCGCGACACTGGGCTGGATCGTTGCGGCCTGGCCGGCCGCGCGCCTGCTGGGCGAGCCGCTCTTCGGCTGGCTCGCGGATCGCGGCGACAAGCGGCTCCTGATGCTGGGCGGCCTCCTGGCGACGGCCGTCGTCGTCCCGATGCCGCTCGTCCTGACGGGCGTCCCCGCCTTCCTGCTCGCCCGCGCGCTCGCCGGCCTCGCCACCGCCGCCTACGATCCGGCGGCGCGCGCCTATATCCTCGACGCGACGCCTCCCGGGGAGCGCGGGGCCGCGTTCGGGCTCTACAACTCGGCCCAGATGGGCGGCCTCCTCCTGGGACCGGCGTTCGGGGGCGTCGGGGCGGCGCTCGGCGGCGGATACGTCTTCCCGTTCGTCTTCTGCAGTGTGGCCGTGGCCGCCGCCGCCGTGCTGCTCGGTCTCACGATCATGCGCCGCCCTCTGCCCGTCCACGTCGCCGACGAGGAGTCGGCCGCGGAAGCCGCCGCCGACGCTCCCTCGTCGCTCTGGAACCGGCTCCTCCTGGCGGCCATCGTCATCGACGTGGGGAGCTTCTTCGCCTCCGGGACCTACGAGGTCATCTGGAGCCTCTGGATGACCGACCTCGGCGCCGATCTCGGGCTCATCGGGCTGACCTTCGCCGCCTTCGGCCTCGGTGTCCTGGTGCTCTCGCCCGTCGCCGGTCGCTGGTCCGACGAGCGCGGCCCGCTTCTGTTCATCGTGCTCGGGAGCCTCGGCGCCGCGGCCGCCGGGATCCTCTACACGCTCCTCCAGGACCCGATCCTCGTCGTTCCCGTCGTCTTCTTCGAGGGCATCTCGTTCGCGCTCCTGGGCCCGGCCCTCTACGCGGTCGTGGCGCGCGGGACGCCGATGGGGCGCTCCGCCACAACCCAGGGGGTGTACGGCGCTGCGGGCACCATGGGGACGATCGTCGCCTCGATCGCCGCCGGCGTGCTCTTCGCGATTGACATCCGCCTGCCCTTCTACGCGTTCGCCGTGGTGATGCTCGTCTCGCTCGGCCTGGGGCTGGCGATCGGCGGGCGGCAGCTCCGGGACATGGGGCAGGCGCCCTCCCCGGCGCCTGCGCCCGATCCATCCCGGGGTGCCGTCGGCGCGAAGGAAGCGGGATGAGCACCGCCACCTGGCCCGATGTCGACCCCGCCGATCTCGCGCCGGCGGTCCTTGTGGCGGGCGGCTTCCTCACGACGCCCGGCTGGTACCGGCCGATGGCCGCGTCGTTGCGCGCCCGCGGAGCGGCGGCGGTCGTCATCGCCCCGGTCTATCCGCCGGACTGGGTCCTCTGCGCCGTGCGAGGCCTGGGGCCCGTGACGACGCGGGTCGGCCGGGCGCTGCTGCGGGCGGGCGCGGCGAGCACCGCCGATCCGGCGAGCGGCGGGGCCCCGATCCTGTACGTCGGCCACAGCGCCGGCGGGATCATCGGGCGCCTCCTCACCTCGCCGGAGCCGTTCGAGGGCCGGCGCATGGGCGCCAGCGGCCGGATCGGCGCGCTCGTGACGATCGGGACGCCGCACCTCGTCGGCGACGAGGCCCGCTGGGGAGGCCGCGTTGCGACCGCCGGCGCCCGGTTCGCCAACCGGCACGCCCCGGGAGCCCGCTTTGCTCCGACGACCGGGTACCTGGCCGTCGCCTCGCGGTACGTCGTCGGCCACGACGAGGCCGAGGACGGGCGGTCGCGGTTCGTGCGGCGCCTCTACGAGGAGGTCCACCCCGCGCCCGACCAGCCGATCGTCGCCGGGGATGGGCTGGTGCCGGTCGCTTCCGCGCTCCTGCCCGGCGCGCGCCACCTCGTTCTCGACGACGCGGTCCACGGTCCGGGCGTGCGCGCTCCGTGGTACGGCCAGGAGGGTCAGCTGGACGCCTGGTGGCCGGTCGCCCTCGAGGTATGGCGGAACGCGCTGCGGGCACGGCAGGCCCTGCGGGCGCGATAGCGCCGTCGGCCCGCTCCCGCCCGGCCCGCTCCCGGCCGGCCGCCGACCCCCCGTGCGTCGAACGCATGACCGCGCTGTCGTGCGCGGCATCTGCCCGGCTCGCCGACCGCCCGTGCGGGAAGGCCGCAGGGCGGGCCGGAGATCCGGCCGCGACAGCGCTGACCGAGGCTGACCCCGTCCCCACCGCCGCCGACCTCAGAGCGCGACGTGGAGCAGCCAGATCGCGATCGCGAGCGGCGCGGTGTAGATGGCGGCCCAGATCGCGCCGCGGGAAAACGAGAGGGCGAGGGCGCCGCGGGTCACGTGGCCGCGTGCCGCCACGTGGTTGAGCATCGCCCGGACCAGCGTGTACAGCCCGATCGCGACGAGCGGGATCACGTACCCGATCGTGAAGTAGAGAAGGGCCACGAGCGCGGCCAGCGCCACGATCGCGAGGATCCCCGCCACGATCGCGCCGAGGCAGCCGAGCCCGCCGCCGTCGCCCCCGCCGTCGAAGTCGGGGAGGCCCACGCCCCCGAGGTCGATGTACGGGACCGCGTCGAGAGTGACCGTCCCGAGCGTGTCGGTTCCCGCCACGCCGCCGCCGCTCGAGCCACGGCCTCGCCCGAAGAGGCGCCGCGGGCGGCGGAACGGCTCCCAGTCCTGCTCGACCGTGCGCCCCGTGTAGCCCAGCCAGGTCAGGACGGCGGTCCAGATGACGAACCAGGCCGCGACGACGATCTCCGCCTCCACCCACGCGGAGCGATGGAGGGCGAGGGGCAGGATGACTGCCACGGCCACGAGCAGGGCCAGCAGCGCGATGGCGCTCCAGACGCCCGAGACGCCCGGGAGGCGCGCCCGACCGGCTGCCCCGAGGGCCCCGGACAGGCGGTTGGCGACGCCGGCCGACCCGCCGCGGCCGGGGCGCGAGAGCGTGTTCGGACGGATCTCGGGCCGCGGACCGTCGTCCGGCCCGGGCGGTTGCGCCATGGCCTCACCTCCACCGCGATCGTGGACGGGCAGGGGCCGCGGCGCAAGGGAGAAACGACCGGCCGACCTAAACCTTCACGCACACGTTAAGGTTGTGCGATCATGTGACCATGCCCCGCCCGCCCGCCACGGACCAGCGCGCGACCGCCATCCCACGCCTCCTCCGGATCCAGGAGGTCGCCGCCGGGACCGGCCTGACGCCGCGCTCGATCCGCTACTACGAGGAGATCGGCCTCCTTCGACCCGCCGCCCGCTCGCAGGGCGCCTACCGTCTCTACGACGCCTCCGACATGGAGCGCCTGCGGTTCATCCGCGAGCTGCGGGACGATGCGGGGTTCGGCCTCGCCGAGATCGCGCTGCTCCTGGAGGACGAGGACGCCCGCATCCGCGACCGCGAACGCTTCCGGACCACCGGCGAGCCGGCAGAGAAGCGGGCGATCCTGCGCGACCTCATCGCCCGGATGGACCGCCAGGTGGCGACCCTGGAGGAGAAGGCCGACCGCCTCCGGGCGATGCTCGAGGCGGCCGAGTCGCGCCGGGCGCACCTGCGCGCCCACCTGGCCGAGCTCGAGGGCGGCCTGCCGGCACACGTCCCGGGCGCGCCGCACGCGGAGTCGGGACCGTGACGGGCGGCGGCATCGCGAACGCGAATGCCCTGCGGGCGCTCCGCCACCGCAACTTCCGCCTCTTCTTTGGTGGCCAGGCGATCTCGCTCGCCGGCTCGTGGATGCAGTCGGTCGCCCAGGCCTGGCTCGTCCTGACCCTCACGAACGACCCGCTGTTCCTCGGCGTCGTCGCCGCCGCGCAATGGACGCCGGTCCTCCTCCTGGGGCTCTTCGGGGGCCTCATCGCCGACGCCCTGCCGAGGCGCCCGACGCTGATCGCACTCGAAGCGGTGATGGCGACGCTGGCGCTCGCGCTCGGCATCCTCACCCTGGCCGGCGTCGTGGAGGTCTGGATGATCCTGATCCTCGCGATCCTCCTCGGCTGCGTGAACGCCATCGAGATGCCGGTCCGCCAGTCGTTCGCGGTGGAGATGGTGGGGCGGGCCGACATCGTCAACGCCATCGCCCTCAACTCGGCCACCTTCAACGCCGCCCGCGTGATCGGACCGGCCGTGGCCGGCATCACGATCGCCGCCTTCAACATCTCGATCGCCTTCTTCGTCAACGGCGCGAGCTTCCTGGCGGTGATCGTCGCGCTGCTGCTCATGCGCCCGGAGGAGCTTCACGCGGTGCCGCCCATCCCGCGCCCGCGGAGCGTCCACGATGTCCTCGCCTCGGTCGGGGAGGGGATCACCTACGCCCGGCGCACGCCCGCCGTGCTGCTGCCGGTCGTCGTCGTCGGACTCGCCGCCACGATCGGGATGAACTTCCAGGTCACGATCCCTCCGTTCGCCCGCGACGTCCTCGGCGGCGACGCCGCGGCGTTCGGGTTCCTCATGACCGCGAGCGGCCTGGGGGCCGTGGCCGCCGCGCTCTACCTGGCGACGCGGCGCCACCCCAGCGCGTGGGCGATCGGCGTCGGGGCGACGATGCTGGGCGTCGGCCTCCTGCTCGCCGCGGCCGTGCCCGTCTACGCGGTGGCCCTGCCGGCCCTGGCGCTCGCCGGCTTCGGCGCGATCTGGATGGCGGCCAACGGCAACACGCTCATCCAGGCGACCGTGCCCGACGAGCTGCGCGGCCGCGTCATCAGCGTCTACACGACCGTCTTCGCGGGCTCGACGCCGATCGGTGCCCTCTTCGCCGGATTCCTCGCATCGCGCTGGGGCGCCGTCGCCGCCCTCGCCGTGGGCGGGGTGCTCACGATCGTCGTCGGCCTCGGGGCGCTGGCCTGGCTCCGTCGTCATCGGACGATCGGCGCCGGTCCCACCGGTCACGTCCCACCAGCCGTGCAGCGCGCGGCCGCGCGGCCGCAGGCACAGCGGCCGTAGGCACAGCGGCCGCAGGCGACACGCGGGCCGCGGAAACCGACAGCGGCCGTAGGCGACCCGCGGCCGTAGGAACCGAAGCGGGCCGTAGGAACCCCTGTCGGCCGTGGGACCCCTTGACACCGAACCGGGGGCCGGCGTACCGTGGGCAACACATGAGCAGACATCTGCACATTTGAGCATGACGATCAGCGCTGCGCCCCCGCGCCAGGGCGAGCCGCTCTCGGGCGAGACCCGGCTCATGCTCCGCGCCGCCCAGCTCTACTACCGGCTGAACCTCACCCAGGACCAGGT
>Ga0315287_10008720_pt1 | contig 10258 bp, 7 predicted proteins | sample YL17G11_0_MG_FD_205037 | JGI IMG/M metagenome (GOLD analysis project Ga0315287, IMG submission 205037) | Sediment microbial communities from Yellowstone Lake, YNP, Wyoming, USA - YL17G11_0 | ecosystem: Environmental > Aquatic > Freshwater > Lake > Sediment | place: USA: Wyoming | collected...
GAGCCGTATGCGCCCCGCGGCTTTCTCGGCTACGCCTGCCGCGACGATCGCTGCAGTTCGCACAAGGCCGGCTTCGACTGGGCCGAGCGCAACGGGATCGCCGACGCCCGTGCCTGCGCTGCGCGCAACGACCCCGCGTTCGTGGAGGGATGTCGCGCCTTTGCTGAGGAGGCCGTGACTCCGGAACAGGCCGGCTTCGAGTGGGCGCGCGAAAACGAACTGGACGATCGCTGCCACTGCGCCGGCGCCGGGCCGGGTTTCGAGGCAGGTTGCGCAGCCTATGTCACCGGGTTTGCGCAGTGAAGGCGGGACGAGTGGTGCGCGGCGTGCGACGAATCGTTACCGGGGCACGGGCCGCCCCGCTAAGCTCCCGCGGTGACTCTCGACGACCTCCGCCGCAACCGCAACCTGCTTTTCTGGGCGCTGCATACGCTCGGCTGGAGCGCGTACCTCATTACCCAGTACCTGGGCGCGCTGCTGTATGAGAAGCCGACGTCCTACATCAAGGTCGTGCTGGCGGCGGCCGCCGGCGGCTTCCTGCTCTCGGCGCCGTTGCGCTACCTCTATCGCCGCCTCTGGGGGCAACGGTTCGCCGTGGTCGCCCCCGCCGTGTTGTTCTCTGCCTGGGGCGTCGCGCTCTGCTGGCGAGTCATCATCAACTCGTCGTACGTGCACTGGGTCGATACGGCATCGATGGCTGGCGAGCCGTGGTACGGCATCTTTGCCGGCACCCTCAGCTCGACCTACCTGCTGCTGTGCTGGTCGGGCCTGTACTTCGGCATCAAGTACTACGAGGCACTGCAGGAGCAGCGCGAATCGATGCTGCGTGCCGCCGCGCTCGCGCAGGAAGCCCAGGTGAAGATGCTGCGATACCAGCTGAACCCGCACTTCCTGTTCAACACGCTGAACGCCATCTCGACGTTGATCCTCGACAACCAGGGCAAGATCGCCAACCAGGCCGTCGGCCGGCTGTCGGATTTCCTGCGCTACACGCTCGACCAGGATCCGATGAAGAAGGTCACGCTGCGGCACGAGCTCGACGCGCTGAACCTCTACCTCGGCATCGAGCAGCTGCGGTTCGGCGATCGGCTCAGGCTCGAATTCGACATCGACGAAAGTGTCACGCAGGCGCTGGTGCCGTCGCTGGTGCTGCAGCCGCTGGTCGAGAATTCGATTAAATACGCCGTCGCACCGCGCGAGGAAGGCGGCCGGCTGCGCATCGAAGCACGCGAAGAGCAGGGCCGGCTGAAGCTCGTCGTGCAGGACGACGGCCCCGGGCTGCCCGTGGGCGTTGAACTCGGTGCCGGCCGTGGCGTAGGTTTCCGCAACACGCGCGAGCGGCTCGCGGTCCTGTACGGGGACCAGCAGAAACTCGCCGTGCGCTTTTCCAGGCCGGGTCTCCGGCTCGAGATCACGATGCCATTCGAACGGGCGACACAACCGACATGACCATTCGCACCCTCATCGTCGACGACGAACCCCTTGCGCGGCGCGGCCTCGAGCTGCGGCTCAAGGACGCGGCCGACATCACCATCGTGCGCCAGTGCGCCAACGGTCGCGAGGCGATCGCGGCCATCGCCGAGGAAGCGCCGGACCTCATGTTCCTCGACATCCAGATGCCTGGCCTGTCGGGTCTGGACGTCGTGGCGCAGGTGCCGCAGGAAAGCATGCCGATGGTCGTGTTCGTGACCGCGTTCGACCGCTACGCCATCAACGCTTTCGAGGCCCACGCGCTCGACTACTTGTTGAAGCCCGTGGACGACACGCGTCTCGCCGCCGCCCTCGACCGGGTGCGGGCGCAGTGGCAGCAGAAGCAGGCGGTTGCGCAGCGCGAGCAGCTGATGGCGCTGCTGGCCGACGTGAAAGGCAATGGCGAAATCTCGCCGGAAAGCGTTGCTGCTGCCGGCGCCGCGACCGACGCACGTCGCTACGCGAAGATGCTGCCGATCCGATCGGGCCGCGAGACCATCCGCCTCGACGTGACCACCATCGACTGGATCGACGCCGCGGGCGACTACATGTGCCTGCACGCGGACGGGCAGACGCACGTACTGCGCGCCACGATGAAGGAACTCGAAGACATGCTCGATCCGCAGGTGTTCCAGCGCGTGCACCGCTCCACGATCGTCAACCTGGCGCGCGTGCGCTCGCTGCGGCCGCACCTGAATGGCGAATGCTTCCTCAAGCTGCAGTCGGGGCAGGAAGTGAAGTTGAGCCGCAGCTTCCGCGACAAGGTGGAAATGCTGCTCGACCGGTCCGGCGTCGCGCCACACGCCAATCGGGCCTGAAGGCCGCCTGCCGCAGCTTTGCGACGCGGCGCCAGGGAAGCTCTGCACGGGCCCGCAAGCGGCGCGTTGCGAGCGCTCGATCCGGTGCCTGTCACCGAGCTTGGAAAGGCAGATACGCGCTCTGTGACAGGCACCGGATCAAACGCTCTCGCAGTGTCGCAGGCTGGCACATCGCAAGCGTCCGGTCCGGTACTGTTCCCAGAGCGCGTGTCTGCCTTTCCAAGCTCGGGGAACAGTACCGGACCGGACGCGCCAACGACTACGCCATACCCTCGCAGCGCTGCGCTAAGCGGAAATACCCAGACCGCTACGTGACGTTGGCAGCGGCGTCTCCCGGCACTGCGGTACGCGTCGCAAAGTCGAAGAAACGTTCCGCGTTATCCTTGCAGCGGAGGGCACGCGGACCATGAGACCCGAAGAACCGGTAGCGCGGATCATGACCGAGACGGTGGTCGTGATCGAAGTCGATCGTCCCGTCAGTGAAGCGCTCGACTGCTTCCTGCAGTACCCGATCCATCATCTGCCCATCGTGCGCGACAACCACCTGGTCGGCATGCTGAGTTCCGCCGACCTCATCAAGTTGGAGTTCTTCGCACCGCGAGGCACGGGCAACCGCGCCGCCTTTCTCGATGCACGTTTCCGCATCGAGCAGATCATGCGGACACCCGTCACGAGTCGCCGGCCGTTCACGAGCCTGGACGAAGTGGCCAGCCTGATCATCGAGTCAGGCGTGCATGCGGTGCCCATCACCGACGACGAAGAGCGTGTCATCGGGATCGTGACGACGACGGACATCATCCGCGCACTGCTGCACGGGCCTCCCCGGCGCGGCGCCGTGGACGGAAAGACGACCCCCGCAACACCACCGCAGGAAGACACGCCGGAGGGCCGTGTCTACCATCGCAAGCCGTCGGACCCGGAATCCGGCATCGCGCTGCAGACGGCGGAATTGCTGCACGTCGAGTCCCGCGATCCGAAGTACCTCGGCAAGACGCTCCTCTACCTGGACCAGCGTCGTGCGTACCTGGAAAAGGTGCTGGAGCTGGCCGACAGGTACCTCGTGGCCGGGCAGGACGAGCACAACCATTCCCAGTTGCTGAAGGCGGTGCTCGCCGCCAAGCGAGTGGAAGAACACGCGACCGGCACGGCGCGCGTGCCTTTTCCGCTCGAATGAGCCGCTGACGACCTACAACTGCGCGGCCAGTCGCGAGCCCTGGTCGATGGCGCGCTTCGCGTCGAGTTCCGCGGCCACGTCCGCGCCGCCGATCCTGTGCACGGTCACGCCGGCATTCTGCAGCGGTTCGTAGAGCTCGCACAGCGGCTCCTGCCCCGCGCAAAGCACCACGTTGTCGACTTCGAGCAGCGTGGGGTTGGTGCGTGCCTCGCCGAAGCTCACGCGCAAGCCGCGTTCGTCGATGCCTTCGTAGTTCACGCCGCCCATCATCTCGACGCGCTTCATGCGCAGCGCCGCCCGGTGGATCCAGCCGGTGGTCTTGCCTAGGTCCTTGCCGAGCGGCGTGGACTTGCGCTGCAGCAGGTAGACCTGGCGCGCGGGTGGTTCGATCGCTGGCGTGGCCAGGCCGCTGCGCGCCGTTGCCGGATCGGTCACGCCCCATTCGCGCTGCCACGCGGCGAGGTCGAGCGCACTCGAATGCCTGGCCGAGACGAGGTATTCGGCCACGTCGAAGCCGATGCCGCCGGCGCCGATCACGGCGACGCGCGGCCCGCATTCGTGACGACCCAGCAGGACGTCCGCATATGCGAGCACGCGGCCCGACGCGCGGTGCTCGTCGGCCCCGGGAATCGACGGATTGCGGGGCGTCACGCCGGTCGCCAGCACCACTTCGTCATAGCCGCCGTCGCGCAGCAGCGGGACGTCGGCGCGCACGCCCAGCTGCACGTTGACGCCCGTGACCTGCAGTCGCCGCCGGAAGTAGCGCAGCGTCTCGTCGAACTCTTCCTTGCCCGGCACGCGTCTGGCCAGGTTGAACTGGCCGCCGATCTCCGCGGCGGAGTCGAGCAGGTCGACCTGGTGACCTCGTTCGGCGAGCACGGTGGCGCACGCGAGTCCGGCAGGACCGGCGCCGACGACCGCGAATTTGCGCGGCTTCTGCGTCGGTTCGTAGCGCAGTTCCGTTTCGTGGCCGGCGCGCGGGTTGACCAGGCACGAGGCGATCTTGCGCTGGAAGACGTGATCGAGGCAGGCCTGGTTGCAGGCGATGCAGGTGTTGATTTCGTCCGCGCGTCCCGCGGCCGCCTTGTTCACGAAGTCCGGGTCTGCCAGCAATGGACGCGCCATCGACACCATGTCGGCATCGCCGCCCGCGATGATCTGCTCGGCGACGTCGGGCGCGTTGATGCGATTGGTCGCGCACAACGGTATGCCGACCTGGCCTTTGAGCTTGCGCGTCACCCAGGCAAACGCCGCGCGCGGCACCGACGTCGCTATCGTGGGCACGCGGGCTTCGTGCCAGCCGATGCCGGTGTTGATGATCGTCGCGCCCGCGCGTTCGATCGCCTGCGCCAGTTGCACGACCTCGCTCCAGTCGCTGCCGTCGGGCACGAGGTCCAGCATCGAGAGCCGGTAGACCAGGATGAAGTCCCTGCCCACGGCTTCGCGCGTGCGCGCAACGATCTCGAGCGGCAACCGGATCCGGTTCTCGAAGCTGCCGCCCCAGCCGTCGGTGCGCCGGTTGGTGTGCGCCGCGATGAACTGGTTGATGAAGTAGCCCTCGGATCCCATGATCTCGACGCCGTCGTACCCGGCGTCGCGCGCAAGCGATGCGCAGCGCACGAAGGCGCGGATCTGGCGTTCGATCCCGCGCTCGCTCAAGGCTCGCGGTGTAAACGGCGAGATGGGCGACTTCAGGCGCGAGGGCGCCACGGCCAGCGGGTGATAGCCGTAGCGGCCCGTGTGCAGGATCTGCAGTGCGATGTGGCCGCCTTCGGCATGCACGGCATCCGTGATCGGCCGGTGCCGCGCGGCAGCGGCACGCGTCGTGAGGCGGCCGGAGAAGGGCGCGGCCCAGCCCTCGATGTTCGGCGCAAAGCCGCCGGTCACGATCAGGCCGACGCCGCCGCGCGCACGCTCAGCGAAGTACGCCTCGAGGCGTGGGAACTTCTTCGGGTCGTCCTCGAGTCCCGTGTGCATCGAGCCCATGAGGACGCGATTGCGCAACTTCACGAAGCCGAGGTCGAGGGGGGCGAGCAGGTGCGGGTAGGGCGAGTTCATGACCCGCAGCTTAAGTTGCCGCGCTGCTCCGTGGTACTGTCTCAGGATCGCCCCCGGGGAGGCTCCTTGATGCAATGTCCGAAGTGCGGGTCTGCGCTCAACCCATTCTCAGCAGGGTTTTCGGCCACGATCCATCGCTGCGAAAACTGCCACGGTATTGCGTGCAATGACGACGCGCTCTCGGACCTGCAGCGGCAATGGTTCCTCTGGCCGAAACACGATCCGCGCGAGATCGACCCCGGTGTGGCGCGCGAAGGCCGGCGCTGGAACGAGAAGTCCGACGTCCCGTGCCCGGGTTGCGGCGCGCAGATGCACACGATCCAGGCGCCGGGCCAGCAGCACATCCGTCTCGACCGCTGCGTGCCTTGCCGCATGACGTTCTTCGACGCAGGCGAGATGACCGACCTGCGCTTCGACACGCTGGCCGATTCGCTGCGCGGAATGATGGCCAGGCTCCGCGGCGGCTGAGCCGCTGTCGGGCCGGGGCAGGTCAGAGGATGAGCCGGCCCAGGTAGTAAGCCAGCGCGGCCATGATCGCGGCCGCCGGCATCGTGACGATCCAGGCGATCACGATGTTTCCTGCCAGGCCCCAGCGTACGGCCCGCACGCGCTGCGCTGAACCCACGCCGATGATGGCACCCGTGATCGTGTGCGTCGTCGACACCGGGATGCCCAGGCTCGACGCCATGAACAGCGTGATGGCGCCGCCGGTCTCGGCCGCAAAACCACCAACGGGGCGCAGCTTCGTGATCTTCTGGCCCATCGTCTTCACGATGCGCCAGCCGCCGAACATCGTGCCCATGGCGATGGCGATGTAACAGCTCACGATGACCCAGCTGGGCGGCATCGCGGCGTCAGTCGAGGTGACGCCGGCGGAAATCAGCAGCAGCCAGATGATGCCCATGGTCTTCTGCGCGTCGTTGCTGCCATGGCCGATGCTGTAGGCCGCGGAGGAAATCAGCTGCAGGCGCCTGAACCAGCGATCGACCTTGCGGGGCGCGGAGCGCAGACAGATCCACGAGACCGCCACCATGATCAGCCCGCCGAGCAGCATGCCGAGCACCGGCGAGATGAAAATGAAGGAGACCGTGCGGACGATGCCTTTCATTACGAGCGGATCGACGCCAGCCTTGGCGATCGTGGCGCCGATCATGCCGCCGATCAGCGCGTGCGACGAGCTCGACGGGATGCCGTAGTACCAGGTGACCAGGTTCCAGATGATCGCGCCGATCAGCGCGCCGAAGATCACGTACTGGTCGATGGCGAGGGGATCGACGATGCCCTTGCCGACGGTGGCTGCCACCTTCAGGTGGAAGATGAAAATGGCGACGAAATTGAAGAACGCAGCCCAGGCCACCGCGTAATGCGGGCGCAGCACGCCCGTGGAGACCACCGTGGCGATCGAATTCGCCGCGTCGTGGAAGCCGTTCATGAAATCGAATACGAGGGCCAGTGCGACGAGCAGCACCAGCGTCGCCAGCGGGATCGTTAGCCCGGCGCCCATCAGACGTTTTCCACGATCACCGATTCGATGATGTTGGCCACGTCCTGGCACTTGTCGATGGCTTCCTCGAGGTACTCGTAGACGTTCTTGTGCTTGATCAGCTGCCGGACGTCCATTTCCTCGCGGAAGAGGCGCGAGATCCCGTCGCGGGACACCTTGTCCGCGTCGCTTTCGAGGTGGTCGATCTCCTCGGTGAGCGCGAGGGCCATTTCGGCGTTGTCCATCGACTTGAGCAGCGCGACACCGGCCTGGACCTTGACCGAGCACTGCTGCAGCAACTCGGCGAGCTGCAGCGAGGCCGGCGGCAGGGTCTGGATGTCGAACAGGTGCATGGACTCGGCGGCGTCCTGCATGAGGTCGAGGACGTCGTCCATGCCGGAAATGAGCCGATGGATGTCGTTGCGGTCGAACGGCGTGATGAACGTGGAGTGCAGGACCGAGACCGTTTCGTGCGTGATCTTGTCGGCGCTGCGTTCGATGTCGCCGATGCGCTGGATCAGCTCGGCGCGGCGGGCCGTGTCCTCGTAGTGCTGCACCAGCTCGACGACCGCATTGGCGCCTTCGACGATCAGCGCGCCGTGGCGGTCGAACAGCGCGAAGAACCGCGTCTCGCGCGGCATCAGGGCGGATAACCACCGCATTTCGGACCCCCGGGCGTCTCGGTTTCGTTCTAGGGCGAAGTATCTGCGATCCGGGCGGATCGTGGTAGCGTTAGCAGGCCCGTAGTTTCCCCCCGGGCCCCCCGCGATTCCCATGACAAAGTCGCCCCACGACAGCATCCGCGTTCGCGGGGCCCGGCAGAACAACCTGCGGGGCCTCGACCTGGACATTCCGCTCCGCCAGCTCGTCGTCGTGACGGGCGTGTCCGGTTCGGGCAAGTCGTCGCTCGTCTTCGACACGGTCTATGCCGAGGGCCAGCGCCGCTACGTCGAGACGTTCTCGCCGTACGCGCGCCAGTTCCTCGACCGCATGGACAAGCCCCAGGTCGAACGGATCGATGGCATTCCGCCTGCGATCGCGATCGACCAGACCAATCCCGTGCGGACCTCGCGCTCGACCGTGGGCACGATGACCGAGCTGAATGACCACCTGAAGCTGCTCTATGCGCGGGCCGGCCAGTTGCATTGTCGAGGCTGCGGCGGCCCCGTTCGCCGCGACACGCCGGATTCGATCTACGACACGCTGGTTCAGCGTGCGCGGGCCGCGGACGATCCGCGGCTGCTCGTCACGTTTCCCGTGGCGGTGCCAGCCAATTTCACCGCAGCGGAAGTGCTCAAGCTGCTCGAGCAGCAGGGCTATACCCGCGTGCATTCGAGCGATGCTGCAAAGCTCGAGATCGTCCAGGACCGCTTCCGGCTCGGCAACGTCGATCGCGGCCGGGTCATCGATGCATTCGAGGCGGCACTGCGGGTCGGGCGCGGGCGCGTGAACGTGCGCGTGCCGTTGCCCCAGCCCTCTGCCAGCGACGTGGGCGAAGAAGCAGGAGCAGTCCGAGCAGAGACGGTCTGGCGCTTCTCGACCGACCTCCACTGCGCCGACTGCGACATCCACTACCGCGACCCGACCCCGAGCCTGTTCTCGTTCAATTCGCCGCTCGGCGCCTGCGAAACGTGCCGTGGCTTCGGTCGCGTGATCGGCATCGATTTCGGGCTCGTGACCCCGGACACGAGCAAGTCGCTGCGTGGCGGCGTGATCAAGCCGTGGCAAACCGAGTCGAACCGCGAATGCCAGGATGACCTGCTGCGCTTCGCGAAGAAGCGGGGCATACCCGTCGATACGCCGTGGCGCGAGCTCACCGCGGCGCAGCAGCAGTGGGTTCTCGAAGGCGAAGGGCCCTGGGAAAAGAAAGTCTGGTACGGCGTGCGCCGGTTCTTTCAGTGGCTCGAGACCAAGAGCTACAAGATGCACGTGCGCGTGCTGCTCGCGAAGTACCGCAGCTACACGCCGTGCCACACTTGCAATGGCGCGCGGCTCAAGGAAGAAGCGCTGCTGTGGCGGCTCGCGGACCGCGAGCGAAGCGGGTCAGGCCTCAACATCCACGAAATGATGCTGCTGCCACTCGATCAATGCCTCGCGTTCTTCGAGCGCATCGCGTTGCCCGCACCGCTCGACGAAGCCGCCGATCAGCTGCTCGGCGAGGTGCGTTCGCGACTCGGCTTCCTGGTCCGTGTGGGACTCGGGTACCTCACGCTCGACCGTCAGTCGCGCACCCTCTCGGGCGGCGAAGTGCAGCGCATCAGCCTGACCACGGCGCTCGGCACGTCGCTGGTCAACACGCTGTTCGTGCTCGACGAGCCCTCGATCGGACTGCATCCCCGCGACATGCGTCGCGTGATCGAGGTGATGCACCGCCTGCGCGACAACGGCAATTCACTGCTGGTCGTCGAGCACGACCCGCAGATCATGCTGACGGCCGACCGCGTCATCGACATGGGGCCCGGTCCCGGCGAGCACGGTGGCCAGATCGTATTCGAGGGCACGCCGGCCGAACTCGCGGCGCGCTCCGACACGCTCACGGCAAAGTACCTGTCGGGCCGCCTCGACGCGGTGACCGCAGCGGGCAAGCGCGGTGCGCCAGAGCCCGGTGCGCCCGCGATCAAGGTCCGCGGCGCGACGGAACACAACCTCAAGAACCTCGACGTCGAGATTCCACTGCGACGACTGGTCTGCGTGACTGGCGTGTCGGGTTCGGGCAAGTCCACCCTGGTGCAGGACGTGCTCTACGCGGGCCTGCGCCGCGCGCATGGCAAGCCGACCGAGACACCCGGCGCACACCGGGCGCTCGAAGGCGCGGACCTCGTCGGCGAAGTCGTGATGGTCGACCAGACGCAGATCGGCCGCACCACCCGCTCGAACCCCGCGAGCTACGTCGGTGCGTTCGATGCGATCCGCAAGCGCTTTGCCCGCGATCCCGTCGCGGTGCAGCGCGGCTACACGCTCGGCACGTTCAGCTTCAATTCCGGCAACGGGCGCTGCCCGACCTGCGGCGGCAACGGTTTCGAACACGTCGAGATGCAGTTCCTCTCCGACGTGTACCTGCGCTGCCCCGATTGCGACGGCAAGCGTTTCCGCCCGGAAATCCTCGAGGTGCGCATCCGTCGCAACGCGGGCAAGGCGCTCAGCATCGCCGACGTGCTGGAGATGACTGTCTCAGAAGCCGTGGTGTTCTTCGCCGACGACCGGGAAGTGCTCGACCGGCTCGAGCCGCTCGCCGCGGTCGGTCTCGACTACCTC
>Ga0315287_10008721_pt1 | contig 10258 bp, 8 predicted proteins | sample YL17G11_0_MG_FD_205037 | JGI IMG/M metagenome (GOLD analysis project Ga0315287, IMG submission 205037) | Sediment microbial communities from Yellowstone Lake, YNP, Wyoming, USA - YL17G11_0 | ecosystem: Environmental > Aquatic > Freshwater > Lake > Sediment | place: USA: Wyoming | collected...
CGCGCGAGCTCCATCGCCAACTCGTGGCGAGCCCGAATGGCCTGGTGCATCGCGGGGTCGAACACCGCGAATCCTGCCTTGCCGCCGGCCTTCGCCATGTACATCGCCACGTCGGCGTTGCGCACCAAGTCGTGTGCGCCGTCGACGGCGTCCCTGGCCCCGGCGACGCCGATGCTGGCCGAGATGCTCACCGATTGCCCGCCGATGGCGTACGGAGCGCGGAGCTCGCGGATCAGCCGTTCGGCCATGCTGCGGGCCTTGCGCAGGTCGGGAAGATCCTCGGTGAGCACCGCGAACTCGTCACCACCGAGACGCGCCACGAGGTCTCCCTCGCGAATGAGGCCGCCAATCCGCTCCGTGACGGCCACGAGCAGCTCGTCACCAGCGGCATGGCCCAGGGTGTCGTTCACGATCTTGAAGTCGTCGATGTCGATGAACAGCACGGCCGCAATCGTGTCCCTGTGATCACCGGCCACGGCGACGACACGCTCCAGGCTCTCCTGGAACGAACGGCGGTTGGCGACGCCGGTGAGCGCATCGCGCTCGGCGAGATCCTGGACACGGCGCAGCAGCACCGAGTTCCGGAAGTTGAGAGCCGCCATCCCCGCGGCCTGGGCCACCACGCTCATGACGCGCCGCTCAACGCCGGGGGCGTTGCCCGGATGCTCCAGCACGAGGGCGCCGATCGGGCGGCCGTCGGCCACCATCGGAGCGACGATGACCCGTCCGCCCTGCGGCATCAGGGCACCGAGCGAGGGGTTGGTCGAGGCATCGATCCGACGGACCGCGATCGGAGACCGGATCTGCCATGCTCGCTCCAGGATCGGGTCCACGGCGACCGCGGCGCGCGCGGCCGCGTCCGGCAGCCCAAGGCTGCCGAGGACGACCATCCCGTCATCCACGACGCCGAGAGCGAGGCCTCGCGAGAACGCATATCGGTCAGCGAGCCCTTCGAGCACGAACGACGCCTGCCTGAACGGATCATCCTCGTCGTCGAGCCGGGTGCCCATGGCCACCAGCGACTCGAGATCGACGCGGCGCTGCCGCAGCTCGCGTTCGTTCAGGGCACTGAACAGGGACGTCGCGAGGGCGAAGAGCCAGAACGCGGCGATGCTGATGAACGGCAGTCCACCAGCGGCCGGTACCCCCGGCTGCACGTCGACCGGCGGCAGCAGGGCCGCCGCCTGCGCATACAGGACGACCAGCACCAGCAGCGAGTGCCACAGCGCGATCTTGAGCCCTGTCCGGTAGGACGCGAGCAGCGAGACGGCAACCAGGTGGAGGTAGACGAGGAACCGCAGCGGACTCTCAGTTCCGCCCGTCGCGTACATGGCGGCCGCGAGGAACGCGCCATCAACAAGCAACATCACGGTGAGCGTGGCGAACGAGGCGCGCGGCACCCGCTGCCCGACCCACTCGAGCACGACTGCGAGGCCGAGATAGCAGGCGGCCAACCCGGCCAGGGGCTCGAGCGGGACCTCCAGGGATGCCGCCGTGGCGGCCGCGACCGTGACCGTGGTGACCGCGATCGCGATCCGCAGCGCGAGCAGGAAGCGGAGGCGGTCTCCCAGCGCGACGTAGTCGGGGCGGTAGAGCTCGGCGACGGTCATGATGCGTCGTCCTCGAAGCCCACGAGCAGGTCGCCCCGCGACCGCAGCGCGGTGCGGAGCTTCGGGTCACGGTCATCGAGCCGCGACTGGACCAGCAGGAAGAGCAGGACCAGGAGCGCGAGGGCGAGGGGGAAGCCGAACGTCGTGGCCACGGCGATGGCAACCTCCGGGCGGATCGCACCGGCGGCGTCCCGGGCCGCCCCCAGGATGGCGCCGAGCACCACGTCCACCGGGCTGCGGTCAACCTGCGGCGGCACGACTGTGCCGGCGCCGCCGGACGGCGGAGTGCCACCGGATCGCGGGGCGAGGACGGCCGCGACTGGCTGCTCCCCGCGGTCAGCCGGTTCCGAGGTGGTCGTCGGCGTCGGCTCGGCGGTCGGCTCGGCCGTCGGGGTCGGGGTCGGCTCGGGCTCCGCAGCTGGGGTCGGCTCCACGGTGGGAGTCGGCGTCGAGGTCGCTGTGGGCTCGGCCGTGGGGGTCACTGTCGGCGTGGGCTCCGCAGTCGACGCGGGCGCGGCGGTCGGCTCGGCGGTCGGCGTCGGGGTCGGGGTCGGCTCGGCCGTCGGGGTCGGCTCGGCCGTCGGGGCCGGCGCGGGCTCGGCCGTCGGGGTCGGCTCGGCCGTCGGGGTCGGGGTCGGGGCCGCGGTCGGGGTCGGCTCCGCAGTCGGCGCGGGCTCGGCCGTCGGGGTCGGCTCGGCCATCGGGGTCGGGGTCGGGGCCGCGGTCGGCGCAGGCTCGGCGGTCGGCGTCGGCGCGGCGGTCGGCTCGGCGGTCGGCGTCGGCGCGGCGGTCGGCTCGACGGTCGGCGTCGGGGGCGCGGTCGGCGTCGGGGTCGGGGTCGGGGTCGGCGTGGCCGTCGGGGTCGGGGTCGGCGCGGGCTCGGCGGTCGGGGTGGGCGTCGGGGTCGGAGTCGGCGTGGGCGTGGGTGTTGGCCCGAGAACGGCGACGATATTCCGTCGGATGGTGTCCCAGGCATCCACCCGCTCGGGGGCTCCCACCGCCTCGGTGCATGCGCCGTTGCCGTTGGTGGTCCGGGCACAGATCTCGTCCGTGCCGGCCACGACTGCGAGATAGCTCACCGCGCACGTACCGGACTGGCCCGTGTGGCAGGAGAGGTCCGCGTTGCCCCCGCCGCTCGGCTCGTTCGCGCTGCCCGCGAGGAACGTGAACCGGACCTGCGTGTTGGAGGCGGGGCCCGTGAGGGGCGTGGAGCCGTCGATGTCGAAGATGCGAGCCGTCAGGGTGACGGTTGCGCCCATCTGCACCGTATCGACGTCCAGCTCGACATCGAGGATCGGGTCCGGGCCGGCCGCCACGACGTTCGTCGTGGGCCAGGCGACGGATCCCAAGGCCGCCAGCAGCGTGATTGCGGCGAAGGCGAAGCCTCCGTGCCGTGATGTCGATCTCATGTCAGCACCCCCGTGTGCGCCCCCCGCCCTGCGTACCTCGCGGAACGTTCTCCCGCGGGAGATGCCCCCACTGTCGGACCCGAAAGTCCCAGCCACCATCGCTCGTTGGGCCCATGTGCACGCCGGCACCGGCACGCTCGCGTCCAGGACCGCCACCCGGTACTGTCCGCACCCCGGACATAGGTCCCAGGAAGACATGCGGCCCGGGTGAGTTCGGGGCCGACCGGTGGGGTGGGTCGCGGCCGGCAGGATCCTTCCGCGGTGTCTCCACGCACCTCGGGCCCAAAATGGGGTGCCGAAACCGCGTACCGTCCCAAGCCGGGCGCGTGCCGCGTCACAGGGACCGGCGCCGCGCACGCGGCTGCGAGGAGGACCAGGGAGCCGATGGCGAGGATCCGGGCGGTGTTCGCGCGATTCCTCCCGCAGGGCGCCATCCTGCTCTCGGTCCTGACCTTCACCGCCTACGCCATGGGCCTGGTGAGGGACCGCCTGTTCGCGCGAACCTATGGGGCCGGGGCGGAGCTCGACGCCTACAACGCGGCGTTCGTGCTCCCGGAGCTGGCCCTCGACGTCCTCGTGGCGTCCGGGCTCACCGCTCCGTTCGTGCCGGTCTTCACGTCGCTTGCCCGCCAGGCCGCCGACGCCGCGCCCCGCTTCGCCCAGACGGTCCTGACACTGGCCGTCATGGTGATGTCGGCGTCCAGCCTGCTGCTCCTGGTCCTCGCCCCGGCGACCGTGCGCCTGGTGGCGCCCGGCTTCGACGAGTCGAGCCAGGCCCTCTACCTCGACCTATACCGGCTGATGCTGCTGACGCCGATCATCTTCGGGGCCTCGATCACGCTGGGCGAGGTGCTCGTGGCCGAGCGCCAGTTCCTGTACTACGCGCTCGCGCCGATCCTCTACAACCTCGGCATCGCCGGCGGCACGCTGCTGCTCCACGACAGGCTGGGCATCATGGCGGCCGCCGTCGGGGCAGTCATCGGCGCCTGCCTGCACCTGGGCATCCGGGTCGTCGGCATGCGGCACACGACCGTGCGCATCCGCCCGCGCCTGGACCTGCGGATGCCCGCGCTGCGCGAGTTCATCGGCCTGATGCTGCCCAAGATGATCAGCCACCCCATCGAGCCGCTCACGTTCCTGTTCTTCACCGCGGTCGCGACGACGCTGGTCGCGGGCAGCGTCTCGGCCGTGTCGTTCGCGCGCAACTTCCAGAGCGTGCCCGTGTCGCTGCTGGGCGTGTCGATCGCGCTCGCGGCGTTCCCGGGCCTGTCCGCCGCGTGGGCCGCGGGCGACCGCGGCGGTTTCGGACGCGAGGTGCGCAGGAACGCGCTCACGATCGGCGTGCTCTCGACGCTGGCGGCGATCGGGCTCATGGTCGTGGGCCCACTCGCCATCGAGGTCCTCCTGGGCGGCGGCCGGTTCGACGCCGAGGACGTCCAGCTCACGGCGATGGTGCTCACGGTGTTCGCGCTGGCGGTCCCGTTCGACGCCATGGGCCACCTCGTCGCGCGCGGCCTCTACGCCACCCACAACACGCTGCTGCCCGTCCTCGCATCGATCGCCGGGTTCGGCGTCACGGTGGCGGTGACGCTGGCGACGGTGGCTCCGCTCGGGATCCTGTCGATTCCGCTCGGGTTCGTGGCCGGGACGGCGGTCCGCGTCGTGCTCCAGGGGATCGCCCTGGCCTGGCGAATCCGGCACGCAGCGCCGCCGGCCACCTCCTCCTGACGCTAGCGGTCCAGCGGCTCCGTGGGCACGACCGCCAGGAAGAGCCCATCACGCTTGGGGTAGCTGCCCTCCGGCCGCTCCCAGGGCAGGTAGTTGCGGCGCATCTCGGCGAGGTCCTGGAAGCCACCGGGAGGATCGGACGAGCCCCAGATCGACGAGATCCGCGGGTACCACGGGTCGAGGATGTACGTCCCGATGACCTTGGCATCGTCGAACACGAGCGGGTCGGCGTTCGCGGTGAACCCGGTCATGACCCAGGTGTGGGCCCCTCGCCAGGTCAGCAGGATCACCGGCGCCCGGAGCGTCTCGATCGTCCGCGCGGCGTCCACGAGGGCATCCTGGCGGGTCTCGTAGGCCCGGACCTCGTACCCGGTGACGCCGTACGCCTCCAGCGCCTTCACCATCGCCGAGGGTCCCCAGCCGCCATTCTTGCTATCGCGGCGGCTCTCCCACTCGCCGATCCGGCCCGCCAGCTCGTCCTGGAAGGCCTTGGTGAGCGGTGCCTTGTCGTGCATGGCGAGCACCATCTGCGTGCCCGCGACCGCGCACAGGTCCTTGTCGGCCTCGCTGATGAAGGCCGCCTCAGGATCCTCCAGGAGATCCACGTCCACGGCGATGCGCGCTGGAGCCGGGGTCGGGGTCGGGATCGGCGCCGGCGGTGGGGTCTGGCCCGGGGCGCGCGACACGGTCGGCGTCGGCGCGACGGACGCGGCGCCCGTGGCCGTGGGCCGTGGTGTCACCAGCACGGCCTCGTCGATGGGCCGGTCGGGCGGCGGGTCGATGATGAGCTCGATCCGGCGGGCCAGGTTTTCGGCCCGGTCCCCGATCCCGAACAGGTTCAGCCCGACCGTGGCGAGGCCCGCGAGGGTGAGCGAGAGAAGGACGACGACCATCGGTCCCCAGGGGATCCGGCGTCGGCGATGGGCATGCACGAGACGGCGTCCTCCGGGCAGTCAGGCTCCCGGGACGCGCGAGAACGCGCGGTTGCGACGGCCCCCCGGCGCCATAGTCAGGCTTTCGGGGGCCGACCGCGTCCGCCGGGCAGCTTGCCGGGCGAGATGTAGATGGTCCGGCCGCGAACCGCCATGGAGGTCCCGGGCCGATACGCCACGATCGCCTTCTTGACCGCGATGCGCATCGTGGGCATCTTCTCGGCGGGATCGAGCTCGATGGCGATGATGTCGTCGTCGGTCTTGAGCCTGGCCAGCGCCTTCTTGAGCTCCTCGTCGCGCTGGAGGGCGGCCAGCTGGCGGGGTGACAGGGCTCGCTCGGTCTTCGTGGGCTTCAGCTCCTCGATCTTCGCACTGCGGATTCGCATCTCGAGGTCCAACTCCTGGGGCATGTGAGTCGACATGGACACGTGGATGATGACACGATCCGGTCCCAGTTCGAAAGGTATCGGGGCATGATCGACAGGCTGTCGATTCACTCCTGCGATTCACGCCGTCTGGCAACAAGGCGCCACTCGAGATCAAGACCGGTACCGATGGCGGCCCCTCGAGGCCCGAAATGTCCCCAACCGGGTGCTCAGAAGGGGTACCGGAGCCCGAGATGGCGCTCTATGCTTCGGCCAAGCCGGAGCACGAGCACCGGAGAGGGAGGTTGACGATGACGGATCCTACCGGGGGAGCTCCGAATCCAGAGGTCCCGATCCCGGCCGAGCCCGCAGGCGCCATGCCCATGGAGCCCGTAGCCGCGCCGCCGCCGGCCATGCCGGCCGCACCGCCCGCCGCGGCTGCCGCGCCGCCGGCCGGCGGGAACTGGCAGACGCCCCCGCCGGCCCAGCCCGCCGCGCCGGCCCCGCAGATGCAGGTCCCGGAGCAGTTCCAGCCCGTCGCTGCCGCGGCCGGCCCAGCGCCGGGGATCGCCTACGCGGACCTCACCACCCGCGTCATCGCCTTCATCATCGACGGCATCCTGCTCGGGATTCTGTCGGCGTTCATCTCGCTTGCGCTGGGCGCGCTGCTCCTCGGGTTCCTGCTCAACGGCGGGATCTTCGGGGTGATCATCGCCACGGTCCTGCTGAGCGCCGCGACCCTGTTCCTGTCCGCGGTCTACTTCGTGTGGGGCTGGACCAATCCCGCCATGCGGGCGTCCCTCGGACAGAAGGCCCTCAACCTCCAGACGGTGAATGCGGCGGACGGGGCGACCCTGACCCGACAGCAGGCCCTCCTGCGCTGGGGCTGGCTGTACGGCGTCTTCGTGCTGGCCAACGTGGTCCAGTTGGTGCTCGGGTCGACCGACCTGTCGATCCTGGGCTCACTCGTCAGCCTGGCGACCTTCGCCTACTTCGTGTTCCTGATCTGGACGACGTCCAAGGACGCCAAGCGCCAGGGCTTCCACGACATCAAGGCCGCTACCGTGGTCGTGAAGCGCGTCGCCTAGCGCGCTCCGCGAACCCCGCAATCGCCCACGAACGGGGCCGGCAGCGCCGGCCCCGTCTCGATTCCTAGGGCTCGAACTCCAGCGTCCGCACGTGGCGGGGACGGAAGACGGCGAGCGGGCGCCGGTCGAAGCTCGCGACCCGCCGGATGCCCAGCCGCTCGGCGGTCGCCACGAGCAGCGCATCGGCCAGCTGCGGCCGGTGCTCGGCGGCCTCGCGCATCAGCACCATCGCCCTGGCGAGGTCGTCCGTCGTGGGCGACACCAGCCGGATCGCGTCCGCGATGAGCGCCTGGAGCACCGCCTCCGTCGCGGCCACGCCCAGCTCGCGCTGGAGCAGCAGGTCCAGCTCCGCGAGACCGAGGGCGCCGAGCAGGAGGGGCTCGTCCACACGTGAGAACCATGCGAGCGCCGAGCGGTGGTTGAGGTCGGCGACGTCCGCCGCCGCCACCACCGCCGACGGATCGAGCAGGATCGCCACCTAGCGGTCTCCGGGCCGCCGGCCGGCCTCGCGCCGTGCAATGGACCGCCCGTCCAGCGACAGCCGGCCGTGGCTGCTCTTCCCGATACCCAGGAACGGGAACTCCGGAACAGTCTCGTGCTCGTCCAGCCAGGTCTCGATGGCAGAACCGATGACGGCGGTCTTGGTGGTCCGCTCGCGGCGGACGTGACGGTCGAGCCGGTCCAGCAGGTCGGCGTCGAGCAGGATGGTCGTGCGGCGGGTCGTCATATGCCGACATATATTGCACGCTGGACGGCAACGTGTCACGTCGGGCACCATCCGGGAACCCCCTCGCGATCCCCAGGAGACCCAGCCGTGACCCGCTTCGAGCCGAACCTCCGGATCCCCGGACCCACCGCCCTTCCGCCGTCGGTCCGCGAGGCCGGCGGCCGCCAGATGGTCAATCACCGCGGCGACGAGTTCAAGGCGCTGACCCGGCGCGTCGAGGCCGGCATGAAGCCGTTCTTCGGGACCGGGCACGACGTGATCCTCCTCACCTGCGCTGGCACGGGCGGCCTGGAGGCGGCGGTGGTCAACGTCCTCTCCCCCGGCGACCCGGTCCTGGCGGTGACGATGGGCGCCTTCGGGGACCGGTTCGCGAAGGTGGCCGAGGTGTATGGCGCCGCGGTGACCAAGCTCGAGATCGAGTGGGGCGACGCGCCGGAGCCCGCCGTCGTCCGCGAGGCCGCGGCTGCGATCCCCGGCCTGAAGGCGGTGCTCCTCACGCACAACGAGACCTCCACCGGCGTCACGAGCGACATCCCGGCACTGGCCGCCGCGGTGCGCGCAGCCGCTCCGGACGCACTGTTGCTCGTGGACGCGATCTCGGCCCTGGGCGCCGTCCCGTTCGCGATGGACGAGTGGGGCCTGGATCTGGTCGTCACCGGCTCCCAGAAGGCCTGGATGTCCGCGCCGGGCATGGCGTTCGCGGCGGTCGGCCCGCGCGCCTGGGCCGCTGCCGAGACGGCGAAGATGCCGCGCTTCTACCTCGACCTCGAGCGCCACCGTGACACGCAGGTCAACGGCGAGAGCCCCTGGACGCCGGCCGTCGCTGTCATGTACCAGGTGGACGAGGGGTTGCGGCTGATGGAGGCCGAGGGCGAGGGCGTGTTCACCCGCCACGCGGCCTGCGCCGCGATGGCCCGAGCCGGCCTGCGGGCAATGGGCTTCGATCTCCTGGCCGCGGACGAGGTGGCGAGCAAGACCGTCACCGCCGCCTGGATCCCCGACACCCTCGACTGGAAGACCTTCAACGCGGGGCTCAAGAAACGCGGGCTCGTCCTCGCCGGTGGCCAGGGCAAGCTCAAGGGGAGGATCTTCCGCGTCGGACACCTGGGCTCGGTCACGACTGACGACATCCTGGCCGCGATCGGCGTCCTCGAGGCGACCGCCATCGAGTGCGGCGTCGCGGTCAAGCCCGGAGCGGCTGTCGCGGCCGCCCAGCAGGCGCTCATCGCAAGCGAGGAGGCCAACCGGTGAAGATCCTTGTCGTCGAGGCCCTTGCCGCCGAGGGCCTCGAGCTGCTCCGCCGCCACCACGACGTCGACGAGAAGCTGGGCCTGGCGCGGGACGAGATCGCCGCGATCCTGCCCGAGTACGACGCCCTCGTCGTGCGCAGCCAGGTCAAGGTGGACGCCCAGCTGATCGCGGCCGGCACCCGCCTGGTGGTCATCGGCCGCGCCGGGGTCGGGGTGGACAACGTGGACCTCGAGGCCGCGACCCGGGCCGGCGTCGTCGTCGTCAACGCCCCCACCGGCAACACGATCGCAGCCGCGGAGCTGACGCTCGCCCTGCTGTTCGGGCTCGCCCGCAAGACGGCAGCCGCCGATGCCTCCATGCGCCGCGGCGAGTGGAAGCGCTCGCAGTTCACCGGCATGGAGGTGCGCGGCAAGACCCTGGGCATCGTGGGCCTGGGCAAGATCGGCCAGGCGATCGCCGTCCGGGCGCGGGCCATGCAGATGACCGTGCTGGGCTCCGACCCGTTCGTGACCCACGACCAGGCCGCCAACCTGGGGGTCGAGCTCGTGACCTTCGACGACCTCGTCGCCCGTTCCGACGCCATCACCGTCCACGTGCCCAAGAACAAGGGCACGACCGGGCTGATCAATGCGGCGGTCATCGCCAACATGAAGCCGGGCGTGCTCCTGCTCAACGTGGCCCGCGGCGGCGTCATCGACGAGCAGGACCTCGCCGACGCGCTGCGCTCGGGCAAGGTGGGCGGGGCCGGCATCGACGTGTTCAACACCGAGCCGCCCACGGGTTCGCCGCTCCTCGACGCCCCCAACACGCTCCTGACCCCCCACCTGGGGGCGTCCACCGCCGAGGCCCAGGTCGCGGTCGCGGAGGAGGTCGCGGAACAGATTCTCGACGTGCTGGACGGCCGCTCGGCCCGCTACGCGGTCAACGCGCCGTTGCTGACGCCGGAGACCGCCCAGGTGATCGCGCCGTACCTGCCCCTGGCCGAGACGCTGGGCCGGGTCGTCGCGCAGCTCGCCCGCGAAGCGCCGCGCACCCTGACCCTCGAGATCGCCGGCGAGCCCGCGTCGCACGACTCATCGTCGTTGGTGGCGGCCGTCCTGCGCGGCTTGCTGGAGCACGACACCGAGGAGCGGGTGAACCTGGTCAAC
>Ga0315287_10008724_pt1 | contig 10255 bp, 19 predicted proteins | sample YL17G11_0_MG_FD_205037 | JGI IMG/M metagenome (GOLD analysis project Ga0315287, IMG submission 205037) | Sediment microbial communities from Yellowstone Lake, YNP, Wyoming, USA - YL17G11_0 | ecosystem: Environmental > Aquatic > Freshwater > Lake > Sediment | place: USA: Wyoming | collected...
ATCCTCCTAACCGCCTTCCTCATGGAAGGCGTTGGTTCTTATATCAGTGTGATCGGTCTTAGCGCCCTCTTTGCGGGTGACTGGGTCATCATCGCGATGGCCGTTATCTTAGACATCGCCAAGGTGACTACAGTCTCGTTTATCTACCAATACTGGTCTGAGATCCGAAAGACGATGAGGGCATACATGACAGCCGCAGTGATAGTGTTGATGACTATCACCTCAGCTGGGGCATTCGGTTACCTCTCTGGAGCTTTTCAGAAGGCCGTGCAGCCGAACCGTGAGAGCGCGCTCAAGGTTGACTCGCTCACGCGAGAGATGACCGCGCTCACTCTTGAGAAGAAAGAGCTGACCGATGCGAAGCTGAAGATCAGCCAACAGATTGCTAACGTGCCGACATCAGAGGAAGACACGGCTCGCCGCAGGTTGATCTCGTCATTCAAGCCTGAGCTAGACCGAGCGAGCAAGCGCTTAGAGGTTGTCAACAAACGCGTTGACGAGCTACGGTCAAAGGTGCTCGCCGCTGAGAGCGAGAATATCGAGAAAGACGTGCACGCCGGGCCGATCACCTATGTCGCGAAGGCTTTCAACCTCTCTCTCGAAGACTCAAGCAAGTACATCATCCTCTTGATCGTCTCGGTCTTTGACCCGCTCGCTATCATGCTGGTGCTCGCAGGCAACTTTCTCATCGCGAGACGAAATGAGCATGAAGATGAACATAAAGTTGCACAAGTGTACGAAGAGAGTAAAATTAAAGTTACACATGAGAAGCATGATGAACATAAAGCACAAGACTGTGATTTACCTGTCTTTACGAACCCAGAGCTTGATGAGCGAGTCGAGCTAACACAAGAACCTCTGCCTGCAGAGCTTAAGAGCGTGGTCACAGCAAAGCCGTTTCGACAAGAGCTAGCTGAGCGCGTGAAGAAGGTAAAGCTGTTTCTAAAGCCTAGCGAGCCTGAAGAGATCAAGCCTATCGAGGTGACGATCGAGCAACCTGACTTGCCTGCACCGAACGAGCTGATCGTCGAAGAGTTTGCACCGGTTCGTTCATCTTTACAAGACACTAAGGTCGGCATCGAAGACGCCCTCTTCAAGCATGGGGTTCCCGCGGTCTCGAAGAAGCGAGCGCAGTACGCTGCTTAATTTACCCTAATTTACTAATGCTCCTCTTGTGATTTATAATGCACATAAAGGAGATGACATGGCCGCGAAGCAGATGTGGGTAGAGAAGTACAGGCCGAAAACCCTGCAAGATTACGTCTTCCACGACGAGCACCAGCGCAAGCAGATCGAACAGCTCGTCAAGAACAAGGACCTCCCACATCTCTTGCTGTCGGGCATCCAAGGTTCAGGCAAGACCTCTCTTGCTAGGGTGTTGATCTCCGAGCTTGGCATCGATGATGTTGACGTGCTTGAGGAGAACGCGTCTGAGAAGACCGGCGTCGACTTCATCAGAGACGAGGTGATCCCGTTCTGCGAGGGGTACCCGATGGGTCTGTTCCGCATCGTGCACCTTGAAGAGTTTGACTACCTGTCGCAGAACGCTCAAGGCATGCTGCGCGCCGTCACTGAAGAGTATGCTAGCACGTGCCGCTTCATCTGTACATGCAACTACGAGAACAAGATCATCCCAGCCATCAAGTCTCGCTTTCAGCAGTTTCGCTTCAAAGCACCAAGCGAGGACGATGTCGTGGTGAAGATGGTCGAGATCCTAGATTCGGAGCAGGTGATCTTTGACGATGAACAGCTGATCATCTACATCAAGCAAGCTTACCCTGACATCCGCAAGATCATCCAGCACCTGCAAGAGAACACGATCGACGGCAAGCTGCTGTCATCGAAAGACTCGACCGTCGGCGGAGACTACAAGCTCAAGCTGCTCGACCTGCTAGCCGCTATGGACATCCGCGGCATCCGCAAGCTCGTCGTCGACCAAGTCTCTCAAGAGGAGCTTGAGAACGTGTATGATTTTCTCTACCACAACCTCCGGCTGATCCCGTCGTGCAAGGCGGACGAAGTCTTCGAGAAGGGCGTGCTCGTCATCGCTGAAGGCATCGACCGACACAGCCGCTCGGCCTTGCCGCATCTCACCTTTGAAGCGATGTGCATCAAGCTCGCGATGCACGTGGCAGAAGGCTAACATGGAGCAGCTCGTCATGCATCAGCTCTTAGTCGTCTTAGACGGCCTCATCATGTGCTACTGTGCTTATCAGTGGTGGGAGTGGCGGAAGGAGTGCAAGCCTTATGACGAGGCTAAGAACGGTTGGCTAGTCGCGCTAGCTGGGTGGAGCCTCGTCTTCTTGAAGAACCTCTTATGAGCCAGTATCGTAAGGGTTGGTCACGCGGTCCGTTTACTTACACGTGGTGCAAGACTTCTCAGTGGGTCGCGACATGTTATGGTCATGTGTTGTTCTTCCAAGCAGGTAATCACCAGTTGGCTATCCGTTTGAGGCGCTCATATGTCTGATGACTTTGACTTTGACAAGTTCTTGACTGACCACCTTCAGATGTGGAAGGCTTCGGGCATCGAAGCGCCGAAGAACGAGCTTCAGTCCCTCGTGGCTTGGCTCGCATACCTCGGCGAGCATGGCGCTGAGAAGACTAAGGAGACTATGCGTACCCGTATGATCCTCTTGACGGAAACCGTCGATGGCCTCGCCAAGCAAGGTTCGAAGGCCGAGGTCGCCGCAGGCATCTACGACAACGACCTCGAGTCTCTGAGGAAGCGAGCGTTCAACGAAGGCGTCGAAGCGGCAGCTAAGCTGGTCGACGAATGCTTCGACGAGTGCGAGCCGTGGATCAACGGCGACCAGGTCAGAGAGCTGATGGTGAGCTTCGATGGCTAAGGGTCGCTGGGAGGACATGAAGACATACTGGGCTTGGCGCGAGAGCCCAGAGGAAGCAGATGCTCGCCGCACACGCCTCGAGCCGATGCCAGACGTGCCGTGCGAGAAGAAGCTTGAGTATGTGACCCTCTATGAAGGTCAGCCTTCAGAGATGAAGCTGTGCATCGGCGTTTGGCACCTTACCCCTCTCCACCAAGCAGAGCTTCAGTTTCACAAGCAACATGGTGGCTGAACGCGCTCTCGACCTCTTCTGGCTCCTAGGGCAGCTCGACAAGAAGAAGTTCGGCGTCTGGGACACGTTGACAGAGGAGCAGCGCAAAGAGGTCTCGCCCTACATGCTTCTTCGTTGGCTCGCGGGCAACCTCGACGAGCCTGAGCAGCTGGTCAACCTCGCCGACATCGCTGCGCCGTTGACCTTTGACTTGGCTGACAAGAAGGGCTTGATGTTAGACCTCTTCACAGCGTGCACGGTCGGTGGCCCTAAGCGGTACACGTGGACCAACTACAAGATCACGGTCAAGAAGAAGAGCCTCGCACGTGACCTGATCGCGAAGACCTACAGGTGGTCGATGAAGCAAGCCGCTGAAGCGAGACACATGTTTACAAATGATGACCTGCTTGAGCTAGCTAAAGACCAAGGTTGGCAAGCTGATGAAGTCAAAGAACTGAAGAAAGAGCTAACTAAATGAGAAACTATTGGGATTGCACAGAGTGGTCTGACAAGCTTCGTGTCTTGCTTGGTGGAAAGACAAAACCAAAGTCTGGCACCTGGGATGACTGGGAAGAGTGGAGAGAGGAAGCGAAGAAGCATAAGCTTTCTTATTATGTAGTTGATGTTTGGCTAGACAAGCTTCAAAACTTCATAATGTGGCCTAGTGATAGGGTCAACGATGTCCGATGCTACTGCAAGAACCGGTGGGGTGACCGACTACACTACCTTCCTACTAAGCTGAAGCTAGGAAGGTTTTATGAACCAGACACTAGAATCATGCATGGGTTGTTCGAAACTCTCGTTGACTTTATCGAGTGTGAAAAAGCTTGGATGCATGTTGTGTTCGAGACCGCTGAGGAGCGCAAGAAGTTTCCAGGCCTCTACCAGCCATGGTGGAAACGGTGGAAAGCTTTTCGCTGTCCTGAGGCCGGCATCGCGCATTTGTGCTGGGAGATGGCTCTTGAGAAAGAGTCTCCAAGCCAAGCTAAAGCCGCTAATGAGCAGCTGGTGCTCTATCAATGGTGGAAGAATCGTCCTAGCCGACCAGAACCTTGGGAGGCTTCTGGTCTTCGTACTGTTTATGACGCGCTTGATGAAAAGTACGGACAGGGGTGGGGGTTAAAGGAGAAGGTTAAAATTACAAAGCCTGAGCAGTTGTTATATGATGAAGCTCGTGACAAAGAACAGCTGCTTGAGGAGCATTACGAGCAAGAGGATGAACGGATGCTTATCAGGTTGATCAAGATCAGGAAAAGCCTCTGGACATGAGCTACCTGTACAAATGCAAGCATTGCAACAAGCAGTTCATGAAGGAGAAACACTTCATGACTCATGAATGCTTGCAGATGACTCGTAGTCGTGAGATTCAAACTATCATCGGACAACAAGCTTACATCCTCTACAAACATTGGTTAGAAAAACAACGTCGTAAGCCTCCACCCATCGAGACGTTCGTCTCGTCTACCTACTACAGCTCGTTCATCAAGTTCGCGGCTTATTGTAGAGAGACCAGCATCGCTGATCAAGAGCTCTATGTTGACCTGATGGTGAAAGCTGGGATCTCACCTGCTCTTTGGACCAGGTCAGAGGCTTATGACATCTACCTCGAGCACGTAGACAAACGAGCTGATCCTTATCAGCAAGCTGAGGTATCGCTTAACACCTTGTCTACCTTGTCAGAACGGCTTGAAGTCCCTATCTCAGACGTCATCTCGAAGCTCAAGTACGGCGAGATGCTTGAGTTGATTCAACAACGAAAGCTCTCTCCGTGGATCCTTTTCTGCTCAAGCAAGTTCAAAGCTTGGGTCAGCAAGCTTGACCCGCACGAACATGAGCTGCTGATGAAGAACATCGGCATCGCTTATTGGTCGATGATGCTTGAGAAGCGAACAGACGTGGTGAAAGACATGGTAGAGATAGCAAAAGGAGCAGGCATTTGAGCGATAACCAAAGTGACAACTCGAGCAGCTGGGGCTACGGCGCTAGGTCTGTTAGGCTCTTGGCTCTCAATGAGATTCCGTATGATGAGATTGACGGTCAGATCACTCTTCGGTTTGAGATGATCAAAACAATGGTCGGTAGGTTATACCCTTCAATCTTGACAGAGGAGATTGAGAAGCTTGTGCATCGTCGTAACTTAGGACCAAAGCAAGGACAGCTAGAAGCATATCTTGTTTTTGAGAAAGAGCTCATTGATAAGGCTAAGCAAGCAGAGATCTCCCAGAGATACAGAGATCTAGAAAAGCAACAAAAGCTCATCAGAGAAAAAACAACTTTATTGCAGCAAAACTGTAAACATCCTAATGCTACACAGAAGGGTGAGAGTAACACTGGAAACTGGTCAGCATCTGATGATGAATACTGGTGGTTGCATGAATGTCCTGACTGTTGCAAGAGATGGACTTCTCCTCAATAGAGAAGTAAATATCTTAAGTTTCCACTTCAGAGGAGCCGCTTATGAGCCGCGCAAAATACCTCAAGACGTTACAACGGGAGTTCGAAGCTTTGCAGGAGGTAGTCAATGAGTTGCTGCGAGAAAATTACGAGTTAAAGACACTTCTATCTGATAATGTTTCCCGGTCAAGACAAGATCAAGTTTACGCCGCATGATGATCATCATGCATGGGCTGAAGAAGCTTGTGCTGAGCTGATAGCCGGGTGCACGCTTAACATTAAGCTTGTGAAAGCTGGTCTTTGGCCTAAGTTGCTTTGTGACATGCAAACCGTAAGCGCTTTAGCTGAGTATGCCGCTTTTATTGAAAACTTGGGCTTGAGCTTAAGACAAGCTAAAGAAGCAATAAGCAATCGTGGACATTGACATCGATCTTCAATCAACGTTCGACCCAGTTAAAGCTTTTCCAGGCTTCGCTGTGCGCGCTTCTATGGTCAGGGAAGGTGATCTAGTTCCCCACCCATGTGGAGCCTACTTACAGGCTGTTCCAACTGACCCTTTGACGGGGTTAGCCGCTGTTCCGTATGAGGAGGCAGAGGCATTAGGCTGCTTCAAGATCGATTTCTTACATCTTCATGTCTATGACAAGTTTGCTAGGAGAGAGGACTTGAAAGCTTTGCTTGACATCGATCCAGATTGGACTTTGCTTCAAGACAAAGCGGTAGTAGCTGGCCTCTTTCAGCTTAGCAAGCACCATGACGTGTTGCATGCCGTGAAGCCTAAAAGCGTGCTCGAGCTTGCAGACTGTCTCGCGCTGATTCGACCACAGAAGAAGTACCTCCTCGAGTATTATCTCAAAGATCGTGAGAAAGCTAGGCCGATGCTTTATCAAAAAGAGCAAGGCGAAGGCGGGTACGGCTTTAAGAAAGCCCACGCTGTAGCATATGCATATGTCGTGATCCTCCAACTTCATCTCCTCGAGCCAGAACATTGAAGAACGGTTTCTCAACTTTCTTAGAAGAGAATAAGCTTAGCTTTCGTCAAGAGCATATCTATGACCCTAGCAACAAAGTTACATCCTCTGGCAAGCAAAACAAGGTGCTGCATATAGGGTCGAGCACCGTTACTCTCAGAAACATCAAGCTGCCACTAAACTCAAACCTTGATTTTACAAAGCTTGACTGTAGCTATTGCACTATAGTCTACTTTGACAAGACATGCAACATGGAAAGCTTGCATGGCATAGAAAAATTTATCACGAAACTAAGCACACAGAGAAAAGGTGGTGATTTCGCAAACGGGGCTTGGGGAAAGCTGGTGTTTAACACGCTAGTGACACGAGATATTTTAGGATTATTCTTGATTTCAGGGATCAGAGAGGTGCTCATGCGCACGAGCTTAGGAAAAGTAAAAGAAGCTAAGCTTGAAGAGATCTTTGAACGACATCTGCAGAAGGGGAAAGACGGCATCATTGATGCCCAGCATGAGATGATCGAAGCAGGTCTTGATGAGTTTGCTAAGATTTAATTTACAATGGCCTTCCTTAGATGTTACTATCTAAGCGTACCTCAGACTCTTGAGGATAACCAGAGAGGATTATATCAAATGAAGAAGCTTCTCGCACTTGTAGCCCTTCTCTTCACGGCCAGCGCGCTTGCACAAGCCCCGGCACCTGCAGCTGCACCTGCTACGCCAGCGGTAAAGCCAGCAACAGCACCGGCGCCTGCGGCTGCACCTGCTGCAACGCCAGCGGTAAAGCCAGCTACGGCACCTGCGGCTGCTGCAAAGCCGGTCGCAAAGCCTGTGAAGAAACCAGCAGCAAAGCCTGTGACACCGGCCGCAAAGCCTGTGACATCGGCCGCGCCGCCGGCCGCAACACCGGTTGTGCCTGCAACACCGGCTGCAACACCGGCTGCGGCACCTGCTGCTGCGGCACCAGCAGCACCAGCAGCACCAGCAGCAAAGAAGTAAAGCAGTCAAGCGGTAAAACGGCTGTGGGGATTAAATTCTCCACAGCCGGTTTCATTTTATGTCAAGCTGTGGTATAATAGTCTCGTGAAAGCCGCTTACAACTCTGACGGTACAGTCACGCTGCTCCACGGCACAAGCTCAGCAAACGCGGAGCTTATCAAAGCTCAAGGCTTCAAAACTAGCAACCCAGCCGCGGTAGCTAAGATGGTCGAAGACGAGTACAACCTTCCTGAAGGTTCGGTGCTCAACAACCGCGCTTATGAGTTTGCTAAGCACAGGTCTGACCTCGACAAAGTTCACTTCACGTCTAACTTTGATGTCGCGGCTCAGTACACCGTTCCTGAACAGCTTCAAGACGCGCTGACCGCTGCTTACTGGGTTCTTCACCCTGAGATCGGGGACATGAACATCAATGACGTGCACCCGAAGCTGAAAGAATGGGTAAGCACAGAAGGTAAACGGTTAGCTCAACCTAAAGTCTTGGCTGTGATCATGCCGTGGGAGCTGATCGGAGACTATGCTTTCAGCAGGAAGATAAGCTTAGCCGAGTATCAAGAGATAGCTGATGGAGATCTTCCAGACCTAGTTTCAATCCCAGTAGCTATGCTTGTCAATGTGAAAGTTCAAGAGACATGAAACCGACCGCGATTGCTTTAAACCCGATCACCTGGATCACAGGTTATCTTGCTTTTGCTGCTATCGGCGTCACGGCAGCGCTTCCTTGGGTCATCACTTACTTGTTTTTTGCAGCCATCGCTATCGCGATTCTTTATACCGTAAGGAACATCATCGCGATTCCGATCTCGCTTATCTTGAGACTCTTTAAAGTTGCCAATCCTTATGATAAAGCTACCCATACAGTAGGCTCAGTCGGTTCATTGATCTGGGCTTTGTTTATCGGTGCTTTGTTCATATGTTGGATCATGATCATGATCGTAGTATGTGTATGGATTGCACCAGTGTTTAGCATAGCATTTAAAGACTTTTGGGGAAACTTGATGACTATCTTTTCGTTAATTCCTGAGCTGATTAAGTTAGCTTTTTAAGTTTGATCTCGATCCGTTCTGGTAAAGTCAACACCTTGCGACGGCGAACCTTAGGTTTCGCATTCACATTGAACTTGAACAGCTTCCCGATCACGCGCGACGTCGAGTTGATGTTGAATGTTCGTAATGCTTTCTTGATCACCTCGCCTTGACCTAGCTTAGCAAACTCAAAGCTAAGCGGATAACGCTCGCTTGCAGAGTAAAACCAGTGAGTAGCAACAGACATGAACCAAGCCTGGTCAACCTCCTCTGCTGCTAGCAAATCGAGCACATAAGCATGGATCTCGTCATCGATCACGTTCTCGACGATTGTCAAGTACTTGACTCGCTTGTACTCGATCAACGTGAGGAAGATGTAGTTGAGCTCATCTTGGAGCTCTTCGAAGACTAGCGGTGGTGCTTTAGCCATGATATAATATGCCTGATGCTGATTATGCAAGTATTTATGCCCCTCTAAGCTGTTTACTTTTGACTGTTCAGATGATATGATAGCTGTGTCTTCTAAAATGAGAATGACATGAAAATCGGGTTCACTGGTTCTCAACTCGGGATGACGATAGCTCAGCTAGATGTCCTCGAGAAGGTTTTTAAAGAGTTCGATGAGATCGAGTTCCACCACGGTGACTGTGTAGGCGCTGACATCATCGCTCATCGCGCCGCTGTCAAAGCTGGTGCGACAATCGTGATTCATCCTCCTCTTAACTCAAGCAAACGCGCGTTCGCTGTCGGCGGAACGATCTTAGAGAAAAAAGAATATCTCGTGAGGAACAAAGACATCGTCGATTCATCTGAGCTCTTGTTCGCGACTCCTTCTGGCCCTGAAATGCTTCGAAGCGGAACTTGGTCAACCGTGCGCTATGCTAAGAAGCGCGGTAAAGACACCATCATCGTTATGCCTGACGGAAGTGTTTCATGATCTACAAATCAGAACTGCTCAAGAAGCACATCGACCTTGACAGGCTGCTCACCGTCTCTGATGTGAGGTTTGTGGACATGATGGGGAGCGGTGGGTGGTTTGTTGAGTTTGACCTGCTTTTTCAACTTCAAGACAAGCCTGTTGTGTACTCACGTCGTCTTGATGATTCTGAACAAAGGTTTACCAGAGAAACTGGGTTTCAGCTAGCAATTGAAGATGAACAAGGCAATGTAGTATTTTCTCCTTATCACGTAGTTAAAACAAACTTGAAGATAGTTGCTGTCAAGAACCTTCAGCGTGAGGTTAACGAGCTTGTCTACATGTGGAAGCATTGGCGGCTAATCGCAGCTTAAACAACAGGGGTTATGCAATGGCGTACATCAAATACGGGGTACAAGAGCGAAACGTAAAGCTGAAGTTAGATAAAAAGCTGCACGGTCACACGATCATCTCTAGCAACGAATATCACGCTTTTCTTTTGCTTCGTAAACCGCTAGACGTGTTTAAGAAAGTGGTTTTAAGGTATTGTCCCTGGGACAATGACATCATAGCGTTCCTTCACTTGCCTGTTGGCACATTGGTTCATTACGATCCTAAAGACATAAAGCTTCGATGTAACTTTGCTATCGTGATGGGATTTAATAAAGATGTTTCTCAGTGCAGATCTGTTTATGATCGTAGCTTCGTCTATCGTCCTGCTAATATTGTTCAACCTAAGTATAAGTTTAGCATGCGTCGTGGTGTATGCTCGTCTGGGATTCATTTTTTCCTCGAACATGAGCAAGCTGTCAAGTACGCTACCTAAAGCTAAAAGCTTTATATCTTATGAAAAAGCTTTTCACCTGCTACTACGGTTCGCGGCTCTACGGT
>Ga0315287_10008726_pt1 | contig 10253 bp, 5 predicted proteins | sample YL17G11_0_MG_FD_205037 | JGI IMG/M metagenome (GOLD analysis project Ga0315287, IMG submission 205037) | Sediment microbial communities from Yellowstone Lake, YNP, Wyoming, USA - YL17G11_0 | ecosystem: Environmental > Aquatic > Freshwater > Lake > Sediment | place: USA: Wyoming | collected...
TCCCAATCAGCGCTCGCCGCGACGTCGGGCCACGACAGCACCACCGGGCCGCGGAGCATCGCCTCGCCCGCCATCGGCTCGTCGTTGCGGTGGACCACCCCCGCCTCGTCCTCCCATTCCCAGCCCGGCACGAACTCGCCCGGATAGACGACCACGCTCTCCCAGCCGTCGTAGCAGGCGAGGTCGAGATTCAGCACCAGCACGCACGCCTGCACCGCGATGACGACGCGCTGCAGCGGCGTGACCTCGTGTCCCTGCGCGCCGATGATCGATTTGGCGTCGAGGAACAGCACCGCGAGGTCGCGCAGGCGCGCGATCTCCTCGACCGTCCAGGGGTCGAGGAAGGGCAGCGCAGCGAGCGCCTCGTGCCATAGCGGGTCGGGGATCGCCGCACTTTTCAGCACGCGCTCGCGCCGCCATTTGCGGATCGATTCGAACATCGCGCGGTCCGTCTCCGGCGAACTGGCGGCAGCGGTGGCGGTGACGGCGTCAGCCGGAGGCCGGCGGCGAAGCGGACGGCGGCAACGCGGGTTCGAGGTCGATCTCGCCCCCGGCGTCGCCGGTCAGCAGGCGATCGGCTTCGGCCTCGGGCAGCGCTTCGACATCGCGCAGCTTCCGCGCGATCGTCGTGCTCTTGCGGCCGGCGTCGTCGAGCGTCTTGCCGACCTGGTCGAGCTTTTCCTTGGTCCGCGCAAGGATCTCGCCGAACTTGCCGAACTCGGTCTTCACCGCGCCCAGCACGCGCCAGACTTCCGTGGAGCGCTTCTCGATCGCCAGCGTGCGAAAGCCGAGCTGCAGGCTGTTCAGCATCGCGGCGAGGTTCATCGGCCCCGCCAGCATCACGCGGTATTCGCGCTGCAGCGTGTCGGCGAGCCCGGGGCGCGACACCGCCTCCGCGTACAGGCCTTCGGTGGGCACGAACAGGATCGCGAAGTCGGTCGTGTACGGCGGCTCGACGTACTTGTCGCGGATCGATTTCGCCTCGAACCGGAAGAACGTGTCGAGCGCCTTGCGGCTCGCCTCGACCGCCGCGATGTCGGCGCGTTCGATCGCCTCCTGCAGCCGCTGGTAGTCGTCGAGCGGGAACTTGGCGTCGATCGGCAGCCAGCACGGGGTGCCGTCGTCGCTGCGGCCCGGCAGCCTGATCGCGAACTCGACGCGCTCCTTGCTGTCCGGCCGCGTCGCCACGTTCTGCGCGTACTGCGCCGGTATCAGCATCTCGCCCAACAGCGTGCCCAGCTGCACCTCGCCCCAGCCACCGCGGCTCTTGACGTTGATCAGCACCTTCTTCAGGTCGCCGACGCCGGCGGCGAGCGTCTGCATCTCGCCCAGGCCCTTGTGCACCTGGTCGAGGCGGTCGGACACCTGCTTGAACGACTGGCCCAGCCGCTGCTCGAGCGTCGCCTGCAGCTTTTCGTCGACGGTCGCGCGCATTTCGTCGAGTTTTTTCGCGTTCTCGCTGCGCAGCAGGTCGAGGCGCTGCTCGACCGTCAACCGCACGGCTTCGAGGCGCTGCTCGTTCGTCTGCGTGAGTTGCGCGAGGCGCTCGCCGAAGTGCTTCAGCTGCTCGTTCTGCGTGCCCGCCATGCCGGTCAGCTGCTGCTGCACCGCCTGCGTGTGCCCGCCGAGTGTGGCGCCCAGTTCGGTGCGCGCGGTTTGCGCGGCAGCGGCCTGCTCGGTGCGCGCGTTCGAAAGATCCAGCTTGAGGTCGCGCTCGAAATCGGTGTTCTGCGCCGTCAGCACTTCGAGCCGCATGCGCAGATCGGCCGCCTCGCGCCCCGCCGAATCGCGCGCGGCGGCCATCGCGCCGAGACGGGACAGGCCGATCGCCGCCAGCACGACGGCCGTGGCGACCAGCGCGAGGCCAAGTACGGCAACGATGACCATGATGGAGTCCGGCATGGCGGCGAAGTCTACGCGCTTTCAGCAAACGGGGTCAGATACGCAATGAATCCAGAAAAAGGCCGGGCCCCGATCTTGATTCATTGCGTATCTGGCCCCGTTTTCCGGCGCCCTCAAGCCACGATCACGCGGCTTCGCGGCTCGCTTTCTTGCGCTCGTGATCCTTGAGGAAGCGCTTCCGGATGCGGATCGTCTTCGGCGTCACCTCGACCAGTTCGTCGTCGGCGATGAACTCGACCGCGTACTCCAGCGTGAGCTGGATCGGCGGCACCAGGCGCACCGCTTCGTCGGTGCCGGAGGAGCGGACGTTGGTGAGCTGCTTGCCCTTGATCGGGTTGACCACGAGGTCGTTGTCGCGGCTGTGGATGCCGATGATCATGCCTTCGTAGAGCTTGTCGCCGGGGCTGACAAACATCCGACCGCGGTCCTGCAGCTTCCACAGCGCGTACGCGACCGCCTCGCCGTCTTCGGCGGAGATCAGCACGCCGTTGCGCCGGTCGGGAATGTCGCCCTTCATCGGCGCGTAACCGTCGAACACGTGGCTCATCAGGCCGGTGCCGCGCGTCAGGTTCATGAACTCGCCCTGGAAGCCGATCAGGCCCCGCGCCGGGATGCGGTACTCGAGGCGCGCGCGCCCGCGGCTGTCGGATTCCATGTTGGTGAGGTCGCCGCGCCGCGGTCCAAGCGCTTCCATCACGGCGCCCTGGTGCGCTTCCTCGAGGTCCACCGACAGCGCTTCGTAGGGCTCGCAGGTCACGCCGTCGAAGGTGCGCAGCACGACGCGCGGCCGCGACACGGCCAGTTCGAAGCCCTCGCGGCGCATGTTCTCGATCAGGATGGTGAGGTGCAGCTCGCCGCGGCCGGACACGAGGAATGCATCGGTGTCGCCGGTCTCCTCGACCCGCAGCGCCACGTTGGTCAGGACTTCCTTCGCCAGCCGGTCGCGCAGATTGCGGCTGGTGACGTACTTGCCTTCGCGGCCGGCGAGCGGCGACGTGTTGACCTGGAAATACATCGACAGCGTGGGCAGGTCGACCAAGATCGGTGGCAGCGCTTCGGGGGTTTCGATCGACGCGAGCGTGGTGCCGATGGTCAGATCGTCGACGCCGGTGACGAGCACGATGTCGCCGGCTTCGGCGGAACCGACCGGCGTGCGCTCGAGACCGACAAACGCCAGCACCTGGCCGATCTTCGCTTTCGACGGCACCTGCCCGTCGGCGAGCGGGCCGTTCAGGATGGCCACTTCCTGCCCCGGCGCGAGGCGGCCGCGGCGGATGCGGCCGATGGCGAGCCGGCCGAGGTAGTTCGAATAATCGAGCGCGCTGACCTGGAACTGCAGCGGCGCGTCGGGATCGCCGACCGGCGCCGGCACCGACGCGAGGATGGCCTCGAACAGCGCCCGCATGTCCGCGCCTTCCGGCTTGGCATGCTCTTTCGCGACCTTGACGTCGGTGGTGGCCCAGCCGTTGAGCGCCGATGCATAGACGACGGGGAAATCGAGCTGCGCCTCGGTCGCGCCGATGCGGTCGAACAGTTCGAAGGTCTGGTTGACGACCCACTCCGGCCGGGCGCCGGGACGGTCGACCTTGTTGACGACGACGATCGGCTGCAGGCCGAGCTGCAATGCCTTCAGCGTGACGAAGCGCGTCTGCGGCATCGGGCCCTCGACGGCGTCGACCAGCAGCAGCACGCCGTCGACCATGCCCAGCACCCGCTCGACCTCGCCGCCGAAGTCGGCGTGGCCCGGGGTGTCGACGATGTTGATGAGCGTGTCGCCGTAGCGGATCGAGCAGTTCTTGGCGAGGATGGTGATGCCGCGCTCGCGCTCGAGATCGTTGCTGTCCATCACCCGCTCGGTGAGGTGCTGGTGCTTGGCAAAGGTGCCGGCCTGCACCAGCAGCTTGTCGACGAGCGTGGTCTTGCCGTGGTCGACGTGGGCGATGATCGCGATGTTGCGCAGGGCGCGGACGGTGGTGGGCATGGTGGGTAGCCGATGATGTTGCGTTGCAGCAAGACGCTGCGCCGAATAACCGGAAATTATACCGTGAACCCGGCCGGACGTACTACAAATATTTTGTAAAATCCGAAACTTAGGCTATGATTCCGCTTCGGGCGGCCATTCCGGTCTCCGCCCAGCCCGCAGCCGCGGCACAGGCATGGTTTTCCCTGCTGTTCCGGCTCGCGACACCCACCCGAAATCCGCTGCCTGGACCGGAAATCCCGCAAGGGATGGCCGCGTCAGGAGTTTCCATGCAAGCAACGAGCTTTGCCGAGCTCGGATTGCGGCCCGAGCTGTTGCGGGCCGTGGACGAAGCCGGCTACACCACGCCCACGCCGATCCAGGTGCAGGCAATTCCCGTCATTCTCGACGGCCGCGACGTGATGGGCGGCGCCCAGACCGGCACCGGCAAGACCGCCGGCTTCGCGCTGCCGATACTGCAAAAGCTGGCGCCGCTGGCCAACGCCAGCCCCTCGCCGGCGCGGCACCCGGTGCGCGCGCTGATCCTCACGCCCACCCGCGAGCTCGCGGTACAGGTCGAGGAATCGTTCCAGACCTACGGCAAGTACACGAAGCTGCGCTCGACGGTCGTCTACGGCGGCGTCGACATCAAGGCGCAGCTGGCGATCGTCCGTGCCGGCGTCGAGATTCTCGTCGCCACGCCGGGCCGCCTGCTCGATCACATCGAGCACAAGAGCGTCTATCTGGGGCAGGTCGAGATCTTCGTGCTCGACGAAGCCGACCGGATGCTCGACATGGGCTTCATCCCCGACATCAAGCGGATCATGGCTCTGCTGCCGGTCACGGCGAAGCGGCAGAACCTGCTGTTCTCGGCGACGTTCTCCAACGAGATCAAGAAGCTCGCCGACCAGCTGCTGAACGCGCCGCAGCTGATCGAAGTCGCCAAGCGCAACACGGCCGCCGAAACCGTCACCACGACCGCGTACAAGGTGCCCGCCGAAGCCAAGCGGGGGCTGCTCGAGCATCTCGTCCGCACCGGCAACCTCACGCAGGTGCTGTGCTTCATGCGCACCAAGCACGGCGCCTCGCGCCTAGCACGGCAGCTGGAGAAGGACGGCTTCACCGCCGAGTCGATCCACGGCGACAAGAGCCAGCAGGCGCGGATGGAAGCGCTCGAAGCCTTCAAGGAAGGCAAGCTGCAGGTGCTGGTCGCCACCGACGTCGCCGCGCGCGGCCTCGACATCGACCAGCTGCCGCACGTGCTGAACTACGAGCTGCCGCACGTGCCCGAGGATTACATCCACCGGATCGGCCGCACCGGCCGTGCCGGCGCCTCGGGCGAGGCCATATCGTTCGTCGCGCCGGAAGAGGAAAAATATCTGGTCGAGATCGAGAAGCTGCTGAAGAAGAAGGTGCCGATCGTGACGGCGGATGGCTTCGATCCGACCACGGGCAGGGCTTCACGCCCCGACCGCGGAGGCCGGCCGGCACGCGCAGAAACCAGCGCGCGCGCCCCGCGCCCGCCGCGCCCCGCGCGCGAACCGGGTGGCGAGCCGCGCATCGAGGCGGCGGCCGAACGGCACGCACCGCAGGAGCGCGCGCATGGCGATCGCCGCGAGGAACGCGAACGTGCTTATGCGCTGAACCCGGACCAACCGCTCACGTCAAGGCCCGCGGATGCACCCGCGGACGGCGCGTCTTCGCCGCATCTGGCGGGGCACGCGCACCGGTCGCCGGCCCGCAAGGCGCGACCGGTCCCCGCACTGCTGATGAAGCGCCCGGCCCGCGAGCCCGAAAACGCCTGACAAGCGGTTCGTCACCGACTTGCGGGAAGACCTCGCCGTGGTGCCTGGCAGCGTTCAGGGCCGGGCGGGGGCGGGGTGAGCCGCTCCTCGCGGGCGCCTGAAGTTCGAAGCCCGTGAGGGGCGGCTCACCCCGCACCGCGCGCAGCCCCCCGACCCGGCGCAGGCTACCTCGATCCGCCCCAGTTGGGGTTGTTGGCGTACGGATAGTCGTCCGAGATCCGGCGGCCCGACGAAATCCGATTATTGAGGCCGAACGGAAGCGTCGGGTAGTCGCCTGGACCGAACGTGCGGCACTCGCCCTGAAAGCCGGCGTCGCTGCAGAACATCCAGTAGCCGCGTTCGACCCGCAGCGACGACGCGCGGTCGTTGAAGCCGGTGGCATCGAGGTTGCCCAGGTAGCGGTCGACGACGAGCGTCCGGCCCGTCAGGTTCGCGCCTTCGTACAGCACCGCGCGATTGCCGCCGCCCCAGCCACCGCCGCTGCCACCGCTCCAACCGCCGCCACCCGCGCCGCCGGTCACCGGGCGCAGCGAGCTGACGCGACCGCCCAGGGCGCCGAGATTGTCATAGCGGCCGGGACCGAAAACCTGGCAGCCACCGCGGAACGAAGCGTCCACGCACAATTCCCACGAGCTCCCATTGACAATCATCGACTGCGCGCGGTCGTTGAAGTTCGTTCCGTCGAGGTTGGGAACGAGGCTGTCGGTGCGGTAGCTGATGCCGTTCTGGTTGTAGCCGTCGAAGAGCACGACGGAGGCACCCCCGCCGCCGCCTCCTCCCCCGCCGCCGCCCCCCCCCTGGTCCCAGAGGTCGCGAACCGAGGACACGGCGTCGTTGAGGCCCATCGAGCGCAGGGTCGGGTAGTTGCCGGGGCCCAGCGTCACGCAGCGGCCGCGGAAGTAGGCGTCGCTGCAAATCTGCCACTGGCCATCGCGGATCGTCGCCGACGACGCACGGTCGTTGAAATTCGCATTCGCCAGATTCGCGATCGACGCGTTCGCCTGGACACGGCGGCCGTTGTAATTGTCGTTCTCGTAGAGCGTGATTTCCGCGGCGGCAGCCGCACCGGCGACGGCAAAGCCGGCGACGAGGGCGAGGTGTTTGAGAATGTTGTTCACGTTGCGGTCTCCTTGTTCCCGCGGCACACGCGGTGAAGACCGGAGGGCGGCGGTGGCGAAGGTTGTAGAACGCCCTCGTCCGCGCACTTTGCGGTCTGTTTGCGGTCTGTTTGCGGTCGGTTTGCGGTCGGTTGCCGCAATGTTCGAGTTTACCCGATGCCGGCTCCCGCCACGCCGAATTGCGGCCGGCGGACGGTTCGCCGATAATCGAGCCGGCTCGCGCCCCGGACGGGCGTCCGCCGCCGCCCTCCCCTCCCGTGAGCAGACCCCGCACGCTTTCCGCTGCACTCGCCGTCGACGGCCTGTCGGTCGAGTTCGCAACCACCGAGCGCGTCGTCCGCGCCGTGCGCAACGTCTCGTTCGAAGTCGGCCGCGGCGAGACCATCGCGATCGTCGGTGAATCGGGCTCCGGCAAATCGGTGACCGCACTGTCGCTGATGCGTCTCGTCGAGCACGGCGGCGGCCGCATCGTCGGCGGCCGGCTGGACTTCGGACGCCCCGACGGCAGCCGCATCGATCTCGCCGCTGCCGACAGCGCGACGATGCGCACGATCCGCGGCGCCGAGATCGCGATGATCTTCCAGGAACCGATGACCTCGCTCAACCCGGTTTTCACCGTGGGCGAGCAGATTGCCGAATCGATACGCCTGCACCAGGGCAAGGATTACGCCGCCGCGAACGCCGAGGCGCTGCGGATGCTGGAACAGGTGCGCATCCCGGAGGCGAGTCAGGTGCTGGCGCGCTACCCGCACCAGCTGTCGGGCGGGATGCGCCAGCGCGTGATGATCGCGATGGCGCTGTCGTGCCGCCCCACGCTGCTGATTGCCGACGAGCCGACCACCGCGCTCGACGTGACGATCCAGGCGCAGATCCTGGCGCTCATCCGCCTGCTGCAGGCGGAGATGGAGATGGCGGTCATCTTCATCACGCACGACATGGGCGTGGTCGCCGAAGTCGCGGATCGCGTCGTGGTCATGTGGCGCGGCGAACGGGTCGAGGACGGTACCGCCGACGCGATTTTCAAGGCGCCGAAGCACCCGTACACGCAGGCGCTGCTGGCGGCGGTGCCGCGGCTGCATTCGATGCGCGACACCGACCTGCCGAAGAAGTTCATCCTGGTGCAGGCCGATGGCGCAGCGGCGGTACCGCCAGGCGAGCCCGCGCGCGCCCCGGCGATTGCTTCGGCCAGCCGCGCCGCGCCGCTGCTGCGCGTGCGCGGCCTCTCCACGCGCTTCGACATCAAGTCCGGATTCCTCGGCCGCGTCGCGCGCCGCGTCCACGCGGTCGAGCAGGTGAGCTTCGACCTCGCCGCCGGCGAGACGCTGGCGCTGGTCGGCGAGTCGGGCTGCGGCAAGTCGACCACCGGCCGCTCGCTGCTGCGCCTGGTCGACATCCAGAGCGGCCGCATCGAGTTCGGCGGCCGCGACATCGCGGCACTGCCGTCCACCGAGGTGCGGCCGATGCGCCGCGACATCCAGATGATCTTCCAGGATCCGTTCGCGTCGCTCGACCCGCGGCTCACCGTCGGCTTTTCGATTGCCGAGCCGCTGTATGTGCATGGCGTGGCCAGGGGTCGCGCAGCCGAGGAACGCGTGCGCTGGCTGCTGCAGCACGTCGGACTCTCCCCCGACCACGCGCAACGCTATCCGCATGAATTTTCGGGCGGCCAGCGGCAGCGGATCGCCGTGGCCCGCGCGCTGGCGCTCAACCCGAAGATCATCATCGCCGATGAAGCGGTCTCCGCGCTCGACGTTTCGATCCAGGCGCAGATCGTCAACCTGCTGATCGATCTTCAGCAGGAATTCGGCGTGTCCTACCTGTTCATTTCGCACGACATGGCGGTCGTCGAGCGGATCAGCCACCGCGTGGCGGTCATGTTTCTCGGCCAGATCGTCGAGATCGGGCCGCGGCGAGCGATCTTCGAGAACCCGCAGCACCCGTACACGCGGAAGCTGATGGCGGCCGTCCCCATCGCGGACCCGGCGCAACGGCGCCGCCAAGCCGAGCTATCATCCGACGAAATCCCGAGTCCGATCCGCGCGGCGGGCTTTGAGCCGGTCGTGTCGCCCCTGCGGGAGGTCGGCCCGGGCCATTTTGTCGCCACGCACCGGATCGCGGGGGCTTATTGAGGGTTGCCGCGCAACCGAAGTGTCACATCCCCGGGTTTCGCGTTCGCTCGACCCGGGCTACTGAAGGAGGTTCCAGCATGAAGTCGAAGTTCCGTTCCGTTGCCGCCGGCGCGTTGCTCGCGGCTCTGTTCGCCGCGGGTCCCGCGCTCGCCGCCAAGGACGTCACCTTTGCGGTTGCGTCGACGTTCACGACGACCGATCCCTACGATGCCAACGACACGCTGTCGCAGGCGATGGCCAAGTCGTTCTACGAAGGCCTGTTCGGCTTCGACAAGGACATGAAGCTCATTCCCGTGCTCGCCGAAAGCCAGGAGGCGAGCAAGGACGGCCTCGTCTACACGATCAAGCTGAAGAAGGGCATCAAGTTCCACGACGGCACCGACTTCAAGGCCGATGCGGTCAAGGCCAACTTCGACCGGGTGACCAATCCCGACAACAAGCTGAAGCGCTACGGCCTGTACAGCAACATCGCGAAGACCGACGTCGTCGACGACACCACGGCGCGGATCACGCTGAAGACGCCGTTCTCGGCTTTCATCAACCAGCTCGCGCACCCGAGCGGCGTGATGATCAGCCCGGCGGCCCTGAAGAAGTACGGCAACAAGGACATCGCGTTCAACCCGGTCGGCACGGGCCCGTTCAAGTTCGTCGAGTGGAAGGCGACCGACTACCTCAAGGTCGCGAAATTCGACGGCTACTGGAAGAAGGGCTATCCGAAGATCGACACGCTCACCTGGAAGCCGGTCGTCGACAACAACACGCGGGCGGCGGTGATGCAGACCGGTGAGGCACACTTCACGTATCCGGTGCCGCCCGAGATGGCCGAAACGCTCAAGGCGAAGCCCGAGCTCAATGTCGTCGCCGCACCGTCGATCATCCAGCGCTACCTGTCGATGAACACGCAGCAGAAGCCGTTCGACAATCCCAAAGTGCGCCAGGCGATCAACTACGCGATCAACAAGGACGCCGTCGCCAAGGTCGCGTTCGGCGGCTACGCGACGCCCGCCGACGGCATCGTGCCGGAAGGCGTCGAATACTCGGTGAAGATCGGCGTGTGGCCGTACGATGTCGCCAAGGCCAAGCAGCTGCTGGCCGAAGCCGGCTACCCGAACGGTTTCGAGGCCGAGCTGTGGTCGGCGTACAACCACACCATCGCGCAGAAGGTGACACAGGTGCTGCAACAGCAGTTGCAGCAGGTCGGCATCAAGACCAGGATCACGCTGCTCGAGGCGGGCCAACGCGTCGAGAAGGTCGAGAGCTGGCAGGATCCCGCCACCGCACCGGTGCGCATGTACTACGTCGGCTGGTCGTCGTCGACGGGCGAGGCCGACTGGGCGCT
>Ga0315287_10008729_pt1 | contig 10252 bp, 7 predicted proteins | sample YL17G11_0_MG_FD_205037 | JGI IMG/M metagenome (GOLD analysis project Ga0315287, IMG submission 205037) | Sediment microbial communities from Yellowstone Lake, YNP, Wyoming, USA - YL17G11_0 | ecosystem: Environmental > Aquatic > Freshwater > Lake > Sediment | place: USA: Wyoming | collected...
ACTGGCTTAGTCCGGGATTGTTGTTATTGAGACCGGCCGCACAGGACCGTGTACGGTCAACGGCCGCGCTATTCGTTATAGAGCCCGGCCGCACAGGACCGTGTACGGGCAACGGCCGAGCTATTCGTTATAGAGCCCGGCCGCACAGGACCGTGTACGGGCATCGGCCGCGCTATTCGTTATAGAGCCCGGCCGCACAGGACCGTGTACGGGCAACGGCCGCAAGCGCCCTCGCGCTGCAAGGCCGGATCGAAGGGGATGGCCGGGTCGGCGATTTCATCGAGAAGCCGGCCGATAAGATCCTGCATCAGGACGATCCGGCCGCTGATTTCGGCGTTAAGCGCGGACAAGGCCGCGGCCTTTTCAACCGCGGAACGCGCCCCATCGGCCCGTACCTGTTCGAGGGCCTTCATTTCTTTCCCGCCGGAATAAGCGGAAAACTCGATCCCCGGACTCAGACGGTGGCGGCCCAACATGACCAAACGGCATTGGATCCGGTCCGCCGGAATTAAACCCATTCGACTCCCCGCTTTGCAGTCCTCAATCGCGAAGCGAATGAGGGCGGGCTGAACCCTATTAAAACCGCGGGACTTGCTCACAAAGCCCGGAGCATGTCCAGGGTTAATACTGAGCGGCGCTTTGGTCCCCGATTTAAAAATCGGGTTTTCGCGCCGCAAATGTATGAGCTCGCCGGCCGGATTTTCCCAGGCGCCTTCGCCCCGGTCGATCGGGACCTTGGATAAAACCAGGTTGTAGAACGGAAGCTGGACGCTGGCTACACAGTCGCACCAGGAGGCGCGATCCTCGAGATCGAGCTTGTCGAAGCGGACGCCCAGGACCTTCGTATCGGCCGAGGTCTTATAATCGAGGATAAAAAGATCGTCGCCGCGCCGCTCGGCCCGGTCGATCTTGGCCGTCAGCTTGAGGCCGCGCCACTGGACGTCGACCTTCTTTTCCAACCCGATCAATCGTAAATGCCGGCCCGCGGAAGCCAAACCCGCCACTATCGGTTCCTGATAATCCGTCAGAAAAGCCTTCAACTGCCGTTGCGCCTGAAGCTTCATTAGATAGGCGCCGCCGCTTAGGTCGCGCCCGAATGTCTCCTGGAATCGCCGCTCGACCAAGGCGTCCATAACGGAGGTGTTCAATCCTCCGGCCGGGATGATCTTCCCGATCCAAGGAGTGAAATACTCCTCCAGGATGGAATGGACGAAGGCCCCGATGTCCTTCTTCTCCACCTGCTCTCCGATCTCCTCCCTCTCGCGCAGATGGAGAACATAGGCGAAATAGAAACGGAGCGGGCAGGCGAGATAGGCGTCCAGCGCCGTCGCCGAATAGGTGAAACCGCGCAAAAAAGCGGCCACGGCCGGAGTCTTATCGATTGGCTCCGGCGTGCCCGTCTGGAGCGCAACTTCGTAGCGGACGGTCTGGAAGCGGGGCTGGGGGTTTTTCTTCGCCTCTCGTTTCTGGCCCTCCCAAATGAGCTTTTCCACATAGCGGCTGCGTTCCCGGTCGTCGTTCTCGACAAAGAACAGGCGGACTCGGCGGGCGCCGCGAAGGATGGTGTCCAGATAATACTCAACCCTCCGCTCCTCCTGGCGATAGGTGGGGAGGCCCAGACCGAGACGGACGGACGGCGGGAGGAGCGAATCGGTCCGCCGGGAAGACGGCAGGACGTCCTCGTTGGCGTCCAGGATGAGGACATCCTCGAAGGGAATACAGCGGGTTTCCCAAAAGCCCAGCACCTGCAGACCCCGGAGCGGCGTTCCCTCGAAGGGTACCGTGCCGGCCTGGGCCACCTTGCGGAAAAGGTTGAAGTAGCTGGCCCGGTCCTCGAAGACCGTGTCCCGAAGGAGCGAGCGTCCCAAGGCGTCCAATCGCCGCCGGAAGGCTTCGGCATAGGGGTGGAAGAAATAATGGAGGCGGGCTGTGCTTCCGGCATAAATGCCTTCCAGGACGGCGGCCAGCTTGGCCGCGAAATCGCCCACGTTCATGATATCGCGGAAGGGAGCGATGAGGGTGGCGTGGATGGCGTGCAGATGCTCGCGAAAGGCTTCGGGCGAAGGCGCTCCCTCGACGTTTCGGCTCAATTCCTGGACGGCCGCGGAGACGCCCTCGTCCCCTTCGATCTCCTCCAAGGCCCAAAAAGCCCGGGTCCGGCGCTCCGTCAATTCCTCCTCGATGGCGTGGAAGAGGATGCGGGTCAAATCGGCCCGTTTCAAATAGGGGGACACGTCATCGCTCGCGGCCGGGAATAATCCCTTCTTTCCAGACGCCGCCGAAGCCTCCGTCGCCACACCCGGGCTCAGGGGAGCAAAATAGATGTTTTTGGTGTAAGGATGGAGGACGAAGCGGAGATAGTGGGGCGCGTAAACCCGGCCTTCCGCGTCCTCCGATTGAAGCAGTTCCAGCAATTTATCGAAGAAGCTGTAAATGGGCGTGCGGGCCAGCGGGTAGCCCATGGAAATGTTGAAGGCCTCGGGGGCCAGGCCGGACAATGTCTGCTGGTAGAGGGGAAAGAGCGTTTCGGACGCCGGCAGCACGATGACGGTCTTTTCGTCAATCTTGACCGGGTCGGCCGGACCGGAGCCGAGAAAAGCATTAAGGGCGAAGACCTGTCCGTGCGTGTCCGGGCTCTTGATGAATTCGATGACGGGCCGATTCACCGGGTCGGCCCGACGACCATCCTCCTTTTCCAGCATATCCAGGCTCGCCTTCAACGCGGCCGTCCGAAGGTCCGGGTCCGCCACGCCGAGACGGTCCAAGACTTCCTCGATCCCCTTCCCTTCCAGAAGGAGCAGTTCAAAGCTAGCCCAGCCGAGCATGGTCTTGATGAGCCCAGCCTCGGCCGCGGCCAGGGGATAGAAACCGGCCATGATGATCCGTCCGGAATCCCGGAAAAGATCCGGCCTGATCCCCTCAGACACCGCCCTCAATCGGCCCGCCGGGGTAGACAGTCCCCGAGCCGTTATTTCCTCATAGAACCGTTCGAAGAAAAAGGACAGAGATTGGAGCCTCGCCTGCGTGGCCGCCGGAATGGCGTCGCCGGACCAGCCGTCCCGGCGGCGCAAAGCCTCGGCCGTGACTCCACCCGACGCCAGCTCCTCGAGGTCGCGATAAAGCCGGGTCCCCAACGGAAAGAATTGGTCGGCGGTCAGGAAGTGTTTGCCGCCCAATAGGTCGGGCGCTTCCTTGTGGATCTCGAACAGCACGGCCACGGCATCCAGGGCGTCGATGGCCCGGTCGAAGCAACCCAGTTTTTCCTCGTAGACGTGATCGACGAAGGCGTCCATAGAGTCGATGCGAGGCGGGATGAAACCCGTCCCCTCGCGCGCAGCCAGGGCTTGGCGCAGATAATAAGCCGGGCGCCGTTCCGGGAAGACGATCCAGTCGGCGGAATAGTCCTTCCCCTCCGGCCGCAGACGCGAAACAACGGCCTCGATAAGCCCGCGGCGGGGAAAGACCAGGCTGACCTTGCCTGCGCTCACGATCGCCCCCCGTCCTCGACGAATTCCCAGACACTCTGATCGACATAAGCCAGAAGACCGCGGATGGGCCGCCCCGGGTAGATATCGCGTAATAGCGCGACATAGGCGCGGACTTGATCGCGATCCTCGTCGCACCGGGCGCCCCCCCCGCCGGCCCGGCCCGGCTCGGTCCCGGTTTTGAAGTCGATGACATAGACGCCGTCCTCATCGACGACGACACGGTCCATGCGGAAGGCCCGGCCGGCCGCGTCGCAGACGACGAACTCGCGCCAAACCCGGCGGCCGGGACGCGGCTGGAATAAGACGGCCACGGGAGACCCGGGGAGCCGCTTGGCCAGAGCCCGGCCGACCTCGGCAATTTCGACGGCTTCGCCGGTCAGGGCTGTCAGCTTATCCACGGCCGCGCCCATGGCGAGCTCCCAGCCGTCTTCGACGAACTCGATCTCAGCCAGAAGGCCATGGGCCAACTCGCCGCGGCGGATGCTCTCGTAATGAATCGCCTCGCGCGTGTTGGGGAGCAGTTCGAATGGCCCCTCCGGTTTTCGGACCTCGGCCCGCAAACCGGCCGCCGCGGTCTTTTTCAGCCAGGCTTCCGGTTTCGTTTCGGCCGATCGGTAAACAACCCGGCCTCCTCCGGCCGCCCGGCTCTCTTGGAGCGGTTCACCTCCGACCGGGTCCGGTACATCAATCAAATCGAACGGAAATTTATCCCCCTTGCCCTTCACCCCGACGACATACATTTCGGCCTCGGCCCGGGTCAGGGCCACGTAAAGCGTATTCAGCCGGTTGACCGCCTCCCGCGTTCCGGTTTCCTCGTAAACGCGCTTCAGCTCGTCGTCGTTGGCGGCCAGTCCCTTGGTGATTTTATAAACATGGACTTCGCTTTCGCCTTCCTCTCCACCGCTCGATTCTATATAAAAATCGGGCGGCCGGGACCTGTCGCCGTAGAGAAGCAGGATGACGACGCGGAAACCGAGCCCCTTGGCCTTGTGGATAGTCATGACCCGGACGGCATCGATCTCGGCCGGAACGTCGATTTTCCAGGCTTCGCCCGATTCGCCGTCGGCGGACAAGGCCAGGAATTCGCGGAGGTCGTTCCGGCCCTCGCCCTCGAAGGACTTGATCGCTTCGAGAAGACGGGCCAAAGCCGCCTCCTCCCCGGGAAAGCGGGCAAAAACGCCGAAGGCGCGATAAACGGCGGTGACTAAGTCATAAAGCGGATAATAACCGGTCGTCCTAAATAGCGGCTCGAAGAAGCGGTCCCACAAGTCGGGCCGGTGCTCGCGGAAAACGACGTAAAGAGGCGAGGCGCGGCCGACCCGGCAATTAAAGAGAAACGGCTTCCAATCCTCGCTCCGGCCGAAAGCGTGGGCCAGGGCTTGGCCGAAAACATCGCCCAGGAGGAACGAAGCGAAAGCCAAGTCGTCGGGCGGCGAGTCGAGAAAACGCAGCAGGGCCAGAATCTCGCCGATGACCTTACGGCCGCGGATGTCCAGACTGCTGTAAGGGATAAAGGGGATATTCTTTTCATTGAGCCAGGAGGAGACCTGGACGACGGATTTATTCTTATAGGTCAGGACGGCCATGTCGGCGTAAGCATACCCGCGGGCATGGAGGTCCGCGACGAGCGACTGGATCTTGAGCCTCTCGGGACCGTCGGAGAAATCGGCGTCCGCTCCCTCGTCCGGCCCTTGTTCCGCCGCGGTTGAGCCCTCCGCGTCGATCGACGCGTCGCCCCAATTTTTATTCAAGAGGGCGACCTCGACATAACCTTTGCCCCGATGGGACGGGATGACATTCTGTTCGAACCGGGACAATCCGCTCAGGGCGGCGATCCGGGCGTACTCGTCCTGCTCGTCTTCTTCATCCCCCTCCGCCGGCTCCTCCTGCCGCAGGAAGACCGCTTTGACGAAATCGAGAATCGCCTGGCCGCTCCGCCAGTTTTCCTTCAGCTCTTCCACTTTCAACTCGGCCGAGGGGAAGCCGTCCCTGCCGTCCTCGAGGGATTTCATGATCCGATAGTCGGCGTCCCGGAACCCGAAGATGGCCTGTTTGGTGTCGCCGACGGCGAACAGGCTCCCGCCCTGGCTCAGCGATTCGTCGATGAGCGGCCGCAGGTTCCGCCATTGGATGGGCGAAGTGTCCTGGAACTCGTCGATCAAGAAATGGCGGATGCGCTCCCCCAGCCGGAAATAGATGTCAGGAACGAGTTCGCTCTCGATATAGCGGGCCAACTGCCGGTTCATGTCTTCGATGAAGACGATGCCTTGGCGCCGTTTGACCCGGTCCAGTGTATTGGCCAGGGATAAATAAGCCTGGAGGTAAGGGGTGAAGAAATCGCGGGCGTAGAGCGAACCGTACTTGCGGACCAACCCCTCCAGGGCGCGCCAATCGTGTTCCACGGCCGTGTATGCGGGCAAGAACGATTTCTTGACCGGGATGGTCTTGAAGCTGACGTCCACCAGGTCGCTTAATCGATCCTCGGCCACCGCCCGGCGGATTTTGGAGTACCATGCACTTTTCGCGTTGGCGGCCAGCCCGGAGGCGCCGATGGCCTCCTCAAGATCCCGGGCCGCCTTGATGATCCGGGGGATGAGCAGGCCGCGTTCCTGGTCCAGTTTCGCGATGACGACCCGGCCGGTTCGAGCCGTCAAACGGCGATGGAAATCGACCAACCGGCCCAGAATCTTGGCCGTCGGGTCCCAGGCGAAGGAGGCGTCGCCCTTGGGGTACTGGTTGAGATAATCGAGAATGGTCCGGAAGAGTTCTCCCTCACCGGTCTCCGCTCGGACATCCCGCAAGTAGAGGGAGAAGACATAGTCGATGAGCTCGTCCGGTTCGAGGACGATCTCGAAGTCGGGCGGAAACCCCAGGTCGACGGCCGAGGTCTTGAAGACCGCGGTCATGAAGCTGTCGATCGTTTCGACCCGGAAATCGGAGTAGTCGGCCAGGATGTGCTCGACCGCGTTACGGGCTCGCCGGGGCAGATCTTTGGGAGAGATGCCCAGCGGTCCCGCCAGCTCGGCGATCCTTTTGGCATCGCCCAAGCCGGCCTCTTTGAGCCAGCCCAGGATGCGTTCTTTCATCTCCCGGGCCGCGTTCTTGGTGAAGGTGACGGCCAGAAGGCTTTGAAGGCTGGGAAAATCCGAACGGCTCTCCCCTGCTCTCCCGCCGGGAGCCAAACCCGAGGCGAAGGCAGAGGCCAGATACCGCAGGGACAGCCGATAGGTCTTTCCGGACCCGGCCGACGCCTTGAGGATGACGACTTCGGGCGCGGCGGGATTCATCGCCGGAATGATATCACGACCGCCTTGCATTTCGTCCCCCTCGTGGAGTAAAAAGAATCCCGATGATCCTCTCCATGGATCGTACTGAAACCGAGCAGGGGAAACCATGAACCCACCCGAATCACCCGATCGGCTTAAAAACCTCCTTTCCATCCTCATCGCCATCGCGGCGGTGACCGGGGCACTGGCATCCTTGCAGGCCATCCGTATCGGCGGCCAAGCCTCCTCGGCCGACGGCAAGGCGATCGCCGCCGCCCTCGACGAGGCCGCCACCGAGATCTCCATCGCCTCCGACGTCTTCGCCAATGAGACCATGGCCCGCGAACTCCTCGTTCACCGGGAAAACGCCAAGGCCATCCGCGACGAGGCCATGCGAAACCCGGCCGTTCCCGGCCGCTGGCTGGACGAATGGCAGTCCGAAATGATCCGCGCCCGGGCCCGCCAGACCCAGCTCAATACCGACTTCCTGAAAAGTGTCGACGGCCGCCAGGTCTTCGAGAGCGAACGCTTTATGGCCGCCACCCGAGCCCAGGCGGCCGGAGAAAAAGCCCTCGACCCCACTCCGTTCACGGTCCGTTCGGAGGAGCGGCGATCCGATTGGATATTTCTGGTGGCCTTGAATCTTTTTTTCACCACGGCCATCTTCTTTTACACCCTGGGCCTTAAAACCGACATCGGCCGCAAGATCGCCTGGGCGGGCCTCGGCGCAGGAGTCTACGCCATCGGCATAGGGTTGGCCGCCTGGAATATTTTTTTCTGAGGGACAAGATCATGAACCGCCCGTCCATCTGGAAAAAACTTTCCGGTGAAAAAACCTTCAAGGATGCGCTGACCGTTTTTTTAGCCGGGATGACGATCGTTGCCGCCTCCATCGTCCTGGCCAATGTCAGGGTTTTGGCGCGCGGAGCGGCCGCCTCCCGCGACAGCCGCATCCTGGCCATCCGCTACTTGACCCACCTCGGCCGTTCGCTCTGGGACACAGCGGCCGAGAAAAACCTCATGGTGGCGGCCCAGGAAACGGCCGGGCTCATCATGCAGGCCGAAGCTTACGAAAAAATGTCCCAAGGGATCGACGCGGCGCTCTACCGGATCACCCGGAATCGGCTGGCCCAAATCAAAGACATTATCGCCGCGGAAGGACGCATCTCCAAACCGCCTTATTACGACTCCCGGCTGGGGACATTCGACCTGGCCAGGTATTACTTGGACCGCGTTTTCATCCCGGCGGCCGAACTCCTCGAACGCCAGGAGCAGAAGAAACGCGAAGGCGCGTTCTGGGGAGTGAAGAGCGACGCCTACGCGACGGGACTGGCCGTCTTGGCCGTGGCCGTTTTTCTGCTGACCTTGTCGCTCGTCTTGAGCGGAAAAATCCGATTTCTGATGGCCGGCGTCGGGCTGGCGCTCGTAACGGCCGTGGCCTCGATGAGCGCGGTCACGGCGGCGCGGCCATGGCGCGGGAGGTCCGATGAATCGGTCCGGGAGCTGGCCCGGGCGGCGGGAGATACGCTGCAGGCTCGGCTGGTTTTGGATTATGGCGGAGATTTGAACGCCGTCGAGTATTTCGCCGGGGAAGCGGCGAAAAAAATCGAGCTTATCCTCAAGCGGGACCCGAATTACACGGCGGCCGTCGAGCTCCGGGCCCGCCTTCGCTCGACGCGCGGCGAAGCCCTCTTTTTCGACGGGAAAACGGCCGCGGGCCGGGACGAAATCGCCGCCGGAGCGGCTGACCTCGAAAGCGTCCTGCGCTCCGGGAAAGACGACGGATATATCCGCTGGTCGCTCGGGTCGGCCGAGCTTCTGCTGGGCCGGACGGCGGAGGCGCGGGCATCCATCGATAAAGCGCTGACCAAGCTTCCCGAACATAAGATGGCCCTCGGCATTCTGCGGGCGGCGGCGCTCAGGCTAGGCGGGGGAAAGGCGGAAGCCGATCAAGCCCTGGAGGCGGCGCTGGCCCACGCCGCGGCCAAACCGCTGGCCTCCGACCCGGTATTTTTCCGGACTTTCATCCGGAATTTCGAGCGGATCGTGGAGATCGTTCCGTCCAATGGGTTGGAAGCGATGGTTCGCCGGCTCAAGGAAGCCTCCGTCTCGATCGCTCAGGGAAAAGGACCGCGGCCGCAGGAAGTATCCTCTCGCGTGAAGTCGCTCCAATTCGTCAACCCCGTGTATGACAAGATGGGCGAAATCACCGCTGTCCCTCCCTGCGCGGAATACCCGCGCTTAACCGCCCGAGCCCATTTCTTGGTCGAATATGCCGGGATGAGCAAAGGACAGTCGATCGTACTCAAAGTTTTAAGGCGGCTGCCCGGGCAGGTTTTCTGGACCGAACTGCTCCGGCTGGGCCGCTCCCAGCATTGGGACGCGCCGGAAGAAAAAACCGAAGGCCGCCTGCTCGGTTCGATCGAATACCCCATGCCCGAGGCCGGCGAAATCCTCTCCACCGGCGAGTACCGGGTGGAAATCTACCTGGAGGGCAACCTAGCGGTGACGGGGACGTTCCGGGTTTTGTGAACGCCATCGCCGGTCGAGGATTTGACAAAACTTGACCGCCTGATAGGATGGCCTTTTCCCATGCCATTCTCGAGCCGGACCCTCCCCGAATCGGATGCCCCCGGTGCGGCGTCTCCCGGATTCAATCTCTCCGCCGAGTCTGGCCTGCCGGAGATCGTCCTGACTCCGGTCGGCCGACTCCGTCTCGATCCGTTCGATACCGCCGGCGCCGGGTGATCCTGACCGGAACGCCGATCGAAAACCGGCTGGGCGATCTGTGGTCCCTCTTTGATTTATTAAACCCGGGACTTCTCGGCTCGGCCAAGGCTTTCGGCGCTTACGCAAAAAACCTGGCGGCGCGCGGATCGGAAGGCTACCGGTCTCTCCGGACGCTGGTCCGGCTTTATATACTGCGGCGGCTCAAGACCGACAAACGCGTCATCGCCGACCTGCCGGAAAAGACCGAGGTCCGGGCTTTCTGCCCGCTCTCTCCCGCCCAGGCCGTTCTTTATCAAAAAACCGTCCAGGAGCTTTCCGCCCGTCTGGAAACAAGCGGCGAGGGCATCGCCAAGGCCGGTTCAGCCAAAAAAGATCAAGGACGGAAATAAGTCCGCCCGCCGATGAACCGCTGGGCAAAGTACCGGTTGGAGAGCGAATCCGCACGGATCGTCTTATTCGCGCCCGGGGCATGGATGAAGAGTCCGTTCCCGATATAGATTCCCACGTGGGACGCCCGCCCGACGCCGGCCGTGGCGATGAATACGAGGTCGCCTCTGCTTAGCTCATTCCCGGGGACCGTCAGTTCCCGGATCGCCAGACTGACCTTTGCCACTTTCACCTCTCGCATCAGATGGATGCCTCTGTTGGGTCGCCGCGTTGACGATCGATTTCCAACTGCGATGATTAGCCTTTATAGACATTTTTCCGATTTGCGATCCGCAAAACCAGAATCAGCAGAACATTGTCCTCAATACGGACGATGATCCG
>Ga0315287_10008731_pt1 | contig 10250 bp, 7 predicted proteins | sample YL17G11_0_MG_FD_205037 | JGI IMG/M metagenome (GOLD analysis project Ga0315287, IMG submission 205037) | Sediment microbial communities from Yellowstone Lake, YNP, Wyoming, USA - YL17G11_0 | ecosystem: Environmental > Aquatic > Freshwater > Lake > Sediment | place: USA: Wyoming | collected...
ACCTCCTCGACGGAGTACCACGTCTCGAACACCGGCAGTCGCTGCCCGTCTACCACCGACGCCGACGGCGCCGTGAGCGCCGCCCAGAGGTCCCACGCGTGCCGCCGCACTCCCGCCTGGTCGTCGGCCAGCACCGCGCCCAGAAGCTGGTATTCGGCGACCGGAAAGCCGAACCGCGGCGTCAGGTCCTCGTAGGCGAAGCGCGGGTCGGGCGCCTGCGCCGCCGCGCCGGCGGCGGCCGTCAGGATCGCGAAAGCCACGGAGCGTAGAGTGGATGCGCACATGCGCGCAGCGTAGCAACCGCGCGCGCGCGGCGCCAGCCCGCGTGCGTCCGTTGCGGCCCCGATTCGGGTGCCCGCGCACCACCGCTCCCAAGGCAGGCAGCCGTCCCGCCCGGCGATGTTGATCGCCGGCAAGGCCGGCCGCCCGCGGCGCAGTATCATTGCAATCCCACTGGAGGAGGCCCCATGAGCAACCGTGAAGTCGTGATTCTCTCCGGCGTACGCACCGCGATCGGTGACTACGGCGGCAGCCTTAAGGACATTGCCCCCAGCGACCTGGGCGCACGGGTCGTGCGCGAGGCCGTCGCCCGCGCGAAGATCGACCCGAAGGACGTCGGCCAGTGCGTGATCGGCAACGTGATCCACACCGAAGCGCGCGACATGTACATCTCGCGCCTGTGCGCGGTCAATGGCGGACTGCCCCATGACACCGGCGCGTTCACGGTGAACCGTCTGTGCGGCAGCGGCATGCAGGCGATCGTGTCGGCATCGCAGTACATCCTGCTGGGCGAAACCGACACTGCGGTCGCCGGCGGCACCGAGAGCATGAGCCGCGCGGTCTACGCGTCGCTCACGCAGCGCTGGGGCGCGCGGATGGGCGACTCGAAGATCGTCGACATGATGGTCGGCGCGCTGACCGACCCGTTCGACACCGTGCACATGGGCGTGACGGCCGAAAACGTCGCGGCCAAGTGCGGCCTGACGCGCGACCAGCAGGACGCATTCGCCGTCGAGAGCCACAAGCGCGCCGCCGCCGCCATCGCGGCCGGCCACTTCAAGAGCCAGATCCTGCCGATCGAGTTGAAGTCGAAGAAGGGCCCGATCGTGTTCGACACCGACGAGCACGTGCGGGCGGAGTCGTCGATGGAGAGCATGGCCAAGCTGAAGGCCGTGTTCATCAAGGAGAACGGCACCGTCACGGCCGGCAATGCGTCGGGCATCAACGATGCCGCCGCCGCCGTCGTGCTGATGGAGAAATCCGCCGCCGCCGCCAAGGGGTTAAAGCCGATGGCCCGCCTGGTCGCGTACGGCCACGCCGGGATCGACCCGAAGATCATGGGCCTGGGGCCCGTGTCCGCCGTGCAGCGCGCGCTCGCCAAGGCGGGGCTGAAAGCCGGCGACATGGACGTCATCGAATCGAACGAGGCGTTTGCCGCACAGGCGCTCGGCGTGTCGATGGAACTGGGTCTCGACACGAAGAAGGTGAACCCGAACGGCGGCGCGGTTGCCTTGGGCCACCCGATCGGCGCGACCGGCGCGATCCTGACAGTGAAGGCGATGTACGAGCTGCACCGCACCGGCGGCCGCTACGGCCTCATCACGATGTGCATCGGCGGCGGCCAGGGCATCGCGGCGATCATCGAGCGCATGTAGCGTTTCCTTCGTTCACGGAAAAGCCCCGCGGAAGCGGGGCTTTTTCTTTGCGCCTTCTTTCGTCCGCTGGCACGCATGCGGATCGCACGAGGTGCGCGTCCGCCCGCCATGGAGCGCGACGCCTACGCAGCGAGTTGCGATGGATCGTCAGGCAACTGGGGAATGTGCCGAGCAACGAGATTGCCGATCCTCGCGTCGCCTGGGACTTTGGAACGTTTGCGTTTGGTCAATTTTCGTCGGCCAACGGGGCGCACAATGATCCGAAGTGGTCCACCGAAGCGAAACAGTGGAGTGGCAGCGTCCGTTGCCACGCACGTGAAGGAGAACACGATGAGTCTCCGAATTTTCGCCCCCAAACCGACCGACACCGCGATGCGTTCATGCGTCGCAACGACAATCATGGTCGTGGCCGCTGCTGCATGCATCGGCATGATCGGGCCATCGCGCGACGCCGTCGCGGCCCAGGTGTCGGCGGTGGAGTTCTACCATGCCGAGTTCGATCACTTCTTCCTGGCCACCTACCCAAACGAGATGGCGAGCCTCGATAGAGGGGCAACCAAGGGCTGGGAACGCGGTTGGGTCGAGTTCAAGGTGAATGATGGGCCAGGTCCGGGTTTGGTCCCGGCGTGCCGGTTCTTCAGCGCGAGCTTCGCGCCGAAGAGTTCCCACTTCTTCACGGCGTTCGCCGACGAATGCGCAGCGGTCAAGGCGAATCCGACGTGGACCTTCGAGGCGGATGCGTTTTACGTTCAACTGCCCGATAGTCTCGGCCGGTGCGCGGTCGGAACGATGCCGATCTACCGCTCATACAACGGCGGAACGGGCGGCGCGCCCGCCCACAGATTCACGCCCTACCCGCAAGACAGCTGTGCATGGTGGAGCTGGAGCTGCGTCCGTGAGGGGCCAGGCCCCGGCGTGGCATTCTGCGCTCCCGTATTCCTGGAACTGGCGCAGCAACGCACGCAGCAGTTGAGCGGTGGCACGTGGGAGTTCAGCTACACCATTGACGGCGTACCCCACATGTATAGCGCGAGCTACGGAAATGCAGTGGCCGACCAACCCCTGGAGCTTCCTCCTCACTGGTGGCCGTTCTGGCCCTATATCGCTCACGGCGGCAACAGCATAGCGGGGTGGGACCCGATTGCCGGCAAGATTACCGTTACGACCCCCGATGGAGTATTCCAGTTCGATTTCGATGGCGGCAATGCTGCCTCGGGCTGCGCCTTCAAGCTCGGAGACGACTTGTTTGAAAATATCCGCGGCCCCTGCTATCCCATGACTGCCCGCAGGCTGTGACTGCACGCACGACGCAGGACGTTTCGTACCTCGCAACTCGAGCACGGCGACCACGATCGGGTGTGCACGCGCACAGGCCCAAGGCGATCGCGCGCCAGGCACTGCGGCCACCACCGCCGCGCCAACCGCTCCCGCCTGCGTCATCGGGCAGGCGCGGTCGCCGCGGCCCGGTCGGCGGATAGCAACGTTCAGCGGCCCGCGTTGGCCTGGGGTTCGTCGAAGCTTGTTCCCCGCGCCTGGAACGGCGTGCGTCGACGGAAGTTGTCGCTGTCCGACCGGGCGGCCTGCGTGGCGAGCTCGGCTGCCGCCGGGTAAGCCATGGGCTCCTTGCTTCTCGCGATTTCGAGCAGCTTCGTCTCGCCGTCGATCCGCACGCTGTACTTCCCCATGTTGTAGAGGACGTACATCGCGAAGAGATTGTCGAAGTCCTCGTACTTTCCCTGCTCCTTCCGGAAGTCGCGGGACAGCACCGACGGGAACCGATTGGGCAGATCCTTGAACGCCACCTTGTCCTCCTCGTGCGGATCCACGTAGGTCGAACCCGCGTACTTCCTGTACCAGACCACGTCGAGCCCGTATCCCCGCGCGTTCCACGCCTTGATGAGCTTCATCGCCATCTCGGTGGGAATGTTGGCGTTGGCGGCCGCCACGATTCGCCGCCCCGAAAGAAACTTCGCGCTCTCGACGTCGAGGTCCTTGTAGCCGGCGCCGAACTTGAATCCCGCGCCGATGGACTTGGCGCAGTTGAAGCGCAGGTAGTCGTACCTGATCTCGCCGTCGTGGTACGCGGTGTTCCTGGCCCGGCTGCGGTAGTCGTCGTTGATGCGCGCGAAGAAGGCGGCCAGCGCCTCCCTTTCGCCGGCCGGCACGCCGTAGACGCGCACGCCGATGACCGATCGCTTGTAGACCTCGCCGAAGTCGAGCCCGAACGAGGCTTTCCCGCCGAGCGACGAGGTCGTCCCGAACAGGTACTCCTTTTTCGGGATCCCGACCATGAGATCGTCGGTGTAGAAACCCTCCTCGTGCTCGGGCCTGCGGTCGGCGTAGAAGTTGGCCGAGTACACCCGATCATCGACTTGCGCCTGGTCCCGGATCGCCAGCGCCAGGTGGCCCGCCGAGCCCCCCTTGGACGTGCCGAAGCTGATCAGCAGCTCCAGGTCGTACGGGTCCCGGCGCAGGACGTCCGCGATCGCGTCGACGTTGGCCGGGCCCGGCCCCCCTTTGGTTCCGAAGTCGGCGGCCGTCACCTCCGCGGCGAGCATGAGCGTCGCAACCGCGCACCAGGCCGCGACCCTCGTCGTCGATGATCCGTTCACGCGCTGGAGTCGTCGCATTCGGCGGCAGTGCCCCGGCTTCCCCAGGTCCGCGGGCCGCGCACCGGGACGCGCGTCTCCCGCTGGAGGCGCGCGGCAAATTCGTGCAGCACCTGCGGCGGCACGGCCTTGAGGTGCCGCACCGCATAGACAGGCCGTTCGCCGGGTCGGCCGCCGCGCGCAGCGAGCTCGTGGACCAGGGGTCGCGGTCGCGTCGGCGCGCAGAGCTGGATCTCGTCCGGCGCCAGTTCGTTGATGAACGCAATGTAGTCGGCCTGCTCCCGGTCCGGCCAGCGGCCGAGCAGCATCGTCTGCACCGCCAGTCGGCCGCGGTACTCCCGGCGGAACGACAGCAAGCCGCGCCGTATCTCGGCGAATCCGATGCCATCCACCGGGCGATCGACGCGGCGAAGGCGCTCGTCGCCAACGGCATCGACCTTGGCGGCGACGCAGTCGGCCAGCGCCAACTCCTGCCGCACGCCGGCATCGCCGAGCAGGCTCGCGTTGGTCAGCACGACGACCGGCTTGCCGGTGTCCGCCTTGATCGCGGCCACGATCTCGCCCAGGTTGAGCGCCAGCGTCGGCTCCCCGCTGCCGCTCAGCGATATCACGTCGACGCCGTCGACGGCGAAGGCCTGCAGGTCGCGCAGTATCCGCGAAGTGGACACGAAGATCCGCCGGTCGCGCGTCTTGTCCTCGATTTCACCGAGCTGGCAATAGACGCAGTCGAACGAACAGGTCGAGACCGCGCCGATCGGATCGATCCCGAGCGAGCGTCCATACCGCCACGACGCGACGGGGCCGTACACCGACGAAAAGTCCTGCGGGAACGTACTCGACATGGATTTACGCCTCCGCACCATTTTATGCCCAGTCGCTGTGGCGGTTCCTGACGTCCTTTCGCGACGAACACCAGGGACCGGCTGCGCATCGGAGCGCACGCGTTGGGCAAGGCGGCCGCGACGTGGTTGCGGAATGTTCGAACCGCGCCGACCTCGCCCGGTGTAAATTCGGCGTCCATGCGGGCTCGACACGACGGACCGCTACGCATCACGGAGCAGGCACGGACGTCGTGCGGCACGGACATCGGGGTGAATGCATGGCTGATCGCAGACAGGTGCTCGCGCTGTGCATCGGCGCGCTTGCAGCGCGCGTCGCGCGGGCGCAGGACGCCGCGGCCAGGATTCCGCGGATCGGCTTCCTGATTTCCGAGACGGCCGCCGACCAGGCGAGCCGGATCGACGCGCTGCGCGCGGGCCTGCGCGAGCATGGTTACGTCGACGGGCGCACCGTCACCATCGTGTTCCGCTCGGCCGAGGGCAACTACGAGCGCCTCCCCGAACTGGCCGCGGAACTCGTCGCGCTCAAGGTCGACGTGCTCGTCGCGTTCGGCATCAAGGCGCTCGTGGCGGCGAGCAGGGCCACGACGACGATTCCCATCGTGATCCCGGCGACGAGCAGCGATCCCGTCGCGATGGGCCTCGTGCGCAGCTTCGCGCGTCCTGGCGGCAACATCACGGGCTCGACGACGTTTGGCCCGGAGGTCATGGCGAAGCGGCTGCAGATCCTCAAGGAGGCGATGCCCGGCGCGGCACGCGTCGCCATTCTGGTCAATCCGGCCAACGCGAGCTTCGCGCCGACGCTGCAGCAGATGAACCCCGTGGCCGCCGCAGCGCGGGTCACGCTCACGCGGTTCGACGTGCCCTCCGCCGCCGACCTCGACCGCGCGTTCGCGGCGATGGCGAAGGCGCGCATGGACGCCGTCGTGATCCAGGACGACACGCTGTTCGGCGGAAGCAACGCGCAGGCCATCGCGGCGCGCGCGTCCGCGCAACGGATGCCGGCCGTGGGCAGCAAGGCGCTCGCCGAGGCGGGCGGAACGATCGGCTACGGCGGGACCGACTTCGAGCTCTACCGGCGCGGCGCGTACTTCATCGACAGGATCCTGAAGGGCGCGAAGCCCGCCGACCTGCCGATCGAGCAGGCGACGCGCTTCGAGCTGGTGATCAACATGAAGGCCGCCAAGGCGCTCGGCCTGCGCATCCCAGCCGCGATGGCGCTGCGCGCCGACCGGGTGATCGATTAGCGAGCGGCTGCCCATGGCCGGAGGTCGCCGTCGGCGCCAACCGGCCCGCCGGACCTGGTGACCGCATGAGCGTTCAGCTTCCGTCGCGGATCACGCGGCACGACTCGATGTCGAACGTCACCGGGCCGATCGCCAGGGTGTCCTGATCGCGGAATCCGGCAACAAACTGCACAAAGCGCTCGGCGTCGGCAAAGTTGCTCGCCAACCCGAACGACACGCGGATCGCCCCGACGCTCTTGCCGCCGCGACGCTGAACGACGTCGAGGAAACGCGCCAACGTGATGTCCGCACCCTCCGCGAACCCCGCGCGCATGTCGTCTTCGGTCAGCCCTTCGGCCACTTCCCCGGCGCCCGGATTGCAGAAGCATCCTGTCCGCAGCGATATGCGTTGCGCCCCTGCGAGCTCCTCGATCCTCCGGTAATCGAGCAGACGGCCGTTCGGATCGTAGAAATTCATCGCCACGGTTCCGCCGCGACGCGTCGACGTGGCCGGCCCGTACAAACGCACCATGGGGCGCCCATTGGCGTGGCGAAGCGCGAGAAGCTCCGTCAGCAGCCAGTCGGTGAGACAGTGGACGCGCGTGCGTATCGTGTCCATGCCGACGCGCTCGAGCAGGCGGAGACCGATCTGCACGGCCGGGATGCTCAGGTAGTTGAGCGTGCCGTCTTCGAAACCCGCTTCGCGCGGCGCGAGCACGTGAAGTCCCCCTTGCACGGTGGCGAAGCTCACGGTGCCGCCGGCGAACCACGGGCGCCGAAGCCGGCCCAGCATCCCATTGCGGATCAGCAGGCAGCCTACCCCGGTGGGATAGCCGAACATCTTGTAGAACGAGATCGTCACGAAGTCGGGCGCTACCGCACGAAGGTCGAGCCGATTGGTGGGCACGAACGCGGCCGCGTCGAGCAGCACGTGCCAGCCGCGGTCGCGCGCGGCACCGACGAGCTCGAGCGGATGCTGCACACCGGAGAAATTGGACTGTGCGGGGAATGCCAGCAGGTTGGCGCACGACGGGTCTGCCCGCGCGAGCAGCGCGTCCATGGCGGGAGCATCGATGCGCAGGTCGGGCGTGGTCAGCGGAGCGTAGTCGACGACGGCGCCTTTCGCGCGCGCGAATTCGCGGATGCCGTTGACCGAGTTGTGGTTGTCGACCGTCAGCAGCAATCGCGCCCCGGCCGCGAACGGATACGACTCGCCCACGAGCTTCAACGCCCCGGACGCATTCGGCGTGAAGACGGCGGTGTACTCGCCCGTGCCGTTGAAGCAGGCCAGCACCGCGGCGCGTGTCCGCTCGACCAGCCGCGTCGTGTCCATCGAGCTCGGATTGGCCGAGTGCGGGTTGCCGAACACGTGATCGTCGAGCAGTTGCGCGTGCTCCCGGACCTGGGATGTGGCGTGCAGACTTCCGCCCGTGTAGTCGAGGTACGTGTGCTTCTGCGCGTCGAGCCGGCCGTACTCCGACGCCCGCAGTTCGTCGAGCGTGCCCGTGGCGGAGTAGGCCGGATGGCCGGCGAGGAATTGTGCGAACGCCGTCACACGGCGGATTCTATGCGACCGCCGCCCCGATTTCATGCCGCGACGGGGAGTGGCAGTTGTCGGTCGGACCCGGCCGCATGGGCACCCTCCGCGAAAGCGGGCAGCCTGCTAGCATCCGAAGCCTGCGGGCTCCGGTCGCCGCAGGTCGGTCCAGGTCCTTGGAGAGCGCCCCTGGAAGCTGTCCCCGCCATGGTCACCATTGCCGCCACTGCCCGCGGCCGCAGCCCCGACTCCGTTGCCGTGACGCATGCTTCGGTGACGGCGGCGCGGCGCCAGACCCGGGCCATGCTTGGCGAACCGTGGATCACTCGGCGGGCGCTCTGGCGTGCGAACGGTGGAACGACGCGTCGTCGGTCCGCTCGCGCCGGCCGGCGTGGCGATTGCGCCAGGGTTGCCGGAAACGGCCGCCGAGCCGCGCTCCACCGTCGGACCGGTGACGGCACGCCGTGAAACACCTGTTCCGCAGACACGGCGCTGGACTGGCAGCAGGCGATGTGGGGGAAGTGGCAAGCTCCAGTCGACGCGCTGCGCTGAAGCGCCTGACGCTGGCGTTCGCCGCGGTCCTTCCTGCCTGCACGGCAACGCCGGCGTATCCTCCCGCCGCGCCTTCGACCGGCAAACGGGCGCCTCCGACCGAACAGGGATTCCGCGCTGCCGACGCCGCCAAGTCGGACATCGACATGGCCGCCGAGATCCACGCACGGGAAAGCCTCGCATCGGCCCGCCTGGTGATGGAGAAACTCTACCGGCGCAGCCCGCGCGAGTGGCGCAAGGGCAACTTCGCGAGCGCGGATACCGCAACTGCGCGGGCGTTCGACCCGCAGCGGCAGTTCACGTTCCCGGAACTCGACAACGTGCGGGGCAGCGATGCCATTGCCCTCGCCCTTCGCCCCGACTATCGCGGCGACCGCGTGTTCGCGTTCGGCGTAGGGCTCGCGAGCATGGTCTTCCTCGCATACAACGGCAAGACCGAGTTCTACGTCACCGACTCCCTCGACCCCCAGAAGCTCTACAACTCGGCGCGCAACGTCGAGATCGCGGCGTGGAAGCTTGCCAACGCGCGAGGCCCGGGCGGCGAACTGCTGATCCTGTCCAACGAGATGGCGGGCGGGGCGCCCAACCTGTCCTTCGAGCGCGAGTTCGGCAAGATCATCGCCTACCAGGACGTGATGGCGCAGATTGCCGCGCAGCGGACCAACCGCACGATCCGCCGCGTGGTGCAGACGCTGGCCACGGCCGTGTTCCTGCCGATCTAGCAACCGGTCACGAGGTCATCGCCAAGGCAAGCAAGGTCGATCGCAACCGGGCGTGCACCGCGGGCGGCGGGCGTCGCCGCTTGCGGTCCCTCCCGCGCGCGACGTCACCAGTAGCGCATCGCGTCGCGGTAAAGCCCCTCCAGGTCCTGCTTCGACACGCTGCGCGGCGCCATCACCAGCGGCCGCTGCTGGGCGTACGCCCCTTCGGCGAGCGCCGGCACGTCGGCCTCGCCGTAGCCCAGCGCCGCGATGCCGGACGGCAGGCCGGTCTCGCGCATCAGAGCGATGAACGCCTGCGCGAGAATCTCGCCCGCGTCTTCCGGCGCCGCACCGGCAACGTCCGCGCCGAGCGCGGCCGCCGCCTCGAGGTGCCGCGCCGGATTGGCCATGGCAGTGAAGCGGAACGCAGCCGGCGCGTTGATCACCACCGCGATGCCGTGCGGGACCATGGGATCGCGCTCCTCGTAGCCCTTGGCGGTGTACGTGTGCTTGAGGGTGGCGACCGAATAGGACATCGCGTGCGGGATGTGCACTCCGGCGCTGCCGAACGCGAGCCCCGCGAGCGTCGACGCGAACATGAGCTGGTGGCGCGCCTCCGTGTCGCCAGCGTCGCGCACCGCGCGGACGAGATACTTTCCGCCGAGGCGGATGGCGGCGATGCTGCCGATGTCGTTGTAGGGCGTCGAGCCCTGGTACGGCGGCCGCTGGCTCGGGTGGGCCGGCCGCGGGCGGCTGGTATACGGCCGCGCCGTGTACGACTCGACGGCGTGCGTGAGCACGTCGAAGCCGCAGGCGGCGACGACGCCGCCCGGGAGCGTCTCGGTGGTCGTCGGATCGACGATCGCGAGCGTGGGCTTCAGCAGCGGTGACGCGATGCCGGTCTTCAGGCCGACGGACTTGAGGTCGACGATCGTGATGCCGGTCGTCTCGCTGCCCGTGCCGCACGTGGTCGGGCACGCGATGTGCGGCTTGAGCTTCCCGGGAATCGGCTTCGCGCGGCCGATCGGCGCATTGATGTAGGCGATGAGCTCGTCCGGGTACGAGGCCAGCAGATTGGCCGCCTTGGCGGTGTCGATCACCGAGCCGCCGCCCAGCGAGACGAAGCCGTCG